>Ga0065720_1004730_pt1 | contig 12215 bp, 10 predicted proteins | sample Thericmetagenome_FD_59107 | JGI IMG/M metagenome (GOLD analysis project Ga0065720, IMG submission 59107) | Thermophilic microbial communities from the Joint Bioenergy Institute, California, USA of rice/straw/compost enrichment - eDNA_2 v2... | ecosystem: Engineered > Solid waste > Grass >... | reverse complement strand
CCAGGCCCGCCAGTGGCTGCCCGCGACCGTGATCGCGCTCGCGGTCCTGCTGGGCGTGGTGCTCGTGACGGTCCTCGCCGACGGGCGGCGCCGGCCGTTCGATCCCGGTCTCGGCGGCCTGGTCGCCACTCCCGTGTCGCTCACCCTGCTGGAGTCCGTCGATCCCGCGACCGCCCTCGGTGCCGCCCTCGCGGGCGTCCTGGGCGGCGCCCCGCCGGGCACCCTGCTGGTCGCCGGGACGGTCGTGCACGCGGCGCTGGTGGCCCTCCTGCTGGTGGTCGGCGCGATCGGGTTCGTCCGCATCGCCCGGCCCGGCCCCGTCACGCCCCCGGCGGTGGTCGCCGAGCGCGGCCCGCTGCCCTCCGCCCCTCCGCGCCGGCGCTGCAGCCCGGCGCTGCTCGCCCGGCTGCACCGCGGGCCGCCCGTCCCCGTCCGGCACGCGACGACCCCTGTCCACACCTGGCCGGGTCTCGTCGGCTCGACGGCGTAGGGGATCGCGCTCGCCGGGGCCGGCGGCCGACCGCCTGCTCGAGGAATCCACATGCTCGCACCGCGCCCCGTACCGCACGTCCGCTCGTCCGTGTTCCGCGGCGATCTCGCCGACGAGTGGGACGCGCTCGTCGACCGCGTCGGCGGCTCGCCCTTCCAGCGCCCGGGCTGGTACGCCTGCTGGTGGGACGCGTTCGGCTCGGGCACCCCCGAGCTCGTGACCGTCCGGCGCGACGGCGACCTGGTCGCCGTGCTGCCGCTGGCCCGCCGCGGCCTCGTCGTGCGGACCCTGACCAACTGGCACAGCTTCGTCGACGGCCCGATCACGCTGGACAAGGAGGCCGCCGCCGAGCTCGTTGAGCGCGTCCTGCACCGCGGACGCTGGATGCTGGAGCTCTCCCACCTGCTGCCCGACGACGTCGAGCTGACCCGCCGCGCTGCACAGGCCCGGGGCAGCAGCGTGCAGACGTCGACGGTGCAGCGGTCCCCGTACGTGCCGGCCGACCTCACCTTCGCCGACTACGTCGCCGCCCGCGAGGCCCGGCGGGTGCGGCAGCTGGAGCGCAGGCGGAAGAAGCTAGCCGAGACCGGGCGGGTGACGTTCGAGGTCCACGACGGCCGCGAGGACGCCGACCGCGTGGTGGAGGAGTTCATCCGCGTCGAGGGCCTGGGCTGGAAGGCTGCTGCCGGCACCGCGATCGCCTCGCAGCCGTCGACGGACCGCTTCTACCGCAGCGTCGCCGCCTGGGCCGCCCGGGCCGGCATGCTGCGGCTGCCGATGCTGCGCGTCGACGGCCGGGCGATCGCGGGCGAGCTCGATCTCGCCGACGGGCGCGCGGTGTACTCGCTCAAGGCCGGGTTCGATCCGGCCCTGCGCCAGTGCTCACCCGGTCTGCTGGTGATGCTCGACACCATCGAGTGGTCGCTCGAGCGCGGCCTCGGCTACGAGATGCTCGGCACCGACGAGCCGTACAAGATGCGCTGGGCCGACCAGGTGCACGTCATCCGGCGGATGCGCATCCACCCGCGCACGCCCGCCGGCCAGGCGGCCAGGGGCGCCCGGCTCGGGCTCCGCGCCGCCCGCAAGGGCCTCGCCGTCGGCCGCGAGGTGGCGAAGCGCGCGCTGGCGGCGGTCGCGGAGCGCCGCAGCCAGGCGTCGTGACCCAGGAGGCGGTCGACGGCGGTGCCGGGGACGACCCTGAGGTCCGCCGGGATCGGTCTCGGCGCATGGGGCTCGATCAGGGAGGTCCTCCGCTGTTCGGCGTCGGGATCGGAGCGCGGTCTGCCCCGGCCTGCGGCGACGGGGCGCCGGTGATCCGCGGCGACGAGGTCGACAGCTGATCGGCTTCCCCTCATGGTCGTGGCGTGCTGGACGCGTCGAGCAAGGCGCTCGCCGACGGGTGGGCAACAGATCCTGGAGCGGATTCCGGGTCCCGAGCGCCACTTCCCGCAGCGCGGCAGTGCCTGTCCGCGGTGCCGGGTCTCACGGCTGATCACCCGGAGGCCGGGGTGAGCCGGCCGACGTGCGCTGAGCACCGCCGCGTCCTGTCCCCGGCGGGACCGGTGCGCCGTCAAGACGAGCAGCGGATGTTCCACCGCCGCCCCCGTCACGTCCGTGGACCGAGCCCCGGGAGACCGCGGGCGTCCCATCGCACACACGGACGAACACACACGGAGAAGGCCGATGCGTCCCTCCCTGCGCCCTGGACTGACCGCGCAACTGGACTACGTCGTACCCGCCGAGCGGACCGTGCCGCACCTGTTGCCCGAATCGGCCGAGTTCGCAGTGCTCCCCTCGGTGCTCGCCACGGGATACCTGGTCGGCATCGTGGAGTGGACGTGCATGAAAGCCCTGCACGGGAAGCTCGACGACGACGAGCAGACGCTCGGGGTCCACGTCGACCTCAGCCACGAGGCACCGACCCCACCGGGGGTGCTGCTCACCGTGCGCGCCGAGCTGAGCGCCGTCGAGGGTCGACGCCTGATCTTCACGGTCGAGGCGCGCGACGACGCCGCCACGGTCTGCCGGGGCACTCATCACCGGGCCGTCATCAACGGTGCCCGGTTCCGGGAGCGAATCGCCGCCCGGACGGCGGGCCTCGAACCCCCGTCGGGCGTCGCCCGGACGTGAGCTCCGGGCGCTGCTGGATCCCCGGCGGGACCCGGATCCGCGGTCCGGTCTTCCTACGCGCCGACGACGGACCGCTCGAGGTCATCGTCCGCGACCGTCTCCAGGTGCGACGCGAGCCGCCCGCCGACTGCGACGCCGGGGTGGGTCATCCGCCACGAGCTGGACCAGTGGTCGTGGGGGATCAGGGATCGCGCGGTGGGCCGGCCGGTGGCACGGTTGCGTCCGATCGCTGTGGTCACGGCGAGGATGCGCCGCCTGTCCGGGTGGTGGCGCGGTTGACGCCGCGGCCGCCGCGGAGTTTCCACGTCGAGGTGGCCTCTCCGCCACGTCGCCGCGGGCTCAGCGGATCGTGAACACCCTCCTGCCGTGTTCCGGGCCGGCTCGCCGCGCGGACCACATCGTCTTGCTGGATCCCGCTGCTGGATCCCGCTGCTAGATCCCGCGGAGGGCCGTGCGCTTGTCGAGCGCGATCTGGCGCAGCTTGCGCACGGCCGCGGGCGGAGTGGCCAGCACCCCCGCCTTCGCCGCTCGGGCCGGGCCGAGCCGCTGCCGCAACCGTAGGGGGTACCACTGCGGCAGTGTGCGCAGATCGTCGACCGTCTCCCGGGCGAACCCGATCAAGAGCTCCTCGGCCGCCGGGTCGTGCCGGCCCTTGTCGTACGCGCGGGCGACCCGCAGCAGCGCCTCGGAGGCGAGCTTGCGGCGCACGGTGCGCTCCAGCTTCTCCGGCTCGGCGATGCGGCCCTCACCCTTGCGGAGGGCGGACAGGAACGCGTCGCGCCGCATCTGCAGGTCCCGCACCCCGCCGTCGGTCTCCTCGTACCTGACCGACATGTTCTGCTCGTGGCCGCGGCAGTAGGCCTGGTCGGCGCCCGCGATGTAGCCCACGTCGCCGTGCGTGGCCATGCGCAGCCACATCTCCAGATCGCTGGTGTGCAGGAGCGCCGGATCGTAGCCGCCGACGACCTTCTGCACCGACGTGCGGGTGACCGCCGTCGGCGACGGAACGACGTTGGCGCCGCGGGCGAAGCTCGCGCGCAGCCAGTCCTGGCCGGAGTGGATCACCGGGCGCCCGGCGAGCCGCGCAGGCGGCAGCGGTTCCTCGCCGAACCAGTCGATCGCGTCGCCGTAGACGAGCACGACGTTGGGATGGGACTCCATCAGCGCCGTCGCGCGCTGCAGCGATCCGCGGGTGAGCGCATCGTCGGCCGACATCAGGACCGTGTACTTCGCCGTCGGGAAGTCGATGACGCCCTCGGTGAAGGTCTTGATGTGGCCCTGGTTCTGCTCGTGCACGACGACGCTGACCCGCGGGTCCTGCGCGGCGAGCTCGCGGGCGACGTCGGCGCTGCCGTCGTCGGAGGCGTCGTCGATGATGCGGACCCGGACTTCGACGCCCTCCTGGTCGAGGACGGATCGGACGGCGGTCGGGAGCATCGCGCCGTAGCGGTAGCAGGGGACGGCGACGTCCACGGTGGGCAGGCCCACTGCACCTCCTGGAAGGCGGATCGGTCGCCCGAGAGCCTAGCCGCCGCGCTCACCCGTCCGTGCACCGCGGTTGACCTGCAGTTTTCCCACGATCTGGGACCCCCGTGTGACAGCGGCTCACCTGACGTGATTTTCTGGGGGACGTGACGCAGCAGGCCGTGATCATTATCGGCTGGCGCGTCGGCTAGCACGATCCGGCCGACGCGCAGACCTCTCGCACCCGCGGGGGGTCTTTTTTGTTGGCCGGGCACCCCACGAGTAGCAGGTCCAGGAGCAGATGATGTCCCGCACGCAGCCCGCCGGAACCCCGCTCGGCGACGCCTTCCACGTCTACGACACGACCCTGCGCGACGGCGCGCAGCGCGAGGGCATCAGCTACTCGATCGCCGACAAGCTCGCTGTCGCCCGGCACCTGGACGCGCTCGGCGTGGGCTTCATCGAGGGCGGTTGGCCCGGCGCACTGCCCAAGGACACGGAGTTCTTCGCCCGGGCCGCGGCCGGGGAGCTGGAGCTGCGCCACGCGGTGCTCGTCGCGTTCGGCTCCACCCGCAAGGCCGGCACCACCGCGGCGAAGGACCCGCAGGTCCGAGCGCTGCTCGACAGCCAGGCCCCGGTGGTGACGCTCGTCGCCAAGTCCGATCGCCGCCACATCGAGCGCGCCCTGCGCACCGACGTGGCCGAGAACTGCGCGATGGTGTCCGACACGGTGTCGTTCCTCGTCGGCGAGGGTCGGCGGGTCTTCCTCGACGCCGAGCACTTCTTCGACGGCTACGCCTACGACCCCGACACCGCGCTGCGGGTGCTGGAGGCGGCCGCCACCGCGGGCGCGGACGTCGTCGTGCTCTGCGACACCAACGGCGGCATGCTCCCGCTGGGCATCGCCGAGGTCGTCACCGAGGTGGCCGCCCGGACCGGCTTCCGGCTGGGCATCCACTGCCAGGACGACACCGGGTGCGCGGTGGCCAACACCGTCTCCGCGGTGCAGGCCGGCGCGACGCACGTCCAGTGCACCGCCAACGGCTACGGCGAGCGGACCGGCAACGCCGACCTGTTCCCCGTGGTGGGCAACCTGGTGACCAAGCTGGGCATGCCGGTCCTGCCGGAGGGCGCCCTGGCTGAGCTGACCCGCACCGCGCACGCGCTGGCGGAGATCGCCAACATCGCCCCCGACACCCACCAGCCCTACGTCGGCGCGTCGGCGTTCGCGCACAAGGCCGGGCTGCACGCGAGCGCGATCAAGGTCGACCCGGAGCTGTACAACCACATGGACCCGGTCGAGGTCGGCAACGGACAGCGGATCCTGGTCACCGAGATGGCCGGCCGGGCCAGCGTCGAGCTGAAGGGTGCGGAGCTCGGGCTGGACCTGGCTTCGCGGCCGGACGCCACCGAGGCGGTCGTGGCGACCGTCAAGGAGCGGGAGGCCGCGGGCTGGTCGTTCGAGGCCGCTGACGCCTCGCTGGAGCTGCTCATGCGGGCCGCCCTCGGCGAACGCGAGTCGGCCCCGTTCACCCTCGAGTCCTACCGGGTGATCACCGAGCACCGCGCCGACGGCGAGGTCGTCGCCGAGGCCACCGTGAAGGTGCTCGTCGACGGCGAGCGGATGATCGCCACCGAGGAGGGCAACGGCCCGGTCAACGCGCTCGACGCCGCGCTGCGGGCCGCGCTCGCGCCGTCCTGCCCGTGGCTGGAGGACGTCGAGCTGTCCGACTACAAGGTCCGCATCCTCTCCCGCGCCGGGTCGCAGGAGGGGCACGGCACCGACGCCGTCACCCGGGTGCTCGTCGAGTCGACCGACCGGGACGGCTCGTGGACGACGATCGGCGTGCACGGCAACGTCGTCGAGGCTTCGTGGCTGGCGCTCGTCGACGCGCTGGCCTACGCGGCCATGCGGGCCCGCCGACCGGCGGCCGGCGAGGAGACCGCAGAGGAGGTCGTGGCGGCCCGCTGAGCGCAAATCAGGTGGGCCGCGGCCCGTTCCTGCGGTTTGATTCCGAGCCGTGGACACGGCGGCGATGATGGAGCGGATCGACCTCTTCTGCGACGCCGTGCCCCGGCGATGGGCCACCGTGACCGACACCGGTCCCCTCCGGCTGTTCACCCGCACCACGCCCGGGTTCCCGTTCTACGCCCGCCCGATCCCCGGTGCGGGCCCGGTGACGCCGGAGGACGTGCGGCGGGTACGGGTGGCCCAGCGCGGGCTGGGAGTGCCCGAGACGTTCGAGTGGCTGCTCGCGACCGCGCCCTCGATGGAGGGCGCGGTGCGGGCGACCGGGCTGTCGGTGCAGATCTGCCCGGTCCTCGTGCTCGACGGGGAGCCGCAGCCCGCGGCGCTGCCGGCCGGCCTGCGGTTCCGCCTGCTCGGCCCGCTCGACGGGGACCTGGCCGAGGCGGCGCACGCGCACCTGATCGTGGCGTCCACCGCGTTCGGCGCCCCCATACCGGCGCCACCGACGGCGGAGACCCTGGCGGAGCTCGTGGCCGATCTCGACGCGGGGCGGGTCGCGCGGCTGCTCGTCACCGGCCCCGACGGGGTGGTGGGCGTCGGGTCGGTGCAGCGCAGCGGCGACGTCGCCGAGTTGGTCGGTATCGCGACCGCCGCCACGCACCGTCGGATGGGCATCGGCGCGGCGGTCACCGCCCGGCTGGCCGCGGTGGCCCGGCAGGCCGGAGCCGATGTGGTGTTCCTCTCGGCGGGCGACGACTCGGCGACGCGGGTCTACGAACGCGTGGGTTTCCGCCGGATCGGGCGGTGCGGCATCGCCCAGCCCTAGCAGCCCCGCCCACCACCTGCGCGAACGCGCTGCCGGCCGCCGAGGTGGGGCCCGGTTCGCATCCCGCTGGAGGCCTCAGCTACAGTGGATGTCAGCAGGGCGCGACCAAGCCAGGTCGCGAGCCCAAATGGGGTATGGTGTAATTGGCAGCACGACTGATTCTGGTTCAGTTAGTCTAGGTTCGAGTCCTGGTACCCCAGCGAAACTCCTCGCAATCACCTGCGGTACGATCGCGAAGCAAGTTTCACTAAGGCCCCGTCGTCTAGCGGCCTAGGACGCCGCCCTCTCAAGGCGGTAGCGCGGGTTCAAATCCCGTCGGGGCTACTCCGCCGCTAGCGGGGGTGTTGGAGAAGATCCAGCACCCCCGCTAGCTGCTTTTCTGAGGACTTCTCCAGGGCGTCGGGCGTGGTTATCGAACGTTATGGAGTGCCGCCGCCCTGGTTCTCGGGGTTGTTGAGGTTCCCCCCAACGGCATTCCCTTGCTGTTCGGCCGGTGAGGTGTTCGTCGGCGACGAAGGCGGCTGCGTCGCACTCGTCGCCGGGCCCGACGTGGGCTGGGTGGGCTGGCTGGTCGGTGCCACCGAGGTGGNGGCGGGCGGTGCTGAGGTCGTCGGTCGCACGACCGGGCGCGGCCGCGGCGACGGCCGGGCCTCCGGCTCCGGTTCAGCCGTGGTCGTCGGGGCGGCCGAGGTCGTCGGCACGTCCGCGACGATGCGACCGGCGGGGGAAGCTGTGGTCGGGGTGTGCGGCAGCAGGAAGGCCGCGCCGATCACCGCCAGGGCCGCCGCCGCGCCGCCCGCGCTCACCAGGAGGGCCGGCGAGCTGTACCGGGCCGGGCGGTCACCGCGGTCCTGCGCGTAGTCCGCGTAGTCGTGATCGTCGCCGTAGCCGTAGTCGTCGCGGAACCCCGGCGCGTACGCGTGCCCGGGACCCGTGCCGTTGCCCGCAGGCGCTCCGTAGCCGCCCGTGCGGGCCGGGAAACCACCCTCGGGCGCCCCGAGCGCGGGACGCTCCGGGAACGGGGGAGGCGGCGTCGTGGGCCGCGGCGGCGGGAGACCGGCGAGCGGCCCGGTCCCCGCCGGGCCCGCCCAGGTGCCCGTCGCCGTACTGGCCGCCATCCCCCCAGCCGGCACCGGGCCGAGCGGGCCCCGGTTCGGCTGCGGCCGGGGCACGTGCCCGCCGGTGGCGGAGGCGTTCGGCGTCAGGGCGAGCGCGGCGCCCTTGGAGATCGCGTTCTTCGGGTCGGCGTCGACCGCCACCGGCCGCCCGAGCTGCTGCGACACCAGCTCCGCGACGAGCGGGATCCGCGACGAACCACCGACCAGCAGCACCGCCGTGAGCTGCTCCGGGGTGCGGCCCGCCGAGGTGATCGCGCGGCGCAGCGCGCTCACCGTCTCCTCGATCTGCGGGCGGATCATCGCCTCGAACTCGCTGCGGTGCAGCCGCACCGTGCCGCGGGCCGACGGCATGAGCACCTGGATCGACACCTCGGTGTCGGCCGAGAGCGCCTCCTTCGCCTCCCGGCACTCCCGGCGCACGGCGGCCACCGCGGACAGCACAGCCGGATCGTCCTCGTCCAGACCGGCGAAGGCGTCCGGCAGAGCCTCCCGCACGTGGTCGAAGATGACGTCGTCGAAGTCGACCCCGCCCAGCCGCTCCAGTCCCTCGGGGCGACCGAGCAGCGTGAACGCGCCGTTGGCATCCTTGTGGACCACGGCCGCGTCGAACGTGCCGCCGCCGAGGTCGTAGACGGCGATCGTGGAGCCCGGCTCGACCCGCTCGGTGGCCGCGTAGTGCAGCGCCGCCGCCTGCGGCTCGGCGAGGAACATCACCTGCAGGCCCTGCGCGGCGAGCGCCTTGCCCATCAGATCGATCTTGTGGCTACCCCACGAGGCGGGGTGGGTGACCGCGATCCGGCTCGCCGGGCCCCCCTCCCGCTGCGCGACCCGGTCGACCACCCAGCGGGTCAGCCGCGCGGACAGGTCCTCGGGTGCCCACGGGCGGCCCCCGACGACCAGCGGCGTCGGGTCGCCGATGCGCCGCTTGAACTCGCGCACGACGTGGTCGGGGTCGGTGACCGCACGCCGTTCGGCGGCCTCTCCCACCACGATCGCGCCGTCGTCGCCGAGGTAGAGCACCGACGGCACCGAGCTGGCGCGGTCGCCGAGCGCGACGACCTCGATGTCCCCCGGCCCGTTGCCGACGTGGGCGATCGCCGCCGACGTGCGCGTCGTGCCCACGTCGATGCCGATCACGTAGTCCATCGCTCTCCCATCCGGCGGATTGAGGCACACGGTAGCGGCAGTACTCAGAGCCACGGACGGGCGGCACGCCGTGAGGGGTTGCACGGGTCCGGCGGGAAAGTCCGCGGGGTTGATCGGCCCGGCTCCGTGGTCGCCGGATCGCGTGCGGCCGGGTGGGTCCGGTCGTGGCGGTGGTCGGCGGTTCCCGCGAGGGTCCAGCGTTCGGGGGCGGGCTCACAGCCGGTGCTGGATGGCCTCCGCCGCGGCGAGGAGGTCAGCGGCCCAGCGCACGCCCGGGCGGCGGCCGATGCGCTCGACCGGACCCGAGACGGAGACGGCGGCGATGACCTGGCCGGACTGGTCGCGGACCGGTGCGGAGACGCTCGCCACGCCCGCGGCGCGCTCGGCGACGCTCTGCGCCCAGCCGCGGCGGCGGACGTCGATCAGGACGCGCTCGCTGAAGGAGGCCTCGGCGAGGATCGCGCGCTGCACGGCCGGTTCTGCCCATGCGGCCAGGACCCGCGCGCCGGAACCGGCGGTCATCGGGAGCCGGCTGCCGACGGGTACGGTGTCGCGCAGCCCGCTGGGCGGTTCGGCGGCGGCGATGCAGACGCGGTGGATGCCGTCGCGGCGGTAGAGCTGGACGCTCTCACCGGTGATGTCGCGCAGCCGCGGCAGCACGGTGCTGGCGGCCTCGACGAGCGGGTCGGCGCCGCCCGCGGCCAGCTCGGCCAGCGTCGGGCCGGGGCGCCACCGGCCGTCGTTGCCGCGGTGCAGCAGGCCGTGCGCCTCCAGCCCCACGGCGAGCCGGTGGGCGGTGGCGCGGGGCAGGCCGGTGCGCTGGCAGAGCTCGGCCAGTCCGCACGGTTCGGCCGCTGCGGCCCGCAGGACCCCCACCGCCTTGTCGAGGACGCCGATGCCGCTGCTCCTGCCGACCGTGCTCAAGCCACCCCACCCCTGTCGGGCGCACGCCCCCCGCACTATGCTGTCTCAGTACACGATACTAACTTCCCGAATTCTGAGACGCCAGAGGAGGCGGCCGGCGTGGCACCCACCACCACTCGCCCGAGGACGTTGGCTGAGAAGGTCTGGGACGACCACCTCGTCCGCAAGGGCGAGGACGGCGAGCCGGACCTGATCTACATCGATCTGCACCTGGTCCACGAGGTGACCAGCCCGCAGGCGTTCGACGGGCTGCGGCTCGCCGGTCGCAAGGTCCGCCGCCCCGACCTCACGGTCGCGACCGAGGACCACAACGTCCCCACGATCGACACCGAGCTGCCGATCGCCGACCCGGTGTCGCGCACCCAGGTGGAGACGCTGCGCCGCAACTGCGCCGAGTTCGGCGTGCCGCTCTACCCGATGAACCACGCCGAGCAGGGCATCGTGCACGTGGTCGGCCCGCAGCTGGGGCTCACCCAGCCGGGGATGACGGTCGTGTGCGGCGACTCGCACACCTCCACGCACGGCGCGTTCGGGGCGATGGCGTTCGGGATCGGGACCAGCGAGGTCGAGCACGTGCTGGCCACGCAGACGCTGCCGCTGCGGCCGTTCCGCACGATGGCGATCAACGTCAACTCCGAGGACGGCCGGCTGCGTCCCGGGGTCACCAGCAAGGACGTGATCCTCGCGATCATCGCGAAGATCGGCACCGGCGGCGGGCAGGGCCACGTGCTGGAGTACCGCGGCAACGTCATCGACAACCTGTCGATGGAGGCCCGCATGACGATCTGCAACATGTCGATCGAGGCGGGCGCGCGGGCCGGGATGATCGCGCCGGACGAGACCACGTTCGCCTACCTGAAGGGCCGCGAGCGGGCGCCGAAGGGAGCCGACTGGGACGCGGCGGTCGAGGCGTGGCGGCAACTGCGCACCGACGAGGGCGCGCAGTTCGACCGCGAGGTCGACATCGACGCCGACGAGCTCACCCCGTTCGTCACGTGGGGCACCAACCCGGGGCAGGGCCTGCCGCTGTCGGAGCGCGTGCCCGACCCGGCCGACTTCGCCGACGAGAACGAGCGGGTCGCCGCGGAGCGGGCCCTGGAGTACATGGACCTGGAGCCCGGCACCCCGCTGCGCGACATCAAGATCGACACCGTGTTCGTCGGGTCGTGCACGAACGGGCGGATCGAGGACCTGCGCTCGGTCGCGGAGATCCTCGACGGCCGCAAGGTGGCCGACGGCGTGCGGATGCTGATCGTGCCCGGTTCGATGCGGGTGCGGGCACAGGCCGAGGCCGAGGGCCTGGACAAGATCTTCACCGCGGCCGGTGCCGAGTGGCGCTCGGCCGGCTGCTCGATGTGCCTGGGCATGAACCCGGACACGCTCTCCCCGGGCGAGCGCAGCGCATCGACGTCGAACCGGAACTTCGAGGGCCGGCAGGGCAAGGGCGGCCGCACGCACCTCGTCTCGCCGCTGGTGGCCGCGGCGACGGCCGTGCGCGGCACCCTGTCGAGCCCGGAAGACCTGAGCTGAGGGGACCTGAACTGATGGAACCGTTCACCACCCACACCGGGATCGGCGTGCCCCTGCGGCGCTCGAACGTCGACACCGACCAGATCATCCCCGCCGTCTACCTCAAGCGGGTCACGCGCACCGGCTTCGAGGACGGGCTGTTCTCGGCCTGGCGGCAGCACGAGGACTTCATCCTCAACCGCGAGCCGTACAAGCGCGGCACGGTGCTCGTGGCCGGGCCCGACTTCGGTACCGGCTCGTCGCGCGAGCACGCCGTCTGGGCGCTGATGGACTACGGGTTCCGCGTCGTGATCTCTTCGCGGTTCGCCGACATCTTCCGCGGCAACTCCGCCAAGCAGGGCCTGCTCGCCGCGCAGGTGGCGCAGGACGACGTCGAGCTGCTGTGGAAGCTGCTGGAGAACCAGCCCGGCACCGAGGTCACCGTCGACCTGCGGGAGCGCACGGTGCAGGCCGCCGACCTCACGGTGCCGTTCCAGATCGACGACTACACGCGGTGGCGGCTGCTCGAGGGCCTCGACGACATCGGCCTGACCCTGCGGCACGAGGCGGAGATCTCCGCGTACGAGGCGGCCCGGCCGTCCCGGATGCCCACCACAGTCCAGCTCTGAACCAGCGCTG
>Ga0065720_1020913_pt1 | contig 12224 bp, 14 predicted proteins | sample Thericmetagenome_FD_59107 | JGI IMG/M metagenome (GOLD analysis project Ga0065720, IMG submission 59107) | Thermophilic microbial communities from the Joint Bioenergy Institute, California, USA of rice/straw/compost enrichment - eDNA_2 v2... | ecosystem: Engineered > Solid waste > Grass >... | reverse complement strand
CCTTGTGGCGTAGGATAACCAGGTAGGTGCCAGGCGAGTCTTTGACTGCGTGGGCGCTCACCTCCTTCTGTTTGGTGACAGAAATGACCTCGTCGGCGATAGCGGGGTCGGTTGGACGGCGGCTACCGTCGTAGGCAAGGATGTATTCGGGGACATTCTTGACCAAGTACGCGTCGGTGATTGTCTCCGGTTCGATTGTGTACCAAGCCTCTTTGGCCTTGCGGGCGAGGGTCTCACGCAGGGAGCTCTTCGAAACTTCAATGCAGACGCTTGACTTGGCCGGATAGACTTTGGTGACACGTCCGCTCTGGGGAAGCCAATCTTTTCAACCAAGAGAATTATGATGCCAGCGGTGTCGCATTCCGCCAGTCGTGGCTGCTCCTGTCTACTCTCAAGAAACTACGAGATACTGTTTTCAAACGAGGTCAAACGCTATGAATTAACAGAAGGTAGTTGACAGCAACGAGCGTGTCGGTCGTAAGGGGCACAGATCTGGCGATTTGACGATGTGTCCACTACAAGTCAGACCACATTTTGATTTGCACTGCTCTTCCATGGGCGTTGGCTGCCTTGATCTTACGATTCATCTTGATCCCGCACCATTATGTAGGTTAGGCATATTGGCCGCAATTCTAAACCTCTCTCTGACTCTCTCATCCCCAAAGGGCCTCTGGAGTCTACGGAAAAATCGTAACGTTGAAAACTCTTCGGTTAACAAACCTCCAAGGACATATCGACATATCCCACTATCTGGCCATCTTGATTTCTGTGATTTCATTCCTCCTAACTGAGAACACATCTCAGTCAGTCCCTTCACAGCGTTGGCTCCCTTCATCATTTTCTCTTAAAAACATCATTCGCCCTCCAACCCTCTCAAATGCTGCTCTGTTAAATTTTATTATGCTCTCACCAAGGTATCACTGGTATTATTATGGTTGATCCTACTGGTATCGTTGGCGTCATTGAAGTGGCCGGTCAAGTCTTGGAATATACCTCCAAGTTTGATAGCAGCTGGACGGATGCTAAGGAGGAGGCAAAAAGTTTCATTTTCGAAGTAGGGGCCCTTCGAACCACCCTACTACGTGTCCATAACCTTCTCTCGGACCCGAAATTTGCAAACGCCTTGGAGAAAGATTCTTCAGCATTGCTTTCTGAGCTTGATCCCCTACACGACACGGACACCACTGTTCTCTTATCTATTTGTAAGGATGAGCTACAAAGTTTGCTCACCAAGTTGAAAAAGCGGACAGATGGTCATAGGTTTGGATGGGAGTGCCTTAAGGCTGCACTTGATGGCGGGAAAGCGTGCGAAGCTGTCGAAAACCTCCACCGGCGATACCAAGCCTTGAACTTGCTTTTCTGGAACGATCAACTTGCCCTTCAAACCAAGGTACTTCAGCAACCCATTGGAATCCGAGATGACCTGCACCAAAACCATGGAACTCAAGTCCGGCAGCTTCAGTCCATTGAGCAACGAACCAATGCGGTGGCATCCGGTGTGCTCTCTATAATTCAAAAGGCACATACAGCCGAAGCTCTGCAAAAGCATGGAGAAATCCTTGACTGGCTTTCTTCGCTGGCTTCAGTGGACTATTCTCTACAACAAGCCGATTTCTTCCGTCAAAGACAAGAAGGAACTGGTCAGTGGTTCCTTGAGTCTCCTCAGTTCCAGGAATGGTATTTTCCCTGTTCTATTCTGTCCCATGGCTGCTGCTCTCCAAGCTAACCAGGTTACTAGGCTATCAAGAAAGCAGGTGATTCTCTTTTGCCCTGGCATGCCTGGTTCTGGAAAGACTATCCTTGTATCGATCGTCATCGATTATCTGCAAAGGAACTTGGGAGATCGTGACGTTGGCATCGCATACATATATTGTGACTTCCGGCGCATAGACGACCAAACTGTGGAGCAGCTAATTGCCAACCTTGTAAAGCAACTACTCAGGAACAAGTGTCCACCTCCACCCGCAGTCATGGATGCCTATAGTCGACATCAGAAGCATAGATCACTGCCATCGTTAGGTAATCTCGAGGAGATGTTCCATGCTGTTGCCACACTGTACAAGGATGCAGTCTTCATTATCATAGATGCACTGGATGAATGCCAAATGAGCGGCAATGTTCGTTCCAAGTTCATCGAAACACTCCTGAGTCTTCAATCCAGAGGAATTGATATCAACATCCTGGCCACATCGCGCCCCGTGCCTGATATTGTGGAAGCTTTTGATGGACACTCCTGTCTGGAGATAGCAGCCCAAAGAGACGACATTGAGCGATACTTGCGCAATAAGATGTCTGAATTGCCCGTTGTCTCAAAGTACCCGGACCTCCAACACGAGATCATCAGTTGCATCGCCAGTGTCGCAGATGGCATGTAAGTCATCGGTGGTTCATTGACCACGATTTGTTAATCTTTTTGAGCATATGCTTACTTACAAAATCAGATTCCTTCTCGCTCGCTTCTTCTTTGAGTCCCTGAAGGATAAAGTGAGCGCAAAGCTTATTCGCAAAACACTTAATGAGCTTCAGAACAACTCTAAGGAAAAGAAGTCGAAATATGCCCTATTATGCCGGGCATATAACGACGCAGTGGAGAGAATCAATGGGTAACCGGCTGGATACAAGGAGCTTGCCAACCACGTGCTATCCTGGATCATCTGTACCAAATATCCTCTCAAAACGATAGAAGTTCAGTATGCATGGGCTGTCAAGGATAGTGAGGACGAGCTTAATGAAACCGCAGTTCCTGATACCGAACATATGCTTTCGGCATGTTGCAGACTCGTTGTCATCGACAAAAAAAGCGAAATCATTCGACTTGTCCACTTTACGGGCCAGGAATATTTCCAGGATACTTTAAACCGCTGGTTTCCGAGAGCCCATTTTGATATTGCAAATACCTGCGTGTCATATCTTTCGTTTAAAGATTCTTCAGGTGGCCCTGTCAGGGCATATGAGAAGGCTCGTGAACGACTTTAATAAACCTCTCTTCTCCTATGCGGTTGACTACTGGGGACATCATGTATCTGCGTGTTCCTTCTGCACTCCTCAGCTGCTTGACTTATTGACAAAGTCCGAATGGGTCAGTATGGTGGTACAACATTGTGACATCGCTTCCGAGGTCAGAAAGCGGTTTTGGCTTTCTTTTGAGGATTCGAGATCATCTCAGAATTCGTTTCACATGGTTGGTGTCTATTGGCTTAAAAATTTAGTTAATACACTCCTTGCGTGTGCCCAGAATATTGATCCAAACCTACAAGATAGAAGAGGCCGAACACCGCTGAGTTGGGCGGCAGAGCAAGACCATACGGAGGTTGTTAAAGCTCTGTTGTGTGGTGGCTGATTTGATCCAGACCGACAAGAAAAAGAGGCTGAACACCGCTGAGTTGGGCTGCAGGGAATGGTAGTACCTAGATTGTCAAACTTTTTGCTGTCTAAAGCCCAAGCTAATCCAGGCCGACAAAACGGCCATGGCATAACGCTGCTAAGTTTTGCTGTATGGAATGGCCATGCAAAGGTTGTTAAAACTCTTATCTAATGGCCCAAGCTGTTTTGAATTTCGCAGATTATGATGGCAACACACCACTGGCATTCACCTCCCAGAAGACGTGGACATTGTCGATTTTTTTCGACTCCACCAAAGTGAACAATATCCATACCGAAGAACTCGTAAGGTTTGTTAGCAAGCTGCTTGCATCTGAAGCCTTTAGGGAAGCTTGTAAACTGCATGATGTATTTGTGTGATGACTCCGATTCATCTATCAGTTCTTTTCGGGGGGGAAATGAGAAGACAAAGCGTGGGCTAGTGCATGGCGAAGTTCAGAGGCAAGTGAGAGCGATAAGACAACGGAGTTAGGCAATAGGGAGTCCTAGACTGTGTGCAGCCGACGAGTGATGAGTGCATATTCCAAGAAAGTGCGGCACTAGTCGATTCGAGCATGCGTCACAGGATTAGATTAGGTATGAAGGACTTCTCTTGGTTGTTCTTCTCCATAGCACAAGGACACTGAGGACCAAGAAAGATTATTACACGTATCAATTGACTTTGTTGCGTACCCACATTATCAGTGGCTATCATCTAACCCATTTGACCTATTGTTCATCGCTGTACCTTACCAAGTTCCCCGTTGCATCAGATAGCGACTTGGATGACTAAGGTGAAGACACATGGTTGGTATTGACAAGACAATTCTCGAGGTATGAATATTTGTTCACTTCACTGACCAGGCCAACCAGTGCTGCAAAATGCAGAAAAGAACTTTCGCACTTAATCTAGCCTTATGGCACATGCTCGAATCAATCAATGCCGCACGTTCTTGTAATATGCACCCATCACTTGTCGGCCATACACGTCCATGCCTGCCTGTTGCCTACCTCTGCTGTTTTATCACACTCACTTGCCTCGGCACTTTCCCATGTACTATTTCATGATTCGTCCTCGCATTGGCACACCTTGAAACAATAACTACAGGAACAAGACTCATCACAAGAAATACATCATACAATCTGAAAACGTGCTAACTCTTGGCCTATTTCCGTCCGGTTATTTGAGATGATATACACCCCTTTCTGCAAGAAATCTGGGTTTACCCTTTTCATGAATCCTGCCCGGTCAACTGTCAGCAACCTTTCGCTCATCAGCTTATACAAGGTGAAATTATTCCAGGTACAAAAGCGCGAAGCTTCTCCAAACCGTTTCCAAGCAGCTTATAGACAAACCTTGCAAGGTCTTCGGTGCGGATATCGTTCTTTTTTCGGGGAGTCAAGAAACTCCTAAACAATATCCAGGTCTTTTGGCGGGATGAACGCCAGTGGTATGTGCCCAACACGATCTGCCTTAATTCGGATCAACTCGACCATCAGATAAGAGAGCTTTAACAACCTTTATATGACCATACTTTGCAGCCAAACTCAGCGGCGCTCAGCCTCCCTTGTCTTATCGGTTATGAATTAACTTGCCTATCAGATATAACAGAGTTCTAATTACCTCCGTAGAGCCCTTCCTTGCAGCCGGACTCAGCGACGCTTCACGGCAGTTGTTTTGTAGATCTGAATCAACTCGGTCATCAGATAATAGAATTTTAACACCCTTCGTATGGCCATACTCTACAACCCAACTCAGCGGCGTTCGGCCTTCCTTGTCTTTTTGGGCTGGATCAACATTCTGGGCACGCACAAGGAGTGCCTTGACTTTATCATTTATACCATAGACGCCAACTATGTGAAATGAATTCTGAGATGGCCTCAAATCTGCTCGAGGACCCCAAAACCGCTTCCTGAACTTGGAACAGATGCCACAAAGTTGTACCACCGTACTGATTCTGATTTGTCAGGCTGAGGTGGGGTCTAGTCATAGGACTCACTGTACGCGGGCATCAATACGCCCCACTTTTCTCTACTTTCCTATGTGTATATGCTATTGTTTTAGGTAGAGTGCCCATCAAAGGTTTCCACAATATCAGGTAGAGGGCGAGAGGTGGCCAGGAGGTCGACAATACTTTCTCTCGATTGAAGGCGCAGTAATGCTTCAATGAATATGGAACGAACAATGACGCTCATTTGGCACTCATCAAAAGCGCATCAACAATAACGAAGATCCCATCCTTGTGCAGTGCGGCAAAAGCATGGAACATCCCCTCGAGATCACTCAATGCTGGTTATGATCTATGATTCTTGTGTTGAAAATCGACACCCATGACCTAATGGCGGTGGAAACTTGGTCCTGATTAGTTGCTTTGCGAGGTCGGTAATGAGCTGCTCGACGGTTTGGTCGTCTACGCGCCAGAAGTCGCAGTATAAGCATGTAATGCCAACGTCACGGTCTCCCGGATTTCTTTGGAGACGATCGATGACGATCGATACAAGGATAGTTTTCCAGCACAAGGTATGCCGGGGCAGAAGGGAGTCACTAGCTTCCTTAACAGCCTGGTGGACTGATTAGCTTGAGGAAATAAGGATGAGCCAGGAGTATACCACTCCTGAAACTGAAGAAATTCCAGACACAACTGTCCTGTACCTTCTTGTCTTTGGCGTAGAGAGTCGTCTTGTTGTTTTGAATAGTCTTCTTTGGACAGGGAAGAGAGTCGGTTGACGAATTTATGTACTCTTGCTCTTATGGAGTAAGTATCAGCTCAAGATCTGCCACAAGGCGATTACTCGCAAACAAGCTAGATCAAGGTTTGGACAAACCCGCTTGGTAGTGGTTAATCACCTGCGATCGAACGTAACCAAAATAACGTTCCCAGAACCAGTGTTCTGGATGCTACCATGATAGTGAACCTTGACGTTGTGGGTATTGTCAGGGGAGCCAGTGGTGTTAACAGCAGAATCAATGCTATCAGCGGCAGGGGAACCAAAGTTATTGACAGCAAGGGGATCAATGTTGTTGCCGGTCGCGGAACCAGTGTCGTTCATGGTGGGAGGGCTGCTGTTATCGAGAGCAAGGGCGCCAGTATCGACTCAGATAACACCAATATCTTCTGTTCAACCAGTACCGCTTAGGTCACCACAGCAGGACGTTTTAGAGAATTGGAGCTCTTTGAGTTATTTTTCTCCTTCAATCCGTGAGCATTATGTTCTGGTATCTAGTCAAAGCACGAGGATTTGTGGAGTTGTAACTCTTTCCCTAGATTGAAGGACTTCGAAAGCTGGCTCTGTTCTAGTTGGATGTGCTCTCAACAATGGAGAAAGCAGGCACGATGGAAAGGAGAATAAGGAAAAAGAGTCATGTAGACAGCTCGCTCGTATAGTAAGAGCGGTGGTAAAGAGGAAATCTAATATGAAACAAGACAAGTCAAATTCTTAACTCCCACGCGAACAAAATGTAAGATGGCCTATGGGGACGAAACAACCAGGAGAAGGCGTTCAAACGAGTGATACATACCCAAACGACCTGACATAATGACAATGCGGGAGTAAGGCTGAGTCATACGCTCAGTATACTTCACTCCCGCGGCAGAGTTTCTTGTGCTTTGATTCGTGATAGCGCATCGACGCGGCACTGGAGCTGCACACCCCATACATAGCCTTATTTCGTTGGCTTGGCCTGCCGCCCGATATCAACCACAAGGCTACTCGCCAGGCCCTCCGAAAGGCCGTATAACTCTTGTGTCAGAGAAATGGCCGTTGGTCGAGGCTCAGCGTGGACAATCCTCACAGCATTTATAGAGAATCTGAGCGGTCATACCACGGTGATCAAAGATAATAATGTGGAAGAGCCGACATATTGATATCTAGCGACTAGCCGTGAGGTTGCAGGTCTGCAGTAAACTACATTGCTTATTAGACACTTATAAGTGGTAAGCAAGCGGTTGTGAGATACATGGGCGTTTATCGTAGCTAACGACAGCTTGTGACACTAGAGAGGCTTTCTCGTACTGTAAGACGAGTTAGACAAGTTTGGTGCTACTCTTGGACCTTGGGCATGGGAACTGTGGCCACCCAGCCCGAAAAGAGTGTGAGGAATTTCAGTAAAACTGTAGGCGGGCGTTGTAACTCATGTTACCTATAGGCTCTAAACCTCGATGTTGTAACGGTAGCCAGGAAAGAGCATCATGTGAACAGATGAAGGCCGCTCAGGTGCATAGGTTGGAGACTTACGAAAGAGCTAGGTGGCTCTGGTATCCTGCCTGCTAACGGCAGAGTCAACACTGCTTCAGGACGCGGGGCGCCAAGCCTAATTGAACCTAGCTAACTAGCCGGACGAGATGAACTATTTGTAGGTCAGGTCGAGATGGTCGTGGCGATTGCGAGCTCCGACAGGCGCCACAACCGATACCGATATAGCTCAGAAACTGCGGTTAATCCAAACAATACACACGCGGCCGTTGGATCCAGAATTAGCTTCATTTGCATGAGGTATTGGACAGGTAATTCTTCCTACTGTTCAAGGGCCGCAGGTAGACTTATATAGCGAAGTTGCCTTGGCGTACACAGGAAGTTCACCACAGACGCAACCACGCGGACACGCTAAGCCCAGTCGGTGATCTCCGTTATGCACGAATTTTTCAGCCGCTGAAAGGAATATTTTGCATGATCGGCCATTGCATACATTTATCACAGGCCAGGTAGGACTGCACACGTGCCTATTATACCTCCCGAACACACGGGTTCTGATGGCGGACTGGGAATAAGCCGTGCCACTCAACGTCAAGCACCCAAGGTCCGCTCCGATTCGGAACCTTGGGCCATTCCGGCTAAGGATGATGCGATCTTAGCAAGATTAGCTCTCAACTGTGGCCCTAACACGTTAGCGCGATAACAGGGATTTGCTCTCAGGGATGGCCGTGCCTTGGCAGGGTCTCTGCCCCACCTTCCGGCCTTGGGGTCGAGACGCACCGTTGCTTCTGTCGTTCCCTCGCTTGTGACCTGCCTGCCGTAGTGGCAGCCTGGAACTGCAGCACGGCCCAAGCCGACCCAAGCTTTCCTTCACCAACAGGACAGCCGCTGCGTCATCACACAAGGAATCCCAGCCTTTCCACTCATAGTAATGCATTGCCAATCTCGCGCGCTCTGTCTCTGGACTCTTCGCCTTGCTGACGTGTTGAGAGTGTGCTCTTCATCAGCTAAAAAGGAGCTTGCTGACACTAGATTTTTCTGGCGTCGAAATGCTTCGAGCTTCCTAGCGATTCTCTATTCTTCTGTGTCTCATCATCATTTTCTTCTCCAGGACTTTTTGTTGGAAAAAATTACATTCTTTTTCCCCTAACCACGCCCACCTGCAACTCAGGACAAGACTACCCTTTGTCCATTCGCCCTCACCCAGTCGACTGTATCCTGAGGTTTTTTTTTGTTTTTTTTTAAAAAAAAATCCAAGCGGGCCTCGCATCTTTGTCTTGTTCGCACCTTTCCCATTAAGAATCCCCATCTCTCCCGTTTCCCTCTTAATCTCCGAGTCTTAAGCCCGCGACATTGAAAAACAACCACAAAGCTGGCCCCACTTCCCAACAGTCACGCGGCTTTGACCCTCCCCGACGCAATCTTCCTCTGCTCGACCCCACGAAGCGGGCACCGCCCACCATGATGCGGCGATCGTCGCTCGAGCCCTCTGATGCAGTCGGAGAAATGCAGGACCCAAATCCCATGCCCGACAACACCGAGTCAATTGATCTTTCTCCCGACGACTCGCTCTCGTTGCCGCCGCCGCCTGCCGACGACATGGACATCGAACTCTCCGACGTCGAGGCAGAGAAGCCCCGAGTACATCCCCCGCCGCCGCGGATCGCCGCACGCCTCATTTACCATCCAACCAGCCAGTCCCGACGCAGCAGCGCAGCCTCGTCCCGCCGCAATAGCATCTCATCTCGTTCCTCCCACGGCCACGGCCGCATCTCGGGCCCCCAATCCAAGTATGTCGCACAGCACCTGCGTCGCGTCGCGATTCTCGAAGATCGCAAGGCGCGGCTGGCCGACCGAGCCGCGCACGCAGAGAAGGTGCGGTTGCGCGCCGCGCTGGCCAAAGCAGCCGCTCGCAACAACGCCCTGAGCGAAGAGCGCGCACTGGCTGCGGCCCAGGCCCGCGAGCGCAACCTGGCCGAGATCGCTGCCGCTTGCGCAGAGGAAGTGCGGCGCGCCAAGGCGATCGCGGAGAGTATGAAGGAGAAGAGGGAGCAGGAGATGAGGAAGTTGCGTATGCAGATGGAGGAGAGGCTGGCCGAGGCCGAGAGGAGGAGGGAGGAGTTGCGGAATGCGAGGGCAAAGGGGAGGGAGCGTGGGCATAGTCTCGGCTCGAGAAAGCCCGCGTCCGTTGAGCCTACGCCGGAGGTTAAGGGGGAGGAGGTCAAGGCTCCTGAGAGGAGGAAGCCCATGACGCCAGAGGTCGCCGCTAGCAAGATCCAGTGGTATTGGCGGGCTAGGCAGCGGAAGCGGACTGTCGCGGAGTTTGCGGCGCTGGGCCTGTCGCTTGATGCGGTCCGGGAGACTTCGTTTGAGCAGGTCACGGTGCTGCTCTCGCAGGAGAGCGTGCTGATGCTCACAGCCCGGGTGCTTCGGATTTGTGGCCTCAACGAGGGCGCGCCGGGGTCTGTCGAGGAGATGGCCGCTGTCAGGTCCTTCCTCAGTGCCTTCTTGATCTTGGGTCACCCAGCCCAGGTTCTTAGCAACAAGGAGGAAAAGGATGACCCAGAGGATGACAGTCCGCCTGTGGCGCACCCTCTGCCCAAGGATAGCTTGGCCAACCCGCAATCGCAAGAGCTTGTGGGTAAGGCCAGGGACTTGCTGGTGTTGTTCGAGAATATCCTGGGCCGCTTGACTCCATTCAACAGCTACACGCCGCCGCCGAGGCTGCAGGCCTCGTTTCCCGAAGTCTACGCTACCTTCTACAACGCCTTGATCGCGTGGAAAGCGAGAGATTCTACCTCCTTGGTTGAGCTAATGGTGATGCAGTTCGTCGAGTTGGACGCTATCTGGGAGTCTGTCAAGGATACCACAGATGGCGAGGTCGACCAACTTTACAAGGAGAGTATTCGAAACAACCAGCTGCTCTTATTGGTGCGAATCAAGAAGCTTGCTGGCGCAGAAAGGGGCAAGAAGATGGTGGCAGATGCCGTGCGCAAGGCCCGCAAGGCGAGGGCGAAGAAGCCCGTCGGCGATACGAAGCCGCGTGTTGCAGAGCAAGCCGTCACGGAGACTGCCATGGGAGTGCTCGGAGTCGAGGAGACTCACCCTCACCCCGAGTCTAGCCGGCAACAGCAACCGACTCAGACCCTGACGCCCCCGGCGACTCCCAATCGGCATCGCGAGCCCTTCAAGGTCAGCATTGTCATTCCTACGGGGAAGAGTTTGCTGCCGGACAACCGGATCGTCGTCCATGAGCTTGCCCTCAACAAGGAGTTCCGGACTGAGCCACACGAGTACCATCGGCAACAGGAGCACATGCTCGCGCCGCTGTTCCAGGGGATGCGGGCGACGATGCAGTCAGGCGATCAGACGGCTCATTTTTTCCTTCTTCTCCGTGTCGCCGACATGATTCGGGAGAAGCTGCAACGTCTGGTCAGGCCGGGCAACTCCATGCATACAATGATTGGGGAGCTGCTCGACACGGAAATTGCCCAGCGCCAGTTCGCTATGGGCAGCTTTTCGTATGAGCGCTTCTTCCAGACTATGGGCGCCCTTCTTCCGAAACTCTGTGCGCCCGTTCGCGACGAAGAGGTCAAGAAGCTGGTCGAACAAAAGCTCAGCCAGGGCAGCTACGTCGACCGCCTTGAAGCTCTTAATGGCTTCGTCGACGTCATGCTCAGCGACTACGCAAACTACCTCCTCTCACTCGCCGCACCCAAACTCATCGAGCAGGCCCCAGCTTACGAAATGCGTGCCTTCGCGGCTGATCTTGAGGCCGGTCGGGTTACGTTGTCAGCCGCAACAAGGGCATGGCGTCTCGCGCGCAAGAAGCTTTTTGCCGAGACCACGCGGCGCGACCCAGAAGGCGTGAACCATCCCGGCTCGCGGCCCACGGCAAACCGGATTTACGCACAGCTGCTCGTCGACCTCTTCACCCAAGTCTCCCCCGTCGCCCGGGAAGATGTCCCCGAGATGTTACTGCTCGACTACAAGCGCGTCCTCGAAGCAGGGAAGCTCACTCGCCATGTCGTCACCACGGCAGCAATCCTGCTGCAATGCAAGAACCTTCTCAAGCGTGACGTCCGCGCGCCATGGAAGGCCGAGGCGGCGCGGATCATGGCTATCCTCGAACGGTGCGACGACCAGCCGGGTAAGATGACGGCCGAGGTTGCCGTCGAGGGGATCATGGCTGCGCTCGAGGCAGGTAGGTCCATGCCGTCTGCTACGAAGATGCAGTTGCGCGGCTTGGTCGGGAAGTTCCTCGCTGCGGGGAAGGAGATGGCCTCCCCTCCTTCGACATCATCATCGTCTCAGGGTATTGGTGGTTCCGACCCCCGAGAGCCGGTTTTGAGACTCTTACTCGGCCGGTTGAGGAGTCATATGCTTGCACGACTGGGCGCGGCGTCGGCCACGGAAAAGGTCAAGGCGACCAGCACGGCGGGCGAGCGGCTCGCATCGCTGGGCTTGGCTGAGTTCGTGGATAAGGTCCGGGATATGGTGGATATGATGGGACGGGTGTCGGCTGTCGATCGGGATGCGCATGGGGTTTGGTGGGATAAAGTTGCTGAGGAGGTTGAGAGGGAAGCTCAGGAAGAAGCAACAGCAACACCGTGAGAGACAGGTATGGGAGGATAAGTCTTTTTTTTTTTTTTTTTTTTTTTTTTTTTTTT
>Ga0065720_1020912_pt1 | contig 12225 bp, 16 predicted proteins | sample Thericmetagenome_FD_59107 | JGI IMG/M metagenome (GOLD analysis project Ga0065720, IMG submission 59107) | Thermophilic microbial communities from the Joint Bioenergy Institute, California, USA of rice/straw/compost enrichment - eDNA_2 v2... | ecosystem: Engineered > Solid waste > Grass >... | reverse complement strand
CCCCCCTCTCTCTCTTCTCATCTACTCAAAGCTCCCCGCCAACGCAACACAACTAAACCTGAGGTCCTCTCCCTCCCTCTCAAGAAACTTTCTCGGCCCCAACTCCAAAGCCCTCTCACTTAGTACATCCTCCCCCTCCTCCAAATCCCCCCTCCTTATCGGGCCCTTCCTGCGCCCATCCATCTCCCACAACCCGCCATCCTTCCCCTTCACAAAACACACAAAATGCAAATCCACATCTTCTTCTGCCCTCGGCGCCGCCGTATCCCCCTGCACAGCAACATCCCGATGCGCCTTCGCAAGCGTCTCGTCCGTTTCCAGAAGCTTTGCCCTCTCCCTCGGCCCAAGCGGCTCAGCGCTCTTGATGATTCTCTCCAAGTCACTTCCCGGCACGACGAAATCGCGCACCGCCCCATTCGAAGCAGCATGCAACAGCCCAATTAACCCACACGCATTCCTTATCGTCTGGGGGAACCAAACAACAGGCTCCCCCTCGCCCTTCCCCTCATAATCAGGCCGCTCGGCGTCCTCCTTGACGCGATGTTCCTCGTAGGCTTTTGTCAGAGGAAAAACCAGGAGGAGGGCGTACGCGGGGCGGGGGATGAACGCCAGGAGGGAAGGGTCGGTTAGGGAGTAGACGTCGTGGATGGCCAGGGCGGAGGAGAGACCTAGGTTATGGAGGAGGGAGGTCAGGAGGTCGGGGTTGGCTTCGAGGGGGATGAAGGAGGGGACGGAGGGGTTTGTGGGGGAGGGAGGGGCTTCGGCTGCCGACATGTTGCTGGTTGTTGAGGATGAAAAGGGTTGTTCGTGGTTACTAGTGAGCTGATAGAAGAGAGCTGATAGAAGAGAGCTGCTGGGCCGAGCTGAGTGAGGTAGTCGTCGAGAGGATTGATGTGATGCTCTGGTGCGATTGTTGCCTTTTTTTTAAGTTATTGGAATTGTTTTGTCTCAGGAATTGGGCAAAGAAGCTAGGAAAAATGACCCCTTGAGTCAAGGCGGGCTTGCAAAAGGGAAGAAGTTAAAAGTTGCATGCTGCCGCTAAACGCGTTTGACGCGGGGCAGTTTCAGGGCTGGCGTTGGCTCTTGGAGAGAGTCTTGGCTGATGACATCAGCCGAGGTCTGCGCATCATGTTACGTAAGTTGTCAGGTAATATTACATTGGTTACAGCCCCTATTGTATCTCTGACTCCAAGTCAAAACCTTCAACCTGGAATAGGCTTGGGGTGGGCAATTGTCAACAAAGAGATTAGCAGGATATCTCAGTCCAGCAACGACCAAGGCAGGATTTTGATTGATTGTGTGTTTGTTTCAACAGCTTCAGCAGTTGTGGCAATCTGGAGGGGCTGAAGCCATCCTCATCATCTTTGACATGCCTTGTCTCCTGTTTTCGTTGTCTTCATGAAGTGTTCTATTGACTATCAAACAGACTCATACCCAAACCCCTCTCTAGATAGTAGTGTCAGTATCTATTCTACAATACATGAATACAAACCATCCCAAACACCGGCTGTGCAATCCCGTTGCTCCTCCGACCTAAGTATACATTAGTCATACACTCCTCATCCTCACCAGCAACCCCCTCACGCCGGCTTAGCCTGCGCCTGACCAGTCTCCTTCTCTCCGCCGTTCCCCCTATTCGGAGAAACCTCGCCATCGGGCGTCTCAAACAAGCTCTCCTCATGCCCCTCCTCATTCCAATGCCCGACTCCCTCATCATGCACCCCTTCCTCCTCCAGCACCGCCTCCACCTCATCCCCCAGCACCTCCCTCTCCTTCTCCTCCGCCTGCGCGGCCTTCTCACGAAGGAACTTCCTCCTAGCGCGATGCTTCTCCGGCACGAAATTCAGCTGCTCCAAATGGTCTGCAATCTTGTCCTCCACCATCTGCTTCACCTTAAAGGCCAGGTTCTGAGATTGGAAGACGCCCTGGTACCGGTAGCTCAGCCACAAATACATAGTAATCGCCTGATGCAGGGACTCTAATCTCCGCAAATAATCCTGGGCCTGCTGGCCTGCCTTAGGGCGGGGTGCTTCCAGCGCCTCGAGGTCTAGCTCGGGGAAGTCGAGAAGATGGCCGGAGCCCATTTCTGCGACGCACTTGGCAAAGGCTTTGAGCACGTCGACTTGTTTCGAGTCGCGCAGGTTGATGGGCACGTGCAGGAAGACGCAGCGGTCGGGGATGGAAAGGTCGTAGGGCTTAATGAGCTCGGCGATTTGGAGGGCGTCGGAGATGTCGCACATGTGGAAGAGACCTGACAGACGGCCCATTTCGCGCAGACGGGCGAGTACGAAAGTAGTGGGAGTCTTTGGAGGGAAGTAGGCGTGGAAACGTTCCAGGACGGCGGGGGGTGGGCGCAGACCGGCTGTCTTGATGGGGGACACATCGGTGTTGAAGGCTTTGCGGATGACACGCAGGTCTTCGTCGTCAAGAGCTGTTACTAAACCCGGCGGCGGAGGTTGGTTTGCTTCCTCGTCGGATACGTTGGCCTTGGCCGCGGTGCGGTAGCGGCCTGCGCGCCCACCGATCTGCTTGATTTCGGGCACGCTAAGCTGGCGGAGATTGGTGCCGTCGAACTTATGGACCGTCTCGAAGACCACGCGGCGAACCTCGAGGTTGAGACCCATGCCGATGGCGTCGCTAGCCACGAGGAAGTCGTATTCGTTGTCGGGGTCATTAAACAGCGCAGCCTGGCTGGCGCGCGTTTCGGGGGGAAGACTACCGTAGACAATGGCGCAGCGACGGCCCGTGTCGTGCTCGATACCAGCCTTCAGCTGGTGCAGCGTGAGACGCGAGAAGGAAACCACAGCGTCGCCCTTGCGCAGGTTGCGAAAGCTGCCCTTGAGGCTGTTCTTCTCGACCTCGAGTCCATTGAGACGGTTGTAGCGGTGCACAATGCACTTCTCGCCTAGGCGAGCGCAGATGTTTTGGATCAGATCAACCACACGCTCCTCGCCACACAGGTGTACCTCCTTGGCCTGGACACCCAGCACGGCCTGGGTCCAGGCCCAGCCGCGCTCATCATTGGCGATCATCTGGATCTCGTCGATGACGGCCACATCGACACGCGTGTTGAGCGGCGTCATCTCTACCGTACAGCTGTGAAACCACGTATCCGTATTTTCCGGGATGCGCAACTCCTCGCCCGTGATGAGAGCACACGGCTTATTCTTCGCCTTGAAGCGCGTCCACGTCTCGTGGGCCAGCAGGCGCAGCGGGCCGGCGTAGATGCCCGTCCGGGCGTTCTCTAAAGCCTTTAGCGCGTTGTACGTCTTGCCCGAGTTTGTAGGGCCGACGTGCAGATGAAAAGTCCGCTGCATCATGCGCGTAGCCGGATACCACTCGTACGGAAAACGCAGGTCGGCCAGGGCCATGTGCAGCTCGTTGATGGCCTTGGGGAAGCGCGAGCGCATCAGGAAGGTCTGGAAGGCGTACTTGAGCTCACGGCGCAGCCCCGTGGCATCCTGCTTGATGAAGGCGTTGCGCAGGCCCCAGAACAAAGGGTTGTCCTGGCGGCTCAGCTTGCCATCTTCCACTGCCAATTTGAAGGCCTTGTCCAGCACCATGCGGAACAGCTTGACCTCCTTATCCAGCTGCTGCTGGCTGGTCAGGCCGAAAGGACGGTATTCATCTTGGTTCTGTGCCCATGGCCCCATCTCGGCGAACACCTTGGTCAGGTGGCTCTCGACGAGGGCCTGGAAGACCTGGTAGTTCCGCTTCGTCGCATGGCTGGGTCGCACCTGTTTGGACTCCTTGCGTTCGAAATGTTCGGTGGTGTGGAAAAGCAGCCGCGGGGAGGTCGTGTAGCGGCGGGGAGAGGAAGGAGACGAGGCTGAGAGAGCGGGATGGCACTGGGTCGAGGGGAGGGAGGAGAGACGGCATGCCGGAAGGACAGCGGCCGGGGCGGCAAGGACGGCGCTCCTCGCGGGCTTCGGGCGATTCCCGTGCCTCCAGGCGGTCCTGAGCATTGAGTTCATGACCGCGTCGGGACAATGGCTGCAACCATGCTGGGGTGGGAGTAAGATACCGCGAGGCGCGTCGATGAGGTCCTCGATGCCGATAAGTGAAGAGGGCCCATTCTTTTTTTCTGATGTTTCCGCTTATCGATAAGAGAGATAAATGTGCCACCCCAAGTCGCCCGGGTGGTGGGTCCACAGCAGGCCAGCGGCCCCCGTTCGCAGTGGGGTGGTCACGAGACAAGGGTGGCATGCCAAGCGCCAAGCCATGCCAAGGCGGTGGAGTTGGGTATCGTCATGCTGCAGGCGGGCGGGCTGCTCTTTTCAATTCCCATCAATCCAACAGTCTCTTGCTCTCATCATCACCGCTTGGATCAGCTCACCGGGGTGCGGCTCAGCTTCAAGTATCCAGCGCGTCCACATAGGAAAAGATTAAAGCCCCATAAATCAAGTAAAGCCGGACTTATTAAAGCACCCTCAAACCAAACAATCAAAATGGCGTCATCCTCAACGTCAACACCTCTCCTCTAGTATGCCTTCTCCCCCATCCACTTTCCCTCATATCATGAATTCTAACTCCTCGCAGCGCTTGCATAGCCTACGAAACAACTATTCTTACCGAGACGACCCTCTCACCCTCCTCGCACGCCTCCTCCCTCTCCTCCCTCGCCCTCCCCAAAATCGACCACTCCAAGCCCCAGAAAGCCACCTACGCCCGCGAGCCACACCACATCCACTACCTGGCCTCGTCTGCCTCCGAATACCCCGATGATGAAGCCTCTGCTGGCCGGCTGACCTATCTCGTCATCTCCCCCGACAAGACTTTATACCGAGCAACATGCTTCGAGTTCCTTACTACGCTGCGCACTCGGTTTTTGGCGCGTTTCCCTCCCGAGAAGCACGATTTCTCTAATTTCTTGCCCTACGGCTGCGCAGAGTTTGAGGGTGAACTGCGCAAGCTGATGGCGGAGTACAGCCAGCGCGCTTTGGACATCGAAAACAATGGCGGTGACCCGATTAACAGCGTGCAAAGGGAGATTGAGGATGTAAGAGGGATCATGTCGAGAAATATTGAGGGATTGTTAGAGCGTGGGGAGAGGATTGATTTGCTGGTGGATAAGACGGATCGGTTGGGGGGAAGTGCACGGGAGTTTAGACTCAGGAGTAGGGGGCTGAAGAGGAAGATGTGGTGGAAGAATGTCAAGTTGATGGGCCTGCTGGGATTTGTGGTGGTGTTGATTTTGCTGACGATTGTTTCGTCGGTGAAGGGCGGCGTTTAGGGGCCGTCTGGACCGATGATAGGAGGAGTTGTATCGATCAGAGAGATTCTAAGATGGTTCGTGATTCCTTTGGGTTTGCATGGGTTGGCGGCGTTAGGATTGTGGTGGGAGATGGATTGCTGGGAAGACTTTTTGTATGGGTCATGGGCGTAGCGTAATGTTCTATTTACTTCGTCTATCGAGCGAGATTATCATGAGCGGGTGAGCTTTAAGCCTTCTAGGATCATAACTCTCGATGCCGTAGTTGGGGGAAGCCGTAGGAATATACAAACACCTGCTTCAACATTGCCCAACTCTATGCAATAACCTCATCAAACCCCTTCCTATGAACCTCCACAACCATCCACAACGTCAACCACTCTTAAACTAAGTTATAACCTCGAGCCATCTCCATTCCTCACACCATCCTGATAAACATATCCATGCGCCACAGGGCTGGGCTGTGCCAATCTCACTCCCACAGGCGGTCGTCGTAGCCTGTTTGTAAAAAAAACAGGATGTAGTTGTGATGGGTCATGAACAATTGGAACTATTTGTGGATGTAACTGTGGATGTGGAGGTCTGTGTGGCTGGTGTTGGTATGGTTGTGGTTGCTGCAGTTGGGGATGTAATTGTGGCTGGGACAGTTGGCGCATCTGTGTGTCTTGCTGCAGCGGCTTCTGTGCCCGATGTTGATCAGGAAGATGTCCCCAAAGTATCTGGCAGGGCACAATGAGTTCGTCGGGTGGGAGTGAAGCTGGAGGTTGGGGATGAGGATGGGAAGATGTCATCTCCCGGTCCCGGCTTTGCTTGGACAGGGTGAGCCGAGGTTGATAGAGAGGACTGCACAGTGGAGGTAGCCCGCTGCCGATAGATGAAGGAACTAAGAGATGGTAGTAATCCCTCAAACAACGCAAGGCTTTTCGGTCTCTCACACTCAAACTGCTTCCTTAGTCTCTTTGTAAGCAGCTGGCAAGGTACGTGCGATGACGTCTCCTTCACATGCGGCGGGCCCGCCCGGGTCCAACAACCGAAGTTGAGTGACAGCGAGGTGGGACCAGCTCGGCTGGAAGTCCCGGACCCCCGGCGCTCACCGAGCTCACCTGAGCACACCGAGGCATACCTAGACATTACATCTTCATTTTAGCCATACAAAAACCAATACCAAACACCATGTCTACTTCGTCGTTCCCTTGTTATCCTTCTTCCCATCCTTCTTCTCCCTTTCCTTTTCTTTCTTCTCCTTTTCCTTCTTTTTCTGTGCCTCCTTTCCCTTCTTAATCGCTTCGACCAGAGCCTCCACTTCCTTGATTTTCTCCTGCTCCTCTCTCTCTTCCCTCTCCCTCGCCCGCTTGTATGCCCCCTTCCATTCATACTTCTCAATCATCTTGTCGCTCGTCTCCCAAAGCTTCTTCGCGACCGCCTCGTCATCCACATCTGCCCTCGCGCAATCTACCTCCATGCACTCCTTTATCAGCCGGCCACCAGGACGCCGCATGATTTCCCCATCAAAAGCGGCGAAGAGAATGGATTGCGCCGCCATGCCCGGCGCTTTCAGAAGCAGCCATACAAACCAATACAGCAGTAGATAACCCAGCAACCCCCACAGCGATCCCCTTGTCAACCAACGCCTTGTCCCCGGCGTCCTGGCCAGCCCAGGGTCAACCAAAATAACCCTTGCATTCAGCGGCAGCTGCTCCTCACTCTTTTTCCTGTTCGACTCTAGGTGTTTCTGATACGATCTTGCAAACGTCATCAGTGCCAGCTTCGACCTTGCATACGCCCTCTGCGGCGTCCACGTCGGCTTGTCCTTATCTCGGTCTTGGATCTTGGGCATCTCGTCATCCAGCTTTGGTGACGAAATGTAGCTCTTGCAGGTTGGTATGACGATGCGCACGTCGCGGTCGAAGGGTTGGGCGCGGATCGCTGGGCTGAGGAGGGCTAGCAAGTGGAAGTTGGCGAGGAAATTGATCTGCCAGATTGTTTCGATGCCCTCCTCGGTTTCCGTCCTTTGCGTGCCAGGAGGAGCAAGCGTCCCTGCGCAGAGGACAATCATGTCCAACCTCCTCGGCGGCGCATTATCCAGCCATTTTGTCGCAAATTTTCGTATGCTGTGAAGACTCGCCAGATCAACCTGCTCGGCATAGATAAGCTGGTTCTTGGTCCTAGCCCGTAGATCATCGATGTAGTCCACCAGAAACGGATCTCCGGGTTCGTGACGAGTGAGCAACACTAACTGGGCGCCGCGGCGGGCGAGCTCGTAGGCGACTTCAGCGCCGATGCCAGAGGTGCCGCCGGTCATGATGACGACGCGGCCGTGCATGTTGCGGTCGGAGGGACAGGTGCGGCCGGAGGCGTACCATTTCGTGAGGGAGACGGCTCCGAGCGCCGTCGTCCATTTCACGAGCGTCCATGGTTCGGGGAACCAGGACGGCGGACCGTCGAAGTAGAGGCTGGTGAGGAAGGGTATGGGCATTTTAGCGGGTCATTTAATTTGGATCAGAGAGGAGGATTTTGTTGTGGTGAGTGAGAGGAAAGAATGTGAGGAAAAAGTCTTAGAACAAAAAGTTGAAATTCAGAAGCTCTGGGCCTCCAATTGACAGCTCGGGCGTGACGTAGCCCCTGACGCACAGTGGGCCAGGCTGCCGTAGCGGGTCCGGCAGGACTAGGCTTGAGTCTTGGCGTCCGTCAAGGTTCACAACGCCAAGCTCCATTTTTCTGGCCTCACTCCTTAATCACTATTATCCTTAACGCACCACCCAGCACCATCCATTGCTCTGGGGATCGTCGCCCCCTTAAAAAAAAAAGAAAGAAAATTCAAGAAAAAAAATCACGAAATGCCACTTCAACATCGAAAGTATGAAGATGAGGAAGACGACCTAGACTATGATACCACAACACCTCTCCAGCGCATCCGTCCCCCAGGAAGCGGTCTCTACAAACAGCCACCCATCGCATTTGTGCGTGCCTCATCAGATGCACCATCTATCCAGCCTACCAAGCCTAAGCCCGATCCAGCTGCCGTGGCAGATTTGTATTTGAGTTTGGTTCTACCTAAGGAGGGGCAAAAGCCGAAGGAGGAGGAGTCAAAAGCGAAAGAGAGAGCTCTCTCTGCGCCGCCAACTTCTCAACCCAAAGCTCCTCAGTCACCTACTCCGGGCACATCACGAACCGACTCCCCAGTTCTTGATTGTCAATCCCCTGAACCTCAAACGAATTACGCTTCAGACGAAAAAGAAGAACAAGAACTCTGCCCAACTTGCCGCCTACCCCTCTCCACAAACAGCACAACCCCCCACCACCTTACCCTAGCCCACCAACTCTCTCTCCCTCACTCTCACCCCCCCTCCCACCTAGACCGCACCCGCATGGGTCTCAACTACCTAGCCTCCTATGGCTGGGACCCTGACTCACGCAAGGGTCTCGGTGTTGAGGGGCAGGGTATCGTGGCACCTATCAAAGTAAAAGAACGAGGGAGAGAGGGGCTGGGGATGGAGGTGTCTAAACATAAGGATGGAACAGTGAAAAGAGAAAAGCCTAAGTTGTTGGATGCGAAGAAGGTCAGGAGGATGTATCGGGAGGAGAGGGAGAAGGGGGAGAAGATCAGGAGGGAGTTGTTTGGGGATGGGAAGATAGAAAAATATTTGGGGAAGGGGGCTCTATAAGGAGTGGTTGTTGTGAGACGGCAGATGCTTTAGAGAGTGTAGAAGGATATTGATAAAATGCTGTGTGGTACGGCGATGGAAAGCAGTACCTCTGGTGGACCAAACAGATACACGCCAACTACACGCCAACTCTCCAGCCCCAATTAGCTAAAGGGAAACCTGCCGCTATCATACATCAACCGTCCTCGGCTTCTATCCAAAGGAAGAAGTAGTCGCTTTTTGCTCCAGCTCTTGAGTGGAGTCCTTCAGGAAACGGTCAGCCAACGAGTCGTCGGTAAAGTCGCCGTGCCAGCGACGTTCGAATTCTGTGGCATCTGCAAGCGCTAGGGCAACTGCAATCTGGAGGACCTCGAGGAAAAGGCGGTTCTTGGTTATGAATGCCTGATCGAGGCTCAATATCCTGCAGCCGCGATGCCCGAATTGCCTCCTAATACGTCGGTGGTGGTTCCCGGGGATACTCTCTCTCGTCTTCCAGCCTTATGCTGTCCGAAAGGTCGAGGTGAATATCCCGGTTGAGCGGTGAAAGACCAACCCGCTGGTCGACGAGGGATTTGTCCATATCGTCCGTCAGTTCCTGGTTGTCTGTGGATTGATGAAGGCCCCTAGGTGGTAGGAAGTCGACTTCCGCTATATTACATAAGTATCGACGCTCCAACTCAACCATGTATTCATAAGCCATTTCTGGACTCTCGATAAGCATATTGAGATATTCTTTCATCATAACATGTTGTCTGGAAGGTTGGTGAGCGCTTTGGCTGGATCCGGCGCAGCTAGCAGTACTTAGCATACCACATGGGTTAGAGCCTTTCAGCTGAGACCTTTCTTGTCACCTTGTCCTTCCAGAAAAGGATTGGATCCCGAATTTAGATGAATAGTTGCCTAGGCATTCTTGTGGAATGGAGTTTGGTGATTACTGGTTAGGCGGGCATTTTGACAACCAGCTGTATACACGATGGCGGAGGAGGACAATTTCCCGAATTCTTGTCTGAAGGACAGCTCTCGTTCAAACTTACGAGTCTCAAGCTCCTCTGGATACTTGCTTTTGACAGGAAGTGACATCTTCTGGTGTCATGCTGACATGACCTACACTCGCTACACTCCTTTGTCTCTTGTCTCCGATGACTTGTTTGGCCGATTTGCAAGATGACATCAAATCACACGAGCCTTTCCGGGCGACCGAGCTTGCATGCGCCTGATCAACACCCCCTTTTCAGAACCCATTGTGGAACGTTGTGTGCTTGAGCCATATCGAAGAGCTCTCCATGTACTGGGAGAACTTGAGGCGATGAATACACGATCTGGTCAGGATAACCCGGTCCTATTAGATGCTATCGGGCTTCTTCAGATAAACCTGGAGGTACTCGAAGTGAGATGTGGCATGCTTTTGAAGTAAGTATGGGACGCACTTTTCCAACTCTATGGTAGAAGATGGTAAGATGCATTCAAAGCAGGGTTTAAATGGTATTTATGATGCTGACGCTGCTGTTGAAGATCAATCCAAGCTAACAGAGGCCGGATATCTGGTAAACTCGTTGATCAGCTGCTTATATAAACGTACAGAGAATACTGAAGACTTGGTGGCTATGTCCCAGCGAATATCTCTCGACAGACTAATTAGTGTTTACCCAATTCAGATATCGAAAATATCCTCCTGACCATCGACGCTGACTTTGGCTCTTTGTCCTTCGATTTGTTTACAGATGGCCACTCAGTAAAATCACAGGGAAAAAGGCCCCAATCCCCTCTGGAATTCTGCCCATACCAGCAGCAGTTCGTTTCTTTGTCGACCAGACATGTCACATTCGTTAAATGAACTCTCCTTTAAGACAACACAGTTCCGCTTGAGAGCTAAAGGCGTAAAAAAAAAAAAAAATAACTTACATTGAATGCCAGTGCTGCCATCCCCCTTTCGGAAGTTCAGCCAGACGTGTTTCTCATCTTCATGTTTTGGCTTGAAGCTCATGCTTGTGTCGATGCCAATCCAACTTTGCGATTGCGGATTGCGTTTCGTTTGCATTCTTAGCTGTGACATTCCAGGAATTTGGAGAGAACTTCAAGCCAGTGCCCAGGAGGGGGGTAGTAATCGGATATGGTTCAACAATAACAGCCCCTCAGAATGATCTACCAATCCAGATACAAATCGTCCTTCAGAAAATGGTGGGAATAAGATGCCGAAGATCTTTGAGTAACAGCCAACTCAACAACGGGGAGATTTGGAAGTAAATCTGGCTTCTCAGTCCAGATTTCATGAGTTGTTGTCTGCCAAGTGTCACAAGTTTGGATGGCGACTCCACAGAAATGAGTGTCCAGGTCGAGATATTTCCCATCTAGGAATCGAAGGGCAGGCAAAACCCTAGAAATGGGGATAGGGAGATCTAGCTCGTTGATGCCCATCTAGTCCTCGACGTCTTTTGGGGAGATGCATACAAAGAATGTTCCCGAAATATGTATTACAGGGTGTGAAACGGGGCGACGAGGGATGTGCTCCACGAAATCTATTTCGCCAAACCACACCGTTCTATCGTTTGGATGAATTGTGTAGCCCGCTTGAACGCGACATCGATGGCCATAGGCACTCTTTCCAGCTATGCTGCGACATGTAACTTGATCAAAAAGGATGCTTGATTCAGGACGTTCTCGGAGGTAGCTGTTTCTTTGCTATGAAGACTATGAGCGTTAGGGAACAGGTTTACTTATCCTAGATGGTCGATTGAAGACAATTCGACGTTTCCATTTGCTAGTACTGACCTTTGTTACGCTCTCGCGTATCCGATTCATGGAGTTTGATGGAAAATAAACAAAAGCTGCAGTTATAAGCCTTCAGGTCTTTTCGGGCTTCTAACAAGGAACAAGCTGTGGAAGACAGGATCACAATGATGGAATTGCAGAAGTTGTTGAATTAATTGTAGCATATGTTCTTTGGTCTGCTTAGAACTGCAGCAGCCGCTTAGCGGGGTTTAAAGCCGGGGATATCACCCTCCGATTGTCAGGGCTTAACGATAGATCCTGTTTGGTAACGGCGCTCGGCCACTTTAATTGCAGTTCCTCCGGCCCGAAATTACTTACTCACGGCGAGGAGACGACCAGCTGCATTATGGGAGGGATTTCTTTTTCAGGAGCAGGAGAACGAAGTTATCCCTTCCTAGGTAGGTCCTAAGCTCGGCGTCGATCTCTTTCCCCTCGCGGTTCTCTCGCATAATGGTTTTGGCTCTTAGACCAGTCACATTTGAAGGGAAAAGGGAGATCATCTCAGGGGCTTCATGTTTGAAGAGGTGGTTGAAGAGGCCGTGATGGTAGAGAAGAACAGCTGCATCATTAAGGTGGGTGGTGCGGCCGGCATGGATAGAC
>Ga0065720_1004495_pt1 | contig 12240 bp, 9 predicted proteins | sample Thericmetagenome_FD_59107 | JGI IMG/M metagenome (GOLD analysis project Ga0065720, IMG submission 59107) | Thermophilic microbial communities from the Joint Bioenergy Institute, California, USA of rice/straw/compost enrichment - eDNA_2 v2... | ecosystem: Engineered > Solid waste > Grass >... | reverse complement strand
TCACCCGCCGAATGGTACGGCGGGCACGCGGCGCGTCGTCGCGTGGGCGCCGCGTGCCGCCCGGTCGGGCTAGCGGTGGCTGCGGAAGCGGTCGAACAGGCGCTTGGCCTTCGTGCGGGTCTGCGGGTCACGCGCCATGCGCTTGGCCTGTTCGGTGCGTTCCCGGCCCTGCGGGCTCTGCATCCACTGCTTGACCCGGTCCATCAGCTTGGCCATGACGTCCCTCCTTCCAGGGTGCTCCTCCGCTACCCGTTTCCGGGTGATTCATCCCGGGGTGGGCGCGGCGATCCGCGGTCGTGGCACCGGCCGGGCCCGGCAGCGGGCAGAATCTATTGCCGAACCGACGGGGAAGGCGGATCAGGAACGTGACGACGTCCACACAGGACACGCCCGCGCAGGCGGTGTCCGCTCCGCAGGCGGCGATCCACCGGCGCATCGCCGAGGAGCTGGGGGTACGCGAGGGGCAGGTGCGGGCGGCGGTCGAGCTGCTCGACGGCGGGGCGACCGTCCCCTTCATCGCCCGCTACCGCAAGGAGGCGACCGGAGGGCTCGACGACACCCAGCTGCGCACCCTCCAGGAGCGGCTGCGCTACCTGCGCGAGCTGGAGGAACGGCGGGCGGCGATCCTGGAGTCGATCCGCTCCCAGGGCAAGCTCGACGCCGAGCTCGAGGCGCGCATCCTCGCCGCCGACTCCAAGGCGCGGCTGGAGGACATCTACCTGCCGTACAAGCCGAAGCGGCGCACCAAGGCGCAGATCGCCCGCGAGGCCGGGTTGGAGCCGCTGGCCGACGCGCTGCTGAACGACCCCACGCTGGAGCCGATCCCCACGGCTGAGTCCTATGTGGACCCCGAGAAGGGCGTGGCCGACGCGGCGGCCGCGCTGGAGGGGGCCCGGGCCATCCTGGTCGAGCGCTTCGGCGAGGACGCCGACCTCATCGGGGCGCTACGCGAGAAGATGTGGAACCGCGGCCGCGTCGTCTCGACCGTCCGCCCCGGCAGAGAGGAGGCGGGCGCGAAGTTCGCCGACTACTTCACCTTCTCCGAGCCGTTCACCACGCTGCCCTCCCACCGGATCCTGGCCCTCTTCCGGGGCGAGAAGGAAGAGATCCTCGACATCTCGATGGACCCCGAGCCGGAGCCGGAGGACCCGACGGCCCCGCCGGCAACCGGGCCGAGCGAGTACGAGCGGGACATCGCAGCGCGGTTCGGCATCGCCGACCAGGGCCGGCCGGCCGACCGGTGGCTGCTGGACACGGTCCGCTGGGCCTGGCGGACGCGCATCCTCGCCCATCTGGGCATCGACATACGCATGCGTCTGTTCCAGAACGCCGAGGACGAGGCGGTCCGGGTCTTCGCGGCCAACCTGCGCGACCTGCTGCTCGCCGCGCCGGCCGGCACCCGACCGACCATGGGCCTGGACCCCGGGTACCGCACCGGCGTGAAGGTGGCGGTGGTCGACGCCACCGGGAAGGTGGTCGCCACCGACACGATCTACCCGCACGTGCCGCACCAGCGCTGGCAGGAGTCGCTGGTCACCCTGGCCCGGCTGGTGAAGGCGCACAACGTCGAGCTGGTGGCGATCGGCAACGGCACCGCGTCCCGGGAGACCGACAAGCTCGCTGGCGAGCTCGTGCAGCTCATCCCCGGCCTGACCAAGGTCGTGGTCTCCGAGGCGGGGGCGTCGGTCTACTCGGCCTCGGCCTACGCCGCCCAGGAGCTGCCGGACCTGGATGTGTCGCTGCGTGGCGCGGTCTCGATCGCCCGCCGCCTGCAGGACCCGCTGGCCGAGCTCGTGAAGATCGACCCGAAGTCCATCGGCGTCGGCCAGTACCAGCACGACGTGTCCGAGGTGAAGCTGTCGCGCAGCCTCGACGCGGTCGTGGAGGACTGCGTCAACGCGGTCGGCGTGGACGTGAACACCGCCTCCGTCCCCCTGCTGACCCGCGTCTCCGGCATCGGCGAAGGGTTGGCCGCCAACATCGTGGCCCACCGCAACGCCAACGGTCCATTCCGGACCCGCAACGACCTCAAGCAGGTGCCCCGGCTCGGCCCCAAGGCCTTCGAGCAGTGCGCGGGCTTCCTGCGCATCCCCGGCGGCGACGACCCGCTCGACGCCTCCAGCGTGCACCCGGAGGCGTACCCGGTGGTGCGGCGCATCCTCACCGCCACGGGCATGGATCTCAAGTCGTTGATCGGCAACACGGCCGTGCTGCGGAAGCTCAAGCCGGCGCAGTTCGTCGACGAGACGTTCGGCCTGCCGACGGTCACCGACATCCTCAAGGAGTTGGAGAAGCCCGGCCGGGACCCGCGCCCGGCGTTCAGGACGGCCGCCTTCGCCGAGGGTGTCGAGACCATCGCCGATCTGAAGGTCGGCATGGTGCTGGAGGGCGTGGTCACCAATGTGGCCGCCTTCGGGGCGTTCGTCGACGTCGGGGTGCACCAGGACGGGCTCGTGCACGTGTCGGCCATGTCGCACAACTACGTCAAGGACCCCCGCGACGTCGTCAAGCCCGGCGACATCGTGAAGGTGAAGGTTCTCGATGTCGATGTCGCCCGCAAGCGGATCTCGCTGACCCTGCGCCTGGACGACGACCCGGTGACGGGGCGCGCCCCGTCGGGCTCCGGCTCGGCCGACCGGGGCCGCACCGGCGGCGCGCCGGGCCGCGGTGGCCGGGACGGGCGCGGAGGCGCCGCCGGCCGGGGTGGCTCGGGGCGCGGGCGAGCCGACGCGCCGATCAACACCGCCCTCGCCGACGCCCTCCGCCGCGCCGGCCTCACCCGCTGAGCCCGTACGCCGCCGCCTGGCCGTACGGACGCCACCTGGCCGTACGCCACCTGGTCGTACGCCGCGTGGCCGTACGCCGCGTGGCCGTGCGGACGCCACGGCCCCACGCCATGATCACAGTGAGGCGAAGGCGCGCCTCGGGGCGCATGATCGCCTCACTGTGATCACGAGCGACGATCACGGTGAGGCAGTCGTGCGCGAAACGACGTACGCGTGCCTCACCGTGATCATGAGTGGGGACGGGTCGGCCCTGGCCGGGGCGTGGGGCTGGGTCACACGAGCAGCGAGACGCCGATGGTGACCATGACGACCGCGATCACCGCGTCGAGCACCCGCCAGGCCCGCGGGGTGCTCAGCCAGCGCCCCAGCACCCGAGCGCCGTAGCCGAGCGCGGTGAACCAGCCGATGCTGGCGACGCTCGCGCCGAGCACGAACGCCCACCGCCCCGCCCCCTGCGCGGCCGCCACCGACCCGGCCAGGAACACGGTGTCCAGGTACACGTGGGGATTGAGCCAGGTCAGGGCCAGAGCGGTGAGCACGACGCCCCGGATCGAGACGACCCGAGCGACCCCCACCCGGCTCCCGCCGGCACCGGCCCCCGTCCGCTCTGCTGCGTCCGACGCATCACGGGCGCCCGCGGAGGAGGCGGCGCCCCCTTCCGGCCCTGGGACGTCGTCGGTCGCCGGCTGGAGGGTGGACCCGTCGGAGCGCAGCGCCCGCTTGGCGGCCAGCCCGCCGTACGCGATCAGGAACGCCGCGCCGGCCCACCGGACGACGTCGATGAGCCACGGCATGCGGGTGGCGACCGTCCCGAACCCGGCCGCGCCGACCACGTAGAGGGCGACGTCGCTGGCCGCGCACACGATCACGACGGGGGTGACGTGCTCCTGGCGCAACCCCTGCCGGAGCAGGTACGCGTTCTGCGCCCCGATGGCGACGATCAGCGACAGGCCGAGCCCGAAACCAGCGATGACGGAGGACACGAGGCCGTACGCTAGGCGCCCCGCGTGATGCAGTCCAGCTTAGGATTTTTCCGCAGCATTAGCATCGCTTCATGTCGCTCACGCTGGAGCTGGCGCGGACGCTCGCCGTGGTCGCCGCCGAGGGCACGATCGAGGCGGCCGCCCGGGCGCTGCACCTCACCCCGTCGGCGGTGTCGCAGCGCATCCGCACACTCGAGGAACAGGTCGGTCGGGTCTTGCTCGTGCGCAGCAAGCCGGTGCGGCCGACGGAGGCCGGAGCGGCGATCGTCCGGCTCGGCCGGCAGCTCGATCTGCTCGAGCGCGAGGCGCTGGCCCAGCTCGGCGACCAGCCCGACGGCGAACCCGCCCGACCTCCCACGGTGGCGCTCGCCGTCAACGCCGACTCGCTCGCCACCTGGTTCCTGACCGCCCTGGCCCGGGCGGCGCAGCGGCAGCCCATGCTCTTCGACCTGCACCGGGACGACCAGGCGTTCACGGCCGGGCTGCTGGAGTCGGGCGCGGTCATGGCCGCCGTCACCTCCCAGGCTCGGCCGGTCAGCGGGTGCATCGCGCGTCCGCTCGGCGTCATGCCCTACGAGCCGTTCGCGACCCCGGCCTTCGTGGACCGCTGGTTCGCTGGCGGCCAGGACGCCCGGGCCTTCGCCGTAGCTCCCGTCGTCGACTTCGACCGGCGCGACGACCTGCAGACGCAGTTCCTCCGCTCCCGGGGGGCCGACCCGTCGCTGCCACCCCGGCACTACGTGCCCTCGTCGGCCGACTTCGCCGCCGCCATCGCGCTCGGCCTCGGCTGGGGCCTGCTCCCGCCCCAGCAGTCGGCTCCGCTGCTGGCCGAGGGCCGCATCGTGCGCCTCGACGGCGAGGCCATCGGCGTCCCGCTGTACTGGCAGCAGTGGAACCTGCGGTCGGCGCTGCTCACGACGATCGCCGAGGAGGTCGCCCGAGCCGCCCGCGAGACCCTCCTCCCGCCCGCGCAGGAAGGCGTCCTTCCTGGGCAAAAAAGCGCAGGAGGGCGTCCTTCCTGACACCAGCCACACCAGCCAGCGCACTAGCGGCCCAGCAGGGCGAGGGCAGCGCGCACGGACCGGTGGCGCACCACCTCGGCCAGGTCGAGTTCGCCCCGGCAGACCGCGCTGAACAGTCGCCAGCCGGGCGGGGTCGCCACCGCCGCGTGGCAGGCGCCGGGGTGCCGCTCGAACAGACGCAGCAAGCGCCGGCTCGCCGCCATCACGGGGGCCAGGGTTGACTCCACAGTGGACTCGTACTGGGCCAGGTCCCCACTCGCTGCCGCCGCGCCGGCGAGCGCACCCGACCGCAGCGCGAAGCTGATCCCCTCCCGGGTCCACGGGTCCAGCAGGCCGGCGGCGTCCCCGGCGACGAGCACCCGCCCGCGCCGCACCGGCGAGCCCGGCGCCCGGCAGCGGGTGAGGTGACCCGAATCGTGCACACGCTCCACATCGGACAACCCGAGCCGGCGGAGGAACGACGCCAAATAGGCCCGCGTCGCCTCACCCTGACCGCGCGAGGCGATCACGCCGACGGTGAGCAGGTCGCCCTTCGGGAAGACCCAGCCGTACGACCCCGGCAGCGGCCCCCAGTCGATGAGCAGGCGGCCCGACCAGTCGGCCCCGGCAGCGTCCGGCCCGTTGCGCTGCGCGCGCGGGACCCGGGGCGGGGTCGGCACGTCGACCTCCAACCCGAGGTCGACCTGGTCGTACGTGACCCCGACGTGGCGCGCGGTGATGCCGGCCGACCCGTCGGCCCCGATCACGACCCGCGCCCGCACCTCCTCGTCGCCGGGCGCGCCCGACCCCGCGACCGCCGCGTTCGACCCCGCCGCCGTCACCCGCAGCCGTACGGTGTCGGCCTCCTGCGTCACGGACCGGACGACCGTCGCCTCCCGCACGGTCGCGCCCGCGGCGCGCGCCGCCGCGCACAGGGCGGCGTCGAGCTCGTCCCGCTGCACCATCGTGATCAGCGGAGCGGACGAGCGGCGGGTGAAGCGGCCACGGCCGTTCAGGGTGAAGGTGGCGCGATGGACAACGTCCCGGGCCGGCACCGAGAAGCCGTCGGGCAGCGACCGCAGAGACACGCCGATCAGGCCACCCCCGCACGTCTTGTACCGCGGATGGGTGGCCCGTTCCAGGACGAGCGTGCGCGCGCCCCGGCTGGCGGCCGCGTGGGCCGCCGACAGGCCCGCCGGTCCACCCCCGACCACCACCACGTCCCACACGGGCACGTCCCACACGGGTGGGCAGCCTAACGCCCACCGTCGAATCACTCGCAGATCCGCTCCGGCGAGCTGCGCGGAGTTGCTCGCAGGCTTTGCCAGCGAGCTGCGCGGAGTTGCGCACTCCGGGCCCGCCCCCCTGCGGGGCACCCGGGCCGAAGGGAGGATTCCCCCACCCGCCGACAGGATCGATTGGGCCGATGAGAGAGTGCACGGGTGCGCAGCGAGCCATCCGAGGGCGCCAGACCGTCCAGTTCGTACGGTCACGACCCATATGCTCAGCTCGGCCCGGCTGGCCGGACGCCGACGGGCCAGCACCCGACGGTTCCGCCCGCCGGTCCACCCCCCACGCTCGGCCGTCCACCCACGGGCCAGTACCCCACGGTCGGCCCGTCGACCGGCGCGTACCCGACGGTCACGCCGGCCGGCCACCCCACGCTCGCCCCAACCGGTCAGCACGCGGGGGTCAACCCGCCCACGGGCCAGCACCCTGCCCTGGGTCGGCCCACGGGCGGTTACCCCATGGTCGCCGCGGCCCCGGGACAACCCGGCAGCGTGAACCCATCCACCGGCCAGCACCCCACCCTCGGCCGCCCACCCACCGGCCAGTACCCCACCGTCACACCACCGCCCGGCGAGTACCCGACCCAGATGCTGCCGACGACCACCGGCCAGCCGCCCCGGCCGTCACCCACGGGCGAGTACCTCGCGGTGCGCCGCAGCCAGGAAGAGCCCGAGCCGCCGGCTCTCCTGACGGGTGGGCGGGAGATCCGTTCGCACGCCGCCTCGGGACGGTCCCGGCGCCACCGCAATCGGCGCGGCCACGGCGACGGCGCCGGGCACCACGACGCCGAACTGTCGGTTTCCAAGCGCACTATCACGATTGTCCGATTGATTCTTATTCCGTGCGCGGCGATCACCGCCTTCCTCGTGGCGTTGCTCTGGCCGGACCGGCCCGAAGCCCCGCCCAACACCTCGTCGCTGCCGCGCGCCTACGGTCATGTCCTCCAGATCACCGAGGTGCCGTGCCCGGACAGCGTGCCGACGGTCGGCCCGCCGTTGCCGTGTGGCACCGCGGCCGTCCGCATCACGTCGGGCCCGGGTGCGGGAACCGATGTCACCGTGGACCTGCCCCGAGGGCCGGGCGCGCCGCGACTCTCCGCCGGCGACGACGTGGTCCTCGGCCGCCTACCCGGGGGCGGCGTGGGCGGGGGCCAGTTCGTCGTGGTGGATCACGACCGCGGAACGGACCTGCTCCTGATGGTGGGTCTGTGCATGATCGCGGTGATCGCCTTCGGCCGGTGGCGGGGCGTCACCGCCCTGATCGGCCTCGGCGTGAGCTTCGCCTTCCTGTTGCTGTTCATCATCCCGGCGATCCTGAACGGGCAGGCGCCACTGCCGGTGGCCATCGTCGGATCGACGGCAATCATGTTCACGGTCCTCTATCTCACCCACGGCTTCTCGGTGACGACGTCGGTGGCGGTGCTGGGGACGCTGGTGAGCCTGGTCGTGACCGGCCTGCTCGGTGCCCTCTTCACGGCCACGACCTCGCTCACCGGGTTCGCCGACGATGAAACCATCAATCTCGCGATATATAACAGCGAGATCGACCTGCGTGGTCTGTTGCTCGCCGGCATCATCATCGGCGCGCTCGGGGTGCTCGACGACGTCACGGTCACCCAGGCCACCACGGTCGCCGAGCTCGCGCCGGCCGCCACCTCGCGGCTGGCGCTGTTCCGGTCCGCGATCCGGGTCGGCCGGGCCCACGTCGGGTCCGCGGTGAACACCATCGTCCTGGCGTACGCCGGCGCCTCCCTGCCGGTGCTGCTGCTCATCGCGGCGGGCGGTCAGGCCGTCACCGACGTGCTCACCAGCCCGTTCCTCGCCCAGGAGATCGTGCGGGCCGCCGTCGGGACGATCGGCCTCGTCGCCGCCGTGCCCATCACCACCGGCCTGGCCACGCTCGTCGCCGACCTGGGTCGGGCGGCTGGTGGTCGGACGGCCGGTGGTCGGGCGGGCGATGGTCGCGGCGCCGAGGCCCGCCCGGCCCCGCCCGAGCCCCGACGCGACCGAACGGACGTCACCGACCCCCGCCTCCGGCGCGAGCCCGAGCGGAGCCGAGGCGGTGACCGGTGACGGGAGACGACCGTTGACGGGACATGACCGGTGACGTGACATGACCGGTGACGTGACATGACCGGTGACGCGAGATGACCGGAGACGTGGGCGAGCGACCGGTGACCTGGCGGAGCGACCCCGGGGAGTTCGTCCGCCGGCACCTGCGGGTGTCGCCGGTCACCGAGGTGCCCGAGATCCGGCTGCACCAGGCGGAGGAGCCGATCGGGCTGTGGCTGCTCACCGAGGCTATGCTTTCACTACACTGTCACAATGGTCCTAGACCCAGCGAGTGCCCGTTCCGCGACGAGGACGACGACGTCGACACAGGTGAAATCTGTACAGACTGTGGCAAGGGCGGCGTTGTACGGCCGGGAGAGCAAGGGCAAGACGAAGAGCATTCGTGATCAGCTTGCCGAGGGCATGGCCGCGATCGAAGCGCAGGGCTGGGCCCTTGCCGGCGTCTACCGTGACGGCGCCAGCGCATCTCGATTCGGAACCAAGATCCGAGGTGAGTGGGGTCAGCTCAAGACGGACCTGGCCGCGGGGCTCTTTGATGTGTTGGTTATCTGGGAAGGGTCCAGAGGATCACGGGATGCCGCCGAGTGGCTGAACCTACTTGAGACCTGCCGTGCCACGAACGTACGGGTGCACGTCGTGTCGCATGACCGGACCTACAACGTCCACAACGCGCGCGACTGGCGAGCGCTCGCAGAGGACGCGGTTGACGCGCACTACGAGACAGAGAAGACGTCGACCCGTGTGCGCCGGGGCCTAGCTCTCGCTGCGGCCGAAGGCAAGCCCAACGCCCGCGCGCCATATGGCTATCGGCGTGTGTACGACGATCGAGGTCACTACCAAGACCAAGTGCCCGACGAGAATGCTGATACAGTGCGTGCAATCTTCAGAAGGGTCGCCCGACGTGATCCGATCGTCCACATCGTCAACGACCTAAACCAACAGGGCGTGCCTTCTCCGGGAGCCGTGCAGTGCCGCCGTCGCGGTACGCCCTGTGGTCACACGAGCGGTCATCCGTGGGGCACAGTCAGCATTCGGCAGATCGTCCGGAATCCCGCCTACGCCGGCAGGCGGGTCCATCGCTCGACACGCCTCAACCCGGCGGGCAAGCTGGTGCCGTTCGAGGAGGTTTACGAGGGCCTGTGGCAAGGGCTGGTGACCGAAGACCAGTGGCAGGCGGCAAACGCCGTTCTGAACACGCCAGGACGCAAGCGGGCGAAGCCGGGCAAGGCGGTGCACCTGCTGTCCTACATCATGTCCGCCCCTTGCGACGGCGGCGTTGGCCGGATGTCCTACCTGCCGAGAGGCGCCCATGGGGGTCGTCCACGCTACTCGTGCTTGCACGACGGCTGTGTCTCGGTGGATGCGGAGATGGCGGACCTCGTCGTGACTGCGGTCGTGTGGGCGCGGCTGGCTATGCCCGATGCTAGGGCACTACTCATGCCTGCCGACGAGGAGACCGCAACCGTCTGGGCCGAGGTCGAGCGTCTGACCGCGCGGCTCGAGAAGGCCCAGGCTGATTACGACGCCGAACTGATCGAGGCGGCCGATCTCAAGAGGATCCGGGACAAGGTCCGTCCCGAGCTGGCCGCTGCTCACGCCCGCCTTCAGGCGATCTCAGCAAACGTTGCAGCGTTGGAGCTGCTCGACGCCGCACAGTACGGAGAAGATCACATCAGGCCCATATGGGAGGACCTGAGCATGGCGGCCAAGCGGGACATCGTGCGAGCGCTCGTGTCCGTGACGGTTCAGCCTGCGACCGTCAAACTGACCAGGAGTTCCAGCTATGCCGACCGGCTCGAACAGGTGAGGGCTCGGTTGTCGATTGTTCCCGTACGGCGTCATCAATCCTGATCACCGTTGGTTGGTAGCGCCTTGCTCTCGCCACGATCCGCCGTGGCAGCGGCTGCCAGGACCAAGAAGATCCCGGACAAGACGGGCCTGCTCCGCATCGAGCGGCGGCCAATCACGGACAAGTTCGGTTGCCCAGGCCATGAGGTCGACCCGAGGATCGGCGACGGTCTCCGCCGCACCGCTAAGGGTGAGGAAGCCGGTCGCCTCGTCAGTAGCCCGCCCGGGGGGCACCCGACGCCCTTTCCGATGGTCGCTCTGCGACCGCTCCAGGCCGCCGCCGATCACGCGAGATGGGGTCCTCGTCATGGTTCTGGCTCTTCGTTGGCGAGGTCGGCGAGGATGGTGCCGGGCGTGAAGATGTACATGCGTACCTTCGTTTCGCCGAGCTTGCGGGTGTGTAGGTACGGGGTCCGACCGGAGCCCTTGTGCAGGTAGCCAAGTTCTTGCCAACCGGGCAGTACGGCGTCGAGGGTGTAGCCGGAGCGGGCGAGAGCGGCCTTGAGGCGTTCGGGGAGCAGCGCGACGGTGGGCTTGTCGCCGTCGAGCTGGAGGCGGCGGCCGATCCAGCCGGTGGTGGGTTGGATGGTGCGGGCGGGGGTCCAGAGTTCGTCGTGATGGGAGGCGACCCATTCACGGACGACCTCGAGGGCCATGTCGGGCCGGTTGTCCGTGGCATCGGCGGCGGCGAACAGTTCTTGCCAAACGGCCGGCTCGGGGGGTGTGAAGGGCACGATGCCGTACTCGTGGCCGAGTTGGGCGGCGAGGGCGAGGGCAGCGACCATTGGCGCGCGGCGGCCGGACATGTCGGTGTCGCCGCGGAACCGCTTGGTGAGGGCGGCGTGTCGGTCGCGGAGTTGGCACAGCGCACAGGTGCGCGCTGGCGGGCACGGTCTGGCGGTCGTGCAGGCTGGCCGCTCGGCGAGGGCGGCCTGCAGGCGCTCGACGAAGGCGGGCCCGGCGAGGCCGTAGTTCTCGTCGATTCCACGGCCGACGGCGATGGCGGCCTTAGCGTTGTCGGCACCACCGGTTCCGAACGGTGGGCGGGTCAGCGCGAGGACCCGCGCGGCGGCCCCTTGGTGGGTGGTGAAGGAGAGGGCAGACTGCTCGCCGGTCGAGATGACGATGGTCGACCAAGGCAGCAGGCTGGGCCAGCCGGCTCCACGGGCCTGCCCGTGGTTCTTGGGCACCTGGTAGAGGACCTGGTCGACGAGCTCGTTGTGCTTGACGACCCTGGTTTCGTCGATGACGACCGGCAGACCACGTACGACGTTGAGGCGCTTTTCGATGGCGAGCATCGTGGCGCGCCAGGAGAACAGACCGTCGCCCTTCTCGGTCGGGTCAGCCCAGAGGGATAGGCCGATCTTTGCGGCGGTGGTCTTGCCACGCGTGGACCGGCCGGACAGGTCGATGGTGAACGAGTCCAGCCGCAGCAGGGACAGCAGCGGCGCGGCGAGGCCGGCGTACAGGGCCATCTGCGCGACTGGGTACGGCTCGATGAGCTTGATGGCCTGTTTCCAGCTCTCCAGGTCGCCGTGGGGATGGTGTGCGGCGATCGCCGGGGCTTGCTCGTCGTAGATCGGTTCGACCCGGTGCCGTCCAGTCGGGCCGGTGACGAAGGTGCCGTCGGCCTGCCAGCCGAGCCAGCGGTACAGGCTGCGGCGGGGGATGACTCGCTGGTTGTACGCCTCGGCTGCGGCGAGCCACCGCTCGAGGAGCTTGGCGTCGGCGTCCACGGCGGGCAGCCCGGCATCGCCGAGGGCGGTGATTAGCCGGCGACCGGATTTCGCGATGTTGCGGGCGACGACCCGGTTGACCCACCGGCCGTGGTCGCGCCATACGAGCTCGACCATCTGATGGCCGGACGGGTCGATGTACGCGCCGACCGGCAGCAGCGGCGCATAGGTCACGCGGGCACGCTGTAGCCCATCGCGGACCTCGCGGACAAGGAACACCCCGTCGCCGCTGACCTCGTACCCAGCTGGCACTGTCCAGCCGGGCGGGATGTCGGCGCAGTCATCAGCCCACGGTCCCAGCACGTTCACACGGTCCTCTCAACCTCTGATGACGAGAGCGACGAACTCGGCAATGTCGCCGGGCACGGTCCACAGGCCGAGCCGGCCGCGGCACGGCACCGCGGTGGCGAGGGCTCGGGGGTTGGTCAGGTGCCAGTGCCACTGGTCGGGGGTGGCCCACGGGGATGGGTGGTCGCGGACGACGGCGTCCAGGTCGACCACGCCGACGACCCCGGTGGGGTGCT
>Ga0065720_1004145_pt1 | contig 12245 bp, 2 predicted proteins | sample Thericmetagenome_FD_59107 | JGI IMG/M metagenome (GOLD analysis project Ga0065720, IMG submission 59107) | Thermophilic microbial communities from the Joint Bioenergy Institute, California, USA of rice/straw/compost enrichment - eDNA_2 v2... | ecosystem: Engineered > Solid waste > Grass >... | reverse complement strand
CCCGGCCAGCACGCCGTTTAAGCCGATCGTCAAAAAGAGCACCGCCGCCATGGCAGTCAGCCTATTTCTCCATCTTGTACCCAAGTCCCCATACCACCTTCAGATAGCGCGGATTTTTCGGATCGATCTCAATTTTCTCCCGAATTTTCCGGATGTGGACGGCCACTGTGTTCTCCGGTCGGAAACCGGGCTCCTTCCAGACCCGCTCGTAGATCTCGTCGATGGAGAAGACGCGCCCCGCGTGCGTCATGAGCAATTCCACGATGCCGTATTCGATCGGCGTCAGCCGCACCGGCTCGCCGTTCAGCCGGACCTCCTTCGCGTCCGGATCGAGGGTGAGGCCGTTCAACCGGATGACGCGGCCGCCCCCCTCGAACATGCCGAGCGTCATGTACCGCCTTAGCTGCGACTTCACCCGCGCGATCAGTTCCAGCGGATTGAACGGCTTCGTCACGTAGTCGTCCGCGCCGATCTGCAGGCCGAGCACTTTGTCCGCGTCTTCGTTCTTGGCGCTCAGCATCAGGATCGGGATGTTCTTCTTCTCCCGGATCCGGAACGTCGCGCCGAGCCCGTCGAGCCGCGGCATCATCACATCCAGGATGATGAGATGGACTTCATGCCGCTCGAGCAGCTCAAGCGCCTTGAGGCCGTCCTCGGCTTCCAGCACGTTCATCCCCTCGTTGCGGAGATAGATGCCGATCGCTTCGCGGATTTCCTTGTCGTCGTCGACGACGAGCACGGTGTGTGCGCTCATGTCTCCCCCTCTTCCTTCTCCGTAATCGGCCGATTACGTCCTCCATTATAGAAGGCGTTTTTTGTGAAACGGCAAGGGCAATGCTGAAGAATTTCTTAAGAATCGGCAAGCGGTTTCATTCTCCTTCTATCATACATGAACGGCAGAAAGTGGGAAGATCGCCATGGTCAAAAAAAGAACGGCTGCCGGCCGGAATGGCCGACAGCCGCCGGCTGCGGGGCAAACAGCGCCCGGCAGCATCCGCGTTATGGGATTGTGCGTCCCTTGCTGTAAAGCAGATCGATGATGTTCCGAATCATCGAGGCGCTCTCTTCGCGCGTGATCGTGTCCCCCGGCCGGAACGTGCCGTCCGGATAGCCGCTGATCACGCCGGCCGCCTTCAGCTGCGCCACCGCGGGTGCCGCCCAGGCGGGGATGCGGTCCTGATCGCGGAACCCGGCATCGGATTCAGCCGGCTCCAGCACTCCCGCCAGCATGCGGGCGATCATCACCGCGGCTTCCGCCCGCGTGATCGAGCGGAGCGGCTCCAGCTTCATCCGCTCGCCGTCCGGCGTGCCCGCGATCCAGCCCTTCGCCACCGCCGCGGCCATGTACGGCCGCGCCCACGCGCCGACTTCGCCGCGGTCGGCGAAGGTGTCCGGCACTTCCGCAGCCGTCAGCGGAATGCCGCTGACCGCGGCGAGCAGCTTCGCGAACTCCTGCCGCGTGACGGCCCGCGTCGGTTCGAACACGTACGTGCCGTCCCGCTCCACGCCATTCACGATGCCGACGGATGCAAGGCGGTAGATGATGTCTTCGGACCAGCGGCCCGCCATGTCCGCGAACACGCGCATCGCCTCGTCATAGATCAGCGCGTACTTGCTGAAGTGCGGCAGTTCGGCCGTCACGGAGCTTTCCAGCGGCCGGTAGGAGCGTCCGATGTACTCCCAGCGCGCCTCCTGCTCGTTGTACCAGTAGATGGCGGCCCGGTCGGGATCGGCGACATCCTCCATCGCGAACCGGATCGTCAGCAGCGGCGGCTGCTCGAACGTCACCGGTTTGTTCGTCTTGAATTCGTAGATGTCCCCGATGATCTCCAGCGTGCCGTAGATGAACCGCTGTCTGTCGGTCACGCGGCCGATGCCGACGCCGAGCCCGTCTTCCCAAGGCTGCGGGCGAATCCGGAGCACGACGTTCTCGCCGATCCGGATGACGATCTCCTCGCCGCTCTTCAGCGGAACCGCCTGGAGAAACTCCACGCCGTTCTCCGCTTCGATGATGCTCCGCAGCATGTCTTCCAGGAACTTGTCGATGTCGGCCGGCGATCCGCCGTCCTCACCGCCGGGGAATCCTCCGCCGGGTACGCCGCCGGGACCGCCGCCCGGGCCGGTGCTCGGCGGCACGTACCAATCATCGTAATTTACCGGATCCGAACCGCCCGGTCCATCGGACACCGCCTTCACGATGATCGTATCCTCCAGCGCATATTCGTTCGACAGCGCGTAGGCCGCCTTGAGGACCATCTCGCCTTCGGCCAGCGCCTCCAGCGTGCCGTCGTCCGCGATTGCGCCGTAGGCGCTTCCGAGCAGGAACTCCCATTCGACGCTGGCCGGATCGATCTTGAACGCATGGCCCTTGCGGTCATAGCCGACCAGTTCGAACGTCCGGGTCTGCCCGATCCCGATTTCGACCATGCCGTTATCGGCCGCCGCGGCTTGCGCCGCCGCCAGGACGGCCACCGGCTTCGCCGCCGGCACAATTTCGACCCGTTCGATGCCGTCGACCGACTCGTTCAACGCATGGGAGACAAATTCGCTGCGGTTGCCGGCTTCGTCGGCGGCCGCGATCGTGATCCTGCGGGACAGGCGGCCGTCCAGCGCCACTGCCTGCTCGAACCGGCCGTCCGCGTCCACCGCGAGCGGCTGGCCGTCGACCGTGACGACGGCTCCGGGCTCCGTCCTGCCGCGGACGATGACGTTGCCGTCAGCCGCGGCATGCACCGTTCCCGGCGATTCGATCTTCAGATCCGGCGGCGTCGTGTCGGCGATGATCCGGACGCTCGCCGCCGTCAGGTCGCCCTGTTCGTTGACCGCCGCGATGCGAATCATGTTGGTGCCTTCCTGCAGCTCCACGGCCTGCTGCCACGACGTGCCGGAGGGCAGCGCTTCGAACGCGCCGTCGTTGACCGACAGTTCCAGATCGGCCGTCTGGTCGGACGCAATCTCGAGATTCGCCGCAAGCCGGTTCACCAGATAGTACTCGCCGTTTTCGTCCTCGCCCTTGCGGACGACGCCGTCGCCGGTCACGTCGATCTCCAGAACCGCCGGATCCGGCTCGGGCACATGCACCGCGGAGGTCAAGGCCGTCCCGCCGAATACGTTCACCCCGTTCACTTCATTGTACGGCGTAATCGCAATGACATAGGTGCTGCCGGGAATCAGTCCCGAACGGTTGCCTTCCGCGTCCTCGATGACGCCGCCGATCAGCGCTTCGCGCTTCTCGCCGTCCACGACGATTTCGCCGGCGTCCAGCGGATTGCCGTTCTTGTCCAGCAGTTCGATCAGGAAGCCGTCCGGCGAGCTTGCCGACTCCCACGTCACATTGAGCAGGCCGTTGCCGGCGGGAGCCGCCGCCGCATGCGTCGGCTGGGCCGGCTCATGGGCGTTGGCATGCTGGATGACCGTCGCGCTGTTCATGCTGTGCATGTTCACGCCGCCGCTGGACAGCACCGCTTTGACGACATAGTCGCCCGACTGCAGGGACTCCGGCAGTTCGATGTTCGCGCCGCCGTCGGCCGCGTCGATGTCGTATGCGAGCAGCTGGCCGTATTCTTGACTGCCGTGCGGCGCCAGATACAGGGCAACGCGCTCCTGGCCTTTCCCGTGCGCCGTCGTCCAGGTCACGTCATACGTGCCGTCCGGCTTCTTCGCAACGTCCACGTTCGTCAGCTTGGGCGTCTCCTCGACATCGTAGAGCTTGACGCCGAGCGGCTGATCGGATTCGATCCGCCATTCGCCCTGCTCCGGATTCGCGATCGACACGTAAACCCTTTGCTCCAGCCGGCCCGACTGGCTTTCGTCCGCCGAAATTTCCTGCACCAGGTAATTGACGTCTTCCTCGAGCTCGTACAGGTTGCCCTGCGGATCGTAAATCTCGAGATTCGGCACGCCGCCTTCGAACTCGAGCTCAAGCAGCGCATAGTCCTGGTCGCCGATCTCGACGTCATATTCGTAATCGGCCGCAAGCGCCGCGTAGCGGTCCGATTTGCCGAATGCGGGCCGTTCGGATGCGGACACCAGCCGGATGTTCGAACCGAAGGTCAGAACGCCCGACTTGCCGCCTTCCTCATCCGTCACCTTCTGCTGCATCAGCCCGTATGCCGCATCGTCCGTCAGGATGAACGTCGGCGAGCCGCTGCCCCACTTGTATTCGACGCCGACGGGAATGCCGATGATCCGGAACTCCCCGTACACGCGCTCCGTGCCCAGTTCGGCGGAAGCGCCGAGAACCGACTTGCCGCCAACCATCGGCACTTTCTTCGGGATGATGACGTCGACCGACCCGCCGCCGGCCAGCTGCACGGGACCGAAAATGCCCCTGGTGTCGGGATCGTATGAGAAGCTCGCGTACACTTCGCCGACGATGATGTCGACGACGTTGATTTCCGCGCCGAGTTTGATTGCGACGGCGAACTTCGTCTTCGAGTCCGCAATTTCCATCGAAGCGTAGACTTTTTCGAGAATCTCGAACCCGGCGATGCTCAGCTCGCCGTCGAACAGGAAGCCGCGTGCCGACACCTCCAGCCGCGCCGGATCCATTTTCACGACCTTGGCGATATCGAAGCCCGCGATCGCGACCAGCTTGAGCGGCGGCAGGTAGTAGAAATTGCCCGTTACGGTATCATAGACGTCCCGGATGCCGCCGCCGAGCCTCGTGATATAGGCGACGACCGTGGGCGGAATGAGCGGAATGCCGGGTTCCATGCCCACCGAGAATTCGATATTGTCGATCACCGGGAAATTGGACTCGGTGAACCGGATCGTGAGCAGTCCGTGCGCCTCGATGACTTTGAACTTCACTTCGCCTTCCAGTTCATAGATCTTCTGGAACGTTTCGATGGCGACCCGGAGGTAGGCGCCGACGTCCATGCCCGGGATGAATTCCGGCGGCATGCCGACCTCGCCTTCGGCTTTCAGTCCGATGAAACCGAAGGTGTTGTTGTTTTTCAAGCCGAAGCGGATGTCATCGACGGACAGGGACAGGTTGAACGGATCGTCCTCTTCGCTGTCGTCGCCGCCGCCCGGACCGTTGTTGTCCGTGCCGCCGGATCCGCCTCCGCTGTTGCCGCCTCCGCTGTTGTCGCCGCGGCTGTTCGGATCTTTGCGCTTCATCGCGTTGAAGTCCAGCGACAAGGTTCCGCCGAACGAGACGGACCGGTCGCCGAGCTCCGCGTATTTGAGTCTGACCGGGAAGAAGTCGATTTGCTGAATCAGGGTCAGCCATTTGAGATCATCCCATTCGATGGCGACGGGTTTCTGATCGTCGTCCGGATCGAGCGAATATTCTTCGCCGTCCACCAGCTCGATCGTGAAATTGCCGATCACGAACGGGAAGTTCGGAATCGACAGCGAGCCGTAACCCGTGACTGCAACATAATCGCCGGTGTGGGTCAGATCCTTCGCCTTCTTCTCCACCGCCAGCTCTTGCACGACCTGGTACCGGTTGGAGACGGTCGGATGCGCGTCGTACCGGACGACCGAGTTGATCGTGGCGCCCGGATTGACCCGATAGAGCTTCGCGCTGCCCGAGACGATCTCCCGGATTTCCCCGCGGATCTCCAGCAGCACGTCCTCGCCGCTGCTCTTCAGGGCGGCGAGTTCGGCCTCGTTCTCCACCGGCACGATGGAATACGTGCTGTCCTCGCCGATGACGGTGAGAATGCCGTAGCTGCGCGATTTGTATTTCGTATCCTCCGTGAACTCGATCGTCTTCGTGAAGCTGCCGAATTCGCGGGCGTCGATCTCCAGCCGGTACAAGCCCGCTTCCGGCGTCGATCCTTGAAGCGCTTCGCCAAGATCGAGCAGCATCTGGCTGTCGCTGATGACGTCGACGTCCTCGATCCGGAACGTCCGGCCGTCCCGCTCGCGGACCAGCGTCAACTCGATGNCGAAGTTGCCCCGGAACGCGTCGAGCCCGACGCCTTTCACATAGACGGACTTATCCTCGTTGTGCACGTACATGGTCGAGGGCAGCACTTCCAGAATTTGCACATCCGGCAGTTTGCCCGACAGCGCCGGCATCACGACGTAGCCGGGATGCACCACTTCCTCGCCGCCTTCCGCCTGGACGCTGACCCAATATTGCGCCGCCTTGTACGTGTATTGCGGCTTCGCCTTCACCCTCCAGGTGACGGTCGTCGTCTCGTTCACGGCGACGGCCGGAATCGTCTTGACGGTCCGTTCGCCCTCCGCCAGTTCCAGCTCCGCGGGCAGGCCGATTTCCACCCGCACGTTCCGGAGCGGCTCGGCTTTCGAGGTCGTGTTGTCGACCTCGAGCCGGACGTCGAACTCGTCTTCGACGTAGCCGTCCCGCGCATCGTTCAGCATCAGCTCCTTCGGCGCGATCACCTGGCTCGCGTAGCGGGCCTGCTTCAGCGACGTGGTGAAGCTGCCGAGCCCGTAAAACGTCTCGAACACCTTGGTGGCGCCGGGCGCGAGTGTCTCCGGATTCCAGTAGAGCGCGAACGCGCTGTCCGCCGTGCCGTATTTGTTGCGGTTGCTGGTGAATTCGAGCGTCGGATCGACCGTGTATTCCCATTTCGTGCGGGAGATCCCTTCCCAGTGGGCCGCGACGATCCGGTCCGGCGCGTCATTGCCCCAGCCGCGCAGGAAGCCGTACGCGATCACCTTCGGGGCGATCGGGTTGTCGACCGCCCGCCAGTAGTAATGCTCGGGATTCGCAATCTCCGTCTCCGTATGAATGAATTGGGTCGAGCCGGACAGCGAGAACGGGGAGGCGTCTTCCGGCCCCATCATCGTGTCCAGCAGAATCCGGCTGCCCACTTCGACCGGTCGGTCGGACCGGTTGGTCGCCTCGTACGTGATCTTGACGTTGCCGAGATTCGGGTTTTCCTTCTGGGTGTACAGCGTGATCGTCTGGATGATCTCGACGTCTTTCACGCGCCAGACGGATTGGTTCGTCAGCCCCTGCGAGACGGGGTCGTAGACGAACCGGCCGTCCGAGCCGAGGAAGCCGTAGTCATTCCCGTAAATGTAGTCCCTGCCGTCGATGCGGAACGTCGTGAACGACGTATCCGGCTCCTTGCGGTTGTACAGCAGCGGCTGGTTGTTGTCGCCGTCCCGGAGCGGGTGGCCGATTTTCGTCCGGATGCTGAAGCGGCCGTTGTCCCCGTGGATCAGAACATCGACATAATCATTCTCCAGATGCATAACCCCTGCCGGCGTGTCGGCCGCGGCAAGCTGCGCCATCGGCGAGAGCGCCAGCAGCAGGCAGAGCATCGACAGGATCAGCTTTTTCTTCATTTATCCGTTGCTCCTCTCCCAGCGTTCACGTACCGTTACAGCGCCGGTATGACGTAGACGTGGACCAACAGGGAACGGCGCTCCTGATCCTCAATGAGGAAGGTGTAGTAGCCCTGGCGGTCGATCGGGATTCCGTCTTCGGGCAGCGGCTCGTCGACTTTTTTGAACTCCCCGATCTGCAGCCGTCCGTACGCCCAGCGCACCGTGACCTCGCCTTCCGTTCCGAACCAGTCGAGCTTCACGTGCGACGCGCGGATGGTGATGTCGCCGCTCTCCGCCGACTCCCGGTTGACGAACGCCAGCAGGCGGCCTTCCGCGATCACTTCCGCCGTCCGGGGCACGATCGCTTCGTTGCCGGCCGTATCCGTCACCCGGTAAAGGATCGTGTATTCGCCGGGGACGGACGTATTGACCGAATGCTGCACTGTGATCCGGCTCGTCACATCGCCGTCTGCGTTGTCCACCGCCTGCACATCGGCCATCGGATCAAAGGATTCGCCCTGCGCGATCACGATCCGCGAGCCTTCCGTGAACCGGACCTGCGGCGCCGTCCGGTCGATGTTGGTCACTTCGATCGGAATGTTGTAGCCGCGGCCCAGATTGTCCGTCGCCTGAAGGACGGCGATGCCGTTCTTCGTGAACGTGACCGTCGGCCCCTCGCCGGTGAACGTCAGCGGCCGGTCGGACTGCACCGTCACCGTCACGTCGTTCCGCGTCGGCGCCGTCTCGCTGTATTGCAGCGTGATGTTCGCCGGTGTCTTGTCGATCCAGTCGACCGTCGCCGCTGCTTCGGCAACATTGCCGGCCAGGTCCTGAATGTAGAAGGTGAACTCGCCGTTCTCCCGGAACACGTGCTCGCGGCTTCGGTTGTTGTTGATGACATAGAAAACTTCATTGGCCGAAACCGTCGCCGTGACGTCCCGGTACGTCGGAGCCGTCGTGCTGTAGTCGACGCTCGGCACCGGCGGCGTCCGGTCGATCCAGGTCACCGTCGCGGTCACTTCGGCTTCGTTGCCCGCACGGTCCGCGATCTCGAACGTGAACGAACCGTTGTCCGTGAAGTCGAAAGTCACGTCGTCCCAGTTGATCACCGTGACCGGTTCATTCGCCGTAACCAGCGCGCGGACCGTTCCGTTCGTCGGCGCGGTGATCGAATACGCAATCTCCGCTTCGGGCGGCGTCCGGTCGATCCGGTTGACGATGGCCGTGAAGCTGCTCTGGTTCCCCGCCGCATCTTCCACGATGAAGGTGTAGGTCCCGTTCTCCTCGAACCTGTGCACGCCTCCGCCTTCACTGCCTCCGGCGATGAAGACGGGCGCCTCGCCCGAGTTGTCCGACGCAATCAGCGTGACGAACACGTCGTCACGGGTCCATTCCCGCGTGCTGTAGACGAGCGTGCCGGTAGGCGGCGTCCGGTCGATCCAGTTCACCTGGAGCGTCACCTGGCCTTCGTTGCCGGCCGCATCCGCAAAGAACAGGATGAACGAACCATTCTCATGGAAGGTGAACTTGTGATACCCGGCATCGAACTCGTAGGCGATGTATTCCGGCCAGTCCGGGTTCAGGAGGATGACCGGACTTGCGTCCTCGAAATAGACGGCTGCCGTGACGGTGTCCTTCGTCCATCCCGTCGTGCTGTACGTCACGAACGGCTGCGGAACATCCTTGTCGATCCAGTCCACTACGGCTGTCGCGACGTTCTCGTTGCCGGCTTTGTCCCGGAACCGGAACGTGTAGGTTCCGTTCTCCGCGAAGATGTGCGCCCCTCCGCCAACATTGCCGCCATCGATGAAGTCGAGCGGCTCGTTCGAATTGTCCCATCCGTTCAGAAAGGCGGTTACCGTGCCGTTCGTCCAGTTCGTCGTGCTGTATTCAACCGTGCCGGACGGCGGCACCCGGTCGATCTTGTCGATGAGGATCTGTTCCGTGTTCTCCGTTCCGGTCTCGAGGTCGACGATCGTGAAACTGAGCGTTCCGTTCTCATGGAAGCGATAGACCGCCGTGACGAGCCCGCCTTCCGATCCCTCCGTGGAATCGATGAGCTCGGCGTCGCCGCTCGCCGCAAAGCCGTACATCTCGCGCGGCGGATCGCCGGCTGCGCTGACCGTCACATCGATGTACGCGTTCGTCCAGCCGCTCGGGTTCATCGTCACCTGCGCCTGCGGCAGGCTCGTGTCAATCCAGTCGACCACGGCCGTCGCCGTGCCGACATTGCCGGCCTTGTCGACGAATTCGAAGGTGAACGTGCCGTTCTCTGCGAACGTGTATTCCTTCGATCCGTTGGCCGGGACCGTGACCGTCGCATCCTCCGACAGCGTGATCGTCGCCGTAACCGGCATCGCCGTCCGCGTCGGCGGATTGTAGGAGATGGTCGCCTCCGGCGGCGTGTTGTCGAGCAGGAACGGCCCGCTGGCCGCGGTCTCGACGTTGCCCGCTTCGTCGGTCGCCCGGATCCACAGGTACCAGAGTCCGTCCACTTCGGCCAGTTCCCCGACGCCGTCCTCATCCAGCAGGTTCCACGTGTCCGGCGCTGTCATCTGGCTGCTCGACCATGCCCATTCCACCGTGATGTGAGCCGGATCGCTGACATTGTCCGCCACGGTGACCTCGGCTTGCGCCGACTGCCGGGGATCCAGCAATCCGTTCGGCGAGATCGTCACCGTCGGCTTGACTTTGTCAATATTGGAGACCGTGATGCTCTGCGTGTTCGTGTTGCCCGCCGGGTCCGAGAAGGTGATCGGGTACGTGCCGTTCTCCTGGAAGGACTCGGTCACGTAGCCGTCCGGCGCCAGGTTGTCGGTGTAATACAGCTTTACGGTGACCGTGCCGTTGGTCAAGCCGTCCGGACTGTATTCGTGCGATACATATACCGGCGGCGTGACGTCGTAGACGATCTCCGCTTCCCGGACCGGGCTGACATTCTCGGCCTCGTCGCGGAACTGCACTTCCACGTTCTGCGCGCCTTCCTGATCATCCAGCGTGACGGTCTGCGACGGCGCGTAGGGGAGCCAATCCGACCACTCTCCGCCGTTGATCCGGTATCGGAACTCGATCGGCTTGACGCTTTCGTCCGTTGCGTCGAGCGTAAGCTCGACATCCCGTTCCTTCGTGTATGCGACCGGGAACGACGCGCTGCCGTCTGGCGGCGTCACATCGAGATGGAACGCCTGGCTGCGGGCGAACGTCTCGTTGCCGGCCGGGTCGACCGCCCGGACATGGAGGTAATAGATGCCCGTCCGGCCGTCCAGCTCGATGCGGCCGTCTTCCGTAAGCGTCCAGTCATCTCCGCTGCCGCTTTCCGTCTCATTCTGCGAGATCAGGTAGCGGATCTCGTAATCTTCGAACGCATTGCCGCCGTCGATCGAAAGCTGGACTTCGGCCGATTGGACATACACGCTGTTCCCGTTCGGGCTGAAGCCGACCGTGGGGGCCGTATTGTCCAGCACGAAACCGTCTTTCGTATAATCGAACTTCGGGTTGCCCGCATCGTCAACCGCCTTCACGTGCAGGAACCAGGTGCCGTCCAAACCGGCCGGCGTCGTGACCTCCTGCCAACTCATCGGCAGCGGACCGCTGTAGAGCTGCACCCAGTTCGAATCGTTTTCATCCGGGGCCGCCGTGCTTTGCGTCCATTGGTGGTAAACGGCGCCGGATTCGCCCGCGTCCCCGTCCACCCGAACGTTCACCTGGTTCGTGCGGGCGGGCGAATCGTCGCCCTGCGCCGAGAATTGAATCTGCGGCGGGGTCAGGTCGATCACGTACTGGCCGCTCGTGTACGTCTGGATGTTGCCCGCGTTGTCTTCCGCGGTCACTTCCAGCACATGCTGGCCTTCGATCAGATTCGTCTCCACGACGGCGGAACTGCCGGTCACGTCAACCGGGTCCATCGCCGTTCCCTGCCAGCGGTACGAAAACTTTTTGACGCCGGACATGGTGTCCGAGGCCGTGACGGTGACCGCGATCTTCTCGCTGTCCCGCCCGCTGTCCGGGTTGAACGTGACCGTCGGCGCGGTGTTGTCGAACCGATACGGACCGAACGTCTTCACCGCCTCGTTCCCGGCGGCGTCCGATGCGCGGATATGGACGTAATAATCGCCGTTTGCGCCGGACGGATTCGGCAGCGGCTGGCCGGGGTAAATGCCGTCCGATTGGTTAATGGCGCCGGCTGCGGGCGTCGTGCTGTTTTGATTCCACAAATACCAGAGCTGCAGCGTCAAGGGGTCTTCGTCCGGCACCTGCAGCTGCACATTGTGCTCGCGGGCGTAGCTGGCGATGGTCGTCGGCGTGACGCTGATGTTCGGCGTCTTGGTGTCGACGATCCATTTTCCGGGTATGGACGTGAGGGTCACCGAAGCCGGCACCGTCAACGTGTTGCCGGCAACGTCCGTGATCGTGCCCGACAAGCTGCCGGTTCTCAGATCCAAGGTATCCTGTCCCGCCTGGACGGTGTACTCGAAGTTCATCACGCTGCCCGACACGCTCTTGTAGACGGCCTGGCCGCCGTTGTTGAGCGTGATGACGGGCGTCCCCGACGCGTTGACCGTTTCGCTGAACGTGACCTTGATCTTGACGACCTCTCCGGCTTTGAACGCATACTTTTCGGACGGCGAATCCACTTCGGCGGATTGAACCGTCGGCTTGGTCCGGTCGATTTCGATGGGGTCCATCAAGGAGTTGAAGTAAACCCAGCTGGGATTGAGCGCATTGTGCGGTTCGCCGATATAGACAGCATCGCTGTCATTTTGCGTCCGGCAGTTGTTGTCCGCATTTCCGAAGTCCTCCAGCTCGTATTCGCCTTCCGGTTCGCTGCCGCTCACCGTGTACCGGAAATAGTGGGTATCAAAATTGCTCTGTTCCCCGGACAAACTTTGCGGCACCCATGGAATTTGAATCGTGGCGCTCGAATTTTTGTGCTTGATGAGGACATAAGGATTGCCTTGGGCGTAGCAGACCATGCTGAATGTGAGTTT
>Ga0065720_1020905_pt1 | contig 12247 bp, 7 predicted proteins | sample Thericmetagenome_FD_59107 | JGI IMG/M metagenome (GOLD analysis project Ga0065720, IMG submission 59107) | Thermophilic microbial communities from the Joint Bioenergy Institute, California, USA of rice/straw/compost enrichment - eDNA_2 v2... | ecosystem: Engineered > Solid waste > Grass >... | reverse complement strand
TTTTTTTTTTTTTTTTTTTTTTTTTTTTTTTCCTTGTGACCGCCGCGACCTCGTCCACAATCAGCGGGTTAGTGTGTCTGCAGGTGCCGTCATGGGCCAGAATGTACTCGGGGACGTTTTTGACAAGGTAAGCAAACATGAGCATCTCCACATCGATGCGGTAGCTGTGCTTCCTGTCCTTCGCAGCAAGAGGTTCACGGAGCTCCAGACGCGAGACTTCGATAGCGGCGTCCGAGTTGACTGGATATAACTCTACGATGTCTCATCTCGGGAAGTTGGGTTTCTCAACGAGGAGAGAAATGATGCCAGTTGAGGTAGCCTTCTGCCAGTCAGAGTGGTTTTCTATCGACTCTCTGGAAGATACGGCGGATAGGCCCCTCCGCCACCGCTTCATAACGTGCCGTAGAAAGTGCGGGGTTGCCCAGGGTGGAGGGCCTGGCTGGTTGGGGGGTTGGTACACCCCGTTGGTTGCTGCCTAGACATAGATCCGTGGTCTCCTCTGATCGGTCGGCGCTGGCTGATCAGAGGAGGTGGTCGTGGCCGATGGCGAGTTTCGAGCGGGTTCCGGGGAGTTCTGAGAAATTTCAGCAAGCCCCGGGGGAAGGGAAAATCGGCGCCTCCTGGGCCATCGTGGTCTGAATGAGAAAAAGAATGAAGCTTTGAGATGATGGGCTTCCCAACCTTCCTCTACAGGTTTCCTTCAAGGTTCCTCTCTCGACATCCTCGACGGCTCGCAGTAGTCTTCGGCAACGGCGATAATGGCGTTAAAACTCCTTCACTTTCTCCTCGCGCGCCCTCTCGAGAACGGTGAGAACGCCCGTGCTCGAGGGAGACCATCTTGGGGAGAGCGCTTGGGGGTCTTGGTGTTGTATCGCGATGTTCAGGTTAACCACTCCTGATTGGTTCACCCCTGTGGCACCTCTCATCTGACTGGTCGGATCCAAGAACCAGGGCGCCTATGCTTCGGCCAGGAGCCTTGCCAGACGGGGAGAGTCACAAGTTCCCCGCAGCCGCCCAGACGTCTCGCCGGTAAGATCTGAGCGGTATTTCACCCCTTGCATCCCCCGAATGCCTCTGACCTCGATAACACCGAGCTTCCTTAAACTCCGCTCTTCCCGGCCTGAACCTCACCACGCGGTGCAACTACAAAACGATCTCACACAGGCAATAGAGATCATGAGAGTTGCCCGTACCACAATCCTTTTGACACAGCTGCTCTTGGGATTCAGCAGAGCCCAGAAACGATGCTATTATCCAAATGGCGAATGGAGTGAAAAGGATTTCCCTTGCGACCCTGATGCCGAAACCAGCGTGTGCTGTTGGGGGCTTCCCGGCGTTGCGTGCTTGTCAAACAAGCTTTGTGTCAATCCAAACGGCTCTATCGTGAGAGGATCATGCACAGACCAGAGTTGGTTGTCGGGAGATTGTCCGCAGTATTGTCAGCGTAAGTTATATTCATGTTCCAATTTCTTGTCGGATGTCTTTTCGGACGAAAAATGACCCCTGTCGACATAGACCGTGACGCTGGAGGAACCGACCTTATCTCATGCTCGAATGTGACCGGTCTGGATACATCGTACTGTTGCTATCCGCCATCTCCTGGTTGCTGCGACTCAGGGGTTGGCCGACTAGAGATATTGCCGTCAAATCCACACGTTGTAGCTAGATGGGACAGCTCACAATCTGCGTTCATCGCCCCCACCCCGACAAATACCCGGACTTCCGCAACTAGCAGCACAAGGAGCAGTATTGCAAGTTTCACTACAGGGGATCCAGCACCAACACCTGGATCAACCACATCGTCCTCAGAGAGCGCAGCGTCCACGGGAAACGACTCGTCTCAAGGCCTGTCGACAGGGGCTAAAGCAGGTATCGGTGTGGGTGCAGCCGTTCTGGCGCTGGCTCTTATAGCTGTTGCTATTCTTTACTTTAGACTACGGAGGAAGAACACTGAGATAGCCGAGTTGCGGGAGATGGAACACCACATGCAGATGCCAGAGCAGCTTGGCCCACAGGACGTTCAGTACTTTGGAAGTTGGGATGCGAAAGCGTACGATTTCAAACAGAGCAGCCCCAGCAATGCAATTTCATACAGTTCTCCTTATACTCCTCCGCCGCAGGAACTGCCGGAGGGCTTCTTAAGGACGGAACTGCCTTCAGCATTTCCGGTACATGAACTTCCTGCCAGCTTTCCTGAGAATTCTCAGGCAAAACAATCTTCATCTGAGTCAAAAACATCTACCAACTAACGCATTTGAGTCCACACGGATAATCTCTCTACTCAACTTCTGTACACAGTTCTCTCTTAGAATTGTGGTAGCCATCGTCTATTTCTTTCACTTCAACCAGCCCTTGATGCTTGGCGAATAAGCCACGCTCCTCAGGAGGACAGGTTTGGCCATTAGGGCATCACGAGCATGAGCGCTAGGTCGCAGATAAGATATATATTACAGTCAGAACATGCGAGAAAAGACAAAAATTTTGCCGCAGGTCGGACAAACCATAGAATAGGCCAAATATTATCAGCGTGGCATTTTTAATTGCTAAACAAAAACCCCGTATGCATGAACCAGATTTGTGCTTATACAAATTACACCCTGGATCATTTTACCTTATGAGAGTGCCTGGACAGGGCAACTATCGAAGTTGACATGATTAGGGGTTTGCCAGAAGAAATGGGCCTTTCTTGCTTGAACGCGAGTTGCTGTGATCAAGTACAAAAATATCTGTCTATCAACATTGTTGTGGTCCATTTTGACATTCTCCGAGTCCTAGTACGATGAATGAGAGGTGGAGCTGCGCTCAATTTGAAGTATCCAGCTTGCTACTGACGCCAGGCCACCCACAGCTTTTCCGTACTAGGAAGTTCATGTTCCTTACCTATCTGTGCTATTGTCAAAGTTCCTCGGAAATTCGTATGTTGAGCAAGCTTAGCGATCCAAATTGGAAGATTATGTTTTCATCTATGTAAATTATTGACCAAAAACTACTAACCTTTGGTGATTGGGGGCCGAAAGAGCATGTTCTGTTTGACTGGTTGGATAGCTGCGCTGAGAAGCAGCTGGGCGAAGCCCCTTTTTATGATTTACCTAATCCGTCTTTGTAAGAATAGTTGTGACACTTTCACGTCTTTTGACCAGCACTAACGACTTAACATCTGCGGCCCAATCAGGTAGACCACCAAGTGGCGGCAGACCACATCGTAGTTAAAGGTAAAATGTACTTTACGAGTCCACTGCTGCATCCTGGATCCCACCCCCCCCCCGGGGACCAGGCTGTATATACCACAAAATTTCAACAACTTAAAGTGCAATGAAGATTTGCAATCTACCACAAACTTGCACGTCGGTCGAGATGAGACTGTACCTGTTTGCTTGCTTGCATGAACCTTTGCACCAGCATCTCATCTCCCCGTCCCGTTGAACACGAACCCATCATCCAATCATCCAAACCCTACCTCCTCTCCAGTTCCCAAGATGCCGGGCCGCCGCCCACTATCACTATTCAAAAAGAAAGAGTCCTATTCCCATCACTCACTCTACGAATGCCCTAGTCATCCTCGTCAGACGTCGCATCCTCAATCTCCTGGCCCCTCGGCACCAAAAACCGCCTACACGGATTCTCCTCCGTATTCCCCATCATGTACTTCTGAACCTGGCTACAAAAAGTCAAGAAATTCCTCGGCCTCCTCCCCGTAAACTCCAACCCTCCTTTAAAACCTCCAATATGCATCTGATACCACCTAAACCTATCCTTGTCCGTCTTCGTCCCATTCTCCCGATCAATCTTCTGCCTTAAGCAATCCAGCACATGCGTCCAGGCATCCCCCCACTCCAGTTCGACCCAGTCCAGCCCCGCACATCTGAGACTGCGGTCGGGTATCGCGCCGAGGATGAACGCGGCCAACGTACCACGCTTGAGGACGGATACACCGGCCAGCTCGAATTCCCGCAGTTTCGGCAGGGGCGGTAGCCCGTTAAGCAGCTGACTCACATCATACGCACGCCAATAAAAGTCATTCAACCCCTCAAGCGCATGCGCAGGGCGCGGATCCGGCGGGGGCGGCATGTTCCAATGGGCTGCGTTGTCTTCCGGCACGCGCGACGGGACAAAAGTATAGAAACGGCTGAGGGAGAGGCGCAGCGAGCGTAGGTTGCGCTGAGCGCAGCCGTAGATGATGGAGCCGAAGTAGCGGTTGAGGAGCTGGCGCTGGTACTCGCGCAGCTGGATCTTGCGCGTGACGGGCCGGACACTTTTGTCGAGGGAACAGGGCCAAATGCTGGAGACGCAGTCGCAGCAAGAGGGGAGGACGTGGAAGGTGGTTAGGGAGGCGCAGGAGTCGATTAGGTCGTGCCAGGGCGTTCTCTCGGTACGGCCAGGCTGGGATGAAGAGGAGGTTGGTGTTGAGGAAGCGGTAGTATCGTCTGGCGGCGGCGGGAGTTGGGGACAGAGCTCGATGAAGTTGGTGTACATGGGCATGACGCCGATCTCAAGAGTCTCAAGGCGAACGCCCGCACGGTACAGGGCGATCGGGAGCTCGGACAACAGGCGCACGCAGGCCATCTTGACGTCGACTTGGCCTACGACCCACATATGCTCGATCTCGTCCCAGCCCCAGGGCTGGGAAAGCAGGTCCACCACGAATTCATCCACGTCCTTGGGCTCTTCGCGTTCGAAAAACCTCCATTTGTAGTCAGTCATGAACAGTGTGGGGGTCCTGGGCATTCGTGCTACAAGCTTCGCCAGCTCCGTGACAAACTCTCTACTCTCCAAGAGTTTGTATTGTTCCTCGTGGAGGGTGCGGAACCGCTCATGGCTTGCCCTCATGAGCCTCTGGCAACGGGCCTCAAATTCGTCCTTTGGCTTATAATCGGCATTACCATTATCACCTGCTGGCCCACCAAGAGCTCGGAGAGTTTCAATCATAACGTGATCCATCGTATTCAGGATGTCGTGAACTTCCCAAAAAAATGACTTATGATGTTTGCCCGCGTCATCAACATCATGATCGGCAGGGCCCTGTAGCCGATTTCGCTCGTCCTCAGCTAAATCGTACTTACACCGCTGAAATTCCTCGGTACTCTTTGCGTGAACTAAAATTTCCTCGAGACACAGGTCGGCATGTCTTAGATAATTCCAGTAGTCCAAAGCCGGTTGCTCTGGACAATACCGCAGAGAGAGCTGCAACCTCTCCACGCCGGATGCCATGAGCGGGTTTTCCAGCACTCGCCTCGCATGAGCCAGAGACGTCGTCGTGACCGAGAGGCGCAGGATGCGAAACAGCAATGGTGTTGCAATCTTGTGTAAGCGACGACAAACCAGCCGGATTCCTCGGATCACCTCAAGGTTTTCTTCGCTCTCCCAGTCGGGGTCTTTTCGCTGCCACCTGAACAAGTTGACAATATAACAGAGAATCTCTGTTGGGAGGTCGAGGAGCTTCAAACGTCGCAGTCTTGGACGAGAGAGCTCGTTCGCTATGCTCCGTAGCTCGACCCTGCGGTGATCGAGTATGCGAGTGAGTTCCTCTCTTCTACGTTCTCTTAACTTATACGCCAAGTACCAATTTGGCGCAAGGGGGGGAATCTTGTCGGGTTCCGGAGTTTGAGGTTGGACTTGTATCTGAATCATTTCACTGTATTCACGCTCGATCTGATCATATTCCCCGTCCGACATATCGTCGAGCATGCGCAGCTCATCATACAAGGATTGCAGATCATGGAAAGCGGATAACAGAGGCCTCGACTGCAGCCAGTCGAGAGCCCCGTAGGGAACGATAGATGGCAACGGCACTTCAAGTCCACTGACCAGGGTGATGAGGCTCATTGTCAAGGAGGTGCGACGCAAATTTCCAGATACAAGGAACACTTTACGGAAACCTGCAGGATGTTACATGTGAAATGTGGATAGTGGATTGAAGAAGTGCTGGCGGAGAATCTGTTTGCTTCAGGCCCGGCAGTTGTGAGATTGGAGGCCTGATGCTCATGAAGCGTCACCACCGCGAGAGAGAGAGACGTTGGGAGAAAAGATAACGATAAGATGTAAGATAACTAGATGAGCATCCAAGATAAGCGATATGACCTTAGGATATCCATACCCTAACCCTGAACGCTACAATCAAAGTACTGTTCTGCATCATACACCACATCGTACTACATATAACTACACATATGTGTCTTAAATTTGGTAGTCAGTGGGTCGGCAACTCCTCCCCAGTGTCGTGGGCAAGTGGCTCATACCTCAAAACCACCTCTACTCATAAAATCCATTACCTCGACAGAGCAAAGTTGGGCTTTGCACGCATCTAACTGGTCTGAGGAGGTACTACATACGATCGAGGACTCCACAGAATCTAAGGTCTTAATCGACCAGAAGAGTGGCACTATCTTCCTAATTACCAAGACAGTGAGCGAGGTGCTGGGAGACCCGTAGCAGTGCGAATAGTCTGTGGGCCTAGATTCTATCTACGGAGACTAAATTTCAGAAAGACTGTGGTAAGGCCTATTTTGGCCCCAGAGAGGTTTGCGGCTGAGGCATTAGCATCGGGGGTTGAAATTGATCATGCGGAGGAATTCGAGATGTGAACAAGCTGTGGCTAGGTCTTGCCAGGGGCCGGAACCGGGAGAGGGAGTAGCGGGCGAAATACGGAGAAGTTGCTGTACCGGGACATGCAGCCTATGATGAGGCTGGTGATGGGCGTGCCGGTGGCGTGCATGGCGATGGGGAGCTCAGAGATGATTCGTACGACAGGCATATAAATGACGAAATAAAGGTCGAGGCCGAGGGTTTTGAGCTCGGTTTAGCAGAGGGGGTGCGCGAGTAGGCAGGCAAGGTAGTGGTCTGTGTTGTCGGAGAGTGAATGATATGAGCCGCGTAGGGCCCATTCCATGTCGTAGAAGTAGATTATGCGGGCCCTGGGCATGCGGGAGAGGATGTTGGAGAGTTTGCCTGACGAAGGTGCTGTCTTGGAGGAGCTTGTCCTGCCCGAACTGGAGGAAGCGGATCTTTTAGCTTTCTGTCTCCGTGGCGGCTGTCTGCCGCGTCGCCTCGATCCAAAATCTTGCACATGATCGCGGCCGCCGCTGTTAAGAAATTCTCTCTGACAATTCTCAAACGAACTGGTGTAGTCCACTGGTAAGCAGCACAACGAAACATGAATTATCCAGAAGCAGCTGGCCATCAAGGGGCTTTTTGCGACCCGCTTCGGCAAACGCAACGATTTTTCTGGGTGATGTATAGGGCAGGGTCTCAAAGAGTAGCGGCGTCGCATGATACACGTGGGAGCGCTGGCACACACGGCGGAGGACTTCAATCATGTTTGTGTATGGGGGGTCCAGGAGATCATGTAGCCATTAGGCAAAGAATAAGGAAAACGTTTCTCCCAGTAGATCAAGAATAGTGAGAGGCCGCAAGTGCAGGCGTGAGAGCTCGTCAGCTCTCTTATGATAGGCTTGTCGTGGAAGATCAGTCTCTTTTCAGAGCGTTTCTAGCACTTCAGCGGCGCAGTTTGAGTCTCCAACAGCAGCTTTTTGGGAGGATAAAGATCAATCCGGTTTCCTCTTACTCGTCGAGGAGATGAAGCTCGGTGTAGATGGAGGACAAATCAGACAGAGAGGATGGCTGTGGCCTGGATTTGACTCATGTCAGGAACTCTTGTCTTAAGTTCCCCGAGTATTGCTCTGAATTAGGTTAAGCTTTCTATTTGGAACTCAAAAGGACTCCAACATCAGGAGGTATAAAACCCATACCTTCATCCCGAAAAAAAAAAGGTCGGCATCCTGGGAGTTCTGCCAGAGTAAACCGACCGCGCTGCTGGAAAAGTGAAAGCTATTTTTGGGAGTTTAATCAAAGTAAGCTAAAACCCATACTAAGTAGGTGGTGTGAGAGTTTTTGCAGGAACACCTCTGTCGTCAATAAGATTATTAAAGGTTGAGGTTGAGCGGGATTAGAGGAGGAGAGAGGCCAGCCCAACCCAGAGTAGGCGAGTTCCATGAAGATATGGGAGGTACGTACCTATAGAGACTCACCGGGTGATTCTTGGCAGTCTTGGCACTATGGATCTCGCCAAGCTTCCAACCAGCTCCCAGCCGCAGCTCTATGTGCTGGGTGGCTTGGCGATCTGCCCTGGCATCTTGGCAGCGGGGATCTGAGTTTTGGACAATCTCGCGCACTGTACAATAACACTGTGTAGTGAGCCGACGAAAACTGGAACTTTAACAACTGACGCAACACAGCGACATCCTCTGATCCCGACGGCGGCCTTCTCCCCGATATCCGCGCCCAATTGACAGTCTTCGACCACCTTCGTCATCGTCGACCCCTCGCGTGTCCTACGCGACGATGGCGGTTGTGCACCATGCCGCCGCCAGCCCCTAGATCGAGTCTGCGACTCGCCCCGCACTTCGCCCTTTTTATCGAGGACGCCTACTCTTCACCATTGACAGCGACTTCACCTTCGCTCTGCTGGCCATGCTCGCTGCGCCATGCTTCTCGGTCGCAATCGGCCATGGCAAGGTCAGTGCGGATATATGGATCGGTTAGATTCGCGTCTACAGCGACCAATTCGCGATTCTTCAACAACACATTCTTCAACCCCTCCGACCCGCGCCAGCGCCTGCGACCAAATTATTTCCTCTCAAACCACTTCCTCCGCGCCAATGCCACGTCCGTAACCTCCCCGACATCCAATAGTTCACCTCCCGACTTAAACACTCTTCCCCCGCACCGCAGGCGACAGGCCCTCAAGCGCAATGAAGCCGACCAAACCTCCCTCCCCCTCGACGCCTCTGCGCGCCTAGCCAACGCAGCCGCCCAACACCCCTCACACTCCCTGCGCCGCAAGCTCTCGGCCCTCCTTTCCCTCTCCAAACCCCGTCTAACTGTTCTCGTTGTCCTCTCCGCCATGGTCCCTTACGCCCTCTACCCCGTCCCTTCCTTTCTCTCGTCCGCCGCCCTCGACGCATCAACCCCTTCCCTCTCCCCCCTCACCTTGCTCTTCTTAACCACCGGCACGGCTCTCTGCTCCGCCTCCGCCAATGCCCTCAATATGCTCTACGAGCCCGACACCGACGCCAAAATGTCTCGGACCCGCGCCCGTCCCCTGGTTCGTGGCCTTCTGACCACGCGCGCGGCAGTACTCTTTGCTATCCTATGCGGTCTGGCCGGCACAGCAGGCCTCTACTGGGGCGTCAACCCGACCGTGTCCTTCCTTGGCGCAGCAAATATCGTCCTCTATGCGGGAGCTTACACCCCCCTCAAACGCATCTCGGCAATCAACACCTGGGTCGGCGCCATCGTGGGCGGTATCCCGCCGCTCATGGGCTGGGCCGCCGCGGCGGGGGAGAACGCCGTCGGAGACGGCGGGTGGCGAGAGCTTCTCTTCGCGAGTGACGGCTCCTCCTTAGGAGGCTGGCTCTTTGCCGGCCTGCTTTTTGCGTGGCAGTTCCCGCACTTCATGCCTTTATCTTGGGGCATCCGCGAGGAGTATAAGGCGGCTGGTCTGCGCATGCTATGCTGGATTAATCCAGCCCGTAACGCGCGTGTCGCGCTGAGGTGGAGCATTGCTTTCATCCCGCTGTGTTTCGGGTTGTGCTTGGCGGGGGTGACGGAGTGGAGTTTTGCGGTGACCAGCACGCCGGTGAACTTGTGGCTTGTGAGGGAGGCAGTGCGGTTTTGGAGGTTTGAGGGGCATAAGGGGAGTGCGAGGGCCCTGTTTTGGGCAAGTGTCTGGCATCTGCCGGTTATCATGGTGCTGGCGTTGGTGCAGAAGAAGGGGTTGTGGGCTAGGGTTTGGAGGGGGGTTGTTGGGACGGGGGAGGAGGAGTTTGAGGAAGAGGAGGAGTGGGCGATGGATGAGGAAGAGGAGGAAGAGGAGGAAAGTGTCCCGGCGACGACTGTCTCGGCGAGGAGGTGATGACCTCATGTCTGCGGGGTGAGTGAGTGGCCGGATGTAATCATAAGCTTACTGCTACTGTGTTCTCTCAATTTTGTGTTTGTACATGTGGATATCTGAATGCTGTATACGATCTGGGTCGGTACAATCACCTGCTGAAATCTTCCTAAGCTAGGTGTTGAGCCGCAGGTCGGTTATCAACACTTTGCCCCATCCTATTGCTGTCAGCTTGTGGCCCAGCATTGGTGGCTGTTGGTCATCCATCCCGAACAGGCTCACCGATGTTGCTGACCAACGAACTTTTAATCCCCCGTGCCGCCGCCTTACGGTCGCAGGTAGATGAATATTGGCTTTTTGGGGTAGGACTGTTGCCTCTTCTACCATTGATAATGAGCTCGGAGGTCAAACATGTTACTTGGCTGCCCAAGACCTCCTCGTAGATTGGAGTGAACACCGTTTTATGAAGCACATGCTTGATAAATTAATTATTCGTCCGTCCCATAAACAACATTCTACTTGATTGAACCCAAGCATTGTGCTGTTAATTGCCAGAGGGCAATCGAGGTTCCCAGGATGTCGTCGCCCTTCTATGTAAATGGCTTCACTACCGATAAGCCTAATAGAAGCCCGTTGTCCTGCTTTGCCCTTGAGCCAAACCACTACAAACTTGAGCTTGCTCTTAGCGTAGCAGTAACACGCTGTGTACCTCGCGTCTCGTATCCCGGTAGAGGAAGAAGTCTCCCAGGCCGTCGAGAAGCCACGGAGTCTTCTTTTCTTTCTATGGGTTCAGATTGTGCAGTGGGAGGAGAGGGGATTTGGGCTCCATCCCATGCTAGGAACTGGTTGGGCTGACGGAGGGCTAGAAATTTGTCGTTAACCACTGCCTACTCCCCACCTTGGTACCTATTGTAGGCAGCGATTGACAGGGGTACATTTCAGGAGGTAACGGAGAAACTCGCATTGAATTTAATGCTCAAGAATAAGATCTAGTATGATGATGGTTGCCAGTGGGGATGCCGACCCCTCCAAAAATCCACTCCTGCCCCGGCATCCGCAGCAAGTGACAAGGGAGCTTGGCTCAGTTGGAAGAGCGCAGGTCTCATACCAGCCATTGGTGTGATCGAATTAAACATTCGAGTAATCCTGAGGTCGTGAGTTCGAGCCTCACAGTTCCCATCTCTTTTGCCGTTTTGACCACCACCTCCATTCCTTGGAACGGAGATATCGCCGGAAACATCGTAGAAAGTTTTTATCGGAAGTCCACTGCGTGGAAGAGGAGAATTTGAGGAGGGCATTATCAAGATGAGGAGGGAAAGAGAGCCTAACCTTAGGGGTTGTCCGGCATTTCACTTTTCTCTCGGAAAACACAAAACTATGGCGATAGAGATACCTCTCTATATTAGAGTATTATACAAGCCAAGTTTCCCCGGCATCGCGGCAAAATACACAAGCTTCAATGATGCATGTTTGAACCGCAGTGCGATTGTTGTGTCCCAAAACAGCAACCCAACCCAGCAAACGCAGAGATGCATGCATGCAGATGCTCCCAAACGCCGAACCCCGAATCCATGGGTTCATCTTCTAAACCCCGAAAATCCCAGGTCACAAAAAGAAACCCTCCCTTGATCCTTCCAAACGAGCGAACTGCTAGGCAAACGGTAAACACCCTTCAACTCCTCTATCTAAGCCGTCCCCTGCCCATGATTATGATTCATAATCGACGCGATCCCCATCCCCAACGACGAATGACTCCCATTCCCATTTCCGCTCCCACTACCTCCCACAGCCCCGCCGTGAGAATGAGAGTAGTGATGCCCATGATGTCCACGGTGATGGCTCTCAGTAACCGTGTTGCTCCCCGTGCTGCTCACACTACTACTATACCCATGATGCGCACCATGATGTTGTGTTGTGCCGCTTGCGTGATGTCCATACCCTCCCGCAGCAGCCGACGAATGTGGAGGCGGCGGAGGCGGCGCGTAGCCCCCATACCCGCCTTGGCCATGATGTCCCTGCTGGTAAGCAGCAGCCGCGTATGCCGACGCCGACGAGCTAGCGGTGCTTGCCGCGCCTGGCGTAGAATGCGGGCCTGCGCCGGGAGAGGAAGAGTACGGCGTTGCGGCGTCGCCGTGGTCATCGGGGACATCCATGTCATCAATCGGGGTCATTACGTCGAGGGCGCCGGCGCCGGTCGGGTCATCGTCGCCGCCGTAGAAGGATGCGCCTGGGGGAAGGGGTTGGCCGTTGGCTTCGTTGCGGCCGCGGCGAGAGTAGGCGCGCGCTCCAGAAAAAATGTTTTTTAGGCCGTTGGACATGAGCTGGTGAGGGGAGAGGGAGTCTTAGCATGGATATTCGTGA
>Ga0065720_1004074_pt1 | contig 12254 bp, 11 predicted proteins | sample Thericmetagenome_FD_59107 | JGI IMG/M metagenome (GOLD analysis project Ga0065720, IMG submission 59107) | Thermophilic microbial communities from the Joint Bioenergy Institute, California, USA of rice/straw/compost enrichment - eDNA_2 v2... | ecosystem: Engineered > Solid waste > Grass >... | reverse complement strand
ATATATAGTGGGAGGTGTCCGTTTTGCGAGGACAAATGTATATTAACGGCGAGTGGAGAGAAGCGTTGTCCGGGAAAAGAAGGGATGTGCTGAACCCGGCCACGGGCGAACCCGTGGGCAGCGTGCCGGCGGGTTCGCGGGAGGATGTGGCCGCCGCGATCGACGCCGCGCACGAGGCGTTTAAGACATGGTCGAAAGCGACGGCGATGGAGCGGTCGATTCCGCTGTACAAGGCCTACGAAAAGCTGGTCGCGAGGGCGGACGAGATCGCCCGCATCCTGACGAGCGAGCAGGGCAAGCCGCTCGCGGAGGCGAAGGGCGAAGTGATGTTCGCGGCCGAGTTTCTGCGCTGGTACAGCGAGGAAGCCAAGCGCGTATACGGCGAGACAATCCCCGCCTCGGCGCCGAACAAGCGGATCATGGTCATCCGCCAGCCGGTCGGCGTCGTCGGCGCCATCACGCCCTGGAACTTTCCGGTGTCGATGCTGACCCGCAAGATCGGGCCGGCGCTTGCGGCCGGCTGCACCGTCGTGGTAAAACCGGCCGACTACACGCCGCTGACCGCCGTTGCGCTGTTTCAGGTGCTGGAGGAAGCGGGCTTTCCGAAGGGCGTGGTCAACCTGGTGACCGCCAGAGGGCGGGAGGTCGGCGCGGAGTTCATCGAAAATCCGAAGCTGAGGAAGATCACGTTCACGGGCTCCACGGAGGTCGGCAAGCAGCTCATCGAAGGCTCCGCCAAACAAGTGAAACGGGTGTCGATGGAGCTGGGCGGGCACGCGCCGTTCATCGTTTTTGCCGACGCCGATCTGGAACAGGCGGTTAACGCGTGCATCGCCAGCAAGTTCCGCAACAACGGCCAGACCTGCATTTGCGCCAACCGCATTTACGTGCAGGATACGATCATGGACGAATTCGCGGCGAAGCTGGCGGAAAAAACCGCGAAGCTGAAAATCGGCAACGGGCTCGAGCCGGGCGTCGAGATCGGTCCGCTGATCGATCAGGCCGCGCTGGAAAAGGTGGAGGAGCACGTTCGGGACGCGCTGGCCAAAGGCGCCAAGCTGGTCACCGGCGGGCGCCGCTATGAGCGCGAAGGTTTGAACGGCGCCTTTTACGAGCCGACGGTGCTCAGCCATGTGAACGAATCGATGGCGGTCTGCCGCGAGGAAACCTTCGGGCCGGTCGCGCCGCTCATCTCTTTCTCGACCGAAGAAGAGGCGGTCGCCAAAGCCAACGACACGGAATACGGCCTTGCCTCCTATGTGTTCACCCGCGATCTGGGCCGGGCGTTCAGGGTGTCCGAAAGCCTCGAATACGGCATCGTCGGTTTGAACGATCCGCTGCCTTCCGTGGCGCAGGCGCCCTTCGGCGGCTGGAAGGAGAGCGGTCTGGGGAGCGAGGGCGGCCATTACGGCATGGATGCGTTCCTGGAGGTCAAATACATTTCCATCGGTTTGAACGATTGATTCGGACGGATTCGGTTGAACATGCGGCCGGAGCGAAAGACCGGCGATGGCGGGGCGGTTCGGAAGGCGGCCGCCGGCAGGGTTCGGACGAAGGCGCCCCGCCCGGATGCATGTTTCATGCTTAAACCGCTGTTAGCTGTTAACGGAAGGCGAGCCCACGCGGCGGGACCGGTACGAAGCGTCCCGTATCATTGCTGTCTTCACGCCAAAAAACGCTTCGACGGACGATGAAATCCTCGCGGCGGGAAAACGGGTGACCTGAACTGGATGCCGTTGATGTAATCGCTTTTATCTTTGCTGTACTGCTGATCGGAGGCTTTCTGCAGGGTCTCGCCGGTTTCGGCTCAGGACTGCTCGCGATGGGACTCATCCCGCTGGTGCTCACGGTCAAGGAGAGCACGCTCCTGCTCCTCGCCGTATCGGTCGTCATGAGCATCGGCATTTTGGCCGAGCACCGCGGACAGATCCGGCTCGGCGAGATCGGATGGGTGCTGGCCGGATCGCTGATCAGCCGCATTCCCGCCTATTTCGTGCTGGACGAATTCGGCGGTTCGGAACAAATCAAGCGTATTTTGGGCGCGGTTCTGATCCTGATGGCCGCATGGCTGTGGCTGAACTCCGTCCGCGGGAATCGCGGAGATCCCGCCGCGCGGGAAGAACGCCCGGCGGTATCGTTTTTGATCGGATTCGCCGGCGGTTTCACCGGCGGGCTGTTCGCCGTGGGCGGACCGATTTTTGCGCTGTATTTCCTGTACCGATACGAAGACAAGCGGAAATATATCGCCGGCCTGCAGATGACCTATCTGATCGCCAACTTGCTGACTTTAGGCTTGCACGGGGCCAGCGGCGACATCGGCGCCGATCTGGCGCTGATCATCCTGGCCGGTTCGGCGGCGTCCTGGCTCGGCGTGCGCCTGGGGGTAAAGCTGTTCGGGCGGCTGCCGGCCGGTGCGATTCGCAAATTCGCCCTCGTTGTGGTCATCCTGAGCGGATTGAACCTGGTGATCTTCACGGGGGGATGAAGACGCCGGCTCACATGGCATGGGCCCGGACCTTCCGGCGATCCGGAAGCGGTTACTTGCGGTCTGCGGGAGTGGCCGCCGGCAAATGCGCAAGGACCCGGCAACTCCTCCTTCGGCGTCAATCGCGAATGGAACTGAAAGACCTTATTTCGGGAAAAAAGGCATTTTTCGAAATGCCATCGGAACTGAGAACTCTTATTTCCGCAAAAAACCGCATTTTCAAGGCTGGTTGTCTCAAATAAAGTCTCCTGGTTCCGTTAGAATTAAAAAAATATGCATGTTCAGCAAAATAACGTTTCTCAGTTCCGTTACCGCTCCGCCGCAATTTGCAAAGAGCACATTGTCAGATCAGGTTTTGAAATGTTGGAAAAATCCTTAGGCAAATATTGAAACCTGAGCGGAGGGAGGTCAGCAACCGACAACGGGTCATTTCGAAAAGGTATCGAAAAAAAAGGTATTGAATCACAAAAGATCATGATCTATACTCGAATTAACTGGTCATACCACTTACCACTGACCAAAAAATTGCCGAAGCGGAGGGGAAAACATGCACAAGTTTCTCATTCACATGCGCGGCGACCATGTCGGGGTGGCCACCTCGGACATCAAAGCCGGCGAAAAAGTGATCGGTGTGTTTATGGATGACGAATCCACCATCGAAGTCACCGCGAAGAGCGACATCCCGCTCGGGCACAAGATTGCCATCGCGGATGTCGAAAAGAACGGACGCGTGCTGAAGTACGGATTGCCGATCGGTTACGCGCCGGAAGGGTTTACCGTGGGGGATTACGTGCACACTCACAACATTCGAACCTCGAGGTGGGAAGTATGAGACAACTTTACGGTTATCGCCGCGAAAACGGCAAAGTCGGGATTCGCAATCATGTCATTATTCTTCCGGTTGACGACATCTCCAACGCGGCCTGCGAAGCGGTGGCCAAGAACATCCAGGGCACCCTGGCGCTGCCCCACGCTTACGGCCGCCTGCAGTACGGCAAGGATCTGGACCTGCATTTCCGCACCATGATCGGCACCGGGGCCAATCCGAACGTGGCCGCCGCCATCGTGATCGGCATCGAGCCGAACTGGACGAAAATCGTCGCCGACGGCATCGCCAAGACGGGCAAGCCGGTGGCCTGGTTCTCCATCGAAGGCCACGGCGATCTGGAGACGATCCGCCGCGCCTCGATGAAGGCGAAGGAGTTCGTGCAATGGGCGACGGAATTGCAGCGGGAGCCCATCGAGCTGAAGGATCTCGTCGTCAGCATCAAATGCGGCGAATCCGACACGACCACCGGCCTCGCTTCCTGTCCGACCGTGGCCCAAGCCGTCGACCGGCTGGTCGACGCCGGCGCGACCGTGATTTTCGGCGAAACGTCGGAACTCACCGGAGGCGAGCATCTGATCGCCGACCGCTGCGCGACGCCGGAACTGAGGGCGAAATTTATGGCGCTGTATGACGACTATATCGCGGAAATCAAGTCGTCCGGCGTCGATCTGCTCGGCTCGCAGCCGACGCAGGGCAATATCGCCGGCGGCTTGTCCACCATCGAAGAAAAGGCGCTCGGCAACATCCAGAAGACCGGAACGAAACCGATCATCGGCGTGCTCGAGTCGGCGGAAGAGCCGAAAAACGGGCCGGGCCTGTACTTCATGGACACTTCCTCCGCCGCCGCGGAGTGCATCACGCTGATGGCGGCGGCCGGCGCGGTCGTCCACTTCTTCCCGACGGGACAAGGCAACATTATCGGCAATCCGATCGAGCCGGTCATCAAGGTGTCGGCGAACCCGAAGACGGTGGCCACGATGAGCGAGCACATCGACGTCGATTGCAGCGGACTTTTGTCCCGCGAAATCAATCTGAAACAAGCCGGAGACCAGCTTATGGATTACCTGTGCCGCGTCGTGAACGGCCGGTTTACGGCGGCGGAAGCGCTCGGCCACAGGGAATTCGTGATGACCAAGCTGTATCGCAGCGCATGACAGCCTACGGTTGGATGCCGCATCGGCATCCAACCGCCCTTTTGGCAAGGCGATTTTCCTGCAGGCAGCAGCGGAATCCATCGAGGTGATCTTTTTGTACGCCGCAAAGGATTTGCAAACGTTCTGCGAACAGGTGCTCACCCGGCTCGGCATGCCGCAGCGGGACGCGGCCGTCGTCGCCGACTCCCTCGTCAGGGCCGATCTCGAAGGCAACGAAGGGCACGGCATCAGCCGCCTGGCGATCTACGCAAAGCGCATCCGCGAAGGAAGAATCGCCGCCGATCCGGCCATCGCCTTCGAACCCGCCGGGGCCGTTCTGCGGGTGGACGGCGGCGGCGGACTCGGCCAGGTGGTCGCCAGCCGGGCGATCGAACGGGCCATGCCGCTGGCGCGGGAGTATGGTCTCGCCGGCATCTTCGTCCGCAACAGCAACCATTTCGGCACGGCCGCCTACTTCTGCCAGCAGGCGTGCCGGGAAAACATGGCGCTCATCGCGATGACGAATTCGCCGCCGGGCATTCCGCCGTGGGGCGGGAAGAAGGCGTTTTTCGGCACCAACCCGATCGCCTTCGGTTTTCCGAACCGGGACGGACCGCCGGTGATCGTCGACATGTCGTCCAGCGTGGTGGCGCGGGGCAAGATCATCCTTGCCGCCAAACTCGGAACTCCCATTCCGCCCGGCTGGGCCATCGACGAGAACGGCGTGGAGACGACCGACCCGGACGCGGCCTTGCGCGGCGCCGTGCTGCCGGTCGGCGGCGCGAAGGGCTACGCCCTGGCGATGGCGGTCGAAATCATGTGCGGGGTGCTGAGCGGCGCCGCTTACGGCCCCCACGTCAACAATCTGTACAAGGACGGCGACCCGCCGGCCAACGTCGGACACAGCTTCATCCTCCTCGATATTTCCAAGTGGATGCCGCTGGAAGACTATTTTGATATGATGAAGACGTTCCTTCGCGAAGTGAAGGAAGTGCCGAAGGCGGCCGGCACGGAGGAGATCCGCTATCCGGGCGAGCGGCGCCATGCCGAATTTTTGGAGCGGTCGGCGCGGGGGCTGGCCGTTTCGAAGGAAGTGACCGCCGAACTGCAGCGGCTGGGCGGAGAGCTCGGAGTTCAATTTCCGCAGGAACTGGCAAATGAGGGATGGCAGGGATGAAAATTGTCGTCACGGAACTGAACTGGCCGGTTGGCATTGAGATGCTGCAGGCGAAGGGATGGGAAGTCGTCTACGATCCCGGGCTGTGGCGGGACCGCGGGCGTCTGCGCGCGGAACTTTCCGAAGCGGATGCGCTCATCGTGCGCAACCAGACGAAGGTGGACGGGCAGCTGCTGGGCTGGGAGCACCGTCTGAAAGTGATCGGCAGGCTCGGCGTCGGACTGGACAATATCGACCTTAAGACGGCCGCGGAGCGGAATATCCCGGTCGTGTACGGCCGCAACGCCAACGCCGCCTCCGTGGCCGAATACGTGATGGCCGCCGTTTTCCTGTTCAGCCGCAGGCTCACGGAAGCCGCCGCCTCGGTGCGGGCGGGCGAGTGGGACCGGAAGCGGTTCACCGGCGGCGAGGCGGCCGGCAAAACCCTCGGCCTGATCGGGGTCGGCGAAATCGGCCACCGCGTGGCGGCGCGGGCGAAGGCGATGGGCATGAAGGTGATCGGCTACGATCCCTTTGTCGCCCCGTACGATTTTCCGGTGGCGGAGACGGGAATCGAATTGGCCGGCCTGGAGCGGGTCCTGGCGGAAGCGGATTTCATCAGCCTGCACGTGCCGCTGACGCCGCAAACCCGCAATTTGCTGGGCAAGGAGCAATTTAAAGCGATGAAGCCTGGCGCGGTGATCATCAACAGCGCGCGCGGCGGCGTCGTGAATGAAGCGGATTTGAACGAGGCGCTGGAGCAGGGCCGCATCGCCGGCGCCGTGCTCGACGTGCTGGAAGAAGAGCCGCCGCGGCCGGACCATCCGCTGCTCGGCCGGCCCAATTGCATCATTACGCCGCATATTGCGGGACTGACGGAAGAATCGCAGACGCGGACGGCAGAGCTGGTCTCGAGGGAAGTGATCAGCGAGCTGGAAGGGCGCCCCTCCTTGTGCAGGGTGCCCGTCGGAAGGCAGTGAGTTTATGTTCAAATCGATCCAGGATGAGCGAAAAACCGTATCGCGCCGGGTGGTCGAACAGATTCAGGAACTGATCGCTTCGGGCAAGCTGCGGGCGGGGGACAAACTGCCGTCGGAGCGGGAGCTGGCCGAGCTCATGAATGTCAGCCGCCCGACGATCCGGGAGGCGTTTAAGATTTTGTCCGCCTCCGGGCTGGTGGAAATCAAGCAGGGCAGCGGCGTCTTTGTCGCCGATCCGAGCGCGCGGCTGGACAATCTCGCTTCGATTCTGTTCATGCAGAGCGACTCGATCCACGAGCTGTTCGAAGTGCGCAAAATGATCGAAACCGAAAGCGCGGCGAAGGCCGCGGTCAACGGAACGGAGGACTATCTGGCGGCCATCGGTACGCTCACCCGGGAGTGCTATGACAAGGTGATCGTAAATCCGCAGTTCGCTTCGGCGGCGGAGCGGGAGGAGTATTTGTCGGAAACGGATCAGACCTTCCATCTGATGGTCGCCGAGGCCGCGGGCAACGAAGTTGTGGTCCGGATCATGACCAACCTGATCGACCTGCTCAAACTGAGCCGGATGCAGTCGATGAAAATTCCGGGCCGGGTGGAGCAGTCGCTGAAGGAACATATGGCGATCGCCCGCGCGCTCAAGGAACGGAAAGCCGAAGAAGCGCGCTCTCTGATGCTGAAGCATCTGAGCGGCGTGGAAGCCGATCTGCTCAAGGAATTGAATAAAATCTCGGACCGGGACGGAGAGATGGATGCTTAATCAAGGCAGCATGAATTCGAAGGCGGGCGGCGCGCCGGCGGAGCGGAAATTCGGCCCGCATGCGGCGGGTTTGCTGAAGGGCCTTATTCTCACGGCGACGCTGGCGATCATAGCCGGCCAAATCGCCGCTCTTCCGCTGTTCTCCGTCATGGGGGTGATGATCGTTTCCATCATGATCGGCGTGCTCTGGAAAACGTTCATGGACCCCCCGGCGGACGCATCCGCCGGTATTACTTTCAGCAGCAAATATCTGCTCAGGGCCGGCATCGTGCTGATGGGGCTGCGCCTGAATATCGGAAAAATCGCCGAAGCGGGACTGCCCGTCATTGTGACGGATGCCATCGTCATCGCGTTTACGCTGTCGCTCATGCTGGCGCTGGGGCGCATCTTGCGCGTGGACAAACGGATGTCGGCGCTGATCGCGGTGGGCACCGCTGTTTGCGGGGCGGCGGCGATTGCCGCGGTGGCTCCGCTCATCGGGGCGAAAAAGGAAACGACGGCGCTCTCCGTCGCCTGCATTTCCGTGCTCGGCACGGCCGGCGCCCTCGTTTACATCTTTTCGTACCCGTACCTGGGATTGGACCCGTACACATACGGCGTGCTGGCGGGGGCGACCCTGCATGAGCTGGCCCATGTCATCGCGGCCGGCGTCCCCGGCGGCGATGTCGGCAGCGACGCGGCGATCTTGGTCAAGCTCGGCCGCGTGGCACTGCTCATTCCGGTGGCGCTGGCCCTCGGCTGGTATTACCGGGCGGCGGATGAGGGAGCCGGAAAGGAAGGCTCGCAAGGCGGGCAGGAAGCGGCTCCGCAGGCGAAGAAGGGACTTAAGAATTTGCCGGTGCCGTGGTTTATTTTCGGATTTTTGGCGATGAGCGTCGCGGGTTCGCTGAACGTCCTGCCGGAATCGGCGCTCCGGGCGCTCACGGGCTTCAGCGTGTTCCTGCTCTCCGCGGCGATGGCCGGCCTCGGGCTCAGCATCCGGCTCGGCGATTTCAAAAAGATCGACGGGCGGACCGTGCTCGCGGCGGTCGCCGGTTTTGCGGCATTGGCGGCGCTGGGCGCGGTGCTGGCAGCAACTTTGCATTGAAAACAGGGGGAATTTGCGGGGCGCGAAGGAAAACCCGAAGTCGCGCCCCGCTTCTATTTTACAGCCCTTCCGTTCCTTCGTGCGGCCAGCGATCCTGCTTGATTTCGAGATAAAGATAAAACACGGATGCGGTGATCAGCAGCGCGGCGGCCAATTCTTTCAGCAAAAGAATCATGGCAAACACCTTTTATTCCGATAAAATAACTTGTATTTATATTGCATCAGCGGCGCCCGTTTGTCAATCCCTTCGCCGCATTTTCTTGCGGACGGCGCCGACGGCAAGCAGGAGCAGCGGCAAAAGCGCCATATGCGCGGGCACGATGTACGGCAGCCAGACCGACCGCATGAAGACGTTTCCGTCGATGGCGAATTTCTGGAAGGCAATCAGCAGCCCGATCGAAGCCAGCGCCGCCGGCCAGGCAAGCTTCGTCCATTTTTTCACCCCGAATATCCGCGCGGCATGATAGCTGAGCAGAAACAGATAGACGGACAGCTTGACGAAAAGGCTGAGGATCCACACCAGCACGCCGACGATTTCGAGATTCTGGAGAAAATTCATCGCATTGATGTAACTGATCGTCACCAGCAACGGATTTTTCAGGCTGGCCGCCAATTCCCCGCCGAGGGTCATCACGACGAACACGACGGAAACGACGATAAGCGCGGAGGTCAGCCCGACGCTTCCGAGCGCCGAAACGGCCAGACGTCCGGGCTGATGGAGGAAGCCGGCCAGCGCCATCAGCATGACCGTTTCTCCCAGCAGGGCGTACGGAAACACCGCGCCGGCGGCGACGCCCTTCAGGCCCGTGTCGGCGTACACGGGCAGGAGGCGGTGCGGCTCCGCGTCGGGAATGAACAGCAACAGGATGAGCAGCAGGCTGAACACGATGATCGGACCGAAAAATTCGCTGCAGCGCCCGACGCTTCGTATCCCGCCCGCGTGCAAGGCATACAGGACAAGCAGCATGAGCGACGCGGCGAACGTCATCGTCGGAGTGGCCGGCAGAAGCACGGTGCTGGCGAATTCCGTGAAATCGTAGAGTATGATTCCGATGGCCGAGAACCATTGGATCATATAGGCAAGCACGACGAGGGTTCCAAGCCAATTTCCCAAAATGGCGCGGCAGATGTCCAAAAAGTCGCGGTGCGGATGAAGAAGCGCGACCCTTGCCGCAATCCACGTGATCAGCATGCACAGGATGCCGGCGGCGATGTAGGAGAGCCACAGGTTCTGGCGGGTTAACGCCGCCGTCGGGGAGATCGTCACCAGCAGCGTGTTGCCGATTTCCAGGCTGAACAGAATCCAGAACAACTGCTTTGCGGTCATGCTCATGACGATTGTCCGCCTTTCCTGTAAATCGCCGGAAATTCCGACAAGCCTTCCTGCTGGATGAAGAGGTCGACGCTCACCGAAATTTCCGCCTCGGCAAAACGGCGGTCCCAGTCCTTTTTGAGCGCATTCCACCGCTGCGGTTTTCTGCGGCGGACCGCCTCCCCGAAACCGAAAATGTCGATGCCGTATTTCCGCTGCACCTTGCGGATCGTGGCGAGAAGGCGGCGCTCGAGCAGCCGTTCGAATTCACGCTCCAGTTTTTTGAGATCCGTCCTGTTGGCGGTGGAGATTCCGGAGTTGTTTTCCTGCAGCTGGGCATTTGCCCGCAGCTTGACCTTGAACCGCATTTTATTCCCGCCGGCGATTTCCGGCACGATTCTGCTGCGCAGGTGAACCAGATTCATGCTGACGCCGCCGCCGTTTTTGACCATGGAAACGGTTTGTTTGGTGAGATTGCCCGTGATCCACAGATAGTCCCGGTCTTCATCCACGTTCAGAAAACCGCGCAGCTTCAGATCCGCATCGAATATGGCCAGCCCGGCCATGCGCAGCTTTTTGTGCCCGAAGGCGTAATCCGGCCTGTGAATTTCCACGGCGGGCATGGTGGGACGAATGCCGTCGCTGTTCGCGGCGATCAAAAAATCGAGGTATGCCGAATCCCCCCTGCCGCCGATTTGACGGTGGTTTTTGATGATGGCCGTGGCGGATATGGGTTCAAGCACGCTCTGCACATTGAGGCCGTCCTCCGCCGTCCCTCCGCGGACGACGAAGATGTCGGTGCGTATGCTCATCCGCGGCGAGCGGACGTCCAGGTCAAATTTGTTGCGAAGCCCCTTTCTGGCAAATTCCTCTCCGACAAGGATCACCCGCCGGTGGCCGAAGAAGATTTCCCGCGAGATCTCGGATTGCATCCGCTGCAGCGCTTCCCCAATGCTGTTTCCTTCCTTGACGATGGAAAAATATCCCTTCTGCGCCGACTCGTCTTCGCCCCTGCCGCCCGCTCCTCCCCCGCTCCCGCCCTGCGGCGCGCCGCCGACATTGGTCTGAATTCTGGCTGGGACGATGATTTGGCCGCTGACGCGAATTTTCCCGTTCTCTCCGGCGTCCCAGCCGGTGGCCACCCAGATCGCCCGTTCCGTCAGTTCCCGGCTGTCCCAGCAGCCGGACAGAATGAGGAGCGGCAGCATGGCGGCGACCGCTCTCCGCATGCGGATTCTCATCATCGATTGCTCCTTTTTGCCATCGGATTGATGCGTCTGGCCAGGGCGGTCCAGCGGGGCGCGCGGAAAAGGAAATCTTTCCGCAGGGTGTAGGTTTGCGGCGCGGCGGGAAGGAAATAGGGCGAACCGAACGACTCCAGATTGACCAGATGAATGGTCAGGGCGATAAAGCCGACCACGATGCCGTAAAGGCCGAACATGCCCGCCAGAATCAGCAGCGCAAAGCGAATGATGCGCACGCCCAGGCCGAAGCTGTATCTCGGTATGACGAAGGAGGCGATGCCGGTGGCGGCGACCACGATGATCATCGGCGCTGAGACGATCCCCGCCTGCACGGCGGATTCGCCGATGACCAGCGCGCCGACGATGCTGACCGCCGACCCGACCGCCTTCGGCAGCCGGACGCCGGCCTCCCGCAACCCCTCAAACACGAATTCCATGATCAGCGCCTCGATCACCGCCGGGAACGGGACGCCCTCCCGCGCGGTGGCGATGCTGATGAGCAGATTGGTCGGAATCAGCTCCGGATGGAATGTGCTCAAGGCGACATAAATCGAAGGCAAAAAAAGCGCGACGCCGAACATGACGTATCGCACCAGGCGGAGAAAAAAGGTGTAGACGAAGCGTTCGTAATAATCCTCCGGCGCGTGCAGCGCGGCCCAGAACGTCATCGGCATCACGAGGGCGTAGGGCGAGTTGTCGACGAGGATGGCCACTTTTCCGCTGAGCAGCCCGGAGGAGACGACATCCGGCCGTTCCGTGTTGAACATCTGCGGAAAAGGCGAAAAGGGCGCGTCTTCGATCAACTCTTCGATATAGGCCGAGTCCATCACGCCGTCGATCCGGATGCGGCCGAGCCGTTCGCGCACCTCCCGCACAAGGGTATCGGGGGCGACGTCTTCAATGTAGACGATGGCGACCTCCGTGCCGGTTTTCGAACCGATCACATGCCGCTCCATCTTCAGCCTGCTGTTTCGGATTCTGCGCCGGATCAGCGCCGTGTTCGTCCGCAGCGATTCGTTGAACGCTTCCTTCGGGCCGCGGATCACCCGTTCGGTGGACGGCACATCGATCGCCCGTTTTTCGCCGCCTTCCAGATCCGCGATGGAGGCGCGGGTCTCGCCCTCCGCGATGATCGCCGCATTCCCCGCGAGGATGGCGTTCACCAGCGCTTCCATGCTCTCCACGCTTTGGTCGGAAGCGGCGGTCAGCCGGTCCCGGAGCAGCCGGCCGCGGGAGCCGTCTGCTTCCGGCCTGCCGGACGCGAGGCC
>Ga0065720_1020906_pt1 | contig 12255 bp, 12 predicted proteins | sample Thericmetagenome_FD_59107 | JGI IMG/M metagenome (GOLD analysis project Ga0065720, IMG submission 59107) | Thermophilic microbial communities from the Joint Bioenergy Institute, California, USA of rice/straw/compost enrichment - eDNA_2 v2... | ecosystem: Engineered > Solid waste > Grass >... | reverse complement strand
TTTTTTTTTTTTTTTTGCAATCTCCACCACCCCTTATGCAGGAAGACATATGGACTTCTTCCTCTGGATAAATCCTACAAAAAGCAGGTTTTAACCGGAGAACAGAAGACAGAGAGGACAGGAGATCGGGAAATGATTCTGATGTTTGTGCGTGCGTGTGTGTGTGACCGGTACACCCAACTTCTTTTGTTGTTTCTTGTTTCTAATGCCGCGTACCTACAGCTAACACACCATTATGAAAGATAATACCTACATACACATTATCCCCCTATTAAGAAAATTTTTACTAGCAAGCTTTCCCCTTGGTTTTCTCTTTCCTTTTCTATTCCAGTTGGTTCTTGTCGAGCAAAAGTCCGTGTGGACAGCCTTGTCCCCTGCAGAATTGGCGAAGTGAACTTGGGCTTTTCTACTTTCTTCGTTCGTGTACAGCCTTGGTTTTCTTTTCTCATCTCTCTTTCCGTCTTGAGTTTTCAGGGTTGCGGCGGAAGAGCAGGGCGGTCATCTACTTTACAATACAATACCCAGCTTGCTACGTACGTCTTTCCCTGACGAGTGTGGGATTGTATTGATGACTGATGGAGACGCATGGGTCCAATACGTATCAGAATAGGATCGTTGTTAGACTGGTGTCTAGTAATAGAGAGAGGTAGGGTCCAGCAATGGTATACGTTGAGTTTACAACGTGGTGTATTGTTTGACGGCGGAACATGGGCATTTGTTGACAAGTGCCACCATATAACTCCGGGTCAAGCGAAGCTGAAGGAACCTCCTTTGTGTAACAGTCCGCTTGTTTCGGTTCATGCATTGCTGGAGCCTGGCTGGTTATCCTCAACGAGGGCCGTCTACCTCTTGCCAAACAATACAATATGCTTTACACGATGCCCCAACACCGAAGACAACTCCTCACTCCCTAACCCTACTCTTCACAGCCCTACTCATTTCTTCCCCGCCTTCTTCTTCTTCTCCTTCTTACTCTTTTTGCTTCCGTGAACCTTATCCTTCGCCTTCTTTTTCGGCCTGAACTTCAGATCCCTCGGCTTCCCATCCTTCGCACTAGCTCTCTTCCCCTCAAACACGAACTCCTCCGGCGTCTTGACCGGCTTGCCCTCCGCCACACCCACTGCCGCAGCGAGAGCCTTCGCACCCTCTGGATCGAGCGCCGCCTTCTTTGTTTTCTTCTCCTTCTTCTTGCTCTTCTTCCCCGCGGGCACGCCGACCAGCCTCTCGGCGTTGTATTTACCAAGCAGCTTGGATGCGCGGCCGGCGAGGGTCTGCGCTTCGGCGCTGAGCTTGGGATTGTATTGCGCTGAGGTGGGGGGTTCGTCGTCGCCTTTGCCTTTCTTGCCCTTTCTCTTGGCCTCGGCGGCCGCGAGCGCGGCTTTGGCTTGCTTTGCTTCGATGGCGCGGGCGGTTTTGTGAGGGGGTTTGCAGCGGGAGACGCGGAGTTCGCGGGGGAGGAGGGGCGGGAAGGATTTGCCGTTGAGGAGGAGGGCGGACTCGACGGAGTTGGGGTCCTGGGACTGATTAGTTTGAGTTTGTGGGGAAAGCAGGGGGAAGGGGTGCTCACATAGAACTGGACGTAGGCAAAGCCCTTGCCAACACGGGTAGCCGGGTCGCGGACGACACGGACGCTCTCGACCTTGCCGGCGTGCTCGCCGAAGACGCGCCACAGGCCTTCCTCGACGTCTGAAGGCTCCTTACCCTTCTTTTTCTTCTCTGTTACGAGCTTGCCGTCTTCTACCTTGGTGCGATACACGCTCTCGTCGTCGACGAAGCCCAGGTTGCCGACGAAGACACATCGGCGGTTGTCGATCGGCGCGGGGTGTGCAACGCTGTCGGCGCGTAGGTGCCGGTCGAGGATGATGGTGCCGTTGAGATGCTGTACAGCCAGGCGGGCAGCGGCTGCTGTGGAGTAGACCACGTAGGCGTTGGTAGACTTCGTCGTGCCCTCCATGATCTCCTTCTTGATGTAAGCCACCCTCCGGGGGATCTTGGTCGTTCCGAAGGGTGTGGACCTGAACCGGATGGACTCGATCTTTTGCGGGGGGTCGGCTTTCTTGTCTAGGGGAGAGGCGAGATGCTTGAGGAGGATCTTCTTCGCCTTCCGGTCCTTGATGGCCTCAACAGAGACATTGCTGAGGAAGACCGTGCGGTTGGCCTTGTCGAGCTCAGACTGGATCTCGCTTGTGCCACCGGGCTGAAGGGCTTCGTGGACGGGGATCTCGCCGCTCGAGGACTTGTCGTCGGCTTCACCGTCGGCCTTCTTCTCGTCATTCTCCTTGGGGAGGCTCGCACCATCCACGGCCTTCTGGCGCTTCGCAGATCTCTCTTCCTCCTCCTTCTCCTCTCTAGCAAGACGCTCAAGGTAGGCCGCCTCGAGGTTCTCGTCCTCGTCGCGAAGCTTCCGTTTCCTCTTGCGCCCTTCTTCTTTTGTTGTTCCGTTCAGGACAGCCTCTTCGATGGCCTTGGGGGTACCGAGCTCCTCCTCGGCGCTCGCACTCTCACTAGCATCGTCATTGTCGGCCTCGGATTCGGGCTCAGATTCGTTCTCGCCCTCATCCTCAACGTCCTCTTCGTCAGATTCTCCTTCTGACACCTCGGACTCTTCCTCATCTCCAGAGCCTACCTCGGAAGATTCTTCGCCATTCTCAGACGCGTCTTCCTCTTCCTCGGATTCGACATCTTCCAGCTCCTTCTCTTCCTCCTTCTCTTCTGACTCTTGCCTAGCTTTGCGAGCAAGCTCGGCGTATCGGGTTTTGGGAGGAGGTTGTACTGGGCCGGCCTGGACAGAGTTAGGGAATGGTTCCTGAGTCGCGACCAGGGATGACTTACACTCTGGGAGAACAGAGCGTCCAGCGCAGGGTCAATGGCCTTTGCCGACAACAGAAGGGCAGGTTTGCTTATGAACGAATCAGTATTTTTACCCTGAATTGACATCGCGCATGGGAATTGAGGTTCATACTCTTTGGTCATGTTGTCTAAGAGAGCTGTCGCTCAAAACTGGACAGCTTCAAGTGGTGACACGGGGCAATTGGGAGACAACCAAAACAGAAATTGCTGAAGTTCCTGTTGCACACCAAGGATATTGTCTCAAACAACAAACTGCGACCAGCAAAATCTGCATTATCCGAGCAGTCCCCCGCACCACGATATGCTGACAAGCCCGGGTCTAAAAGCAAGCAGCTTTCAAAAGTTCGAGCGCTGCATCGCACGGATGTGGGACCTCAGCCCAAAAATTCGCTTATCGCTCCTTATCAAAAACTGCCAGCGCTCACCGCCAAAGATGGCGGCGGTAAATCGGGCAGGCGGGCAGACCAAAGGGTCGCAGGTGGTCCCCATTTGCTATGGCCCATTTGTGCTCCCGCCTGCTGCCAGTGCTGCTCTGCTGCCGCTCCCGGCCTCTGTCAACACACACTACAGAGTTCTCCCCTTTTGACCTCCCCGCCCTCGCACCAGACGTTTGCACCACGAGAACCCCAGCCGCGTGAAGCGACACTTGGGCCATATCGACATCATATCATTTTATCCCAAAAGCATCCATTGTTTTGTCCTCCGTCGCGGTCTTGCAGCTTCGCCGTCGACGTCAGCCGTGGCAGCTGCCCACCAGCCAGCCAATTTTGCGCGGCCTTCTTTTCAGCGAGAACGCCGCTTGCGACGTATTCGACGCCATTGACCGCGGCCTGGCTTCGACCAGGACGCATGTTCTACGATGAGTGCCGGTGACGACAGCGCGCCGCCCTCGGCACAGTCGAGTCCTCCCCCGCCCGCCATGGACGACACGCCCAGCAACGTCTCGAGCCCTCTCAGCGACGTCGAGGACCGGGATGCAGACACCGAAGACGTCGATCTAGACATGCGCGTCGAGGGCACTTCCCACGACACGCCGAAGCGAAATGGCACGACTGCTGATGACGCCGAGTCTGCCGCTGCGTCTGACACCGACGACAGCAAGCTGTCAGAAGTCGATGTCAACGATTCAGAGGCCGAAACAGAGAGGTTATACGATACACCGCGCAAGAATAGCGCAGCGCGGGCAATTGTGAACCCCGCTGGTGGTCGGCGGTTTACCGACCGTCGTGACCGGGGCTTTCAGCCCAGTCCCAGCAAGTTGCAGCAGCAACTGAAAGCCGACGGCGATGCAGAAGAGATCGCTAGCGGCCATAACACAGGGACTGAGGCAGAACAAGAAGATGGCGACGACATTTCAGCAGCGTACACTGACACCGACGACGATGGTGGCAAGAAGGCCCAGCCACCACGATCCTCGCCGACCCTAGTGAAGAAGAGCCAACCAGTTTCTTCCGCAGATACCCCTGCACCTCAAGCGAGCCGAAAGAACTCAGCCGACTCGCGGAAACGCAAGCGCTCGTTGGTTACCGAACAATCCGACTCTGAACAGCCATTGAAGAAGCGGAGCCCCGGTGAGGTCCCCGACCGTGAACTGGACGCCGAGGATGTGCCGATGGCCGACGACGATGGTGTATCGACCAACCCACAGAGTGGCGAACACACCACAGAGGAAGACGACAACGAGGTAGCGACCGAGGCCAAGGAGGAGGAGCTCCCCGACCAGACCGAGGAGGAGACAGCACCTAGCAAATCCAAGAAAGGGAAGAAGAGCCCGAAGAAGAAAAAGAGCAAGAGCCCAGAGGAGTCCGTTGCCCCGGAGGAGGCGCCAGATGAACCGCCTGAAGAAGCCGACACACAGAGTCTCGAGGTTCCCACCCCGGCAGAGGATGACCAAGCCGAAATCGTCGACGAAGACGTCGAAGCAGCACAACGCAATGAGGAAGAGTGTATGGAGCGAGGTTCCCTGGCACGGAGCTTGGCAGCGACTAATGACACAGCAGTGGAGAGGAAGAAGGCTGCTTGGGATGAACTGGTTGCCATTGAGAAGCAGTTCAGCAGCTTCCGGGAGCGGTGCGTGCCAGCTTTTGTCCTTGCTTGTTTAAACCGGAAAAGTTTGCTAATGGGTTTGTTCGTTACAGACTTTACCAAGAGCGTCTTGAGCAATTGAACCAGGAAGAAGCGATGCTGACGAGCGATCCCCCGACTCACCCGGAGTACCTCGCCATGCTTCAATGCTTGGAGGAGCGACGTCAGGAAAAGATCAGACAAAGTGCCCTGGAGCTGCAGTTCAAACTGGCTGTTCTCCGTCGCCGGGCTGTTGCCGAGCGCGCCCAGATCATGGCGCAGTTCTATCAAGCTGTGCGTGAGTCTAGGGAAAAGGCGCTCGAGGAACTGGGCCAGGAATGGTACGAAATCCAGCAGGAGCGTCGGCGCGCTGCCACTACCGTCCCGGACTACAGCCTCCACTTCCCGTCTACCCGTGCCCAGGCCATCAGGAACGCGGTCGCGTACAACAAGGAGGTGTCCATCCTCTCCGGATTCGCCAAGCACGTCGGATTCCCTGCGGCTCCGCCTATTAACGGCATCTCGGAGGACGAAGCCGAAGCCGATCTCGAGCTCATCAAGGTAAGTATGATGAACGCTCTGATTGCGCACAACACAGCCAGTCTGACGCGGGCCCTCCTCTCTTCTTCGACAGAGCGCCCGTGAGCCCGCGCCTAGCCGACCCCCGATGCATCACCACCACCATCATCATCACCATAATCATCAGCCGACGCACCCTGGTTTCCGCCCGGATTATGCGGCTAGCTTGTCCTACGATAAGGGCCTCGGCCCGGCCGGCGAGCAGTTCATTGAGCAGACGCCCTGGGCGAACCCGAATCATCCTGTCCATCGCCAGCAGCAGCAGCAGCAGCAGCAGCAGCAGCAAGCGGGGCATCACCCACAGCCGACGTATGCGCCTTCAGGTCCGGGTTCGGCAGTGCCTAGGAGACCGCCTAATTACCCGTCTGGGAGTGGCGGGATGTATGCCCCGCCGCCGCCGCCGCCGAATGGTGGATACAATGGTGACTCAGCGCCGACGGCGCATATGCCGAAAGCGCATCACCCCACGGCGGCTGGACCTGATGCGTATAAGGCGGCGAAGCCGGGCATAGCTCCGGAACCGCTTAGGAGGGAACCTGCGATCCATGCCTCATGAGCGAACCCGCTGCTATATCATGGCATTCTTCTTCGTCCGTTTTTCACGAAAAAAAAAAAAAGAAGGTGTTCTTTCGCTTCATTGGGTGGACCAGCGGTCATTTATATTCTTACAAGAGAGACGGAGTTTGAGGTTTGAGGTTTGGACCCAAGGTCGACGGTTTTATAACGGGAAACGCTTTGAGAGACGGAAAATTTCTCTCTATTATCATCCATGGGTGGCTGGCGCTGAACGACAACGGGAACTTTCACCATCGTCATTGATCGATCATCTTATTCTTATCACATCTGGTGCGCAGGGTTTATTGTCTCTTCTTCTCTCTTCCATATTGATGGATACAGGCTTGGCTGGCTGGCTGATTGGTTGGTCTAATGTACCGGTATCATGGTGTAGATGAGACCACTCACGGGTCAGATACGTATGGAATTTTGTACGTTTGCTTGCAATGGAATGGAATGCGGAAATTTATGGCTTCTTATGGGTTGGGGATTAGGTGTATATGTGTACACTGTAGGTTTGCTGGCCTTGGAAAAACAAAAAGGGTCATGGCTCCGTGTACATGTTGGCAGTGAGTATTATATTGCGAACTTTGGCAGAATGTTTCCAAGCCTGATAATCCAATCATTGCCGAGTTGGAAGCCAAGACATAGAACAGGGTCGTCAATTGATATCGAAATGAGATTGTCCGGAACTCCGTTTGACATGCCATATATACAGATACTGTCATGCCAGCAACACCGCTCGCCCTCCCACCTCTAGGTATGAGTTAATAGTACAGAAGTAGTCGTAGTAGATGTACACATGGTCATCATTGATACAGTTTGTTTCTCAGCTCGGATGAGTTGCCGGTATCTGCTTATTTCTTCTCCTGCGTCGTCGTGGGTTGTACCGGCGCATCAGGCACCTTGACGTCTTCGAACTCGTCTTGGCCGATTGCCTTGATCGTATAGATGTCTGAATATCTGGGTCAGCTGCTGCGGGGATTTTCAGGACCGGGTCTTAGGTGGGATGGTGGGAAACAAGCCGGCATTGGTGCTTCATCGAGAGGGTGGAAGGGCTCCGGGGAGACGTACAGACACCGACAGCAAGACTGAAGAGCGCGATGCCGGTCACAGCATTCTTGAATAGGTAGGGCCGACGCGCGCGGATCAGCGCCGGCGTCTGCCGGTACTTGCTGTCCCAGTAGGTCGAGGGCTGAAGACCCCGTCCCGGTCGTCTGGTACAGAGGGTGAGGGGTTAGCTGCAGTCCGAATTTGATACAGTTTACGCTTGGCGGTATACCTGTCCATAGCGGTGTGTGAGAGCAAATACCCAGCAGAGGGGTTTGTGCTGCGAGACAGAGAGGAGCTACCTAGTTTAGAAAGCTTGCAGCAGGTGAATCGTCAGGATCGAAGCTCGCTCTCCTTTCGAAAATGGGCCGCCGTCAAGCGGATGCTCCCGCGGGCAGTGGGTTGATTACTTCGGCCGATAAGAACAGACTTATCGGTAGCTGGCCAATCAAAGCATACGCGCATCTTACAAGGGTCCGTGCAGGCCTTGTCAGATTTCCAGCCTGCTGCGAGGCTCCAATCCAATCGCTTTTCTTGGCTTGGCCTTTCTTCACGTCACTGGTGAGAGCGCGTCGTGTGTGTGCTGTGTGTGTGTGTGTGTGTGTGTGTGCGCTACTGCTTGCTTTACCTGACTTCAGACAGGGTGCCTTTCTTTCCTTCTCTTTCACAAACAGCCTACATCCCACGCGAGCAGCAGTTTTGAACACTTTCAACCAGGTCTGTGAAACAACAACCATAGAGCGGTATCAACGGTCGGAACCGCATTGCACAGGTGCGCCAACGCGAAGTCTGCAGTCGCCATTGAGAGACAGCTTTTCAGTACGATCATTGGCAATCACTTTACTGTTAACTGATTTTCCTCGATCCTTCAAGTGCCTGCGACATTGCTGCGGGTGGATGGAGTAAATCAAGTCGGTCGGCGACTTGTGTACCAACTTGCTTATGCGACAACTGGTCGTCTCTTCAAGTCCTTCCGGTCACTTAACATCCATCGTCGCAGAAGCGCTGCCATTACTGAGTTATCTTCGCACCGTCCTCATCCGCCATCAAAATCGCTGCCCCCTCTGTCATTGGCGTCTTCGTTGCGCAGCAGAATGATCGGTCGCCTTCTACTGACTTGCCAACAAGACTTGTCGTCCATCGAAGGGAAGTCGTGAAGAGCGCGGGGCAGCTGAGAGCAGAAGCAAATCCTTTGGCGATTGAAGATAGCCCATAGCATCCATCTTGTGCTTCGTAGGCACGAAGCAGGAGCATCGCCTCAAGCAATTGACTCGATCCAACGAGTTGGACTGTTTCGCAGGTCCTCGAATATCTGCAGATCGCGGCCGGTTCAACCGCTTCACCTTCTCTCAGTCTCTCCTCACGGGCTCGATCTGAATAACCCCAAACGAGTTCTGTAGATAACCCTCATTGTCAGTTCTCCATCTGGCTATTCTCCATCACATACCAAGGTCTCGACCTCTATCTATAACATCGCCGACCAGGTCTCCCTCGTTTCCTCCCGCGACCTCTTCCTTAGCCCTTTTTGTTCCTCCACGCGCGGGACACGCCGAGACGACCATCTTCTAACCTTAACCTTAACTTAACGACACTTAACCCCGTACGACACCAACCAACCAATCCCCTTGCCCTCTACAATGGCAGACAATCCCACCGACAGCGGTGGCCCCGCCGCTGCCGCTGACACCAATTCCTCCAACGGCCCCAAGACCCTCTCCGTCGCCGAACAACTCGAACAGCTTAACGCAGCACGCAAGCTGGTCCTCGAGCAGCCAGCCTACTACGATCGCATCGTCAAGGGCGTGCTGCCCATCATCGGGCCCAACGCTGCCCTCCCACTCCGCCGCTGGGGTGCCGAGTTCCTCGCCGAGTCTCTCGCCACTCCCGTCCTGAGCACCCGTGACAAGGAGAATCTTGTCATTGCTGTGCTGGATACTTTGCGCAGTTTGCTAGAGGGCGTGGGCGAGGATCTGATCGTGTTGAAGGCTTGTGTTGGGGCTGCGGCCAGCGCGTATCCTGTTACGCTGAGGTGGATGTGAGTTTTCCCTTTTGTCTCTTTCGTCTTGCTTTTGGTTTGCGCTTTGTTTTCCGTGTAGTTGGAGGTGTCTTTGTCAGGTGTGGTATGTGCTTGTGAACGCGCTTCGTCCGATTTGTTGGTGTTGTGACAGCCCTACGTCCGCTGCTGCTGTGGCTGGTATGATAGCGCTTCGTCTACTGTGAAAGCGCTTCGTGCGGTCTTACTCCTGGCTTCTTCCAGTCCTCTCATGCACTCTTCAGGGTCTTATCTATGATCGAATGGAGAGTGTCCGGTTCCCAGTCCACGAGGAGAATCAGGGAAGATCGGGCTATATGTCCGTGGATTGTTGGGCATCCTCGAGCTTATTTACCTTGCTTTGTTGAGTCGAAAGTAGCAGAGACAAGGCCGATGATAAAGCTAGTATCGCTAATTCGTTCTGAAACCACAGCATTCACAACTCCTACTATGCTGAGCCGTGGGAGCAGATGACTGCCATCAAGTCTAGAATCCTCAACATCTGGGATAGTGCCCCGGCTCCTATCAAGATCAGCTGCATCAAGTTTGCTCAGCGAGTTGTCCTGGCCCAGACTGCTTCTAATGGCATGGAGCAGAAGGTAGGCGATTCGTATCTCACTCAATGGTACGTGTACTGACAAAGCCCATAGTACAATGGCTTGGACGTCTCACTCAACATGATCCCACCCAACCACAATCTCCTGGATCCTAGACATCTTGAGGCAGAGGCTACTGGCCTGCTGGACCGAATGCTGGGTGTCTTGCAGGATAACAGCAGGTGTGTACATCAGTTTAGATGATTTGAAGCCACAGCCACAGGCAACTAACAAGGCATAGCAATGCTCTGATGGTTGACGCTACGCTCAACTGTCTGTCCATCTTGATCCGGACTCGGCCTAGTACCTCCAACCGCATCATCAATGCCATTCTCAACTTCAACCCCCTGAAGTTGGCTACCATGTCACCTATGACCCCTACCACCAGGATGCACGTGAAGTCCATGGAGAAGACTACCCGGATGTTCCTCACTCATCTCATTAAGCGGTACGACCCTCGATTCCTCTGGGTCTGACTAGCTCTCACTAACACAAATCAGCGATCCCGCCAACCCCTTCAATGGCCGGATTCAGCAGTACCTCGAGCGCCTTATGCGCGCAAAGGCCGAGCTCCTCGATGACGCACGCAAGCGTGCTCTGTCCGAACAGGGCTATCCAATGGATGCAAAGCGTCAAAAAGTGGAGGGCGCGGTACCCTTTGTGGTCCCTCCCTTGGGACCTGGCCCACACAGCTTGGCCTCCGTCTTCACCCTCACCAACAATGCCGGGTTGCAAGCCTTTGATGCGACCCTCATCCCCGCCCCTCTTGCCGCCAAGATCAGCGTCAGGGCTTTGGCGACTATCTCCCCCGCAGTCATCGACGCCGCCATCAATGGGGTCCGGGACCGGCTGGCTGCTCTCTATGCAGCCGGCGCGTCTGATGCTGCTGCTGCTGCTGCCACCGCGGCAGTTGCTCCCTCTGTTCTCAACCCCGCCACGGCTCCTCTGGGCGTCGATGACGACGACGATGACTACGAGCCAGACCTCACCCCAGCTGAGGATACCGAACAGATCCTCAACAAGCTCGACAACGCCCCGCCTGAGGTCCCTCTCGAGGAAGAAAACCATGAAGACAGCGCCGCCCTAGCCCTGGGCCCCTTCAAACTTCCCTCTCCCCCCGCCACCGACGCCGACTCCGCCTCCAAGGCCGTCCCGAGCTTGGCTACCCGCCTCTTCGAGCTGCTTCCCCACCTCAAGGAATCCGCGGGCCGCAAGAAGGCTGGTTTTAATCGTCTTGCTGGCAGCCAGGACGACCGCGACTGGTTCGCGACGGTTATCATCCGTCTCGCGACGCGCGGCACCTCGAATCTCAGCGGCCTATTCCCGTCGGAGAGGGCGCTCATCAAGCAGGAGGATGGTACCGTTCGTCCCGGGCTGGGTGATGCTATCCGAGAGATTTTGTACAACCATGTGTTCGAGGACTGGAGGAGGAATATTGATACCGCAATTGCGTGGTTGACGGAGGAGTGGTACTGTGATCAGGTCGCGAAGGCCACTGCCGCCGGGAATGGGGCCTCATTGCAAATGCATTATGAGAAGTGGGCGCTGCGCGTGATGGATGGTTTTATTAATTACATTACGGCGCAGGATAAGCTGCTGACAAGGTTCCTTGCGGAGATTCCGGAGCTGACGAGGCCGCTTTTGGGGAAGCTCAAGGTGCTCTGTGAGGATCCGACTACCGTACAGCTGGCGCTGACGAGCTTGTTGTATCTGGTCATGACGAAGCCTCCAGCGAAGGAGTTGGCGTTGGATATGGTGGGGGAGATTTGGACGGAGTGTAAGATTTCCTATCTGCTTCATGTTTATGATGTGGGATGTTTGCTAACTTTGCTCCAGACGAAGATGCTCGCCCCCTGGCAGCCAAGTACCTCGTCAAATATCGTCCTGGCTGGATCGAAGCCCAACTTTCTCGTTCCAACGGCAACTAAGCTCGCTATTCGAACGTCTATTTTTTTTGTTCCTTGCCAACTTTAACGGCTGTGGAGTGAACATCGTGATGGGAACTGCATTTTCGATTTTCTTTTCCTTTCTTCTTTCATAACAGGACACTAATCACGTTGGAGGGAACCTTTTTTTTTTCACCGTGTACTTTGCGGCTGCAAATCATTCGGAGGCATGGCATATGTTCTACTACACCTACTAACCTTCTACTACACTTACATATTGCATGCCACGGGATCGGGTTTCGCGGCGTTGAGGACTAAAAAAGGGAGGTATGAAAATAGCAACAATTATAACATAACGTAGAATGGAGGGGAGAGAGAGAGAGCTTTTGACTTGACTTTACTGCGGTTATGCAAGGTAGTATTGAAAAGGGGGTTTTTCTTTCTAACCAGCATGGAGAGGCAAACATTCCCCTTCCTTTGAACCGGTATGATACCTGCACTACAACGGGCTGCGATTGCTATGTACTGCATTACCTACCTAGGTAGATTCTCGGGAGGAGTACATGGCTCGGAATCATGCGGAGATCCGGGACACATGTTGGTCTTACATATGGCCTGCTATCTCCTCTGGCCGAGAAGGGGG
>Ga0065720_1004900_pt1 | contig 12259 bp, 9 predicted proteins | sample Thericmetagenome_FD_59107 | JGI IMG/M metagenome (GOLD analysis project Ga0065720, IMG submission 59107) | Thermophilic microbial communities from the Joint Bioenergy Institute, California, USA of rice/straw/compost enrichment - eDNA_2 v2... | ecosystem: Engineered > Solid waste > Grass >... | reverse complement strand
TGGTGGCCGTGTAGCGGACGATGTTGGTCTGCACCTTGCGCAGCAGGCCGCGCAGTGCGCCGATCTCGGCGGCGGTCAGCGAGAGGGCGTGCGAGATGCGCACGGGCGTGTCCTTGATCCGCTCGCGGAGCGCGGTGCCCTCGTCGGTGAGGGCGACCTCCACGGTGCGCTCGTCGTCGGCGCGGCGGCGCCGGGCCACCAGTCCCATCCCCTCCAGCCGCTTGAGCAGCGGCGTGAGGGTGCCGTAGTCCAGCTGCAGCGCGGCCCCGATCTCCTTGATCGAGCTGGGACCGTTCTCCCAGAGCACGAGCAGCACGAGGTACTGCGGGTAGGTGATGCCCACCTCGTCGAGCAGCGGGCGATAGACGCCGGTCAGCGCGCGCGACGCGGCGTAGAGCTCGAAGCACAGCTGATCGTCGAGCCGCAGCGAGTCCGAGATCGCCGTTTGTTCCGTGGACACGTGTGAAGGATACCACTGGCAGAAGTAACTTGTGCGCAAGGAAATCGCGCGCTAGCTTATGGCCATCGGAACGATCCCGAGGAGGACGCCATGAGCGAGAAGGCGGCAGTGTTGGACAACGTGGTGCTGGAGCCGGCGGCTCAGGAGTTCGTTCAGGCGACGGCCAACCCGCCGTTCCTGTTCGATCTCGCCCCGGTCGACGGTCGGGCGGCGGTCGAGGAGGCCCAGTCCGGACCGGTCGAACTGCCCGAGGTGGACGAGGAGTGGGTCACCGTCGACGGTGGCCCGACCGGGTCGGTCAAGGCCCGGATCGTGCGCCCGGCCGGGGTGACGGGCACCCTGCCGGTGATTCTGTACATCCACGGCGCCGGCTGGGTGTTCGGCAGCGCCCACACCCACGACCGGCTCGTGCGGGAGCTGGCCGTGGGCGTGGGTGCGGCGGTGGTGTTCCCGGAGTACGACCGCTCGCCCGAGGTCCGCTACCCGGTAGCGCTCGAGCAGAGCTGGACGGTCGCGAAGTGGGTCGCCTCCGGGGTGCGCGAGGACCTGGACGCCTCGCGGATCGCGGTCGCCGGCGACTCGGTCGGCGGGAACATGTCCGCCGCGCTGACCCTGCTCGCCAAGGAGCGCGGCGACGTGCACTTCGCCCAGCAGGTGCTGTTCTACCCGGTGACCGACGCGAACTTCGACACCGAGTCCTACCACCGGTTCGCCGAGGGTTACTTCCTCCGCCGGGACGGCATGCAGTGGTTCTGGGACCAGTACACGACCGACCCGGCCGAGCGGGCGCAGATCACTGCGTCGCCGCTGCGGGCGACCACCGAGCAGCTGGCCGGGCTGCCGCCGGCGCTCGTGATCACCGCCGAGGCCGACGTGCTGCGCGACGAGGGTGAGGCCTACGCGGCCAAGCTGCGCTCGGCCGGGGTGCCGGTGCTCGCGGTGCGCTACCAGGGCATCGTGCACGACTTCGTGATGCTGAACACCCTGCGCCACACCCCGCAGGCCGAGGCGGCGATCACCCTCGCGATCAGCACGCTGCGCAAGGCCCTGGCCGGCTAGCCCCTTCGGTCGGTCTGCGCGGCGTCGAAAGGCTACGAACGGCACTCTCGTAGGCACCCTCGCTGACGAGAGTGCCGTTCGTAGGCCTCACGGAGCCAATGTCCCGGGGATGGGGAACCCCGCGGGGAAACGGGTGCTCCAGGGGGTACGAGCACCCACGGGGAGCGGGCGTCAGGGAGCGGACGCCCGTCGGGTGAGGGGGTTCCCGGGATCGGCCGGGCCGTGTCGGGCGGCCCGGCCGATCTGTGTTCAGAGCGCTCTGCGACGCAGGCGCAGAGCGCGGGCTCGCGCGCTCGTGTGCCGGCGACGGCTCGGCACCGGATCGGTGGGCGGCCCGATGAGTCGTCGAGGGGCGCCTGCGGTGCTCGTGCCCTCGTCCCTCGGGGCCTTGTGCGCCTCACCGACGTCGTCGACGCGCGCTGGCGCGGTGGTCGCCCCGCAGAGGTGTTCGGTCAGGTGCGGCCGGACGCCGGTCCTTCGCACCACCCTGCCGTTGCACCCGCCGCCGCGCGCGGCTGGCGCGCAGCGGTCCCGGCCCGGCTCACCTGCCGAAGTCCTGGGTCCAGTACGAGCCGTTCGCCGCGTAGCCCACGCCGATGGCGACGAAGCTGCAGTCGAGGATGTTGCGCCGGTGGCCCGGCGAGTCGAGCCAAGCCTGCACCACGGCGGCGGCGGTGCGCTGGCCGCGGGCGATGTTCTCCGCCGCGGGGCTCGGGTAGCCCGCGGCGCGGATCCGGTCGGCGAAGTCGCGGCCGTCGAGGCTGTCGTGCTCGAAGTAGCCCCGCCGCGCCATGTCCTCGCTGTGCGCTTGCGCGGCCCGGGTCAGGCGCGCGTCGATCTCGAGGGGGGCGCAGCCCGCGGTGGCCCTGGCCTGGTTGGTCAGCGCGACCACCTGGGCCTGCACTCCGGACGCGGCGGGGGCGCCGGGCCGGGACGGAACGGGCGACCGAGTCGCCGACGGCCGCGGCTTCGGGGTCGCGCTGAGCCGGGGCGTTGCGCGCGGGGTCGGGCTCGGGGTGAGGGTGGGTGTGCGCGACGGTGCTGCCGTGGTGGTGGCCGGCGTAAGGGGTGGATCGATCACGATCGCGGCGGGCGCGGTCGATCGCGTCGGCGTGGTCAGCGCGGCGACGCCCACCCCGCCGGCGAACGCGGCGGCGCCCGTCAGCGCGATGAGGACGGCCGCACCACGCCGTCCGAGGTTGATCACGAACCGGTAACGTAGCAGCGTGACCAGGAGCAACGGGGATGCGACCGTTCGGCTGACCGCGTGGGTGAGCGGACGGGTGCAAGGCGTCGGCTTCCGCTGGTGGACCCGATCCCGTGCGCTGGAGCTGGGGCTGACCGGGCTCGCGCGCAACCTGCCGGACAAACGGGTGCTCGTCGTCGCCGAGGGGCCGCGCAGCTCCGCGGAGAAGCTGCTGGACCTGCTCAAGAGCGGGACGACCCCCGGCCACGTGTCCGACGTGGCGGTGCAGTGGGGTGAGGCGACCGGCGGGTTCACCGGCTTCGAGGAGCAGTAGCCGACGGGGCGTGGCGGCCTCGCTACGCTTCGGCGACCAGCAGATCCTCCGGAGAACCCACCCGTGCACCTGAAGAGCCTGACGCTGAAGGGCTTCAAGTCCTTCGCCTCGGCCACCACCCTGCGCCTCGAGCCGGGGATCACGTGCGTCGTGGGCCCCAACGGTTCGGGCAAGTCCAACGTCGTCGACGCCATCGCCTGGGTGCTCGGCGAGCAGGGGGCCAAGGCGCTGCGCGGCGGCAAGATGGAGGACGTCATCTTCGCGGGGACCGCCGGTCGCGCCCCGCTCGGCCGCGCCGAGGTGACCCTCACGATCGACAACTCCGACGGGGCGCTGCCGATCGAGTACTCCGAGGTGTCGATCACCCGGCGCACGTTCCGCGACGGCGCGGGCGAGTACGAGATCAACGGTCAGCCGTGCCGTCTGCTCGACGTGCAGGAGCTGCTGTCCGACTCCGGCATCGGCCGGGAGATGCACGTCATCGTCGGGCAGGGTCAGCTCGACGCCGTGCTGCAGAGCAAGCCGGAGGAGCGCCGCGCCTACATCGAGGAGGCCGCAGGCGTCCTCAAGCACCGAAAGCGCAAGGAGAAGGCGCTCCGCAAGCTCGACGCGATGCAGGCCAACCTCACGCGACTCACCGACCTCACCGCCGAGCTGCGCCGCCAGCTCAAGCCGCTGGGCCGCCAAGCCGAGATCGCCCGCCGCGCGCAGGCCGTGCAGGCCGAGCTGCGCGACGCCCGGTTGCGGCTGGCTGCCGATGACCTGGTGACCCTGCGTGACCAGATCGCCCGCGACGAGGCCGACGAGGCCGCCGCCCGGCAGAAGCGCGCGGAGACCGAGGAGCAGCTCGCGGTCGCCCGCATGCACCAACAGGAGCTGGAGGCCGCCCTCGCCGCGGACGCGCCGAAGGTGGCCGCCGCCCAGGACACCTGGTACCGGCTGTCCGCGCTGGCCGAGCGCCTGGCCGGCACCGTCCGGCTGGCTCAGGAGCGCCGCCGCCACCTCGCCGATCCCGTCGAGACCCGCACCTCCGGCCGCGACCCGGACGAGCTGGAGGCCGAGGCTGCCGCGGTCGCGGAGGAGGAGGAGCTGCTCGTCGAGGCCGTCGTGCAGGCTCGGCGCCGGCTCGCCGAGGTGATGGAGGAGCGCGCCGAGCACGAGCGGCAGCTGGCCGCCGCCGAGCGCGCGCACATGGCGGCCGTCCGCGCACTGGCCGACCGCAAGGCCGGGCTCGCGACCCTGGCCGGCAAGGCGGAGGCGCTGCGCAGCGGGGCCGCGGCGACCGCCGACGAGATCGAGCGGCTCTCCGAAGCGCTGGCCGAGGCTCAGGAGCGGGCCGAGGCCGCCCGCGACGAGCTGGAGGACGCGCGCGCCGAGATGGGCGAGCCCGACGCGCTCGATCCCGAGCTGGACGAGCGGCTCGCCCAGGCCCAGGAGGCGTTCGAGAACGCCCGGGCACGGGTGGCCGAGCTGGTGGCCCGCGAGCGGGAGCTGGAGCAGCAGCGGGCGCACTGGCGGGCCCGGGTCGACGCGCTGTCCGTCGGGCTCGCGCGCAAGGACGGCTCCGCCGAGCTCACCGATCTCGACGGGGTGCTCGGGCCGCTGCCCGGACTGATCACCGTGGATCCCGAGGCCCGCCCCGCGGTCGCCGCCGCGCTGGGCGAGCTCGCCGAGGCGCTCGCGGTGCGGGACCTGGGCAGCGCGCGCTCGGCCGTGGAGCTGCTGCGCGAACGGGACGCGGGCCGCGCGACCCTGGTGATCGCGAACGAACGGCCCTTTCGTCCACTCGGGGTGGACGAAAGGGCCGTTCGCAGCGCCGGGGGCCGGTGGGCAGCGGAGGCCGTCAGCGGGGACGGGCCCGCCGTCGCCGCGGTGCGAGCGCTGCTGCGCTCGGTCGTGGTCGTGCCCGACCCGGCCGCGGCCGTCGCGCTGGTGACGGCCGAGCCGGAGCTGACCGCGGTCACCGTGGCCGGCGATGTGTTCGGCGCGCACCGGGCAACCGGTGGTTCCGGTACGGCGTCGAGCGCGCTGGACGTCCAGGCCGCGATCGACGAGGCGTACGAGCGGCGGGAGGCGGTCGAGGCGGAGCTGGCCCGCCTGCGGCCGGCGCTCGAGGGCGCCCGTGCCGAGGAGGCCGCCCGGCAGGCCGACGTCGAGGCCGCCCGCCGCGCCCGCGCCGACGCCGAGCAGCGGCGTGCCGCCGCCGAGTCGCGGCTGAAGCTGCTGGAGCAGGCGGCGAAGTCGGCGGAGGCCGAGGCGGCCCGGCTCAAGGAGCGCCGGGACGCCGTGGAGGCCCGCCGCTCCGAGGCGCTGCTCGCGCTGGAGGCAGCGGAGCGCCAGCTCGCGATCGCCGAGGACGAGCCGCTGGAGGACGAGCCCGACACCGAGCTGCGCGACGCCGCCGCCGAGGCGCTGGCGAACTCCCGCTCGGCCGAGGTCGAGGCCCGGCTCGCCCTGCGCACCGCGGAGGAGCGGGCCCGCGCCATCGCCGGGCGCGCCGAATCGCTGCGCCGCCAGGCCGCGTCCGAGCGGCTGGCCAGGGAGCGCGCCGAAGCCGCCCGCCGGGCCCGGGAGCGCGAGGCCGCGATCGCCGATCTCGTCGTCGAGGCGGGGGAGCGGGCGGGCGAGGCCATCCAGGTGTCGCTGGCCAAGGCGGCCGCCGAACGAGACGCTGCCGAGGCCACCCGCCGGGCCCGCGAGCAGGAGCTGCGCGAGGCCCGCGAGGTCACGAACCGGCTCTCCACGCTGCTGGACAAGCTCACCGACGCCGTCCACCGCGACGAGGTGGTGCGCGCGCAGCAGCGGATGCGGCTGGAGCAGCTCACCGAGAAGGTGCTCACCGAGTTCGGCATCGGCGTCGACGACCTCATCGCCGAGTACGGGCCGGACGTGCCCGTCCCGCCGTCCGCGGCGGAGATGGCCGAGTACGAGGCGGCGAAGGAGCGCGGCGAGCAGGTGAGCGTGCCGCCGCCGATCCCGTACGACCGCGCCACCCAGGAGCGGCGTGCCCAGCGGGCGGAGAAGGACCTCGCGATGCTCGGCAAGGTCAATCCGCTGGCGCTCGAGGAGTACGCGGCGCTGGAGGAGCGCTACCGGTTCCTGTCCACGCAGCTGGAGGACCTCAAGAACACCCGCCGCGACCTGTTCACCGTGGTCCGCGAGGTCGACGAGAAGATCCTCGAGGTCTTCACGAAGGCCTACGAGGACGTCGCGCGCGAGTTCGGCACGGTCTTCCAGACGCTGTTCCCCGGCGGCGAGGGCCGCCTCGTGCTCACCGACCCCGACGACATGCTCACCACCGGCATCGAGGTCGAGGCCCGGCCGCCCGGCAAGAAGGTGAAGCGGTTGTCGCTGCTGTCCGGCGGGGAGCGGTCGTTGACCGCGATGGCCCTGCTCGTGGCGATCTTCCGGGCCCGGCCGTCGCCGTTCTACGTGCTCGACGAGATCGAGGCCGCCCTCGACGACGTCAACCTGCGCCGGCTCATCTCGCTCATGGAGGAGCTGCGCTCGACCAGCCAGCTCATCGTCATCACGCACCAGAAGCCGACGATGGAGATCGCCGACGCGCTCTACGGCGTGTCCATGCGCGGCGACGGCATCACCACGGTCGTGAGCCAGCGTCTGCGCCCGGCCGGCTGAGCGTCGGGCACGACGCTGCCGTGATCACGACGCCTCGTTGATCACGGCAACGTCGATCTCGANCCCGGGNATGTCTTGACACCACACCGTGGACTGGTGGAAATTTTCACCACTNGCTCNTCNTCTGAAAGGTTGTGTTCATGGCGGTGCCGGCCGAACCCGAGGCCGCGGACGCGGGCGGTGGCCAGCTCCTGGGCCGCCTCCGCAGCCGCCTCCCCGGCCTCTCCGGGGCGCTGCGCCAGGTGGCGGAGGTGATCCTGGAGGACCCCGAGTGGGCCTCCCGGGCGACGATCGTCGAGCTCGCCGAGCGCAGCGGCACGTCCTCGGCGACGGTCACCCGGTTCTGCCGGACGATCGGCGTCGGCGGCTACACCGAGCTGCGCGTCGGCATCGCCACCGACCTGGGTCGGGCCGCACAGGCGGGCTGGGAGGTCGGCATCGGCGCGGACGTGCTGCCCGACGACCCGATCGACCGCGTCATGCGCACCCTGCTCGCCGTCGACGTGCGGGCCATGCAGGAGACCGCGGCGGCGCTGGACCTGCGCGCCGTCGAGGCGGTGGTCACCGCGCTCGCCAGGGCCCGCCGGGTCGACTTCTACGCGACGGGCGGCAGCGCCGCGGTCCTGGAGGACATGCAGCTGCGGCTGCACCGCATCGGCATCGCCTCCTGGACCTGGTCCGACGTGCACAACGGGCTCACCAGCGCTGCGCTGCTGTGTCCCGGCGACGTCGCCATCGCGCTGTCGCACAGCGGCACCACCACCGAGACCGTCGAGATGCTCGCCCAGGCGCGGCGCAGCGGGGCGTGCACGGTCGCGGTGACCAACTTCGTGCCGTCGCCGATCACCGAGGTCGCCGACCACGTGCTGTCCACATCGGTGCGCGAGCCGTCGTTCCGCTCCGGCGCGATGTCGGCTCGGCACTCCCAGCTGCTCGTGCTCGACCTGCTGTACCTGGGCGTCGCCCAGCGCATCCACGAGCAAGCCACCGAGGCGTTCTCGGTCACCGCGGACGCCGTCGCGACGCACCGCACCCCGGCCAGCGGCGCCCGGCCCCGGCACGGCGGCTCGTTGCTCTCCCGCGTCGCCGCGCAGACCGGTGAGCCGGGAGAGGAGCCATGACCGCGCCCGCGCGGTCGACGATCTCCGCCGCGACCTACGCGGCGGTCGTCGGGCGCGTCGTCACCGAGGTGGCGGCGGCCCAGTCCGCGGCCGTCTCCGCGGCCGCTCGCCTGGTGGTCGAAGGCCTGCGCGCAGGTGGGGTCGTGCAGGCCTTCGGCACCGGGCACTCCCAGGCCACCGCCATGGAGATCGCCGGCCGGGCCGGTGGTCTCGTCCCCACCAACCTCATCGCGCTGCGCGATCTCGTGCTGCTCGGCGGGGCGGATCCTCAGGTGCTGGAGGACCCGTTCCTGGAGCGCGATCCCGCGGTGGCGCGGCGGCTCTACGAGCTGCACGCCGTCGACCCACGGGACATCTTCGTGATCATCTCCCATTCCGGGGGCAACGGCGCCGTCGTCGAGTTCGCGCACCTCGCCGCGCAGCGCGGCCACCCGCTGATCGCGATCACTTCGTCGGCGCACAGCCGCCGGATCACCGCCCGGCACCCGTCGGGCCGGCGGCTGTTCGAGCTGGCCGACGTCGTCCTCGACACCCACGCCCCCTACGGCGACGCCGTCCTCGCCGACGGCGACGTGCGGGTCTGCGCGCTCTCCTCCATCACCGGCGCGCTGCTCGCCCAGATGGTCGTGGCCGAGGTCGTCGCCGCCCAGCTCGCCGCCGGTGACCGACCACCCGTCTACCTCTCCTCGAACGTGCCCGAGGGCGACGACCACAACCGGGCGCTCGAGGCCCGCTACGCCGGGCGCATCCGCCGCACGGCCTGAAGCGGGCCGCATCACGACAGCCGAGAGCCGACCGAACGATCTGGAGAACCCCATGACCGCTGGCCTCGACCGCAGGCAGTTCCTCCAGCGCCTGGCCGCCGCCGGCCTGCTGGCCGTGCCCGCCACCGGTGCGCTCGCCGCGTGCGCCACCGGTGGCGGCGGCACGTCGTCCGGCGGGGCCGTGGGCGAGGTCAGCGCCACCAACCCGCTCGGCGTCGCCGCCGACGCCCCGCTCGATGTCGTGATCTTCAACGGCGGCTACGGCGAGGACTACGCCAAGGCCCATGAAGCGATGTACCGCGAGCTCTACCCGCAGGCGCAGGTCAAGCACACAGCCACCACGCAGATCTCCCAGGAGATGCAGCCGCGCTTCGTCGGCGGCAACCCGCCGGACGTGCTCGACGACTCCGGCGCGCAGAAGATCGAGTACGCCAATCTCGTCAATGAGGGGATGCTGACCGACCTCACCCCGTTGCTCGACGCCCCGTCGCTGGACGACCCGAACGTCAAGGTCCGCGACACGCTGCTGCCCGGCACCATCGAGCAGGGCACGTTCGGCGGCACCTGCTACGGCGTCAACTACGTCTACGAGACGTTCGCGATCTGGTACTCCGAACCGCTGTTCGAGAAGAACGGCTGGACCCCGCCCACCACGTGGGACGAGATGATGGCGCTGTCGGAGCAGATCAAGGCCGCCGGCATCGCGCCGTTCGCCTACGGCGGCACCAACGCCGCCGACTACGTGCTCGACCTCAACCTCGGCGCCGCGATCAAGCAGGGTGGCCCGGACGTCATCAAGAACATCGACAACCTCGAGCCGAAGGCGTGGCAGCAGGAGCCGCTCGTGCAGGCCACGCAAGGCATCGAGGAGATGGTGCGCAAGGGCTACTTCCTGCCCGGCTCGGAGGGCCTCAAGCACACCGAGGCGCAGACGCAGTGGGTGCAGGGCAAGGCCGCGTTCTACGTGTCCGGGTCGTGGATCGAGAACGAGATGAAGACGATCTCGCCGCCGGACTTCCAGATGACGGCGCTGCCGATCCCGGTGCTCGAGCCCGGCTCGGCCATGCCGACGACGGCGTTGCGCACCCAGCCCGCGGAGTTCTTCTGCGTGCCCCGCGACGCCAAGAACGTCCGCGGCGGCATGGAGTACCTGCGGATCATGCTGTCGAAGAAGGGTGCGGCCGCGTTCGCGCAGGAGACCGCCTCGGTGCCCGTCGTGAAAGGCGGCACCGACGCGGTCGCGCAGAAGACACCCGCACTCGCGTCGCTCTCCGCGGCTCTCGACGCCGCCGGGGACAACGTCTTCAACTGGCAGTTCTGGATCTGGTACGCCGCGTTCAAGCCGGCGGTGAAGACCGAGATGGGCAACCTGCTCGCCGGGCGGACCACCGCCGACGGGTTCCTCTCGGCGATGCAGGCGGTCGCCGACGAGGTCGCAGGTGATCCCTCCATCACCAAGTACAACCGCTGAGGGGCGATCCGTGCGCCACGGCAAGTACCCGTTCATCATCGGGTTCCTCGCGATCCCGCTGCTGCTCTACGCCGTCTTCGTCATCTCGCCGTACGCCCAGGCGTTCTACCTCTCGCTGACCGACTGGCGGGGCCTGTCGAACCGGCAGGACTTCGTGGGCCTCGCGAACTACGCCGAGCTGTTCACCGACACCCAGTTCTGGCGCGCGATGGGCCACAACCTCGCGCTGCTGATCGTGGTGCCGCTGTTCGTGATCGCGATGGCCCTGCTGTTCGCCTCCGCCACAGCGATCAGCCGGGTCCGCGGATCGCGGTTCTACCAGGTGGTCTTCTTCTTCCCGCACGTGCTGCCGGTGGTGATCGCCGGCATCCTGTTCGCGTTCCTCTACAACCCGCAGGCCGGCCTGCTCAACGCGTTCCTGCGGGTGGTCGGGCTGGAGTGGCTCACCCGGGCCTGGCTCGGCGACGACGCGGTCGCGCTGCCCGCCGTCATGGTCGTGATGATCTGGAGCGCGGTCGGGTTCTACTACGTGCTGTTCTCCGCCGCGATGAAGTCCGTGCCCCGCGACGTCTACGAGGCAGCCACCCTCGACGGGGCGGGCCGGCTGCGCACACTCGTCTCGATCACCATCCCGATGATCTGGGAGAGCGTGCAGGTGTCCTACGTCTACCTCGGCATCGCCGCCCTCGACGGCTTCACGCTGCTGCACACGATGCTGCCCGACGGCGGCCCGAACCGCTCCACCGAGGTCGTCGCCCAGTACCTGTACCGCACCGCGTTCGACGAGGGCCGGTTCGGCTACGCCTCGGCGATCGGTGTGACGCTGTGCCTGTTCACGCTGGTGCTCGCGATCGTCGTGATGCGGTTCTCCCGGCGGGAGCAGGTGGAGTACGCATGACCCTCACCCCGACGAAGCCGCCGCAGCACCCCGCGCCCGTGGAGATGGACCCGCCCGAGGACGGCCCTTCGGTCGGGGAGCGGGTGGCGTCCGTGTTCTCCACCGGGTTCGTCGCGGTGTGGGCGGTGCTCGTGGTGCTGCCGCTCCTGTGGGCGGTGCTCACCGCGTTCAAGTCCGACCAGGAGATCCTCACCGATCCGTGGGGCCTGCCGCAGCAGTGGCGACTGGACAACTTCGCCAGGGCCTGGACCGAGGGCAACATCGGCACCTACTTCGTCAACAGCCTGATCGTCGTGGTCACGGCGACCGTGCTGGTGATGCTGCTCGGCGCGATGACCGCGTACGTGATCGCGCGCTACCGCTTCCCCGGCCGCGACGTCATCTACTACACGTTCGTCGCCGGCATGGCGTTCCCGATCTTCCTGGCGCTGGTGCCGCTGTTCTTCGTGGTGAAGAACGTCGGCCTGACCGCCACCTACCTCGGGCTGGTCCTCGTCTACGTCGCCTACGCCCTGCCGTTCACGGTGTTCTTCCTGACCGGGTTCTTCCGCACCCTGCCCGGCTCCCTCATCGAGGCGGCCCTGCTGGACGGCTGCTCGCACGCCGGGGTGTTCTTCCGGATCATGCTGCCGCTGGCCGAGCCCGGGATCGTCAGCGTGGGGATCTTCAACTTCCTGGGGCTGTGGAACCAGTTCATCCTGCCGCTGGTGCTGATGCCGGATCAGGACAAGTACGTGCTGTCGCAGGGATTGGTGGTGCTGGCGGCCACGCAGGGGTACCGGAGCGACTGGAGCGGGCTCTTCGCCGGGCTGGTGATCGCGACCTTGCCGGTGGTGGCGGTGTACATCGTGTTCCAGCGGAGGATCCAGGAGGGATTGGCGGTGGGGGCGTTCCGGTGAGGGCGCGAGTCTCGCCTCGGTGCCGCGCGTTCTGCGTTCCGGCTGGGTAGTCGCGGGGCTTGGCCCCGGGTGAGCCGGGCCCGGGTGCGCCGGGGGTGGCCGGGGTGTGCGGGGTTGGCCCGGGGCGCTGCCCCGGAACCCCGCCAGGGCGCTAGGGCTCGGGGAGATCTGGGCGGGAGAGCCCGTGTTCCCGCCACGAAACGGCAGAAGATCCACGCTCCCGCACACCCCACCGTGCCCACCGCAGCTCCCGGAACCTCCGCCGCCCGGGGGCCCGGGAGATCGTCGGTGCCCGCCGCTACGTCCGGAAAGCCGCGGCACCCGCCTCGCTGGACGAGGTCTTCGGTGGATTCGCGGTCGCCACCCAACACGCCGACGCGGCGGTGGCGCGACAGGACCAGACCATGCTCGCCGCCGCCCACGCCCTG
>Ga0065720_1003979_pt1 | contig 12267 bp, 10 predicted proteins | sample Thericmetagenome_FD_59107 | JGI IMG/M metagenome (GOLD analysis project Ga0065720, IMG submission 59107) | Thermophilic microbial communities from the Joint Bioenergy Institute, California, USA of rice/straw/compost enrichment - eDNA_2 v2... | ecosystem: Engineered > Solid waste > Grass >... | reverse complement strand
CTCGCCCACAGGACGTTCCGGCTGGTGGAGCAGGCCGGCCCGCGCGAATGGTACAACGCCGAGACCGGCGAAGGCCGCGGCCTGGATCCGTTCTGGGGCTGGAGTCTGCTCGGCTATTTCATGATCTTCGAAGAGGAAGAGAACATTTGCCTGTAGCGCGTTCCGGCCTCGCGGGGCCTCCGGGCGGATGCAAGCGTGCTCGGCGCACCGTCGAGCACGCCCTCGTGCCGCTTGAGGCCCATCTTTCCGTTTTTCCATCACCTCTCTCAATTGCTTTTCCCTCCAAAAAATAACACCGCAAGCACCTCCTATTTTTTTTACTCCATGCCGTCGCGAAAAGCGTTCGACCGTCCGGCTGTGATTTTTGCGCTTGAACGGGGACGCAAAGTGGCTTGAACCCGTCCGCCTGTGGTAAAATATATGGATAATGGCGGCACTGACCGGCGGCGAGCCGCGTCGGGCCTCTGCCGGAACGGTTCCGGCAATCGACAGCGGATGGAGCGAAAACATGAAACCTTTCATATACGACTATACGCTGGACCAGCTCAAGGATTGGATGAAGGAAGCCGGGGAGCCCTCGTTCCGCGCGGACCAGCTGTTCGACTGGCTGTATGTGAAGCGCGTCCGTTCGTTCGCGGACATGACGAACCTGCCGAAGGCGCTTCGGGAGAAGCTGGACGATTCGTTCGCGTTCGTGGCGCTCTCGGAGATTACGCGTCTGACATCGAAGGACGGAACGGTCAAATATTTGTTCGGCCTGCATGACGGCCATGCGATCGAGACGGTCGTCATGCGCCACAACTACGGCATCAGCATCTGCGTCACGACGCAGGTGGGCTGCCGGATCGGCTGCACGTTCTGCGCTTCGACCCTCGGCGGGCTGAAGCGGAACCTGACGGCCGGCGAGATCGTCGCGCAGGTGGTGACGGCGCAGCAGATGCTCGATGCGGAGGGAGAGCGGATCGCGAGCATCGTCATCATGGGATCGGGCGAGCCGTTCGAGAACTACGACGCGACGATGACGTTCCTGCGCATTGTCACGCACGCGAAGGGGCTGAACATCGGCCAGCGGCACATTACGGTGTCCACAAGCGGCATCGTGCCGAACATCTACCGGTTCGCGGACGAGAACACGCAGATCAACCTGGCGATCTCGATCCATGCGCCGAACGACGAGCTCCGGTCGAAGCTGATGCCGGTCAACCGGCGCTATCCGTTCGACGAGGTGATGGAGGCGATCCGGTACTACATCGCGAAGACCGGCCGCCGCGTCACCTTCGAGTACGCGCTGATCGGAGGCGTGAACGACCGGCCGGAACACGCGGAGGAGCTGGCGGATGTGCTGAGCGGCATGCTGTGCCACGTCAACCTCATTCCGGTCAACCACGTGCCGGAGCGGAAATACGTGCGCACGCCGCGGGAAGACATTTTCGCGTTCCAGCGCATTCTCCAGAATCGGGGCATCAATGCGACGATCCGCAGGGAGCAGGGACACGACATCGCCGCGGCATGCGGACAGCTGCGCGCGAAGCATATGGAATCGATGAGGTGATATCGGATTGAGAACGGCTAACCGAAGCGACGTCGGGCGCATCCGGCTCGTGAACGAGGACCGCGCCTGGGCTGCCCAGCTGCCGAGCGGCGTGACGGCCGCCATCGTGGCGGACGGCATGGGCGGGCATCAGGCCGGAGACGTCGCCAGCCAGCTTGCGGTCGATACCTTCCGCGAGGCGATCGCGTCCGTCCGGGCGGAGCTGACCCATGAACAGGCGAAAACGGCGCTTTGCCAGGCGATACTGCAGGCGAACGAAGCGGTCTTCGACCTGGCCGCGCGCAACGAACATTATCGGAACATGGGCACGACCGTGGTGGCGGCGCTTCTGCTCGGGGATGCCGGGTTCATCGCGCATATCGGGGACAGCCGGGCGTACAAGCAGCGCGGCGACACGCTCCGGCTGCTGACGGAAGACCATACGCTTGTCAACGAGCTGGCGAAGTCCGGGCAGATCAGCCCGGAGGAGGCGGCGAACCATCCGCGCCGCCACGTGCTGACGCGGGCGCTCGGGACGGAGCGGGAAGTGGAGGTCGACCTGAAGGGATTCTCCTGGCTGCCGGGCGACAGGCTGCTGCTCTGCAGCGACGGTCTGTATGCGATGGTGTCCGAGGACGAGATCCGCGAGACGCTGCTTCTGGAGGATCTCGACCTGGACGGGAAGGCGAACCGGCTGATCGAGCTTGCGCTCGAAGCAGGCGGCGAAGACAACGTGACCGTTCTGCTGATCGAATACGAGGACGGGCGTCCGGGGGGTGAACAGCCGGCATGATCGGATTCGAACTCGGAGGCCGATACGAAATCATCGAGCGGATCGGCGGGGGCGGCATGGCGCTGGTGTACAAGGCGCATGACATTCTGCTCAACCGCAACGTCGCCGTCAAGATCCTCCGCCAGCAATTCGTCCACGACGAAGAGTTCGTGCGCCGGTTCCGCCGGGAAGCGCAGGCCGCGGCCTCGCTGTCGCACCCGAACATCGTCAGCGTCTATGATGTCGGCCAGCAGGACGACACGCACTATATCGTGATGGAATATGTCGAAGGGCGGAACCTGAACGACATCATCAAGGAGCGGGCGCCGCTGCAGCCGGAAGAGGCGGTGCGGATTGCCGCGCAGATCTGCGACGCGCTCGACCACGCCCACAACAACCAGATCATTCACCGCGACATCAAGCCGCACAACATTTTGATCGGCAAAAACGGCCGAGTGAAGGTGACCGATTTCGGCATCGCGCGCGCCGTCACGTCATCGACGATCACCCAGACGGGATCGGTTGTCGGCTCGGTGCACTATCTTTCGCCGGAACACGCCAAAGGCGTCGTCACGGGCGAGAAATCGGACTTATATTCTCTCGGCGTCGTATTGTACCAGATGGTGACGGGACGCCTGCCGTTCCTCGGCGAAAGCCCGATCAGCGTCGCGCTCAAACATCTGCAGGACGGATTCGAGGAGCCGCGCAAGGTCAATCCTCACATCCCGCAAAGCCTGGAGAACGTCATTCTGCGCGCAATGCGCAAAAATCCGGGAGAGCGGTACGCTTCGGCCCGGGAGATGCTGGACGATCTGGAGACCTGCCTGTCGCCCGAGCGGCTCGACGAGCCGAAGCTCACCTTCGACGACGAGCTGGATCCGGAAGCGACGCGCGTCATGCCGGCCATCCGCACGGCGGGCGAGGCGCAGACATCGGCGCGCGCAGGCGGGGATGACGAAGACGACGCGTATCCCGAACGGCCGGAATGGATCGACGATCCGAAGCCGCGCCGATGGGTGAAACCGGTCGCGGCGCTCATCCTGACGGGCGTGTTCGTCGCGCTGGCAATCTGGGGCGTGCGGATGGTGCGCGAGTTCATCGAGACGGATGACGTCGAAGTTCCGTACGTCGTCGGCATGCAGGAGGCGGCGGCCCGCGAGCGGCTGGCCGCGGAGGGGTTGAACGTCGAGGAGCCGGTGATCTACGAGGAGAACGACGAAGTGCCGGAAGGCGTCGTCATTTCGCAGAACAAGATGAACATGCGCGTGAAGACCGGCTCGTACATCCAGCTGACCGTCAGCAGCGGACCGAAGCTTGAGACGATGGAGAACTTCATCGGACGCAAATTCGCCGAAGCGCAAATGCTGCTGGAAGCCGCCGGCGTCGACGAGAACCAGATCGAGCGCGAGGATGTGTTCGACGAGGCCGAGCCGGGCAACATCCTCGAACAGTCGATCGCCGCGGGCGAGCGGTATGATCCGAAGTCGGTGCGCATCCGTTTTGTCGTCAGCAAGGGGCTCGAGACGTTCCCGATGCCGGAGCTGATCAACATGCCGCTCGAAAAAGCGATCCAAGAACTGGAGGACGCCGGCCTCAAGCTCGGCCCGGGTGAGGGTATCGTGCGCCAGCCGGACTATAAGCCGGAGGGTACGGTCATCGCCCAGTTCCCGTACATGCCGGGCGATCCCGTCGCCAAGGGCGGCGAAGTGACGCTGACCGTCAGCTCCGGGCTGCCGGAGGACGCGCTGCGCTATACGTTCAACATTTCGATCTCTCCGGCCGTGGCTGGCCGGGCGAGCACGATCCGGATCGAGTACTCCGACGCGACCGGCGAGAGGATCGATTGGGGCACGCGCCGGATCGAACAGACGGAGTCGTTCCCGGTCGAGGTCGTGCTGTCGCCGAACACGGAAGCGATCGTGACGATCTACCGCGACGGCCAGTTCACCGATTCGTTCTCGATTACCTACGAGGAAGCGAAAGCCGGCGGCCGGGGCGTCCAATCCGTGCCGGGCGCGCCGGCTGTCCAGAACGATCAGCCGGCGTCGGGCGCCCCGCAGGAGTCCGACGCGGACGGAGCATCCGATTCGGATGCGCAGACGGAAGGCGGCGGATCGGATGCTCCGGCGTCCGACGGCGGCGGCGCGGACCCGGAAGCCGGTTCGCAGGCCGAAGAAGGACAGCAGGAGGATTGACGTGTGGCCACCGGACGCATTGTCAAAGCGTTAGCTGGTTATTATTTCGTGGAACCGGATGAGTCCGATGCGCGCGCGGACGGGCCGATCCGCTGCCGCGCGCGCGGCATTTTCAAAAAGCGCGGCGAATCGCCGCTCGTCGGCGACCGGGTGGACTTCACCGCGATCGGCGGCGGGGAAGGCACCGTCGACCGGATCCATCCCCGCTCGTCGGTGCTGATCCGCCCGCCGGTCGCCAACATCGAATTGGCGGTCGTCGTCTTCTCCGTCGCGGAGCCTGCGCTGAATCTGCAGCTCCTCGACAAGTTTCTGGCCTTCATCGAACATGCGGGCATCGACGCCGTGATCTGCCTCAGCAAGCGGGACCTGGCCGACGAGCCGGACGGGGAGGAGGCGCGGGAGGCGCTGGAAGCCGTGCAGCGCATTTATCCGCCGATCGGCTACCGGACGATCGCGACCTGCGCGCGGACCGGCGACGGCGTGGACGAACTGCGCGAGGTGCTGAGCGGCCGGCTGTCCGTCGTCTGCGGCCAGTCGGGCGTCGGCAAGTCCTCGCTGCTCAACGCCGCCGTGCCGGGGCTCAGGCTGGAGACGAACGCAATCAGCGAGAAGCTCGGCCGGGGCCGCCATACGACGCGGCATACGGAGCTGGTCCCGGTCGGCGGCGGAGGCTATGTGGCGGATACGCCGGGCTTCAGCCAGCTGGATTTCGGCGAATTGGGCGATGCGGACCTCGGCTCGTGCTTCCGCGAATTCCGCGAGCTGGCTCCCGGGTGCAAGTTCAGGGGCTGCACGCATGTGCGCGAGCCGGGCTGCGCGGTCACCGCGGCGCTCGCCGAGGGGCGCATCGCGCGGAGCCGATACGACAGCTACGCCGCATTTCTGGCGGAAGCCAGCGAGAAGAAGCGGAGGTATTGAAAGATGACGATCATCGCGCCTTCGATCCTGTCGGCCGACTTCGGCCGGCTGGCGGAGGAGATCGCCGATGCCGAGCGCAGCGGAGGCGACTGGATTCATATCGATGTCATGGACGGCATGTTCGTGCCGAACATCACGTTCGGCCCGCCGGTCATCAAGGCGGTGCGCGGCGCAACCCGGCTGCCGTTCGACGTTCATCTCATGATCGAGCGGCCGGAGCGGTACCTGGCCGATTTCGCCGACGCGGGCGCCGACCGGATCACGGTGCATGCCGAAGCGTGCGTCCATCTGCATCGCGTCGTCGGCCAGATCAAGGAGCTCGGCCTGCCGGCGGGAGTGGCGCTCAACCCCGCGACCCCGATCGGATTCGTCGAGCATCTGCTGGATGATGTCGACCTGATTCTGTGCATGACGGTCAACCCGGGCTTCGGGGGCCAGGCGTTCATCCCGTCCGTGCTGGACAAAATCCGCGCGCTGAGGCGGATGCTCATCGAACGGGGCAGGCCTGAAGTCCACATCCAGGTGGACGGCGGCATCAACGCGGAGACCGCGCCGTTGGTCAGGGAAGCCGGCGCCGACGTGCTCGTGGCGGGCAACGCCGTGTTCGGCCGATCCGACCGGGCCCGGGCGATTGCCGAATTGCGATAAGGAGCTGGAGTCATGACGGATCAGGAACAGATCGGACGCAGGGACATCCTCTGGCTGTTCGCCTACAGCATGGTGATCGGCGTGCTGCTTGTCGCATTCTCGATGATCCCGGCGTTCTGGCGGTATCTTTTCTCCCTCGGGGCGCTGTTTATCGGCATCCGCTTCTTCGGGAGGTACGATCGCCTCGCGATGCGGGTATGGCTGTTCATTCTGTCGTTTATTTTCTTCCTCATATTCACCGTCGTGGCGGTCATGATCCTGTATTCGACAGGACTGATCGCGCCGGCGGTCTGAAACGGTTTCTCCCCCGGAATAGGACAACATGGCGGCGCATAGGATGGTTACAGGAGCGAAGGCACCTGTAACCATTTTTGATGTCCGTGTATATATGTGGATTGACGATGGGCGCGCCGAAGGAGGGGAGGAGCCGTGAAGTTCTATACGATCAAGCTGCCGAAGTTTCTGGGCGGAATCGTGCGAGCGATCCTGAATACGTTNCAGAAGAACTGACCTCCGCCGCCCCGACTGCCGGGTGGACGCCATCCGGCGNGTCGGCGCGGCTCGTCGCACATGCGCAAGCCATGAAACAAGCACCTGAATCGGCAGGTGCTTGTTTTTTTGCGCCCTTCCCGGCCGCCCGGAAAACAACAAACTCCCGATGCAGCGGATGCATGCGGGAGTTCGTGTTCNATCTNCGATATCGGCCGGCGGCCGCGATCAGACGCGGGTAACCTTGCCGGATTTGAGCGCGCGGGTGCTGACCCATACGCGCTTCGGTTTGCCGTTGACCAGAATGCGCACTTTCTGGACGTTCACGCCCCACGTGCGGCGGTTGCGGTTGTTGGCGTGCGACACATGATTGCCTCTGCTCGGCGATTTGCCGGTTACGAAACATTTGCGGGACATCGACATACACCTCCTTCAACCGGATGCGGCGCGCGGCGTCCGCCATCGGCCGCCTGCGGATTGCTTCCGTGCTCACAAGCACACTTGAATATCATACCACAGCCCGTGCGGAAAATCCATAGGGTTGTCGGCATGCTCCGATGTGGACTGAACGGGGGCATGAGAGCGCGGCTGTCCGGCGACGGCAGACCGGCGCAGCATGGCTGCGGGCGGCGGCACGCGCGGCTTCGTCCGGCGCCGAACCCCGAAAGGACGGGCGCGGGGCCGATACCGCGAGAAATCCGGCGAAGACGGACGATCCTTCGGCGATTTCCGTTTGTATTCTGCCTGAGCAATCCTTATAATGAATTTAGCCTATACTTGCCTGAGGAGGAGTGGCCATGTCTATGCAAATCCAGACGGAACTGGGGCGCGTCCATGTATCGGATCATGTGTTGTCGGTGATCGCCGGTTCCGCTGCCATGGAATGCTATGGTCTGGTCGGCATGGCGTCGCGCAAGCAGTTCAAGGATGGCATTGCCGAACTTCTGGGCAGGGAAAATTTGTCGCGCGGTGTCGAAATTCGCCGGGAAGGCGAGGCGACGCATGTCGATCTGTACATCGTCGTCAGCTACGGCACGCGGATTTCGGAAGTCGCGCACAACGTGCAGTCGCGCGTGAAATATGTTTTGAACGAAGTGGCTGGCCTCAAAATCGATTATGTCAACATCATCGTGCAAGGCGTGCGCGTGTCGCGGTAGGAGGGAATCGGGTGAGCATTCGTGTGCTGGACGGAAAGACATTCGCGGAAATGATTTTTGCTGGTGCGGACATATTGGAGCGGAACATGCAGCAGGTCAACGCGCTGAACGTCTTCCCCGTGCCGGACGGCGATACGGGAACCAATATGAATCTGACGATGCGTTCGGGTGTACAAGAGCTGAAGAGCCGCCCGTCGCTTTCTTTAGGAGCCGCCGCAGAAGCGCTTTCACGGGGGCTTCTGATGGGCGCCAGGGGCAATTCCGGCGTCATTCTGTCGCAGCTGTTCCGCGGGTTCGCCCGCGGAGCGGCCGGGCACGACGAGCTGAGCGCGGCGCAGTTCGCCGCGGCGCTTCAGCAGGGGGTTGACACCGCCTACAAGTCGGTGGTGAAGCCGGTCGAGGGGACGATTCTGACGGTCGCGCGGGAGGCCGCACGGCACGCGGTGTCGGTCGCGCGGCGCACGCCCGATGTCGCGGCGCTGATGCGCGAAGTGCTGGCGAAAGCGAAGGAGACGCTGCAGAGGACGCCGGACATGCTCCCCATTCTGAAGCAGGTCGGGGTCGTCGATTCCGGCGGCCAGGGTCTCGTTTACCTGTACGAGGGATTCGCGGCGTATCTGTCCGGCGAAGCGGCGGTTGAGACGGCGGAGATTCCCGCAGCGGCGGCGGCGTTCGCGCCGGCGGCCGTTGCCGCGCGTCCGGCCCGCCGCGCGGAATCCGCGCCGGCGCAGAGCCGGCTCGCGACGGAATCGATCGAATTCCCGTATGACATGGAATTTTTCATCCGGCGACCGGAACGGATTCCGGCCGGCATGCGGTTCGACCGGGAATGGTTCACCCGCGCGCTGGAGAAGGACGGCGACTCGGTCATCGTCATCGACGACGGCGACATCATCAAGGTGCACGTCCATTCGCGCAAGCCGGGCGATGTGCTCAACCTCGCGCTGCCTTACGGCGAGTTGATCGACATCCGCATTTTGAACATGCGCGAGCAGCACCGCGAATTGCTGGAGCAGGAGGAGCCGCAGGGGGACGCGGGCGGGCCGCAACTCGCGGCGCCCGAAGTGCTGACGGGCGGCGCTCCGGTGCAGGGCGTATCGCCGGAGCAGGTGCATGAGTACGCGCCTTACGGCATCATCGCCGTCGCGATGGGCGGCGGCATCGCCGACATCTTCCTCCGGCATGAGGCCGATGTCGTGCTGTCCGGCGGACAGACGATGAATCCGAGCACGGAGGATTTCCTGCAGGCGATCGAATCGCTGAGCGCGGAGCGGATTTATCTGCTGCCGAACAACGGCAATGTCATCCTGACCGCGCAGCAGGCGGCGGAGATGAGCGGCCGCTCCGTCACCGTCATTCCGACGCGCTCGATTCCCCAGGGGCTGGCTGCGCTGCTCGCGTTCAACGAAGCGGAGACGGCGGAGCGGAACGAGGAGCGGATGCGCGGAGCCGCCGAGCAGGTCCGTTCCGGCGAAGTGACGCTCGCCGTGCGGGATTCGACGATCGGCGGGCTTGCGATCCGCAATGGCGACTATATCGGCATCCTGGACAAGGAGATCGTCGCGGCTTCCGGAAGCCTGCAGGAGACTTGCCGCACGCTGCTGGCGAAGATGCTGGAGGACGGCGGCGAGCTGGTGACGGTGCTGACCGGAGAAGGGACAAGCGAGGAGGAGACCGCGGCGCTGTCCGACTGGCTGAAGGAAGCGTATCCGGATGCCGAAGTGGAAGTGTTCGAAGGCGGGCAGCCGCTTTATCCCTATTTGATTGCGGTGGAGTAAACGGAAGCGATCATTCGCGAAAGACGGGAGGTCGTCAAGCATGTGTGCGGTGAAAATCGTCGTGGACAGCACGTCGGACATTCCGGCGGAGGAATGTCAGCGGCTCGGAATCGAGATGATTCCGCTCAAGGTGCATTTCGGAGAAGAAACCTATCTTGACGGGGTGACGATCGGGCCCGGCAATTTCTACGACATGCTGGAGGCTTCTCCGGTGATGCCGACGACGTCGCAGCCTTCGCCGAACGAGTTCCTCGAACTGTATCGGCGCATTCTCGACAAGGACCCGGAGGCGCAGATCATCTCGTTCCATATCAGTTCGGAATTCAGCGGCACGTACCAGTCGGCCGTCATCGCGAAATCGATGCTGGACGGCGATCCCGACATCACGGTGGTCGACTCGCGTTCCGCTTCCCAAGGGTTCGGCGCGGCCGCGCTGCTCGCGGCGGAGATGGCCCGGGAAGGCGCAACGAAGGAGCAGATTGTGGAAGCGGCCCAGCGTGTGCTCAAGGGCATGCGCATCTATTTCCTCGTCGACACGCTTGAATACCTGCAGCGGGGCGGCCGGATCGGGAAAGCTGCCGCGCTGATCGGCGGTCTGCTCAACATCAAGCCGATCCTGACGATCCAGGACGGCGTGGTGGCGCCGGTCGAGAAGACGCGGGGCACCAAGAAGGCGATGAACCGCATCATCGAAATGCTGGATGAAGAGTTCGGCCGATCGCCCGTCCATCTCGGCATCGGCTGGAGCAAATACGACGAGCAGGCGAAGGAGCTGCTGGCGCGGATTCAGGAGAAGTTCGACGTGCGGAGCGTCCGCCAGGTGCTCATCGGCGGCGTCATCGGCGCGCATGTCGGCCCCGGCACGTCAGCCGTCTTCATGTACAAGGCGTGAAAGAGATGACGATACGGCTGGACCAGATCCCGGTGCGGCAAATCAAAGGCGTGAGCGCTCGGAAAGAAGAAGAGCTTCACGCCTTTGGCATCCGTACGGCGGCGGATCTGCTGGAATATTTCCCGTTCCGCTACGAGGACTACCGCGTGCGGGAACTGGAAGAAGTGGGAGACGGAGAGAAGGCGACCATACAGGGCAAAATCGCGGCGCCGCCGGTCGTGCAGCGCTACGGCGGCAAAACCCGCATGTCCTGCCGCGTGGCGGCGGGCCGGACGCTCATCACGGCAGTCTGGTTCAACCGGCATTTCCTGAAGGATCAGCTGACGCCCGGCCGGGACATTACGCTCACGGGCAAATGGGACAAGCGCCGGCGCCAGCTGACGGTCGCCGAGTCGGAGTTCCCCGACCGGGGGGCGGCAAAGACCGGCACGCTGCAGCCGGTCTATTCGGTCGGCGGCGGCATCACGCAAGCCTGGATGCGCAAGACGATCGCGCAGGCCTTGCAGCAGTTCGGCCATCTTGTGCCGGAGGTGCTGCCGCANGAGCTGATCGAGCGGCANGGGCTGATGCCGCGCAGAGAAGCGGTGATGCGGATCCACGCGCCGGGCAGCGCGGAGGAAAGCGGGGNNGCGCGCAGGCGGATGGCGTACGAGGAGCTGTTCCTGTTCCAGCTCAAGCTGCAGGCTTACCGCGCGCATACGCGCCGCAAGCGGGACGGCATCGCGCACACCGCGGACAATGTGTCGATCCGCGCGTTCGCGGCGGGCCTGCCGTTCGAGCTGACCGACGGGCAGAAGAAAGCGGTGAACGAAATTCTGCACGACATGCGGCAGCCGTATTGCATGAACCGGCTGCTGCAGGGCGACGTCGGCTCCGGCAAGACGGTCGTCGCGGCGATCGCGCTCTTCGCCGCCGTGAAAAGCGGGCACCAGGGAGCGCTGATGGCGCCGACCGAAATATTGGCCGAGCAGCATCTGCGCACGCTGGAGAAGCTGCTGGGGCCGCACGGCATCGAGGTGGCGCTCCTCACCGGCAGCCTGACCGAGCGGCAGCGGCGCGACGTGATCGCCGGCCTGCAGATGGGCATGATCGACGTCGTCGTCGGCACGCATGCGCTCATCCAGGAGGATGTCCATTTCCGCAGCCTCAGCCTGGTGATCACGGACGAGCAGCACCGGTTCGGCGTCGGCCAGCGCAGCATCCTGCGCCGCAAAGGGATCCATCCGGACGTGCTGACGATGACGGCGACGCCGATTCCCCGGACGCTGGCGATCACGGCGTTCGGCGACATGGACGTCTCGACGCTTCGCGAGCGTCCGAAGGGACGGGTGCCGATCAAGACGTATTGGGTCCGCCATGACATGCTGGACCGCGTGCTCGGCTTCATCCGGCGGGAAGTCGCGGCGGGTCGGCAGGCTTATGTCATCTGTCCGCTGATCGAGGAGTCGGACAAGCTGGACGTGCAGAACGTCATCGATCTCCATCTGCAGATGCAGCAGGCTTTCCCGGATCTCAAGGTCGGGCTGCTGCACGGCCGGCTGTCCGCGGCGGAGAAGGATGAGGTCATGCGCGGGTTCGCGTCGGGCGACACGCATGTGCTCGTCGCGACGACCGTCGTCGAGGTCGGCGTCGACGTGCCGAACGCGACGCTGATGGTCGTGATGGACGCGGACCGGTTCGGCCTGTCGCAGCTGCACCAGCTCCGGGGCCGCGTCGGGCGCGGGTCGCATGCGTCCCATTGCGTGCTGATCGCCGACCCGAAATCGGAGACGGGCCTCGAGCGGATGCGGATCATGACGGAGACCGACGACGGGTTCGAAGTGTCGCGGCGCGATCTGGAGCTCAGGGGACCGGGCGATTTCTTCGGCACGAAGCAGAGCGGCCTGC
>Ga0065720_1020904_pt1 | contig 12268 bp, 10 predicted proteins | sample Thericmetagenome_FD_59107 | JGI IMG/M metagenome (GOLD analysis project Ga0065720, IMG submission 59107) | Thermophilic microbial communities from the Joint Bioenergy Institute, California, USA of rice/straw/compost enrichment - eDNA_2 v2... | ecosystem: Engineered > Solid waste > Grass >... | reverse complement strand
CCTTAAAAATAATACTATGTTTGATAAATCCCTTGGGAGAGTCAGTTTGAGTTGGAGGAATTCCAAACCACCCGAAAATATTGTACATGAAGCTAAATCTGCCAATGTTGTTAGGTCTGAGGAGAGGTTCAGCATTTTTGGGAATATTGGCGTTTGTATACTGTAGGTAAGAAAGTTCTTGGAGAGTATCCATGTACCCAAAGAAAAGTCCGAAGTTTCCTGTGAGCAAATGAAGATGCATAGTGATAGCTGAAGTACTATTAGCGTTAAAATGTCAAAATATTAGATTACATTGTGAATCCTTTTGTGACCTTGAAGAAGTCCTTAGCCTTCTTCAGCTCATTGTTGGCATTCCAGTCCCAAGAAACGTGATTGAGCTTCATAGAACGAGTTTTAGTGTATTTTCCAGTTTTAGCACTGGAAAATCCAGCTCTATCGAGGATATACACATACATCTATTAAAGTAAAATAACTTTGTTAGTTTTCCTACTGTCAGGTCTTGGAAGGTTGTATTGTAGTGCATAGTAAGTGAATATTTGGTACTTGGAAAGTCATCATATCTGTCATTATCATTATAGTCTTTTGGTAGCAGACTAATCTCATAGTCAGAGAAAACATTCTGAGTATTATTTCTTTCATCAGCAAAAACGATATAGATCAGGTCTTTCAAATTCTCTCTGTGAACAACCTCCATATTGAAATGAATTATGAATTGATCGTAGTAATAATCACGATAATACACGACAGCATAGGGGGAGTCCTTATTATCGACATATTTGATGCAAGTATCTATGGTCATGTCGTCCCCTCCATAGCAATAATAGTTTGGTTCTACATCACAGGTACTAGAACAGCCATCCCCAGAAACCGTATTTCCGTCATCACACCATTCAGAGCCTCCAATGGTAATGCCTGTTCTTCTGGCATTTCCGCAGTGATCATTGATGCAGATAAACTTTGTTTTATGATAGAAAAATCCGGGCATACACTGATCGCATGAGTAGGGAGAGCCATCACAAACTTTGCATTGAGGATCATTGCATTGATGACAGATATCACTAGCGAGATTCTTTCCATAATTATCTGGACAAGAAGTTATGCATTGTCCTGTGGGACCAATAACAAACGCTCCTGAACAGTCCTCACACATTGATACACTGCCTTCACAAGTAAGACAGTTTGCAACAGTGCATTTATCACAAGTTCTTGTAACAGTATTGTGCCTGTAGCCTAGAGGGCATTTGAAGACACAGGATTGTGTGGTTACGTCAAAGAAAGTGCTACCGCTACATTTCAAGCAAAGAAGGGTACTTGGATTGCAAAGTTCGCAGTTGGGATCTGCGCAATCGACGCATTGGTTAATAGCAACATCCTTGACCCATCCTATTGGGCAAGGATTTACACATGTTCCTGCATATGGGAGCAGATTATATGCAGCAGAACACTGAGTACAGACATTGACATCCTGATCACATTTTAAACAGTTTGTATCAGAACAGGGGTCACATTGACGAGTCAAGGGGTTAGCTTTGTAACCCGGAGGGCATGATGAAACACAGAGCTTTGAAGTCGGATGAACATAGTAATTTCCATTGCACCAATCACAGAAAGCGGAGTTGGTATTGCATTCCAGACAATTGCTAGGACAGGGCTGGCAGTATGGATTTGCACCAGTGATTTCTGTAGTCCCTGCTGGACATTTTGTCACACAGGTAACTCCATTGAGGAAAGAGCCTGCAGCACACCTTTGGCATTGTGACTTGACCACATCACACTGAAGACAAAATTGATTGTCGCAAGGAACGCAGGTCCTTGTTGCACTGTCAGCCATGAAAGATGGAGGGCATGTAGACTTACATTGATAGTCATAAGGGTTACGGTAATACCCTAGAGCACATGTTTGGCACTTGAAAGTGTTAACTTCACATCCTATGCAACTAACATCACAAGGCAAGCAAAGGCCAGATTGAAGGACAATGGTGTTGCCCATTGTGTTACAAGCGAGACATTCGTATGTTGGATTTATCTTACAACATAGACAGTTTGAAGAACATTGATATCCTGTAATTGTCATACTAATAATTCCAAATGCCTCGTCTCTGGTATAGAAGACATGGGTTTGTAAATTAGTTCTGAATTCTATTCTTATTTGGGTGGTACCGCATGGCAAATCAAAAGAGGCTTTTAATGTCCTTGACAAAAATTCATCAAGGCCTGAGTCACACTGATTTAAAACATTTGTTCCATATAGAGCCTTTTCTTGACCAAGATCAAATGTTCTTGTTTGGCCATTCAATTCTACAATAAGCTGCTCCCCTGTGATCCAATTATCTATACCCATGACAACAAAATCAATATCAATTGCTCCATATACTGTTGGAGCAAGAGTGTAAGTTTTAGTAAATGGTTCCGTAACTAATTCTCTTACACCACCAAGAATTGTATAAGTTCCACATGTCTTATGAGCAACTGTAGCTCCAGTGGCTGTGTATGTCCACAATTGTGTACTAAGGGGGTCTGCTTCTATAATGACTGGTGCTAAATACTTTAGTGCTAAAGAAAACTAGTTACTTTGAGATAGCGATGGCCATATCCAAGTAAAGAACAATATCCAAAATGCTTTCATCTGGGGGAGAAATATAAATAATCAAAATATTTTTAAATAAAAAGAATAACAGAAACTAAAAAGCCTTCCTTATTGTTAAATATTGTCAACTGAGCTGACACGCGTGATATCGAGAGACAATTATATTTAAGATATCGATAATTATTCACAAAGGTTGCTAAAAAAGAATTGAAAGAAAATTTTTAGTTCTTGCAGCATCGAGGTCCAGATACTTCTGGTTCTGGTTCTTGTGTTTTACGAATAGAAACTGTAGTCCTTGTTGCTGGTTTCGCGTTAGGGAAAAATTTGTCTTTAATATCTTTGGACATCTGCATAAACGCTTCTGTTACATTGTCTCCTGTTTTAGCACTAACTTCAATACATTCAATGTCTATTTCTTTACAAAGATCTTGAATTTGTTCCTTTGAAACTTGCCGTTCATCAACAAGATCAGCTTTATTTGCAAGAAGAAGTTTACTGACATTGTCCCCAACCTGAGCCTTTATTTGTTTTAACCAATTAGTGACATTTTCAAAAGATTGAGGATCAGTCAGATCAAATACAATCATTATTCCATTTGCTCCTTTGTAGAAGTTATGTGTGATGGACTTATATTTCTCCTGCCCAGCTGTATCCCAAATTTGAAGCTTAATATCAATATTATCAATCCTTACTTTCTTGGTTTTATAATCAATACCTAATTTGTTACTAATATCCTCATTAAAGTTACCAACTGTAGTTGTTGTACTAAATGTGAAAAAGTTTTCTGTGAACCTCGTTATGATACAGCTTTTCCCCACCCTTGAGTCTCCTATTAAGAGAACTTTGGCAGCATAGTCCACCTTTGGCTTAATTGAATTATCCATCTAAATTTTATTGTATCTGTGTATTTAAAAACCCTTTTTGAAAATTTGAAGTAAGAGGCTGGTCAAGTTCTATTTCTCTATCAAGGCAAACATTGTTAGATAGATATATTAACAGACCTCGATAGGATCTATCCTCTACTCTAGACAAAAAGCCGACCTTAAAGAAATTAATTATTACTTTAGACACAAATATATCAAGTTCGTAGTTATGAACTCCATTTTTTAAAACACACACAAAAGATATTTTTAAATGGTATATTCATGGAATTCTTTATAATTTGAGACAAGTTTATGAAGGTTTTCCAAATTCTTTTCACAACCTTGGCTATCACTCTCTTCCTTCTGAGCCTCAAGTTCTAGAGAGAACCATTGCTTTTTGCTGAACCCTGTTCTAATCCAGTCTTTGAATTCCTTGGACTCTAATTTTTCAAGGAATTCAATTTCTTCTTTTCTTCTGTTCAGCAGATAAATATTATGCTTAATCTCGCTCCAATAATATTCTGCAGTCTCTTGGATGTTTTGGAATGGCTTCATCTTGATGGACATTTCACTATTCTTGAGATCTTCAAATTCCTTATCTGAGTATTTTTCCAAATATACTCCCAAAAAGTTCTCAATGAATTCTCTTATCCTTATAGTAATCTCTTGGCAATTGATCTTGGAAGAACTAACCCAAATTTCAAGCCCAACAGTAGCATTAGGGAAGGTAATGTAGTAGCTGTTGGAGACATAACCAATTTCTTGTCTCATTCTAAGCTCCTCAAAGATCTCATTATTAAATATCTGATTCAACAACTGGCACAACACTCTATTTTTCAGACTATCTTCGCTAAGTTCCACAAAGAACATGACCATACTGCTCTTATTATCCTTCATATGGGACATCATTTGAACAGAAGGAACCTCATTGCTTGGAGAAATCTTTCTTAGTTTTCCCTGGACCTTAGCCTCAGGATTCACGAATTTGAAATTAGAGATTTCAACTCCTTGGGCAGCACTCTTGATTTCGCTTTGAATTTTTTCACTGAGGATATTTATATCCTCCATGCTTAGATTACCATGAGTGAAGAGCTTGATGCGGCGAATGGCTTGTGCATGAGCTAACTCGGAGCAGAGTTGCTTGAATTCTTCGAAATTACATTCGTTGGAGAAGAAGTTCTTCTTTTGTTCTGGCATCCAGGCAAAATCGTAAAGAGCATTTGCTAAAGTCATTTTCAAGTAGTTATCAGTATCATCCATGGCTCTTTCGTAGTGCTTGATTCTCTTTTCCTTGACAAGGTTGAAAACGCTTTCTTGGAGATTTTTCAGGCATTTATAGAAAAAGTCTAGGATCATCTTGCAAAGAATGATAATCTTAGCTGAGAATCCATAGATATGAATTTCAAGGCAGCAATACTCGTGCTTAGAGAATGAGCACTCAAATCCAGCCTTTCTGGCTTGGTTTCCGACATCTTTTACAAATTCGTCTTTAAGGTAAGCGTCAAGAAGCTCTAAGTATGAGTTCATCTTGCTGGTTTTTTCAACATTAAAGAATAGCATCATGCTAACATGGGCCTTGGGGATTCTATAATTTGGCTCCATACTGTACCAGATTTGGATTTTATTCTGATCCTCAGCTAATTCTCTAGGAATAAGGTAGTCCTTGTTCAGCTCAAGCAGTTCGGCAGAGTCGGGAATGAGAATATTTTTCTCGGGATATCTGAATTCTTGGATATAGAAGCCTTGTTCGATCTGGGCGTAGTCATTTCCTACCAGCTCTTTGAGATTCAAAGCAGTATATTTCACTCCAAAGTGAGGTTCCTTAAACTCATAGTCTACTTCCTTATTATACTTATATTGGAAGAGATGCTCAGGAATTTCAGGGGCTTGAATGTCTATTCTTGTATTAGTCAGAGTAAATCCCTTCAGAAGTCTAGTGACTAACTCTTTGTCTTCTTTTTTAGGGACTCTGAAAACTCCAGCTTCGAGGATTCTCTCCTTAGGGACGTACTTCATAGCATGAGAGACGATGCTTGTGAGCTGATCTTCAGGGATTTCATCAGCATATTTGAATTCCAATTGGCTCATCAGCATGGACTCTTTCCAATAGTAGTCAGGGATAGGTACTGAATTAATCATATTTAGGTATTGACCGACGTATGCTATGACTTTTCCGACATTAGCAAGACCATGATCAGTTAATTTTATGGTTAACCAAGGCAGATATAAATAGTCATTTTCCTGCCCGTCGATATTATTGATCTCAGCTGCTAAATCGGTAATAAAATTATGCTCTTTCAGGAGATAAGAGAGTGAACCAGGTCCTTTTTCTGAGAGGATATCGAGGATAAGATCAAGTGGGAAAACTTCAAATTCTTTAGCTAAACTTTCTACAGCCCAGGTGAAGGTCAATTTCTGAATTTGGCTGGTAGTCTTCATGAAATAGCAGCCTGGGAAGGATTTTTGGGCTTGAGCAATTTCTTCTGGAGTAACTTCTTTGACATTCTTGAGAAGTTTGAATTCAAAATCACTGAAACTCTTCTTAATAATTTCTTCCAGCTCGTCCAAGTCGTAATTAGCTTGGATACAAATTTTTATCTTATCCGAGTTGTAAAGAGATTCATAAAAGTTTCTAACTTCTTTATGAAGGAGTTCTCTATCATGGGCAAGTGTTCTTTTATTCCCCCATCCGAAATTTCTCAATGGGAAGCCTGGACTAAAGCTATTCAAAATAGTCTGGAATCTCTGGATATCTTCATCCACAGCAGCAAGTTCAAACTCGTTATCAATAGCTTCTACTTCTTTATCAATTCCTTCTGATCCAAGAATTGGTTCTTTCAAAAGTCTCGATAATCTGTACAATGCTTCTCCCAAATAAGCATTATCAATATCGAATTCATAGGTTGTAGAGTTGAAAGAAGTGTATGCGTTTTCATAACCACCATGTCTGCTGATGAATTTAGAGTAGGATTCAGGTTCTGGGAATTCTTTGCTTCCAAGGAAAATAACATGCTCAAGCAGATGTGCTAATCCCTGGATGTCTGCGGGATCGTTACATGATCCTGCAAATACAGAGATAGAGCATGTGGCTAAACCTACTTTATTCTTTTTCGTATTACGGTTTTCTTCTTGATCAAATTCTTCCCTCTGGTCACCACCTTCAATATCCATATCAGTTTCTTCCTCTTCATCATTGTAGTCTGGCTCATCACCTTCTTCATTGAGATCTTTCTTATGATATTCTTCATCTAAGCTTTCTTGGACTGAAAGTTTTCGAGTGTGATTTTCATTTGATGTTAACTTGAAGTGTTCTAGGTATTTCTTTGTAGAAATCAAGAATGCTTGGATTTTGTTTGGGAGTTCGACAAATCTGTACTCCTTGAGGTCGTTATCCGGCTTGAGAATTGTACAACAGGTGTTCGGTTCCATTCAGATTGGATACAATAAAATTAATTGTTTATTTGGATTCAAATAGAAAACCTTTCAAAATCTTAGTAGAATCTGAGTTAAATCATCCGATCATCGTAAACATATCATATACTCTATTATACATATTACTGGTTGTTAACTAACTTGACTTGTCCAACAGCAACAGTAATATCATCGCTTTTACCTCCACGATAGGAGATAAAGTTAGCTTGAGCTTTCTTGGCCCAAGGACTCATATATTTTCTAACACATCAATAACAATAATATAAATCCTTACGGGTCTAAGGAACACTTATAAGCAAGCTTAGCGATCATTTCAGCAACAAGAGGGACATCAGGGAGCTCATCACTGACTTCAAGGAAAGGCTTGATTGTATTGATAATTTGATTATGATCGATATTGTCAAAGAGACCATCTGATCCCACAACGACAACATCGTTGTTCTTGATCTCATGCTGGAATTCGGCGGCCCATTGAGGAGGGTCACCATAGCTTCCAATCTTATGTGAATAATGAGGGATTATTTTTTTTTACTTGGTAAGGGAAGTTGAATTCTCTTTGTTGTTCCTCGCTTTGGAAGACCAGTTTGATCTGTTTATTTTCTTTTCTATATTCTCAATATTCGGGCTGAAGGGAATAACCTAATGATCATGTATCCTGAGTCTCCGATATAGGCTGTACGAAGGATGGGCTTTTCTTGGTCCAAATTAACAATGACTAAAGTACTAGGATTCAGAATTAAAATTTCTAATGTTACCTGCTTCCCTCAACTTTGGTTCTATTTGCAGCATCGATCAAAAGCTGCTTAGGATTAGTTTTGTAATTGTCCCAGGCAGATTTAATGAGCTCACCAATACTAATTGGATATTCATAAATAAGAAACTATTACTTCTGGCAGAGTAGTCTAGAGTATTTGGCAGGGTCGACTCCGACTTCGGCCCAGCCTCCTACACCATCAGCAACGGCAAGAACACTAAATGTAACAAGGAATCCCATCTTTTATTACTTATTGTTAACAAAATAAGCGTCTTCACCTCCCTTGTGGACTTTCTCAGGGTGGGGAATCATATGTACCCTATTCTTATGGCTCAAGACTTAAATATTCTTACGCATATTGGAACTGGTTCATTGTGGGAGCAGAACATGAGGCAAAATTACGGTAATAGAGCTGGTGGCTCAATCCCAACACTAAGAAACTATAAGCTGAGTTAAGGAAAAGAGGAAAAAGTCACCCCCCGAAAATATGCTTACCTTTTCCAGAGACAAGATTTCTGGCTTGCTTGATGAACGACATTAAATTTTATTGGATATTTCAATATTCAAAAATATTTTCCTCCTAAACAAATATCTTGTAGATTAGTTTAAGTCTCTAATTATTAAGGATGTAAGTTTAGCATAAAATTTTGTTCCTTTGCTTCGTTTTCCAACACTTTCTGGCTCAAAAATATTTAAATTTTACCGAGTTGCATTTTATTTCAAAATGATAAAAAAGCAAACAAACCCAAAATCAATTATTCCGAAGCCCAGGGCAAGATCCACCCTCGAGAGGTTTGGCATAAATCAAGGTGCTTCCACTCCAGTAGCTTCAAACTTGATTTCAAATTTGAAAAAAGGAACTGCAGACTTTTTAAAAATCGTATCTAATTTTCAGCCCTCTCTAAACCCATATTTAGACTGGAATTTCTCCTTTAAAAATCAAGGAGGGTTCCGTTTTGTTAGGAGCCCTTCCAAAGACTGCGAGCAGACAGAAGGTTAGAAGTCTTTCAAAAGATCCATATTCAAGAAACAGGGATATCAACTTTAACAGTGTGTACGGCGAATCTCAAAAGATATATCCTCCTTTCATCAATGATTTAAAGGGTATTAACAAAGAAAGTAGAAAGTTGAATAAGACCATGAATCATACTTTTGACGAACAAAATGAGCTTGATAAGAGTTTGTCTGCCCAAACGGAACAATTAGATAATTCAATTAATGATACTAGTAATCTAGAATTCAGACTTAGTGACCAAAACAACAAGAATCGTACTCTTTGGATCTCTAAAATCAATTTTTAGCTAATATTCAGAAAAAATTCGAAGCTAAACTGGCTCAATTAAGGCAAAGAGCTGATCATAAAAACCTTGATATTATGAAAAAATCAAAAGCTTCTATTTTAACAGAGGGTGATCTCCAAAAGATCGAAATTTTCTTCAGATTCCGTATTCATAGTGTCTTCAAAATTGTTGATGAGAAAATAAAAAGCAATATTCAATGGAGTAAAGAAAGAAACAAGAAGAAGGTCATAGCTGGTCCTTCTTTCGGGCCTTCAAGTCCTAAGAAGGAAATCAAGGAGCAAAATGGACCAACATATGTAATTCTTTCCTAATTGGTTTATATTGAAGGATGATTTGAAGGAAGAAATATGGAAGCAGCTTAAGAGAGTAGCATCGACAAAGAGCAAATATAGATTTAGAGATGTAATTAATTTCGACAAGAAGATTCAAACTGTTGCTAAGAATATTGTGGGTATTTGATTTTTGTTAAATTGTTCAACTTTATAGAAAGAAGATCTCCTAAAAGGAAGTTTGAGTTTGATCTGGAATTGGATGAGTATCCCAGACAAAAATCAAAATCTCCAGACAAGAGAGATAGGGATAGAGATCGTGATTGCTCTTACAAATTACAAGAAGAATGTGCTAAAATTTTTATTATTATTGGAGGGTATCCAGATCTCAGAAAAGCCTTACTCAAAAGAGGTAAAAAGTGATAACGAAATTGTTCACAAGATAGGGTGGATTGAGAATCCCGATCCAGACAGTAGAGTCTTCCAATTGAAATGGGTTCTTAAAAGAGCTGATGCTGGATATGATACGTTAGAGCCTTTCCAATATATCAATCACTTTGACCGAAATACTTCCATTACTACAAAGGCCGGGCTGGCTAGGAATATAAGAAATTTAATCTGGTATGAAAATGAAGATGTTGATGATCTCTATCCTCGTTGCTATGATGTTAATGACATAGCAGAATTGGATGACTTCCTTGATGACTACAAGTTCAACCAAGCTATAGCTACTCTTCATGGAGCTATAGACTCTAAAGACTTGACTTACCAAGTTCCCGAGTGTAATATGGCTATGCTGAAGATCTGTGTAGCAAATGATATATGCCAAAGAAGGCTTAAACCAATTGAGGAGATCATTAGAGACATAGTAATTGTGGGGAACTTTTTTAAGAACTTTTAGTTCAAGTCAGAGAGTCCACTAGTGACTCAAGAAGAACATGAGATTTTGTACTTGCAAGACTGGAATATGGCTAAGCAAAACGATAAATATTACAAATATATCAAAAAAGCTGAGTTACGATATGGAGTTAATTTTGCTGACGAGAATACAAAGGTTTGTTAGTGATACAAATTTTTAATTTTAGATTCTTCCAAACCTTGTCACACAAAGCGAAGAGACATTGAAAAGAACAGAGGCTCACTTCCCACAGGCTCATATGAACAAAGGAAAAAATGTTTGGATCGTTAAGCCTGCGGGATTATCTCGTGGAAGAGGAATTGCTTGTTATAATAATCTCGCAGAAATTATTGAGCATATTAAAATAAGAGATGTTGACTGGGTCGTCCAGAAATACATTGAAAATCCTTTAATCATCTTGAATAGGAAGGTAAAATACTTGACCGTTAGCTCAAATAAAATAGTTCGATATCAGACAGTGGGTTCTTGTGACTGATTGGAATCCATTGACTATATGGTTCTATGATGAGTGTTATATCAGATTTACTGCAAACAACTACAATCCTGATGACTTTTCCAATAAGTAAACTTGGAATTTTTATGTGGTTAATAAATTAGGTTCTCTCATCTGACTAACAACTCTATCGCTAAGTATGCAAATAACTTTGACACCTCAGAGATTGAGGGTAACATGTGGACATGTATGGAGTTCAATGAACATCTGAAGGTAACCAGGACATAAACTCTGTAAGAATCATAGAAAACAACTGGAAAAGATACATTTTTCGAAACCATTCAACCACAAATGAAGAAGATTGTGATCAAATCCCTCCAAAGTGTGCAAGATATGGTCAACTCGAGGAAAAACTCCTTCGAGCTTTATGGCTATGATTTTATGATTGACAATGATCACAAGCCCTGGTTAATTGAAATTAATTCAAGCCCAACTATGGAATACAGCACAGTAAAAAATTATCGTGAAAATGTCATTCTTTAGACTGTTACTGAGAGGTTGGTCAAGATGGTAATGGAAGATGTGGTGAAGGTAGTTGTTGATTACGGAATGGCAAGACAAAAAGTGAAAAGAAATATTGACACAGGTCTTTTTAAGCTTATTTGTTATGGAAAGCCTTGCATTTAAGATGTTGCTTGTAAGATCTTTTGTTAAAATTGTCTGTGTCGAAAGACAGCAAAAGTAAAAGTGTCATTACTTTTGTTGGCCTTTAAATAAAAAAGTATAGGTATGATCAAAATTTATTTGCAAGTTAGAATCTGTTCTAATAAATTTATTCTCAATGCAAAAAAGATCTGTATTATCCTTCCTTATTATTGAGCTCCTATTGCTCACAATATGTTTAAGTATCACTACGTGAGCTATCTTTTAGCTTTTAGGTAGTAGCATCTATGTTGATTCGCTGCAAGGGTCTGATTCTAATCCTGGAACCGAATCAAATCCGCTTAAGACCTTTGAAAAAGCCTTGGGACAGGCCGCTGGTTCATCCTCAACGATCTATTTACAAAGTGGCCAAACATTCACCCTATCCAACCAATTCACACTTAACAATGACCTCACAATACAGTAATTTATTTTTTGCAATAAGTTTCATTCTAGAAAATGGAATTCTGGTCTCCCGGCCGTTATTAGTGTACAAGGAGGGTCATTAGTTGTTGAAAATCCGATTAAGTTGGCAGTCACCTCAGTCAAATTTTCAAGTCCATCTACATCTTATGGACATGATACTGTGCTCCTTACAGCTCAGAAGGGAACATTCAACTTTACAGTACTCCTATGCCATTTTCCCTATAATATTGTAGGATGTTAGTTTCGATGATTATCGTATTGTAAAAGGCTCAATTGCACAGATAGAAAACTCTCAAATTACTTTTAATCAAGTTACAGTTGCAAACATCACATCCGAGGACTCAGATCCCTTCTTTAGTTTGATCAAATCTAGCTTTACTGCAACAGATCTTGTCCTCACTAATCATCAAGTCAAAACTCCAGTTTTTGCTATTTCAACTAGCCAAAGTGTTTCAATCACTAACTTGCTGGTTCAAAATATCAACACCCCTGATACAGAGATTAAAATTACAAATGACTCACCCTCTGGTGTTGATGTTTCCCTGACAAACCTCAATCTAACAACAAACATTGGTAAGAAGA
>Ga0065720_1020903_pt1 | contig 12268 bp, 5 predicted proteins | sample Thericmetagenome_FD_59107 | JGI IMG/M metagenome (GOLD analysis project Ga0065720, IMG submission 59107) | Thermophilic microbial communities from the Joint Bioenergy Institute, California, USA of rice/straw/compost enrichment - eDNA_2 v2... | ecosystem: Engineered > Solid waste > Grass >... | reverse complement strand
CGGCCGACGTCAGCGTGGTCGGCTTCGACGACATCCCCGAAGCGCCGTTCATGATCCCGCCGTTGACCACCGTCCGACAGGACTTCGGCGCGCTCGGGCGGCACAGTGTGGACCTGCTGCGCGAACTGGGGGCCAGTGACGACATCGACGGCCCACGGAGCGTACGGCTCACGCCGGAGCTGAGGATACGCCGCAGCACGGCCCGTCCTCGCAGTTGACCGGCGGGCGACGTGCCCGGTGATGTGACGACAAGTTATCCATAAAATCGGAGTATATGAATCGTCGCGCGGGACCCCGGAGACGCCAGCCCTTGAGCGCGCCGAGCGGCAGATCGGACGTGGCCGAGTTGCAGAGCCAGCAACCTGAGCCAAGTTGGTCCCGATGCCCTGAACGGCGCTTGCGGACCGCTTGCTGGTCTCGCCGGTCCGCTGACCGAGCTTGAGCCGACCGATCGCGCGGCCGGATTCAGAGCCGGGTGTCCAGCCCGAAGCAGATCATGTGGGAAGCCATTCGGCGAGGTAGGTGAAGCCGCCGCCGTTATCGCCGATGCATACGGCACTCACTGGCCCGTTCCCGACGAATCCGGCTGGAAGAGTGATCGTCAGCGGTCCCCACCGGCCGGCCGCCGAGACGGACCCACTCGCGTGCAGATACGAGCCGGTACCCGTGTAGATGTCCACGTTCACCCGCACCGGCGTACCCGTGTAGGGCCCGCAGCCACCACCGTCCGCGACCGTGACCACGGAACCGGGCTGCACCGGACCGTTGATCGTTACGACCAGCTTGGGCGTCGGTTGGGTGATGGTCTGCTGGAACGTATATGTTTTCACAATCTGCCCGGCTTGGTGGCACCTGATGTACGCCGTGTATGTGCCGGGCGCCGCGGAATAGCTCGTCTGGACGTGGAACGGCTGGTTCGGGGCGAGATCTCCCGGGTCCGGGCTGCTCTGCCCGCCGCCCTGGATGGTCACCCGCATACCGTCGCCTGAGGGGCAGTTAGCGCCCTCGACCGTCGAGTAGAAGCCCGCGGGCCCGCTCGTCCGGCGGACGGTCAGGCTGCCGCCGCCGGCGGGTGGAGGCGGTGGCGGCGGTGCGCCGCCACCCCAGGTCACGTGATTGGACTCAACGCCGCCGCCGGTGACCCAGTGGTCGGGCCCATCGGCCGAGTAGCACAAAGTAGTGTCGCTGGCTCGGCCGTCGGCACCGATGGTGAAAGTCTGAGTGTGGAAGTTGCGATCGACGGAATCGTGGCAGGCGACGGTGACTCGCGATCCGGGGGTGAACCCGGACAGGGTGACCGAGTACCAGTAGCCCTGGGGCGCCGCGCCGCCCTGCGAGAGCTGGATGCGGGGGTTGGCTGGTTGACCGCCCGACGGCTGGGTGGGTGACGGGCCCGATGATGTGGGTCCACCGGTCAGCGTGAGGGTGAAACGGCCGGGCTTGTCGTTGCCCATGGCGGAGAACGCATCGGGCAGCTGCCAGAAGGCGGTCTGGATCAGGCCGCCGATGCCGATGATCCTGATCACGCGGCCTATCCAGCGGATGCGGTCGGTCCACTTGCGTAGCTGCTGTTCGGCGGACTTGGCGTAGGCCTGCTCTCCGTAAAAGTCCATCGCGGAGCGTAGCGCAAGGTCTGGATCGTCCAGATTCTCCAGGGCTTCGGAGATGAAGCAGTCGAGAAAATCTGTGGCGGCGTCCCATGAGAGTCTTCCGCCGAACACGGACAGGCATACGCCGGTGATGAACGCGATGCCGGCCAATGAGGTCGCGTCTCGCGTGCTCAAGCCGAGCAGGCTGGTGACGAGGCTGAACCCGGCGCTGACGTAGGTGATCTCGGCGTCGAAGTGCTTGCTCGTGGTTTGGGCGGGCTGGCGGTAGCCGGCGGTGAACCACCCGTCGCCCGGCAACAGCACGGAACGACGCCAGTCATGGCGCGTGAGTTTGGCGATGGCCTGCCGGAGCCGGTCGGGTTGGTCGGCCACCCACAGGTAGTCGTTGCCGTTCGGGACAGTAACAAATTGATAGTACCGGCGGTTGGATTGAACCTGGATCTCCGCGCGGGGCGCGCCACTGGCGGCGTCCACGTTCGTGATGGCGCACAGGTGGACCAGGGTCGTGCCCTTGTTCAGCGAACTCCACGTTGGTGCATTGCCTGCACATGGCCGGGGGTCTGTTCGCTGAGTGGCGTAGTCGGCGATGGAGTCGGCGACGCTGACAACCCAGTCCGGGATCGGGATGACGCCCAGGATGTACAGTGAGAAGCCGTTGACCATCAGATAAGGGAGGCGGTCTTCGGTCAATGACACCGCCATGGCCTCCCACGGGCCGTTGTCGGCTTGGTGCAGGGCGACCGGGATCGCCCCAGCTACCGACGCAAGGGCGTCGGGATCGTCGAAGACGATCCTGACTGGTGACACCACGGTGGTTCCGTCGAGGGTCACCTCGATGCCTGTCCTGGTGGCCCGCACAAAGCTTTCCGGCGGAGACTCGGCTTGGACCGTCTGGACGGTGATGCGGCCCGGAGCGCTGAATGCCCCCGGCTCGGCCTCGATCCGACCGACCAGCGGCACCACGACGATCAACCCCTGCTCGGGCACAATGTCGTACGTCGCGGGCTCGCCGACCGGTTCAATGCGCGGGGGAATGATGTCGTCCGGCTGCGGTTCTGCGGTCTGCGTCGTGTTCGTCGTTTCGTCGGCCGGCGCCTTGTCATCAGCCCGACATCCGGTGGCGGAGACAAGCGTCACCAGCGCCAGGGCCGCGGCAACTGCGCGTGTTCCCGGTCCAGCCATGGAATCCCCCATTACCGAAGCGGTTCGCGTCGGAACGTCATCAGACATCCGAACATCGATGTCAGAAATGCCGTGGTTTCCCGGATTGTCGGATCCCGGCCCCCGTTGCCCGGTCACCTGGTTCAGGCGAAGCGCAATGGCGACAGGCGCTCACCGCGTTGCCAACGTGAGCGCGGCCTACCTGCGCGTCCCCCTGATCCTTATGAGCGACGGTGTTCCTGCTACCGTGGGCGCCGCCGCACATATCACCGTTAATTAAAACGAACATTGAAGCCGGCGTACGTCCTGAACCGGTGGCAACGTGTTCGCGACCGAACCTGGCGAACGAGGTGGGCGCGTACGCCTCGGTGCTGCTGCTATCACTGCGCCTCACATGCGGCATGTTCTGGTATGGTCCGGCTGTCGAACGATTGGCCCAATATACGGGTTGCCAGTTTGTCCGACCGTCGGATACGGGATACTACCTTTGGCCGATCGCCCTATTTTCTCGGGAAGCGATGTATGCAGTGCGCTCCACTCCATTGATGGCGCTGGAACTGGCTGTCCACTGTGAACGGAGCCGGGCCGGGGCGGCCGTAGGCGGCGAGATCCAGGTCGCGGGCCGGCGGGTCCTCAGGGGCGGGCGTGCAGGGGCGTGACCAGCCGGGCGCGGCCGCCACCGCGGGGCGTTCGGCTGGTGCGACCGTCCGGGCCAGCCGCACCAGGGCCGGTGGCGTGAGCAGCGCCGCGGCGATGGCCGGGCCGACCAGGACGCCCGCCACCGTGAGGATCGGCGCGGCGAAGACCCAACCGCCGTGCACCCCGGCGAGCACGCCCGCGGCGACGACCGCGACGGTCGCAACCAGCCCGGCGCCGGCCAGCAGCCCGACGACGGCGACGCGGACGGCGAACGCTCGGCGCGCCCGGTCCAGCCCGTTGGCGAGCAGGGCCGCGCCGAAGAAGGCCACGAGCAGCGTCCACGTGGCGCCCCAGTAGAGGCCGAGGATCGCGGTGTACGGCACGCGGCGACCGTACGGTCCGGGCAACCGCATCGTCGTCGGTCGCGCGACGGATCTTCGCGTACGCGAAAGTTGCTGGTGGCCTGCGGACATCGAGCGCGGCTCGGGACCAAAGGCTCTAGCACCCGGTCGAGCCCGTCCGCCACCATCCACACATGACAATGACGCTGGCCAGATTCATCTCGGCCTTGCGAGCGGGCTCGGTGACCCTGATTCCCGAGGAGGGACGCGTGGCCTGCCCGCGCAGCACGCACGACGTCGACGTGGACTGGTGCTTCACCTGCCCATCGTTTGCCGGACTCACGGAAGACGGAACCGGTAACCCGCAGCTGCGCTGCCGACCCGTGCCCCGGAGCCAACTCTTCCCCGCCTGAGGCAACCAACAAACATCGGGTGGGGTCCTGAGGTCACGCTGGGCAGCAGTAGAAGCCTGTGCACGTCTCCATGGGGGACGAGGCGGCCTACTGGGAAGCGGTGGCGGAACGAGCGAAGGCCGAGGAGCCCAATCACCTCCCGCCGGAGCGGCCTAAACCGGATTCCCGGGAGCCTGTCTTTCTCATACCACGGGATCTTGACCTCATTCCGGTCCGCCTGCCCCGGCTGAGCGCGACGTTTCCGTACCCGAAAGCAGCCGGGCGCGTGGCTAGCGCTCGACCGAGCGGGCCGTGATCATCAAGTCGTAGGCTCGGCCGCAATGCTGAGTAGGGGAGGGCTCGGGCGTCATCAGGGCGACGGCCGAGCGACCTTCCATTCCGTCCGGTCCCTCGGCCGGGCAACCGTTGGTGCCTCGTTCGGCGGGCGCGGGGTCGAGATTGGTCGTTTTGCCACGCGGCCATGGTCCCGCTTGTACGCTCGCCAGTGAGGCTATGACCCCGGGTCGGCAAGGGCGGATCCTGGCGAGATCTTGATTGAACGGCATTCACGTGAGATCGACGAGCCGATCGCATCGGGCGAGACGTCACGTCCATGTCTCATGCGGCATCCGGGAACCGTCATATCTTTCGCGACGCCATTGCGACTCCCGGAATTCAGGCGGCAAGAAGAATCCGAAGGGGGTGCGCGAAGCTGACGCTGATTCGGGTTCTGCGGGCTGCGGATCTGCTGGTCTGCGAGCTGGAGCTGCTGGCGATAGCCATCGTGGGCAATCCACCCCGACGCCGATTGGTGGCGAGCGGTAACGGGTCACCGACGATCGTCGTGCACCTGCCGCCTCAGCATATTGCCGAGCCGGCGTATCTCGACGACCGAACCCCGGTGGGTGATGTGGTCGTCCCGTCCCGGGCGGCCGGCCCCTCCCGCGTCGCGTTCCGCGTCGACCCGGATGCCCTGCCGGTCGACTTCTCGTTGACCGCGGTGCTCGAGTTGCTCGCCCGCAGCGCGCTCGTCGTGCCACCCAGCGCCGAGCGGGAACCCCCGCCACCCGGCTGCCTCAACCTCCCGGGGCTCCTTCGCTACCTCTTCATGCAGCCCGGGCTGGCCGAACCGGGTCCGGCTGAGACAGCGATCGAGCTGCCGTTCCGGCTCATCCTCTCGCCCGAGGCGGAGGCCGGCTTCGAGCACATGAGCGTACCCGTGCCCGGGGCGGGCTCGACGCGCGCTGAACTGTGGCATTCGCTGCTGCGTCCGGCACCCGGCCGCGGCGGACAGCGTCAGGCTCGCGCGATCTGGCTACGGCGCGGCGACGGACCGGCCTGGCATCCCGCCCGGCCACAGTGGACGAATCCCGACCAGGGCGAATTCGAGCCGTTCCGGCTCAACACCATGAGCCAGCGCCATCGTTCTGACATCGTCCACGTCTCCGGTAACCATCGCTACGGCCGGCAGACCGGCACCTCGTTCCGCCCGGAGCCGCTGGCCGTCCGACGGCTCGCGTTGACCGCCCTCGGCGCGTGGTTCGACGCGCGGGGCGATTGGAGTCCACCGCCGTCGTACACGAGCCTGCAGGGCTGGACGCATCGCGCCGCGCAGGGCCGCGACCAGGCGGTGCAGGTCGTTGATGTCGGCTACCTCTATCCCTTCGGGCACCTGGCGGCCATGGTTCGCGTGTCTGAGCGGAGGTTCGTCGAGCGCGAACCGCCGCGCGGGGACCCGCCGCTCCTGATCCAGCGGGTCTTCATCGTGGTGCGCCAACCGGTCAAGTCGTTCCCGCCCGGGGCGGCGCCACCCGGGCAGGCGCACACGATGCCGCTCCACGAGGTTCGGTTGCGTACGCTCGTGACCCCCGACCTGGAGCCGTCCGATGAGGACTGCTTCGTCATCACCGCGGCCGACCAGACCGGGCCGTTTCCATTCCAGCTCACCGGCACCGATGTCGAGGGCAACACCGTCGACCTCGCCACGCCACTGGTGTGGATCGCGTCGACCAAGGCACAGGACGTCGCGACGATCGACCGGGCCCGACAGCTGTACGGGAAGCGCGAACTGGAGGCACATGGGGCGAGCATCGCCTTCGCCCCGGGCGCGAAGGGCGACACGACATACCCGACGAAGTGGATCACGTTCACGGCACCGCCGACTCCCGCAGCGGCGCCATCCGGTGCATCGCCCAACGGTCAGCCCGGCTTCTGGCCCGAGGTATCGCGAGCCTGCATCAGCGCACCCGCCCTGCAGACCATCGCCGGCACGAGTGGCTGGGCCGAGATCGAGTACCACGACATGTACCGGACGAACGGCCTGGGCGGACCGAACGTCAACGAACTCATCGCGAAGCTCACGTCGCCCGGTGCGCTCGCCCTCGACCTCAGCGACAAGGCGGATCGCGGGGGTGGCCTCATCCAGCCGAGCATGAGTGTCGCTGGGCTGTCGCGCCAGCTGGGCCCGGTCGGTGGCGATGTCGACAAACTCGCCGACGTCGCGGCGGGGACGTTCGATCCCAGCGCCTTCTTCGCCGCGGCGAAGCTGCCGAGGCTGTTCGGCGTCTTCGAGCTCCACCACGTGCTCGGCATCATCACCGGCACCAAGCCGAGCGACGTGCCGCGGATGGTCACCGAACGCGTGGCCGACTCGCTCGTCGCCCGTCAGGTCTGGAACCCGGTCCTGGTCAGCTACCCGAGGAACGATCCCGTGTTCGTCGTCGGACCGGACACGACCATGGAGATCGTCGCGACCTTCGACATGCGCTCGCGGACTCCGACATCGGACGTTCGAGCCACGCTCACGAATTTCCACGTGCAACTGTTCGGAAAGCCGACGTTCCTGCGGATCGGCTTCGAGAAGGTCGCGTTCGCCGCCTCGACCGGCCGCAAGCCGGACGTCGACGTGCGCATGGGGGAGGTTGCCTTCGCCGGCCCGCTCTCGTTCGTCGAAGAGCTCAGGCGGCACATCCCGCTCGACACGTTCAGCGACCCGCCCGCGATCGAGATCACGCCGGAGGGCGTGCGCTCGAGCTCCTCGCTGGTGCTGCCGGACCTCGCGGTTGGCGTCTTCTCGCTGCAGAACGTTGCCTTCGCCGCGGGCTTGGCGATTCCGTTCCGCAACGGGGCGATGACGGTCAACTTCGCCTTCTGCACCCGCGCAGAGCCGTTTCTGCTGACCGTGTCCCTGTTCGGCGGCGGCGGGTTCTTCGGCCTCGCGATCGACCCCAACGGCGTCCACCAGCTCGAGGCGGCGCTCGAGTTCGGGGCGAACTGCGCGGTCAATCTCGGCGTCGCCCAGGGCGGCGTGCACGTGATGGCCGGAATCTATTTCAAGATCGAGAGCGGGAAGGGCTGCACGCTCACCGGATACCTTCGACTGGGCGGCAACGTGTCGGTGCTCGGCCTGGTGTCCGTCTCGGTCGAGCTGAACCTGAGCTTCACCTACAAGGAGCCGGGCAAGGCGTACGGGCGCGCGGTCATCACCGTGGAGATCGACATATTTATGTTCTCGCAATCGGTCGAGATCGAATGCGAGCGCCAGTTCGCCGGCACGAAGAATGACCCGCCGTTCGAGGCGCTCATGCCGCCCGAGGCGTGGCACGAGTACTGCGAGGCCTTCGCCGGTGCCTGAGCAGCAGATCGTGTGGACCGTCCTTCCGCGCAGTGCGGATGCGGCGACCCTCGTGCTCGACGTGTTCGTCTCCCCCCGCCTGGGCGTGAACGCGCCGCCCGGCGCCGAGTTGCGGCTCGCCGACTTCCCCACCTTCGAGCACTGGACCCGAACGCTCGCCGACCACCTCACCTTTCAGGTCGAGTTCGCCGACGGGAGCCGACACGACGCCGAGGTGCGCATGGTGGCCCCGCTCGAGCACGAGGCGTGGGACCACCTGTTCCGAGCCACTACATTCGTACGCCCGTGGTCGTTTCGCGACCTGAGCAAGCGTCCGATCCATTCGTACCCGGTACGCTTCGTCACCGCGTACCTGCGCGACCTCTACACCGATCTCGGCCGCCGCTTCCCGACGCAGCCGCCACCCCGCGCCGAACTCGAGCCGTTCCGGCTCACGGTCGGACCGGTCACGGACGTGCGCGTCAAGCAGGAACGGGAACCGCCACCGCGGGAGAACCAGCAGATCCCGCTGCCCCCGGTCCACCGGCCGCCCGACACCACGGAGCATCGCCGGCCGGGCTGCCTCGCCTGGCTCTGCCGGCCGCTGGTACGGCTGACGCGTCCGCTCCCGCGCCCGCTGCGCTACGTCGTGCGCACGCTCCTGCAGCTGCTGCACGAGTCTCTGCAACCGGTCTCGACCGTGGCGCCCGACCCGACGAAGCCTCATGTCACGACGCCGCGGACCGTCCATCCCACGCCGTACGTCACCAAGCCGCCGATCGGGCCACCGCCCAGGGGGCCGATGGAAACGCTCGAGGAGCGGATGGCCGCGCAGTTGGTGATCGAGCCGGAGTCGTACGGTCCCGTCGCCACCGCGCTCAAGCGCCGAGATCTCACGCTCGACTTCGCGCGCGCCAAGCGTTTCCACGAACGCCCCGAGAACGAAAATACGCCCGCCTCCCAGCCACCACCGGACAAGCCGCGGCTCGACTTCCATCAGGCGCTCGCCGCGCTCGGCGACTACCCGCAGATCATGCGCCGGCTCGGGCTCGTCGTGCGGCTCCAGGTGCCAAGACCGGCGGCCAATCCCGGGACCGTACGGGTGATCCCGCTCTGGAACGGGGCGCCGAGCGCCGGCGACATCACCCCGCGCACGCGCTGCGAGCTGGCTGGCGACCGCTTCACGGCCGCGCACCGGCCCGGCTCCGACCTCGCGGGCGGGGCGCTCGACCTGCGCGGGGCCGGCGACCGGATCGAAACGGATACGGCACGGTTCGACATTGTCCAGCTGGACTCGGATTCCGCGGCGATGAAGGCGATCCTCGCCGCGGCGACGATGGAGCGCGCTCATCAGCTCGACGACCTCGAAGTGCACGCGCTCGACCGGCCGCACCGCGAGACCCTCCCGGCGCTTCGCTCGGGCGGTCTCGCGCTGGTCCGCGCCGACCGCGCCTGGCATGTGCACCGGCACCTCGTGGACGCTGCCGCGAAGGCCATTCCCCGGCCGGTCGCCGAGGGCGAACCGGCCGAGCTGACGCAGGAGCTGTCTGCGGAGGACCTCGTTCGCGGCTACCGGATCGAGGTGCGGACCGACGGGGGTCCGTGGCTCTCGCTCTGCGAGCGCATCGGGACCTATGACCTCGTCGATGACGCCGGGAATCCGAGGCGATGGTGCCAGCTGATCGACCAGGGCTACGTCAAGCGGACCTCGGCGACGTCTCGGGACGGCGAGGCATCGCCGCTGTACGTCTCCGAAGTGATCGCCCGCTGGACCGGCTGGAGCCTCGTCGCGCCCCGCCCGGGTCTGACCCTGCAGAACCACGGGGCCGGGCCACTGCCCGCGGAGAGCGATTATGAGCGTCCGGCGGAGCCGCGCAGCGATGCGGCGACCGAGTTCCGCCTGGTGGCGACATTTCGCGCGAGGCCCGGCTCGTTGCCACGCCTGCGATTCGGCCACACGTATGAGCTGCGGGCCGCCGGCGTCGACCTGTCCGGCGAACCGCTGGCCGTGCTCGACGACTCGACTCCACACTCGGATCCGGTCACGTACCGGCGCTTCGAACCGGTGGGACCACCGGCGCTGCTGGCGCTGCGCGAGTTCTGGCCGGGTGAGTCGGCCGAGCGTATCGTCCTGCGCAGCGACGTCGACCGCGACAACGCCACCTACGACCAGCAGGTCATGCAGGCGGCTGCGACGGACGCGGCGGCCCACCGCACGCGACACGTCTTCCCGCCGAAGACATCGCAGGACATGGCCGAGCGGCACGGGATGCTCGAGATCGCGTTCCGCGACCGCACCGGCCAGCTGGACCCGGACGCCGGCTACCGCATCTCGCTGCGCGAGTCGGCAACATTCGCGAATGCCGAAATCATCGACGTCCATTCGGTCGACGTGCACAACCCGCGGCCGACGATCCGGTTCGGCACACCGGTCAACGTCGGTGACCACTGGATCAACACCGCCGACGAGACGTTGCCGACGCCGTATCTGCCCGATCCGATCGCCGCCGGAGTCGCGCTGCGTGGACTGCCGGGCCTGGTCGACCACGTGGACGGCGACCCGCTGCCGGTGCACCAGGTCCCCACGGGCGACGATCCGACGAAGGTCGAGCCGCTGTTGCACGTGCCCTTCACGAGAGCCTGGCCGGACAGTCTTGGCTTCCGGTTACGGGTCGCCGAGAGCACGGCCCCCAACCAGCCGCCGAGATGGGATGCCACGGCTCGGGTGCTGACCGTGTTCCTCCCCAAGGGAGAGCGGTACCCCGTACGCTACAGCTCCTACCTGACACCCGCCGCCCTTCAATGCCACGCCATCTGGGACTGGCTCGACGACCAGAGTGCGTCATCGCCCCTCCGCGCCTGGGTGGCGGCGGGTGCGCACTGGATGATCACTCCACCCCGGACGCTCATGCTCGTGCACGCCGTGCAGCACCCCCTCCGACCCGCACGGTTCACCGCGCTGAAGGCGTGCCGAACCGAGATCGGACAGACCAGCGCCACGCTGCAGGACGGCGTGGTCGAACTGCACGTCGCGAGCACCGGCCGTATCGAGGTCATCGGCCGGTGGACGGAACTCATCGACGACCCTGACCAGGGCTGCCGAACGGAGGAGCGCTGTTCGGTCGCGGTCGACTACGCCGTCGACGAGACATGGCAGTCCGGTATGGTGTTTCCGCCGGCGGCTCCCCACCTGCTCGCGTCGCACGAGTTCGGCGACACCCGCCACCGCACGGTCAGGTACCTGGTGCGCGCCACGTCGGCGTATCGCGAGTACCTGCCCGCCGGCATCCCGGTCGAGGACCTCAGCACAACCACGCCGGAGGCCGACGAGTTCAGCGTGAGCGTGCTGAACTCGGCCCGACCGGCCGCCCCGACGGTGCGCTACGCGGTACCGACATTCGACTGGCCGACAGCACCGCCCGCACCGGGCTGGACGACACACACCCTGCGGCGCGGGGGCGGAGGGATGCGCGTCTACCTCGACCGTCCGTGGTACCAGTCAGGCGAGGGGGAACTGCTCGGGGTTGTCGTGGAGGCGCATGATCGGCTGCCTGATGCCGTTGGCTCACGCTACGGGCTTGACGCGACCTGGAGTTTCACCTCGTCGCGCCCCCTCCGCACGGAGCCGCTCAAGCCGATGCACTTCCTGAACCGCGTCCGAGTCGAGAAGGTGACCCTCGCCGAGGATCGGCTGTGCGCGTACGCCGTCGGCTTCCGGCCCGAATGGGACGCCCAGCGCAAGCTGTGGTTCTGCGACATCGTGCTCGACGTTGAGGCGCTGCCGTGGAACTACTGGCCGTTCGTTCGGCTCGCCTTCGTACGCTTCCAACCCGAGTCGTTGGCGGAGGCGATGGTCTCGAGGGTCGTGCTCGGCGAGTTCACCCAGGTCGCGCCCGAGCGCAGGCTCAGCCTGACGTGGCAGGGCAACCGACACGTGCTGGTCACCCTGCGCGGGCGCGGCCCCGCCGTGACCCGGCCGAACGCGCTGGGATCCGGCTGCGATCTGTGGGAACCGAGGGGCGGCCCGTACGCCCCGCGGGTGGCGCTTCGGGTGCAGACCACGAGTGTTCCAGCGGGCCAGGACCCCGACGAGCTCGACTGGGAGTACACGGGCGGCCACGCACCACGGATCGACGGGCAAACGTTCTTTACGCTGCTCAAGCCCCTCGATCCCTACTGCGACGGGAACCTCGTGTGGGAACAGGTCGTCGAGCTGCCGGTCGATCGCACCGCCGCCCGAATGCGCTTGGAGGTCGCCGAGTACGAGCTGCTCCCCGGCGACCGCGAGTTCGGCGGGGGATTGACCCGCATCACCTACGCGGCGCACATCGAGCTGGGTTGAGCCAGTAGCAACGCGTTGCCGGACACGCCGGAGGAGCCATGGACAGGACGGTTGACTTCGCCCGGGAATGAGCACGCGCTCGCCCCGCAAAGCCCCCTCTTTTTCACGCAGCTTGCCGGAGCGGAATCTGCCAGCAATTTCCGGGACACGCCGCTACGCTGAAGTTCTGT
>Ga0065720_1004905_pt1 | contig 12269 bp, 9 predicted proteins | sample Thericmetagenome_FD_59107 | JGI IMG/M metagenome (GOLD analysis project Ga0065720, IMG submission 59107) | Thermophilic microbial communities from the Joint Bioenergy Institute, California, USA of rice/straw/compost enrichment - eDNA_2 v2... | ecosystem: Engineered > Solid waste > Grass >... | reverse complement strand
AGCCGCCGGTCGAGCTCGGCCACCCCGGCGATCCCGGTGAGGTTGAGGTAGAGCAGCACCGCCCCGGGCACGGCCGCGAGGAGCACGATCTCGGTCGTGGCCCGCCCGCTGGCGTCCTCCAGCGCGGACCACTCCGTGCCGAACAGCCACGAGGCGAGGATGCTCCCGGCGGCCACGAGCCCGGCGGCGAGCAGCGCCAGCGTGGCGAGGCCGAGCAGCCCGGCCGCCCAGCGCACCGCGAGGTAGCGCACCGCCCGGCCGTCGCCGGGCACGCCGTCCGGGCCGGTCCGGAGGTCGTCGCCGGGCGGCTCGCCGTACGGGCCGCCGTGGAAACGTGCCAGGCGGCGGAGGTTCAGCGCGGCGAGGGCGCGGGCCGCCGAGCGCACCCGGCGCAGCACCGCCGCGCGGCCGTCCGGCCAGGCGAGCACGGGCGCCAGGGCGAGACCGGCCGCGGCGAGCACGCCCAGTTCGGCGATCGCGATCGCGCCGCCGAGCGCGAGCCCCCCGAGCGTCCGCGCCCATCGGCGCACGGCGTGTGCCACCTCGTCCCCCACCCGGCCCATCAGACCGTCACCCGCGTCCTGATCGCAAACGGGCGTTCCGCGGGTCCTCCCCGCCGCCCGGTGGGATCCCGCCACTGAAAGTTTCGGGATCATCCGGGTTCCTCACCGGTGTCCCCGGGGACCGCTGCCCACGCGTTCCCGGCCCCGTCCGGCGTTCCGGTCACGGCGGATCCTCCGGATCCGCAGGACCACGAAGGCCGCCACGGCGACCGCGCAGCCGGCGAGCACGAGGTTCGAGACCGGGTCGACATACCGCTCCACCAGCGGCCAGTTCTCGCCGAGCAGGTAGCCGGCGACGACGAACAGCGTGTTCCACAGCAGGCTGCCGAGGGCGGTGAGGAGCGTGAAGACGGGCAGCGGCATGCGCTCCACCCCGGCGGGCACCGAGATCACGCTGCGGAACACCGGCACCATGCGGCCGAGGAACACGGTCGCGCGCCCGTGCCGGGCGAACCAGTCCTCGGCCCTCGTCACGTCCTCGACCCGCACCAGCGGCAGCCGTTCGGCCACGGCGAGCAGGCGTTCGCGGCCGAACAGCGCGCCGAGGCCGTACAGGACGAGCGCCCCGGCGACCGACCCGACCGTGGTCCACACGATCGCGGCCACCAGGTTGAGGTCGCCCCGGCTGGCGGCGAATCCCGCGAGCGGGAGGATCACCTCGCTGGGGATGGGCGGGAAGAGGTTCTCCAGCGCGACGGCGATCGCGGCGCCGGGCTCCCCGAGGGCCTCCATCAAGTCGATCGCCCAGCCCGCGACGCCGTCGGGCGCCGGCGGCCCGGTCGTGTCGAGCTCCATACCTGTCACTGCCATGCCGGCAACGCTAGAAACCCCCTGATCGCCGCGGCATGGGGAAGAACCCCCATCTTTCCCGGGTCTTCCACACCCGTCAGGTGTGGTTCACCACAGTCCGAAAGGCCGCGGGCGGGACGAATCGGCCGTCCGAAACGCGGCGGCGCCGCCGACCTGGTGTTTCGGAATCGCCGCCCGGCCGCCGGATGCCCGGGAGACCGGTTTCCGCCCGGCGCCGACCCACCTTGACGCCCGGCGACGTGCCGTTCTACCTTGTTGCCGCGATGCTGAAGTTTTCAAAAGAACACCGAAAACTTTCGATCCCTGTCGGCCGAGCATTTCGCCGACGGGGCCGGACATCGGTCGATGCCCGGTGGAAGGAGCCTCCGTCCCCCATGGCGCGGATCGAAGCCCGGTAGTGAGGGCCGTCCACGACCCCACCGCCGACCGGCGGCCGTCGCCGACGGCCACGCCGGCCCTAGCAGCCGCTGGTGATCCGGCGGCCTTTCGTCGTGCCATCGGTACGGCCGCGCCCCGCCGTACCGGGCGGGACGGCGCCCTCAGCATCGCTGCGGCACACCACCAGCCGGCACGCCCGGCCCGCAGACTCCCCACCACCTCTGCCGAGGTGCACAACAAGTTCTTGCCGATCACCGTCGCCGCCCGGCCGGGCACGATCGGCGGCGAAACACGGCGCGGCGCCGCCGCCCAGGTCGCGATCACCACATCCGGTCCGCCGCACCGGCCCGTACGCGACCGGCCGGGCGGCGGCCGGTGCCCGCGGCGAGGGCGCGCCGTCCCCGCCGAGCGGACCCGCCCGTACGCCACCGACGCGCTCCGCAACCGGCTGGTCGAGGCACACCGCCGCGCCGTACCGGCGTCGGGGGAGCCGGCATTGGCGGCGCGGTGATGCCGGCCCGCGATCGACACCCGCCCGCCCCACGGCGGACGGCTGGACCGACCGAACGGAGTACAACATGGCTGTAGACACCGGCACGGCGCCGGAGGTGTGGCAGGACCCGAGCGTGCCGGACGAGGCCCGCGTCGAGGCGCTCATGTCCCGGATGAGCGTGGCCGAGAAGGTCGCCCAGCTCTACGGGGTCTGGGTGGGCATCGACAACGAAGACGGCGAGATGGCCCCGCACCAGCACGAGTTCGGCCTGCTCACGGTGAGCTGGGACGAGCTCGTCCGGGACGGCATCGGACAGCTCACCCGGCCCTTCGGCACCAAGCCCGTCGCCGTGGTCAAGGGCGCGACGAGCCTCGCCGAGGCCCAGCGCTCGATCGTGGAGGCCGGCCGCTGGCGCATCCCCGCCCTCGTCCACGAGGAGGTCCTCACCGGGCTCGCCGCCTGGAAGGCCCCGGTCTTCCCGGCGCCGCTGAGCTGGGGCGCCACCTTCGACCCCGAGCTCATCGAGCGGATGGGCAAGAAGATCGGCGAGACGATGCGCCGCCTCGGCGTGCACCAGGGCCTCGCCCCCGTGCTCGACGTCGCCCGCGACCTGCGCTGGGGCCGGGTCGAGGAGACGATCGGCGAGGACCCGCTGCTCGTCGGCGTGATCGGCGCCGCGTACGTGCGCGGCGTGCAGTCCGCGGGCGTGGTCGCCACCCTCAAGCACTTCGTCGGCTACTCCGCGTCCCGCGCCGGGCGCAACCACGCCCCCGTCTCCGCCGGTCCCCGGGAGATCGCCGACGTGCTGCTGCCGCCGTTCGAGATGGCGCTGCGCGCCGGGGCCGACTCGGTGATGAACTCCTACGCCGACATCGACGGCGTGCCCACCGCGGCGAACCGCCGGCTCCTCACCGAGCTGCTGCGCGACACCTACGGCTTCACCGGCACCGTCGTCTCCGACTACTTCTCGATCCCGTTCCTGCAGGCGACGCACAAGGTCGCCGGCTCCCCCACCGAGGCGGCGCGGCTCGCCCTGGAGGCCGGCATCGACGTCGAGCTGCCCACGGTGAACTACTTCGGCAAGGACCTGGTGCAGGCCGTGGAGGCCGGCGAGGTCGACATCGCCCTCATCGACCGGGCGCTGCGCCGGGTGCTGCTGCAGAAGTGCCGGCTCGGCCTGCTCGACGCCGACTGGGACCCCGAGCCCGCCGTGCTGGAGGAGGCGAAGCGCCTCGCCGCCGAGGACGAGAACTTCGAGGACGTCGTGCTCGACGACGCCGAGGCGCGCGAGATCGCCGGTGAGATCGCCCGGCGCAGCATCGTGCTGCTGTCGCGGAACGGCGACGCCCTGCCGCTGCGGCCCGGCCAGCGGATCGCCGTGGTCGGCCCGCGCGCGAACGAGCCGGGCGCGATGATGGGCTGCTACTCGTTCCCGCAGCACGTCGGCGTGCACCACCCCGAGGTGGAGATCGGCATCGAGGTGCCGACCGTCCTCGACGCGCTGCGCGCCGACCCGGCCGGGTACGACGTGCGCTTCGAGCTCGGCTGCCCGGTGGAGGGCGGCGACGACGAGGGCATCGCCGCCGCGGCCCGGGCCGCCGCCGACGCCGACGTGTGCGTCGCCGTACTGGGGGACGAGGCCGGGCTGTTCGGCCGCGGCACCTCCGGCGAGGGCAACGACGCGCCCGACCTGCGCCTGCCCGGCCGCCAGGAGGAGCTGCTCGAGGCCGTGCTCGCCACCGGCACGCCCGTGGTGCTCGTGCTCATGTCCGGCCGGCCGTACGAGCTGGGCCGCCAGGTCGACCGGCTCGCCGCCGCCGTCTCCGCCTTCTACCCGGGCGAGGAGGGCGCGGCGGCCATCGCCGACCTGCTCTCCGGCCGCGCCGACTTCGCCGGCCGCCTGCCGGTCAGCTTCCCCCGCGAGGGCGCGAACCAGCCCTCCACCTACCTCAACCCGGCGCTCGGGCAGCGCAGCCAGGTGAGCACGATCGACCCGACCCCGCTGTTCCCGTTCGGGCACGGCCTGTCCTACAACTCCGCCACCTGGGTCGAGGTCGCCGGCGACCCCGCCGGCACCTGGGCCACCGACGGCACCTACGACGTCCGGGTGGTGCTGCGCAACGAGGCGGACGCGCCGGTCTCCGAGGTCGTCCAGGTCTACCTGCACGACCTGGTCGCCGAGGTCGCCCGGCCGGTCCAGTCGCTGATCGCCGCCCAGCGCGTCGACCTGGCGCCGGGGGCCACCCGGGAGGTCGTCATCACCCTGCACGCCGACCAGACCTCCTACACCGGGGTCGCGGGGAAGCGGCAGGTCGACCCCGGGCAGGTCGAGCTGCGCGTCGGCGCCTCCAGCGCGGACATCCGCAAGACCATCCCGGTCACCCTCACCGGTCCGCGGCGTGAGGTCGGCTTCGACCGGGTCATGACGGCCACCGCCGCCGTCAGGGACGTCTGATCCCCTCGGCGGGGACGCTTCCGGGAAGGCCACGGGCGACCCGCCCGCGGCGGGCGCCCGTGGCCTTCCGCCATGCCGCGAGCTATACCGTGAGCGGATGAGCAAGTCCTTCCTGGAACCCGCCGCGTGGTTCGCCTCGCTGCCGGTCGGCTACGCCTCGGCGAGCATGCTGCTCACCGACGAGCGGGACCGCGTCCTGCTCGTCAAGCCCAACTACCGGCCCGGCTGGTCGATCCCGGGCGGGGTGGTGGAGGGCGACGAGTACCCGCATCGCGGCGCCGAGCGGGAGATCGCGGAGGAGCTGGGCCTGCAGGTCCGGGCCGGCGACCTGCTCGTCGTGCACTGGATGCTGCCCGACGGCGAGCGGCCGCGCAGCCTCGTCACCTTCGTGTTCGACGGCGGCACGCTGCCCGGCGGCGCCCGCGTCACCCTGCAGGAGGACGAACTCGACGGGTACGGCTTCTTCCCCTGGGACGAGGCCGCCCGCCTGCTCCCGCCGCTCGTCTCCCCCCGGCTCGTCGCGGCCCGGCGCGCCCGCGCGCAGTCCCGCACGATCTACCTCGCCGGCGAGCGCGGCGGGGACGCCTGACCGGTGGCGCCCCGCCCGGTGCCGTGCCGCCCCGCCCCGCGCCCGGCACGGCCGGGCGGAGACGGCCCACCATGGGCGGCGTTGGCCGTACGCTGATTGCCGTGACGGACCTAGACACACCGGACAGGCGGCGCTTGTTGCGGGCCTCGGACGCCGACCGGGACGCGGTGACCGAACGTCTTCGGGTCGCGGCCGGCCAAGGCCGGATCACCCTGGAGGAGCTGGAGGAGCGCCTGGAAGGCGTGTACGCCGCCAAGACCTACGCGGACCTCGATCGCCTCGTCGAGGACCTGCCGCCGCCCGAGGGGGCGGAGTACGGCGCGCCCCCGCTCGTGCTGGAGAACCGCACCGGCGTGATCAAGCAGGCGGGGCACTGGGTGGTGCCCGAGCGCATCACCGTCAGGTCGACGATGGGCCACGTCACCGTCGACTTCACCCGGGCGGAGTGCCGGCACCGGGAGGTGCACCTGGAGGCGCACGTCGGCTCGGGCTACGTCCTCATCGTCGTGCCGCGCAACTGGGCCGCCGTGATCGACGGCATCGCCAACAGCATGGGCCACGTCTCGAACAAGGCGGCGCCCGTCCAGGGCACCGAGGTGACCACGACGCTGCGGGTGAACGGCACGGTCGGCACCGGCCTCCTCAAGATCAAGCGCTCGCGCCGCTGACGGCCCGGGCACCGGGCGCGGCCACGGGCCTCGGCGGGGCACCGGAACGCGTCGGCGAGGGCGGCGAGCGGCGGGTGCCGATCGGCCATTTCGCCATGCCTCAGCCCTTCCGGGAGCTCCTGCCGCCCTTCGTGGTGCCCTTGGCGCCGCCACCGCCCTTGGCGCCGCCGCCCTTGGCCGCGCTCGCGGCGGGCCTCCGGGCGGCGCCCTGGGCACCGGCCTTCGCGACGCCCGCGGAGCTCCGGACGGGTCCGGCCCCGTCCGGCAGCACCGGCCGCCATGGCGCGAACGCGCTCGCCGTACGGGGCAGGAAGCCCGCCAGGAAGTCGTCCGGGATGAGCGGGTGCATGCGGTAGACCGAGACGAACTCCTCGGTGAGCGAGTAGCGGGAAGTACATACAGCGCCAGCGCCTTGCCGGCCGTGCCGCGCGCGCCCGTCATCGCCTGCGCGAGCGCGACGAGCTCGCGCGCGTGCCGGGCGTGCGAGACCGGGTGGTTCGTCATGAGCAGGTCGTGCGCCACCCCGGGGCCCGCCAGGGCGCGCAGCGCGACGCTGCGCAGGTCCGGCTCGTAGTCCGGCCGCCGGCCGCCGCTCGCGTTCGACATGCGCACGATGGCCGGGTACTCCGCCCGCCGGGCCGTACCGGCAGGACGCTCCCGCTGTTCAAGATTGCGCATCCGGTGCTACCCCACGAAAACAGCCGCCGGAATGCGATTCGACATTCCCGGCCGGTGAACCGCGCCCNCCCTCGCACCTTGTTGACCGGACACAGAGCCCACAAACCCCCANNACATGGCATTTGGTTCTTGTTNTNACAAACACCTTCCTTTCGGCCAAACGCTCGTTTCAAGATCAACGGTTCGACGCCCTGCGGACGCCCGAATCGATCTCTCACACGCCGAACCGATCGAGGCCAGAGGGGTATGACGGCGCCGGCCGCCGTCGATTCGGCCGGAATCTCGATACACAGAGGCCGCTTTCCACCCCAAGGCGGACGCTGTACAGAAAAATTGGCCCAATCCGGGCAATCAGACCAACCTTCTGCCCCGTGCCACCATGGACGATATTTCGCAATACTCGCAATTACCGCAAATGAGGACCCTGTAATGACTTTCACGGTTACATGCGAGTAAAGTCCGCCCCACCAAAACATCCGGGGGTAGACGCCCGACCCGGCCGGCCCGGGCCCGTGGCGCCGATGACGTCGTCAAAGGGGGATACCACCGATGCGGCTGTACGGACGAGACGGCGCGGTCCGGCTGGTCCACTCGTTCTCGGTACGCGACCGGAACGGACCGTCACCCGTGGTGATCGTGTCCGGCCACGCCGGCAGCGGGAAGTCGGCGCTGCTGGACTACCTGGAGGCCTGCCTCGACCAGAGGGTCTCCTACTCTCGCGTCAACTGCGGCAAGCGGCCCGACTGGCGGATCCCCGAGGTGCTGAGCCTGCTCGTGCACGACCTGAACAAGCACTGCGCCGCGTACGGCCGCATCCCCTTCCCCCGGTTCATCGTCGGCTGCATCGCCATGAACGCGGACGGGATCGACCACAACGACCCGGCGAGGGCGCGCGAGCAGATCCACAACCTGCTGGAGAAACACCGGAAGATCCCCGAGCTGAAGAAGGCCATCACCACCATCCTCCAGGCGGCCGTAGCTGCGGTCGAGCCGGACGTCCAGGTCTCGCCCGAGGTCATCGAACTGCTCCTCGGCGGCCTCATCTCCTGGACGCCCGTCCGGAGGGTGGTCCTCGGGGAGGGGCCGAACTGGTACTCGCACCAGGACCGCGGCCTGCGCCGTGACTATCGCGACGTGCTCGCCGAGCTCAACCGCCACGCCAAAGGGCTCACCGACGACCACGGCACGGAGATCGACGACCTCCTGCTCGCGGCCTTCCTCGCGGATCTGCGCGCCCACTTCGCCACCCGGCGCGGCAGGAGAATCCCTTACAACTGCGTGATCCTGCTCGACGACGCGGACGAGCCGTCCGGGACGAACCTCCTCGAGGCGCTGAAGGCGGCGTTCCACGCGCACGCCGACCACGGGGACGCGATCGGCCCCATCACCGTGGTCGCCACCAGCCGCGGCCCGCTCATCGAGCCGTACGTCGCGCCGGGCGAGGTGCTCCCCACGACCGATGAGGCGAGCGTCGGGGACTACCGCGGCCGGGGTGGCTGGTGCTACCTGGTACGGTTGCCCGACCTCGCCCTCGACCAGGTCTACGCCATGGTCAAGGACAAGGAGCTGAGGGAGGGCAACGCCGCGGACATCGCGGTGACCGTACACCGGTTCACCCGGGGGCACGCGGGAACGACGGCCGAGCTGCTCGCCGCGATCTCCGAACGGCCCGCGGACCCGGCCGAGCCGCGGGAGGTCCTCGAGCGGAAACGCGGGAGGGCACCGGCGGAGACCGTGTGGGCGCGGCTGCTCAAGCTTCTCCTCGGCGACACGCCCGATCCCGTCAGGGAGAACCTGACGACGTGCGCGGCGGCGCGGGATCTCGGCGAGGCAGGTCGTCTCGTCGGCCAGGGCGGGCTGATCGACGCCGAGCACGCCCAGGTGCTCACCGACGCCCGGATCTGGCTCCCCGGCGCCACCGCGGGCGCTCCGCGCATGCTTCCCGTGCTCCGGCGCCTGCTGCTCACCCGCCTCGCCGACCGGCCCGCCGACGCGGCCGACGGCTGGACCGCGGTCCATGACCTGCTGCGCCGCCACGCCGGGGAGACCGGCGACAGGACCGGGGAGCTGTACCACAGCCTCGCCCTCGGCGAGCTGGAGGAGGTCGTCGAGCGGCTGACCGCGCTCCTACGCGACCTCGGCGCGGATGCCTGGCTGGGCCTGGTCGACCAGGTCGCGGAGGCTCCGCACCGTCAGGGGTTCGAGAAGGCTCCGGTCGACCACGCGAACGCGCTGGCGCGGAGACGGGACCACGACGACCCGCTCACCGGGGCGGTCGCCGTACTGCTCGCGGGCCTGTGGGTCGCGAACGAGCCGCTCGCCGGCGGCAGCCGGAGCCACTTGACCACGTTCGTCCGGCACGCGCTGGAGAAGGTGGCGATGGAGTCCTCGGATACCGCCACGCTGCTCGCGGCCGCACGTGATCACCGTCTCAAGGCGATCGACGAAGGCCGCCCGAGAGACGGCGCCAAGCCGACGATCGAGAACCCCTGGCCACCCCCGCCGCCGGGCCGCACCTGGCTGAAGGTCCTGGCCGCCGTGTGCGCGGTGCTGCTCGTCCTTGTTGGCATCCCAGTGGTGCGGTCCCTGTCAAGCTGCGCCTCGGGCGTCTCCCGGGTGGAGGTCCAGGTGGGCGGGCAGACCCGGACCGAATGCGTGGGGGTCACGGACGGCTACGCGTTCGAGGACCGTTTCCGGCACATCATCGAGGCGCTCGCCGAGGAGAACAGGTTCGCCACGGAGGGAGGCGAGGGCAGCTACGTCACGGTCGCGTTCGCCGGCGCGCTCACCAACCCGGACGCCCGGGTCATCCATCAGCTGGAGGGCGCCATCGCCGGGCAGCACCGCAGCAACCGGGAGACGCTCGTCGGCGACCGGCCCCGCATCCGGATGGTGCTGGCGAACATGGGCAGTACGGAGAGTCACTGGCGGCAGATCGCCGACGAGCTGGTGGCGATGGCGGACGGGCCGGAGCGGCTCGTGGCGGTGGTGGGCCTGGGGCTGAGCCAGGATGAGACGAAGCTCGCCGCCGAGCGCCTGCGCCAGGCCGGCCTGCCGATGGTCGCCGACATCCTCACCGCGGCGGAGGTCGACAAGACCGCCGCGAACGGCCTCGCCCGGGTCAACCCGACCACCGAGGACGAGATGCGGGCGCTCAGCCGGTACGTGCGGGAGAAGAGCCGGCTGCGCAGGGCGATGATGGTGAGCTACAGCAAAGAGAACGACCTGTACACCAAGTCACTGGCCGGTTCCCTCGGCAGGAACATGGCCGAGCTGTGGGAACGGGGCGGCAGGATCAACAACCCCTTCGGGGAGGACCCCGGCAACGAGTTCCGGGTCATCGTCGGCAACCTGTGCAGCGCGAACGCCCCGGACACCATCCTGTACGCCGGTCGCGGCAGGGACCTTCCCACCTTCCTGGGATACCTCGCGAACCGGCACTGCCACCCGGAGCGGATCACGGTGCTGACCGGCTCCGACTCGGTCCGGATCCTCCTGGACCAGCCGGAGAACCGGCAGGCGGTAGCCGCGCTGACCTCGTCCCACAACCCCATCTCGCTCCTCTACGTGCCGCTCGCCGAGCCGTCCGTGCTGCGCGACGAGTCGAAGAACCCGGAGGCGCCGCAGTTCCTGAGGTTCGAGAACTCCTTCCGCGGGCTCGGGTTCGACCCGGACGATCTGTCCACCGGCTGGGCGGTCATGGCCCACGACGCCGTGCTCACCGCCGCCCACGCGATCCGTCGCGCCACCCACTCCGGCCAGCTTCCCGCGCCCGCCGCGGTGCGCAACCAGCTCTACCTGATCACTGCGGACGCCAACAGCGTGCCGGGCGCGTCCGGGCAGATCACGATCGATCCGCAGACGGGCAACCGGGTCAGGCCGCTCCTTCCGGTGCTGCGGATGCGTCCGGGCCGCGAGCCCGAGATCCTCGAGCTGCGGCCCAGGTGACGCCCCCGCAGGTCACGCGGGCTGGGTGATCAGCGCCGGATGCCGCGGGTCGTCGACCCGGACCGCGACGTCGGCCGTGCGCAGCGGGGCCACCTCGCGCTCGTATCGCTCGTACGCGGGCAGCCGCCACCGCTCCTCCGGCCCGGTACGGCGAGCCAGCGCGGCCGGCGAGAGCCACAGGTGCACGGTGAGGTCGAACGGCAGGCCGCGCCCGAGCAGCAGCGTGCCGTCGACGAGCACCACGGCCCCGGGCGGCAGGGTGACGTACGGGCGGCGGTACGACCGGTCGGTGGCGGGATTCCACAGCGCGGGCAGCACCCGCCCGGTGCCGCCGGGGGCGAGCGGGCCGAGCACCTCGCGGCGCAGCCCGCCCACGTCGAGCCAGTCCTCGTAGAACGCCTCCGGGTTGCGGCGCCCGCGCTCCAGCCGCAGCGACGCCGCCCGCAGGAAGTCGCCGGCGCGCACGCGCAGCACCTGGCGGCCGCGCAGCCGCAGCGGTTCGACGAGCCGGTCGGCGAGCAGCCCGGGCGCCGCGGGTGGCGCGCCGTCGATCGCGACGCGCCGCCACGCCTCGCGCGGCGCGGCGGCGATGCGGTCGGCCAGGTCGTCGACGAGCGCCTCGAACGAGACCGGACGGGCGCGCATACATGCATCTTGCCGTACGGCGGATGCGCGCTCGCCTCCCGGCCGCGCGGCGGGCAGGATCTGAAGGGTGACGAGCGATCGACCGGCGGCCCGGGTGCTCTGCCTCGACGACGCGGATCACGTGCTGCTGCTGCGCTGGCGGGATCCGGTGAGCGGCCAGGTGATATGGGAGCCGCCCGGCGGCGGCGTGGCCGCCGGGGAGACGCCGCTGCAGGCCGCGCGCCGGGAGCTGGCCGAGGAGACCGGGCTGCCCGGCGACGCCGTACTCGACCGGTGGGTTCCGGTGCCGCGCGACTTCACCTGGGCCGGGGTGCGGTACGTCAAGGTCGAGCCGTTCTATCTCGCCCGCCTCGACGCGCGGCGGCCGCACGTGGCCCCGGCCGCGCTCACCGCCGAGGAGACGGGCAGCTGGCTGGGGTTCGGCTGGTTCTCCCGGGACGAGCTCGCCGACCTGCCCGGGCTCGAACCGCCCGAGCTCGCCGAGGTGCTCCGGCGGCTCACCGGCCGGTGAGGTACGGCATGGCAAGATCGAGTGACCGCCGCACGGCCGCTCGCCGGGGGGCGCGAGTTTGATTGGCAATATTGTGCACAATCTTGTCATCCGTTCGGCGGCATGCTTAGCTGACCGGTGGAAAGCATCCCTTGACCGCGTGACCTGGAGGCGTCGGGGACATGGCCGAACGCGAGAAACTGCTTGACCCCACCGGCTTCGACGAACAGGCCGCCGACACCACGCTCGCCCCGCGGCCGGGCAGCCTGCGCGGGCTCACCATCGGCCTGCTCGACAACACCAAGCCCAACGCGGCGGTGCTGCTCCGGCACGTCGGCGACGAGCTGAGGCGCCGCCACGGCGCCGGCGAGACCCGCCTGTACGCCAAGGACTACTTCGGCACCCCCATGAAGGAAGAGGTCCTCAAGCAGCTCACCGCCGAGTGCGACGTGGTGATCACCGCGGTGGGCGACTGCGGCTCGTGCAGCGCGGCCACCGTCGCCGACGGCATCATGCTCGAACGTGCCGGCATCCCCGCGGTGAGCATCGTGT
>Ga0065720_1020902_pt1 | contig 12275 bp, 7 predicted proteins | sample Thericmetagenome_FD_59107 | JGI IMG/M metagenome (GOLD analysis project Ga0065720, IMG submission 59107) | Thermophilic microbial communities from the Joint Bioenergy Institute, California, USA of rice/straw/compost enrichment - eDNA_2 v2... | ecosystem: Engineered > Solid waste > Grass >... | reverse complement strand
TTTTTTTTTTTTTTTTTTCATTACAGAAGGAACTCAAGGTTCTCTTATTCAATTATGAAGAAGGACACTGATATAAGTAAATGGTTTGAGCTAAGGTCCTAATAGGTTGCTATATGAAAATGTTACATTTTTTAGTTTTAGATGTATTTTAACCCAGAAAGGTCTCAAGAGTTCAGGTGGATGTAAACCTGCAAGGAGAAGCTTAGGCGCATTATGTATTTGCACCATTATAATCTTCTAATTCATCAAAGAACGGTAACTAGGTCTTGTTGACCTGATCAATCAAGGATTATAAACTCAATTGAAAAGTATATCAGATAACTAATACGATTTTGATATATAATTGGATATTTCTGAGTTAAATAAGCACATCCGAATTTTGCAAGTGCTTATAATATAACTTTAACTATGGAAAAAACTTCACTTTTTGAACTTAAAGCTTCATACACTCCTATAGATGTCAGTAGTGGTATTGTTCTCAACTTAAAGGCTAAGCAAACCACTACTTCTGATGTGAAATTATCTTCAGATTCCAAGTACATCCTTGTTGTATTAGATATAAGTGGGTCCATGGCTGGATCTCCTATTGAAACATGTAAGGAAACCCTTAAGAAAATGTTCGAGTATCTCCATAACGAACTTGACAATCAAAAAATCGATCTCATTCTCTTTAACAAGCAAGCTAAACATGTTCCTCTGAAAGGAGAATCTCTCAAAAAATGTATTAGCACAATTTCTAATATCAAGGCTGATGGTGGTACTGCCTTTATTCCTGTCTTTGACAAGATCAAAAAAATTGTTACAGAAAACGTGAAAGAAATGAAAGATTTGTGCATCATTTTCTTGTCAGATGGTCAAGCCGAAAAATTACATGAATTAGAGCCCCACCTCACTGACTTGAAGCAATTCTTCCAAGCCAATACTAATTCTTGTGAAACTCATGCTTTGGGATTTTCCAGGGACCATGATGCCATGGTCTTAACCGCAGTTGCTAATGCAGGAACTTCACAAGGCACTTTCCAATATATTCAATCTTCGTCTGAAATTCAGAATGCTCTTGATGCTGTCTCTGGATTCTTTGGACAAAGCTCGTTTGGTGCTTTCATTAAATATCCTGGTCTTGAAAAGCCTGCTAAAATTGTTTTTGAAGAATCAACTTACACTCCTGAAAGTGGAGGAAAGGTTTGGGATGGATTCACATTTATTGATTTATCTCCTGAAAAGTTTGCTGAAATTAAGGACAAAATTGAAATCAAGATTAAGCAAAAAGAACACGAAGAAATCCACAGATTGAACCCTGAAGAAGGAAAGATTGAAAATGATGCTGCTAGAATTAAACTTACTTTGCAGTCCATGAACTTCGACTTAAAGAAAATTACAGAAAAATTGACTACTCAAAAATTCTCCCAGGAAGAAGCCGAGCAACTTAACATTAAGATTAACGATTACAGAAAAAAGCTTGACGATTGTACTAGAGATGTTTTCAAAGTCAAGATTGCTGAAAGAGAGCCTTTGTTCAATTTGATCCAAGATTTGAATGAATATATTTCAACATTCCAAAACCTCATCCGTTCCAATTTCATCAATCAACTTAGCAATGAAAATATTGCTCAATTGAATTCCTTGGCTTACAGAGAAGTTACTAGAAAAGCTTTACTTAAGAAATTGGATAAGAGAGCTCATAAGTCTGTCCCAATCATCAATGAAGCTTTTGAAAAAGTCAAGCAAATTTCTGCTTCTCTCGATTCCAATGCCTTGACTGAGAAATATAGCGATCTCATTGAAAAAGTCGGAACTTGCATCCTCTCCTGCTATAACTTTGTTGAAGCTCTTGCCGATGAAGATTGCTTATGTATGACCTTCGACATTGGAAGAAACGAAATTTCTATTGCTGATGCCACCAGAGTTACTATCAAGAAGATCTTCCCCACAATCATCAGTGCCAAGTCATTTATGGATAGTGTTAAGTATGTAGTTAAATCCAACATTGCTGCTTCAGGTGGTTTCGATAGCAATAGCCAGGGAAGTATTTTGAAGGGAATCAGTGCTGAAAATATTACTGCTGTTTTACCTCTCTATATTTGTCCTGAACATTGGCAAGTTGCCTCCTTGCTCATGAAGCCCATTTTAGGTTGGGATATCACTCTCGATCCAGTTGGATATAATTACTTCCAAAAGAAAGTTCTTCCTTTCCTGCTTTTAAACAAAATTTTAGAAATGAAAGCAGAGACTCCCAATGGAGAGTTTGCTAACAGAATGTACAACTTCATACTTGAAACTTGTATTCACATTGTTAAAGACGATATGGAACCATCCTTCGGAGGAACTATGAGAGAAGATGTAACCAAGATTCACGATACCTTCTTGCAAGATGGCACTTTTAGAACAGCTGATGTTATCCAAAGCAACTTTGTCCACTTGAGTCACATCTATGTGTTTTCCAAGATGGATTTGATCAAGGCCCCTAAGAAGAAAGAGTTAATCCAAATGCTCAAGCTTATGACTGAAGAAGAATTAAGAAGAAGACAAACTGATTGGAGATCCGAAAAGTTCGAAGAAAATTTGGTCGCCCTCTTAAATATCGACATTCCCAAATATACTAAGTTAGTTGATGTTTTAGAAGCTTCCTTAGAACAGGAGATGAAGGATCAGGAAGAAAGGAAAGAGGCTGAAAAGACTCAACCTTCATTAAAGGATAAGTTTATAGTCCCTGCTGAAGAATATCTCCAGAATAATACTTTCGCTGAAATGACTCCCAAGCAAAAGGAAGCCTATGATGAATATAACACCTTGTTCAAGACATTCGCTAGAGATTTATTCATTTGGTTGAAGCACTTCTACCCTGAAGATAATATCAATTTGGCTGACTATGACTCACTTGAGAAAATTGGCATTGACACCCCTGCTAAATTCTTAGCTCTTTATGTTCAAAATAAGGTTCAAAGCAAGAACGCAGATAGAAAGGCTGCTTTTGCTTCGAAGAAACACAAGAATCCCTTTGATGAAGATGAAGCCAAGAAATGTTTAGATAATGCTTACAAGCATGTCATCCTTGCAAAGAGAAAGAAGACTCAAATTAAGGCTAAGGTCAGTCTTGAGGACAAAGATAAAATGACTAAATTCGCTTACACTTATGACCTTGATGAAGCTGCTAATATCTTGTCAGAAGGTCTAGGCTTGGGAGATTTCCAATACTTGCAAGATATTGTTAGATCACATCCTGATAATTGCCCATTCATATTAGAAAAATTGAAGATGATTAGAGATAGGCACTATCAGGGAAAGTACTTCGCTATTGGTTTTACCATCAGAAAGAGATTTATGAGAAAGCTTTTCAAAAGATATGTCCAACACTACAATTATAATGAATGGAAAGAACTTTGGTTTTAGTAATTTATGTACTTGTTATTATTATTTTTATATCGAAAAAGATAGTATTTTGTTCAGAGTGATTAACCAGTATTATAACTTATTCATCATATACAGAAGTAGTAGTCGCTAACCTAGTAAAGAGATATAAATACAACTAAGACAGAATAAGTAACAGACAGAAGCAATAGTATTCATTCAATTAATTTAACCCTCCTGAAAATATTTTGACAACACTCCTTTGAGCTCATCAAGAGAGTAAATTTCTTTGCTATACCATTTAGATCTCTTGATGTCTTGGAGAGTTGCCCTATCAGCAGGACTTAAATGAGTTAACGAAATAAACAATTCCTTGAAATCTTCATCGAAGAAATCTGAGTTTTTTCTCAGCATCTTACAATGAAAATCCCAGAATTCCTCAGGATTACGTTGCAACTTAACAAACAAATTGTATCCATGTGGCTTAGTCGTATCTTCTAGAAAGGGCAGGCCACCTTGGGTCTTCATGGTAAAGAGAATAATGCCCAGAGAATAGACATCTGCACTTGCTAGATCCCTACAACATCCATTTTTTAATTCAGGAGCTCTATATACAGGGGACCCTCCTGGATTAGTAATGGTCTCTTCAATGTTTCTTGAAAGATCAAAGTCAGCTATCTGTAAGCAGAAATCATGATTTAAAAGTAGATTTTCTAATTTCAAATCACAATGTGCTATTTTGTTTTTATGCAGGTATTCAACTCCCTCTACGAGCTGGTGGAAGAACGTCCTTAAGATCTTCTCGTCAGATGGAATTTTTTTTGAAGTCACAAGTTCAAAAAAATCTCCATGCAAAGCGAAGTCTTGAATTGTAAAAGAAATTTCAGTAGGATTTGCATCAACCATCAGTGTATATTTGAACCCGACCTGGTGTGTTCGGATGATATTTGGATGTGATAGAAATGAATTCTTGGCTTCATTTTTGAAGAGATGATCAGGTTTTCCTTTTTTGAATGGGAATAGTTTCATGACATACTTTTGCCTTGTCTTCGATGACTCTACTAGGTAAACTGGGAATTTAGATTGAGCAAGTTCTTTGACAACTGTAAGATCATTGAGATGAGGTGCATTAGAATAGAGCTTTTGAGTAGTGAATAGAGAATAAGCTGTATCAACAAAAGAATAGAGAGCCAAGCTAGAAGAAGAAATACCTAGAGTGCGGTTAGGAGAAGTACGCATTTTTGAGAAATTTGAAATTAAATAAGTTTTAGTAATCAAATTTTTGCAATTTGTAAATCAAATAACGTATTAATTGAAAATGAGACTGATATATCCTAAATACATCAGTAACATTTCTGATTTTTGAAATTATAGAGTTTTTTTACTTAACATGCATATTAACATAATTCCTTTTGAATTACGCTTCAATATGTGAAATGCACACCTAACTTTACTCAGGAGGTAAGATTATCCTACTTTCTGGCTTTTCACTTTTTTTAATTTCCAATGTGTTAGGAGGGCGGAGAATCTTTCTTCTCCTCTGAATAGGAATTCCGATGGAATCTTTTTTCTCGAGATTGGATTCTGTTGGCATTTTTCTTGCATATTCCTTAATCTCTTCTTTACCATCGTCAGGATCCTCATCAATACTCTTCCTTAACTGAACGGGTTTTTCTTGAGTTTTGCTCTTCTTGATTCTCTTTATAACCTTTGGCAGACCTTTAGATTTTTCAGAAGTGAGACTTTCACCGCTTGTTCTCAGCTTAGCACTTTCTTTAGAGCCTTTTGACATTTGTTTTGCCATTATAGGAAGTTCAAGATTCAATCCAAACCCTTTAACTTCTTCAGGGTTGAGCCTGTCAATTCTTCTAACCTTAAGAGAACTCTTAGAAAATTTGCTTGCTCTTCTAATTTTTGAGGTTTGTCTGTCTTTGCAAACATTCTTTAGTCTCACCCAAAGCTTCTTAAACTGAACAACCACTTCTTGCCAATTCAAGATCTGCTCATAAATGATCAAAATCATATTTATCATGATGGTTAAAATGATCAAAGTGATGACCATCCATCCTGTAACATATCTACCCTGACCTGATGTTACTATTTCCAGGATATAAAAAGCAACAAGAATGTGTGCGAGCAACAAGAAGATTTCACTCAGATTAGCAACAATATGCTGTCTTTTGAGCTTCCACACGCGATGCTTCCATAGAATGTAGCTATTCATCAGGTACAAAGCTGTCAAGCATAGAATCTGAATCACATTTACTGACTGGAAGAAGACTAGAAAATATACTATGATGTATTTCTTCATAAAAGTGGCAAAAGTATAATAAGCTCCCCATTTTTCTTTTGGGATTAGGCCTTCAAAAACGGAACTGAATCTGGATACCACTTGTTTGATATCTTTATCTTTGACTTCCTTACGGATACTTCTAGAGATTCTGAAGACGTAGTATGTGACAATAGCCATATAAATAAAGGCTATAAATGCAAGAACTGCTGAGACGATATTAACCGCATTGGATCCATTAATGTTGACAAATTGTAACTGTACAGCCATTGCGAGTGGTAGGGCGACACCGTAAAATCCTCGAATGAAAAAGTTAATATCCAGAAGCTTCTCGATTCTGCCCATAAAATTAGCCAATTTTTGTGATGAATTTGCTAAAAGCTTTCTGAGTATTGAAACTACAGCACTAATCATTACAAGCATTAGCTGGAAGCTCAGCATAGACCCTCCATTTTCTAGGAAAGAACTTGTCTTTCCTTTCAAATCAAATCTATAAGGAGCCGTCTGGTCAACAATTTCAAATTCTACAATCTGACCCAATGATTCCAGAAGCGCAACTGTTAAATCATCAATCCAATTTGGCAGAAAGTCAAGTTGAGCGATAGTCATTTTGTCAAAAAATATTTCTACATGAAAAGGATAGGGGGCGTTGATATAAATCATCAAGCTGACAATTTGCATAATATCCAGCAAACCCCAGAACATAGCAAGGTTTCCTGTTAACACCATTGGCGCAGTACTTGCTATAGCAGCGGTGACAACCGTCCCAACAATTACAGTTGTCCCTTTATCTATAACCTCCACAAGTCCTTCGGATAACACTTTCACGGGTGGGAGAGTGGTTTGTCCTGAGATAATAACGAACTGAGAATCCATTAGATCGACTGTCAAGGGAATCTCATCATCTTGGTCCTCAGTAAAGGTTAAATCAGCAAGATAGACATGCACATTTTCTTGTGGATTCTTTAATGAAGACTCAAAGTCTGGTCCATAGTTTAATCCAGGAATGGAATATCTAAAAGTGTTGTTCTGATTGGGATATACTATCTCAGAAAGAATTATCTTTATTCTGTGTCCATCTCTTAAAGGCTTTACATATTCTATCTTCATTGTTGGCTTTTCTGGTAAGTCGTCCAAGTTAATATCTAGGAGTTGTAAATCTATACTTTCTCTAAGTACCTTTGCATAATCTTTTCACCTCATCCTTATACTTACACTCTGAAGGTCCGACACACTTGCCGTTGAGGGCAAAGTAGTTCTTATCACACAGAACACAAACAATATCACTCTTGCTTGCAGCAGGTATGTTTGAGTTTAATTCCTCAAAGCCTACTCTTGTGAGGCAATGATCATCTTCCACATCTTCTATAATTTAATAAAGAAAACCTGAAATTACCTTTTCCATTAATGGAGATTGTCCCTCCTTGGAGAAAAGTAATATCATCTATCAGGAAGGTGTATTTTCTGCCTTCAGGATCATAATAAGGGTCCCCAATAGTGATATTGTAATCAGTTTCAAGAGGAAATTCATTCGAATAAACAAGTTTCTCATAATTTCTCTCGGGGTATGCTTCATAATCTTTTTCATGAAATATGCTGACCTGAATCCAAGATCTTGAAGCTGTATCACCAAAGGAATGGATGGTCACATGGAACCATTTATCTGAAGATTAGACATATCAGGAAACTTCTACTTAAAGGAATATTTCTTTGGAATGAATCTTCTTTGATTTCAGTCTCTACAATACGTTTTAGATCCATGACATGCATTGAGAATAGTGGTTTAGCAAAGTCCTATTTCTTTAGGGGAATACTATTGTTCTTTTACGTATGAGTAAATCGTGAATACCCTGAACTTTTCATTAAATTCTTTGGGAGATATCATCATCCAAAATCCGAAGGTAAAACTGATTCCAAAACTTTTTCTGACATTTTCAATGTTGAAGTGATTAGTCTCAATTCTTAATCCTTCCCTCTAGTAAATTATAACTCTGAAGCTCCAGTATTATTACATCTTTGCTTTTTGGCCCAATAGTTAATAAGGGTTGCTTTCCTGAAGAATCCCAAAGTTTATTTTCGAAAAAGGGAATCATCATATATCTGAAGAGAATATCTATCACTTTATATAACTCTATACTGAATTACTGGCTCCATAAGGATTCATGTCTGTCATGAGTGGGAAGAATGAGGAAGGGAAATAGTCAGAATAAAAAGCAAGCATTTTACTACGCTGCTTAACGTTCAAGGTAATGTCCAATGTGTCGGAAAGCTTTTGATCTGTAGGGAAAAATGGAAGTGTAACATCATCAGGATAGATACATGTTCCATTTGTTGTTTGAATGAATAAACCATTAACATCCTTCATAAATCCGAATCCTTCTTTTATAGGAAAACTGAATCCCATGAATACAAGAACCCATTCATTGAGCTTGAAATCAGGCTAATAACATCAAGAAATTAAAATATAACCTTACAATGATGGTAACATCACATTGTAGTGTTGTCGTGACAGTAGAAATGTTGAGATTGAAGAAAAAGGAGACTTCAGATTGGATCATCATTTTGAAATCGATTCTACGTGTTAAGTTGCATTAAAAGGTTGATTACTGATATGATTTGGCTAGAAATACATCATTTATGCCGAATGCCAGATCTCTAACCCAAAAAGAGAACCCAAACTTACTTTCCTCTAAGCCTTGAATATTTGTGACTAGAATCTACCTCTTGAAGGTGTGTAACTGACAGTAAACACATTGCTCTCACCATTCATAAATCGATGAACTCTTTTTGGCACCCAATCAGTGTAATTAAGATCACGAAGCTGTGCTACACAGTTATAAGAAAATATGACTGAATACCTGAAACAGTAACTAGAATTAAAAAGGAAGATAGACACAAGAGCGATATCCGATGTCCCTTCATCTATTCAGAAATTTATACTTGAATAATTTATAATTTGCTATAATCCTCATTCACGAAGTAAAATTATTGAACCTTCGAATATTGACTCTAACCCTGAAGTGATTACACTATTTTTATGTATCTCCGAATAGTAAAATTGATTATGCAACCACAGTATCCAATTGTTTATCTGATCAAATACTTTTTTTGTTTCGAGTTAAACCTTTCTCAGGTTTATATTCTAGCTCCAAGAAAAGACACTTCCACTCTCCCTATGCAATTTTAACACTGAGCCTTTCCTTCAAAACATTAATAATTTTGACTTGCTATGATCAGATTTGCTAGTGAGCTATTCAATTGATAGTTAGAAGAATCACTTATTTTCCTGATTAGAAGAATCTTCTAAATTGAGATGTTAAGAATATTGTATCATGAAATTCTAATTTGAGTAAAAAATCCCTGATTATTTTTATTTCTTTAAGTCTTTAGCAATCGAATCTAATGGGAAACTCGCTAATAAAGCATACAAATATCGAAAAGGAACCTCTGGGTAACTGTGGTGTCAATTATCAATGGACAATGCATGAGGCTCATCGAACAGATAAGTTGAGGACCCCAGTCACTGTGTTTATGTATAAAAAAAAGCCCCTGAAAAAGTTGCCGACAAATGTAAAGGAAAGTTTCCTCCATGTTCTCCGAAAAGACCCACAAATGCTTAGTCAATACAAACACCCAAATATCCTGACCGTAATGGATAATTTAATGGAAGATCAGAAAAAGATGGGATTTGTGACAGAAAAGGTTCTAGGTTCTCTCCACAATTTTATTCAATGGGCAAAAGTTTCAAGTCTATTTGCATCAGCCACAGAAACCAAGCTTCATATCATTGATCTGTGCGAAGCAGTCAGATTTTTACATTGTGATGTCAGAGTATGCCACCTAGGAATAAGCCCTGAAAACGTTTACATTACACCTGATGGAAAATGGAAGTTAGGAGGGTTCTCCTTTGCTACTCCCATGGGTATGCCGGGTAATGTGGACACAGGAATAGATTTTTCTCTGGAAGGGAATAGCTTACATTTGACTCCAAGGCTCAATTTCACTGCGCCAGAGGTTGTGAGCTCATCTTCAAATTGCTCATTCGCTGCAGATGTGTTTTCATTGGGATGTATTATTTATACGATTTTTAAACTTGCTTACGATGGAGATGTGAATAATCCTTATCTGATCAACGCTGATTCTGTTTCAGGGTATCAGAAAGCTATCAAAATGCTTGAGAAGCAAAACTTTAGCATCATTCCCCAAGATTTTCAGCCAATTCTGTTTAAAATGATCCACCCTGATCATACAAAAAGAGCTTCCATGAATGATATCTTCAGTGCTTCCTGGTTCAAAGACCCGATTGTTCAAGCCTATCAGTGCCTAGAAACACTTCGTGAAAGAGAATATACTCAACAACAAAGCTTTTTGAAGGGCTTTGTTAAAATTGTTCCACAGCTTGAACCCAGGTTTGCAAAGACTAGGATACTCCCTTTGCTCAATAATTTGGTTAAAGAGGTTGCACTAGCTTCCAGTATCCTACCTATCTACTTCTCGATGATGCAAACACCAAATTATTTCACTAAAGAAGAGTTCAATAATTTGATATGGCCCACATTAAAGGCATTAGTCACTGGAAAAGAAATTCCAGGCCAAGCCCTAAACCAGATTATTGAGAATACTAAGTCAATTCTTCAATACGTTGATCCTCAAGATTATCAAACACTTTTTGTTCCCCTACTGGGTAAATCTTTAGGATGTGGAGTTCAAAAAATCCAGATTGCTGCGTTAAAGAAAGTCATTTTCATAAAAGACAAAGTTGATTATGTATCCTTGAAATCCGTTATTCTTCCAAAAGTGCTCAAATTATGCATAGATCCCAATATTGATACAAGAAAGGTCGCAGTTGTTGTCTTGTCGAGAATCTATCAAATCTTTGATAAGTCAGTGGTCAATGAGAGTATCCTGGAAGCTTTAGAAAAGCTTAGACAGCTGGAAAACAACTATTTGATCAACATGACAGTGCTTAAAATCTATCAGGGACTTGCTAAGAATATTGGACTTGAAGTAAAGCTTACTTAGAAATTATTAAACTTGTATAGTCTGTAGGAAGTAAAATTCTTCCATCTATGATTCCAATGCTGGTGAATCCTAATCTAACTAAGCCTGAGTATATGGCTTACATGTCCACATGCAAAGCTTTGATTGTTAGAATTGAAGAAGAGCAAGAAAAAGTAATTGAATAATCATTTTCTTTATGATTTTAGAGATATCAAGGTATGCCAAATGAACCTACAGACAGAGAAACTGAGGAAGATGTCCTCGGAGAAGAACCTGAGAAAAAGATTGAGCCTCCTACCCAAACTACAGGCCAAACTACAGGAGATTTTGAATTCCTATCACAATTCAAATCTACAGCTCCAATTGAACCAAAACACAATATAAACATGAGTGCTAATACAAGACAAAGTATCAGTCATAATCAAGGACATGTTGATACATCTTCACATAGAAAGTCAATCACAACTGTATCTCATACTACAGCTACAACTACTCAAGGAGGTACGCACAGAGAATCTGTTGTGGCTGATACTCATTCACATAAACAACCAAGCACAACTTCTAGAACTTCATTAACTACAACTGATACTTTCAACCCTCAAAGTCAGCCGAAAGGAATTGCGAAAACTAGAAATGAATTGTATGAGGAGTTGAAACTTCCAATATCAAGTGCCATCAGAGGAGGTGGTGGTAAAGCTAAAGATCCCTATGATACATCAGGTGGTTATGTTGGTCCTGCTACACAGATGTATTATGAATCTCTAAAGAAAGAGCATAAATATGAAGAGGAGCCTTCTTCAAGCCCTGTGAAAAAGTATACTGGCAGCTACCAGTCTACTACCACTCAAAGTAAGAATGCTGATGCCTTTGACAATTTCACATTCTCAAAGCCGACCACAACAACACATGATGAGTACCAAGCAGGAAAATCAGCATTTGATCAATTTTCATATTCTAATACCAATACTTACTCATCTCCTTCAAAAGAAAAAGCAGCTTGGGATGATTTTTCAAATAGAAATGGAAGCGATATGTCAGTAACGAAGAGGGCTTCTAATAGCTATCAACCTACTTCTAGTTATCAACAGTCAACTTATCAAAATAATGCTAGTTATGGCTCTACATATAATAACTATGGCTCAACCGCTAATTATAATTCAACAGCAGGATATGATATGAGCCAGTATAATACAAATACTTATCAACAACCTCAAAAGACAACAATTCAGGCCCATGAAATTGACGTCAGTAATCTTTTAGGAGATCTTACTTCTGACATTCTTGGTAAACAACGAAACGCCTTTTAAGGGTAATTATACTGTTGCAAATTATGAATTCTCTTGAATGAGAAGTTTTGTTGCTTTGTTTTATAGATCTGATATATCCATAATTTTTCTTCAGTTAATATCTATGCTGTTATACCTGCTAAGTTAATATCTCAAAAATTAAACGCTTTCTTTTCTATAAATAGTTTATCTCTAAGATGGATTTTTATATCATCTTGACAACGGGAGTTTATCTCGTTTTATCGAAAACCTTTTTCAATATTGTTTCCTTAATAAAACAAAAATTTGTAAATGAAGCTGGTAGAAGAATACTGTCTTATCATCTTCTATTTCTAGAATTTTTTCCGTAA
>Ga0065720_1020900_pt1 | contig 12286 bp, 10 predicted proteins | sample Thericmetagenome_FD_59107 | JGI IMG/M metagenome (GOLD analysis project Ga0065720, IMG submission 59107) | Thermophilic microbial communities from the Joint Bioenergy Institute, California, USA of rice/straw/compost enrichment - eDNA_2 v2... | ecosystem: Engineered > Solid waste > Grass >... | reverse complement strand
GGGCAGCCGCTACCGCGGCGACTTCGAGGAGCGGCTGCGCAAGGTCCTCAAGGAGATCCGCTCCCGCGGCGACATCATCCTGTTCATCGACGAGCTGCACACCCTGGTCGGCGCGGGCGCCGCCGAGGGCGCGATCGACGCCGCCTCCATCCTCAAGCCGATGCTGGCCCGCGGCGAGTTGCAGACCATCGGCGCCACCACGCTCGACGAGTACCGCAAGTACCTGGAGAAGGACGCCGCGCTGGAGCGCCGCTTCCAGCCCATCCAGGTCGACGAGCCCACGATCTCGCACACCATCGAGATCCTCAAGGGCCTGCGCGACCGCTACGAGGCCCACCACCGGGTGTCCATCACCGACGGGGCGCTCGTGGCCGCCGCCCAGCTCGCCGACCGCTACATCAGCGACCGCTACCTGCCGGACAAGGCCATCGACCTGATCGACGAGGCCGGGTCGCGCATGCGCATCCGCCGCATGACCGCGCCGCCGGACCTGCGCGAGTTCGACGAGAAGATCGCCAAGGTGCGCCGCGACAAGGAAGCCGCGATCGACGCCCAGGACTTCGAGCGGGCCGCCGCGCTGCGCGACGACGAGAAGCGGCTCCAGGCCAAGCGCGCCCAGAAGGAGAAGGAGTGGAAGGCCGGCGACATGGACAGCGTCGCCGAGGTGGACGAGGAGCTCATCGCCGAGGTCCTGGCCACCGCCACCGGCATCCCGGTCTTCCGGCTCACCGAGGAGGAGTCCTCCCGCCTGCTCCGCATGGAGGAGGAGCTGCACAAGCGCGTCATCGGCCAGGAGGACGCCATCAAGGCGCTCTCCCAGGCGATCCGGCGCACCCGTGCGGGCCTGAAGGACCCCAAGCGCCCCGGCGGCTCGTTCATCTTCGCCGGCCCGTCCGGTGTGGGGAAGACCGAGCTGTCCAAGACGCTGGCGGAGTTCCTGTTCGGCGACGAGGACGCGCTGATCCAGCTCGACATGAGCGAGTTCATGGAGAAGCACACCGTGTCCCGCCTGTTCGGCTCGCCCCCCGGCTACGTCGGCTACGAGGAGGGCGGCCAGCTCACCGAGAAGGTGCGGCGCAAGCCGTTCTCGGTGGTGCTGTTCGACGAGATCGAGAAGGCGCACGGCGACATCTTCAACTCGCTGCTCCAGGTGCTGGAGGAGGGCCGCCTCACCGACGCCCAGGGCCGCAACGTCGACTTCAAGAACACGATCATCATCATGACCACCAACCTGGGCACCCGGGACATCTCCAAGGGGCAGCCCATGGGCTTCGCGCGGCCGGACGACACCAAGACCAACTACGACCGCATGAAGGCCAAGGTCAACGAGGAGCTCAAGCAGCACTTCCGGCCCGAGTTCCTCAACCGCGTGGACGACACGATCGTGTTCCACCAGTTGACCGAGAAGGAGATCTTCGCCATCGTCGACCTGATGGTCGCGCGGCTGGACGAGCGGCTCAAGGACCGCGACATGGGCATCGAGGTCCGGCCGAACGCCAAGAAGATCCTCGCCGAGCGGGGCTACGACCCGGTGCTGGGCGCCCGGCCGCTGCGCCGCACGATCCAGCGCGAGATCGAGGACGCCCTGTCGGAGAAGATCCTCTACGGCGAGCTCAAGGCCGGCCAGATCGTCATCGTCGACGCCGAGGGCGAGGGCGCCGAGGCCAAGTTCACCTTCCGCGGCGTGCCCAAGCCGCAGGCGGTCCCGGAGACCGCCGAGGTGGGCGCGCAGCAGAGCTGACGCTCCGACACACGGTCCGGCTCCGGCCGGCACGCACCCGACACACGAGGGGAGGGGCGGTCCACGGACCGCCCCTCCTCGTCGTGCAGGCCCCGGCCCGTCCCGGACAAAAACACCCTCCGGTCTGGGAAAAGACACCTCCGCGGCGGTAGGGTCTGCGCTGTGAACCATCCTGCGCAGCCGCCCCACGGCCCCCAGCCCCCCGGTCCCGGCGGCGGACCGTCCGGCCCCTCCGGCCCCGTCGGACAGCCCGGAGTCCCCGGGCAGCCTCCGCCCCCCGTCGGCCCTCCCGTCCAGGGACCCCCGCTCCACCAGGGGGCTCCCGGGCCGCACGGGCCGTACCCGCCAGGCCCCTACCCGCAGCCCGGGGCGGTGCCCCGACGGTCCGGCGGCTCCGGGGCGCTCGGCTGGATCATCGGCGGCGTGGCGGCCGTGCTCGTCCTCCTCGTCGTCGTGGTGGTCGCGGCCGTCGTGGTCCTGGGAGGCTCGGACAGCGGCGGAGGCGGCACCGGCACCGACTCCCGCCCCCGGCCGCCCGCCGCCCAGGGCGTCGAGGAACCGGGGGACATCCCCGGGGTGCAGACCTTCGACGTCTCCTCCTACAACCACGTCGAGGGGACCGTGGACTACCCGCAGTACCCCCCGGTCGGCGGCGACCACAACCCCGTCTGGCTGAACTGCGGCGTCTACACCGTCCCGGTGCCCGCGGAGAACGCCGTGCACTCCATGGAGCACGGCGCGGTGTGGATCACCCACGACCCGGACCTCGACCCCGCACAGCTCGCGTACCTGCACGGCCTGTACTCGACGGGCGACTACATCATCATCAGCCCGGCCGACGGCCTGCCCGCCCCGGTGGTGCTCTCCGCCTGGGGCAAGCAGTTGACCGTCGACAGCGCCGAGGACGAGCGGGTCGTCGACTTCCTCGTCTCCTACGTGCAGGGGCCGCAGACCCCCGAACCCGGGGCGGCCTGCTTCGGCGGGGTCAGCGTGCAGACGAGCTGACCGGGCCGCGGGGGCGTCAGCTCGGCAGCGCGTACTCGCCGGTCTCCAGCGGGTCCACCAGACCGTCGGCCACCAGCCCGTCGAGGGCGCGCTCCCGCTGGGCGTCCTCGTCCCACACCGCGTCCAGCGCGGACTTGGGCACCGGGCCGGGCGCCTCCCGCAGCACCGCCAGCAGCCGACCCCGCACCTGGCGGTCCGTTCCCGCGTAGCGCTGCCCGCGCCGCGGCGGACCGTCGTGCGGGGGCCGCCCGGCCAGCACCCACGCGCACCGGTCGACCACCGGGCACTCCCCGCAGCGGGGGGCGCGGGCGGTGCACACCAGCGCGCCCAGCTCCATCACCGCCACCCCCCAGCGCGCGGCCACCGCGGGCTCCTCGGGCAGCAGCGACTCGGCGAGCCGGTACTCGGCCCGGGTGGGCGTCCTGGGCGGGTACTGCCTGCCGTTCACCAGGCGCTCCAGGACCCGCCGCACGTTGGTGTCCAGCACGGCGTGCCGCTGCCCGAACGCGAAACTGGCCACCGCCGCCGCGGTGTAGGCGCCCACCCCGGGCAGGGCCAGCAGCTCCTCGTGTGAGTCGGGCACCCGCCCGCCGTGCCGCTCCACGATGGCCGTGGCGCACGCGTGCAGCCGCAGCGCGCGCCGCGGATAGCCGAGGCGGCCCCACATCCGCACCGCCTCGCCCGCGGGCTCGGCCGCCAGGTCCGCCGGGGTCGGCCAGCGCTCCAGCCACGCCTGCCAGGCGGGCAGCACCCGCGCCACGGGGGTCTGCTGGAGCATCACCTCGCTCACCAGCACACCCCACGGGGTGGCGTCCGCGGAGCGCCACGGAAGGTCCCGGGCGTTGCCGTCATACCAGGCGAGAACATCTGCACGGTACGGGTTTTCGGTCATAGACAATCAGAATTCCAACGGCGGGTCGGGTAGGTGCAAAACCTCGGAAGCCGGGATACTTACGGCCATGGCTTCGGGACCGGTGAGCAGGGCGACATACTGGAGGCGGCGTGTCTTTCTGTTGGTGGGGGTACTCGCGGTACTGACACTGATCGCGTACGCCTGCCGCCCCTCCAGTGACGAGGGGGACCCGGTCAGCTCGGCGAGCACGGACTCCAGCGCCGAGCCGCAGACCACCCCCGACAGCGGAGAGGGGACCGACCCCAGTATTCCAGCCTCCCCCTCGGCGGAGGCCGACGATGCGGACGACTCCGACGGCGGCGACGAGGCGGACGGCGCAAACGGCTCCGCGGGCGGCGGAAGCGGCGGAGGGCAGGGCGTGGCCCCCGCCGGAGGCGCCGGGGCCAACGCGGTCCCGCAGGGCGGGGGCGGCGGCTCCCGGCCCGCCGCGGCCCCCTGCCACCCCGAGGACGTGGTCGTGAGCGTCGAGTCGGACCGGGAGGACTACGCCGCGGGCGTCGAGCCCGTGTTCACCCTCAGCCTGGTCAACATCGGCCCGTCGGTCTGCACGGCCGAGGTGGGCACCAAGACCGTGGAGCTGCGCATCACCTCCGGCGAGGACCGGATCTGGTCCAGCACCGACTGCGTCGAGGCGACCGCCGAGCCGGTGGAGCTGCGCCGGGGCGTCCCCCACGACGTGGAGATCACCTGGAACCGCACCCGCTCCTGGAAGGACTGCCGGGAGAGCGTCGTCCACGCCCGTCCCGGCACCTACGTGGCCAAGCCCTACAGCGACTACGAGACCGAGGGCAAGCAGGTGTTCCGGCTCCACTGACCCGCGTCAGCGGGGGCGCCGCCGCAGCGAGATCTGCGCGTTGGCGCCGGTGTCGGGGCTGACCACCACCTCCTGGCCGGCGGCGATGCCGTCCACCACGAACTCCGCGTCCACCGGCACGGTCCGCCTGACCAGCCCGAGGGCGATGGGACCCAGTTCGAAGTGGCGGGCCGAGGTGCCGACGAACCCGACGGGGCGGCCGTCGAGCTCGATGTCCGCCCCGCGCGCGGGGAGCCGCTCGGCGGTGCCGTCCAGGTGCAGCATCACCAGGCGGCGCGGCGGGCGGCCCAGGTTGTGCACCCGCGCCACCGTCTCCTGGCCCGGGTAGCAGCCCTTGTCCAGGTGGACGGCGGAGCCGATCCACCCCATCTCGTGGGCGATCGCGCGGTGGTCGGTGTCCAGGCCGAGCCTGGGCCGGTGCAGGGCGATCCGGCGCGCCTCGTAGGCCCACAGCCCCGCGGGACGGGCGCCCGCGGCGGTCAGGGCCTCCGTGACGGCCTCCAGCGCCCCGGAGGGGAGGAACAGGTCGGTCTCGTCCGCGGCGGGGCGCACCACGGTCTCGGCGGGCAGCGCGGCGCGGACCCCGTCCAGCACGGCCGACCGGTCGGGACCCGCGACGGTCACGACCGCGTACTCGGCGCTGAGGTCGGCCACCTCCACCCGCAGCATGAACCGCATGGACTCCAGGAACGCGGCGAGGTCGGCGGCGGTCCCCGGCTCCACGTGCGCCCACAGCGCGGTGCCGTCGTCCACCACGGACAGGTGGTGCTTCAGCCGTCCGTTGGCGTCCATCACCAGGGTCTCGGTGGCGGTTGCGGGGGCCAGCTCCCGCAGGTGCTGGCTGGTCAGGTCGTGCAGCCAGCCCAGCCGGTCGGGGCCGGTGACGCGGACGACGCCCCGGTTGCTCCGGTCGGTCCAGCCCGCGCCGCGCGCCAGGGCGCGCTGCTCCTGGAAGAGCTCCCCGTAGTGGGCGGCGATGTCGTGGTCGGGCGTCTCGGCGGCCACCGCGCCGGGACGCGTGAGCAGCGGCGAAGTCATACCTGTGAGCCTATGCGCCCCAGCACCCGGGCGGGCGCACGCCCGGCCCCGGCGGGCAGTCCGGCAGGAAAAAGCGTTTGCCCTGATCGCACCGTGCGCATACCGTCGTAGGCACGCGAGAAAGGAGGTGGTCCGAAAGTGATTTCTTTGCGGACACGCGAGGTGTTCGCCCGTTAGGGCGACCACGTTCGGATCGCCCTGGCGAATCCACGGTGGACACCCGGACCCTCGGGTGGCCGGCCTTGTCCGACCGGCCCCGGCGCGAGCCGGACAAGACGCCCGAGGGTCCGCCCGTGTCCGGGACCTTCCGCCTCAGGAAGACGTCCTCTTGAGCTGGGCGGACATGTACGGCTGGAGCTCGTTGCCGTCGGCGGCCAGGTCCCAGGCGTAGCCCAGCGTCTCGCGGTCGTCGCCGAACAGCCCGTACAGCCGGTGGCTCGCGGCCACCGGGAGCCCGGTCTCGGTGCGCATCACGACGTCGGTGCGCATCTCCACGCGGTGCGCGAAGATCGTGCCGAGGTAGACCTCGGTGAACCCCTCGGGGTGGGAGAGCAGCACCTCCAGGTGGACGGGGGGCTCGTCGGAGTCCTTCTTCTCCTCGTCCTCCTTGTCGGCGTCCAGCCGCAACCGCCAGTACCCCGACTCCGAGGTCACCGGCTCCCCCAGGGAGCCGTCCGCGTTGACGCGCCACACCCTGCTCCGGTAGTTCAGGTAGGGGTGGCCGTCGTGGGTGAACTCGATCTCCTGGCCGAACCGGAATTCCTCCACGCCGGGGTAGCCGGCGACGCCGACCCCCTCCCACCGGCCGAGCAGGAACGACAGCTTGGCCACTTCCGGATGAATCTCAGGCTGCATAGTGTCCGAGACTAGCGGCGGCCGGGCGCTCGCCCGTACTCGCCGCGGCCCCGGACGGAAACGGACACGGCCTCGCCCACCACGTTCTTTTCCGTTCCCTCCGGTGCTGTTCGTCCGTCATTCGAGCAGGCGTGGAGCGTTTCGGGTATCACTGGAGACGTTCCCGAGAACGCGGTTGCGGCCCGAAGCCGTGACAGATCCTGGTAAAGAAGTAGGGAACGGACAACAGACACAGGACCGTGGGCAGCCCGCGGCGAGTGACAATGGAGGAGAGGCGTCTTCCATGCTGGTGATCGGAATGGCCCTCCTCGTCGGCGCGGCGGTTCTGGCACCCGCGGGCTTCGTCGCCCTCAGGCGCTGGATGCACCGGCGCGATCTCGCGGAACTGCGGCCCAGGGCGTTCGTCGCGCTGGTCGGCAGCGAGGTCACCCTGCACGGACTGGCGGCGGCCGGGCCGGGCGGGACCGTGGAGTCCCGGCTGGCCGGGGTGGAGTGCGTCTGGCACGGCCACGAGGTGGTGCGCCACTACGCCACCTGGCGCACCCTGGAGGAGACCGGGGAGCGGGAGCAGGTGCTCGGCGACGACACGATCGCCGACTACGGCTCTCCGGAGCCGTTCGCCCTCACCGGGGCCGACGGCGGGCGGCCGGGCGAGCAGCCCATCCTGGTGGACCCGGAGGAGGCGGACACCACGCGGGTCAGCCTGTGCCTCCAACGCGTCGTCGCCCGCCCCCAGCGCGGCGTCCCCGCCCCCGCCGACGACCTGCTGGGCCGGATCAAGGGCCGCGTCTCCGGGGTCTTCCGCGGCGAGACGATCGAGTTCGAGTACCGGGAGCGCGCCATCCGGGTGGGCGACCCCGTGGTCGTGCGCGGCCGGGTGGAGCTGCGCGACGGCCGTCCGGTCGTGGCGGCCCCCGCCGACGGCCGCCTCAGCATCGAGCACGACGAGGCCGCGCCCCCGTCCACCGTCGGACGGCCCCGCAACGCCCTGCTGCTGGGCGCCGGGGCGCTGGTGTCGGGCGTGACCGGCCTGCTGCTGGTCCTCGCGGGCGGCTGAGCCCTCTCCCCGGGCCGGTACGGCCCGGTCACGGGCACAGCCGGGTGCGGGTCCAGGCCCCGGAACCGTCCCGGGTGTAGCGCAGCCGGACGTGGCGGCGGTCCGGGGACGCCTGCCAGAACTCCACGCTCTCGGGCAGCAGGGTGTAGAGCGTCCACGTGGGCGCCACCGTTCCAGGCTCGGCCGCGATCCGCTCCCGCGCCCGGGCCACGGCCGCCGCGCGTTCCGCGGCCGAGGCCAGCGGCTCGCTCTGGCCGCCCACGAGCACCTCGGCGCGGGCCTCGGGGGAGCGGGCCAGGAAGTCCGCGGCGCAGCGCTCCGGGGGTTCGGGCACGACGGGCCCGCGCGCCCGGATCTGGCGGCCCTGCTTCGGCCAGTAGCAGGCGATCGCCGCGTTGGGGTTGGCGGCCAGGTCGCGGCCCTTGGGGCTGGCGGAGTCGGAGGCGAAGCGCCAGCCCGTCTCGTCGACGTCCCTGAGGATCAGGAACCTGGAGGAGGGGCGGCCCGCCGCGTCGGCGGTGGCCAGGTTCACCACGTGCGGTTCGGGCACCCCCGCCCGCAGGGCCTCCTCCAGCCACGCGACGAACAGCTCCGCCGGAGTTTCGGGCGTCCGCTCCGGGGCGAATTCGGGCAGGTCGGTGTCGAACACCGGGAGGGCGCGCAGCCGGTCGCGCAGCGGGACGTCGTCGGTGTTGCTCATGGCCCCGATTCTTCCTCCCCGGCGGGGAGGGGGCGAGCTTCGTGCCCGCCCGGCGGGCCGCTAGCACGGGCGACGTCAGTTCCCCGTGAGATTTCCGAGGTTCTGGAAGTGAGGTACGACACTCTCTTGTTTTACTCTGGGTAGTTGTACAACAATCCTAGGTAAATGTCCGGCGTTTGGGAGGGCGTCCGGAGTCATTGGGTTCTGTCCGCTGTGGGGGCACAGACGAAGAAGGAGAGAGATGTCCACACAGGAGCACGCCCCACCACCGTCCCCGGAACCGGCCACGGCCCCCCAGACCTCCCGGGGCGCACCGCGCTCGCCGCTGTGGCCGCCGCTGCGGGCGCTCCTGCTGCGCCTGCACTTCTACGCCGGCGTCCTGGTCGCGCCGTTCATCGCGGTCGCCGCGCTCACCGGCCTCCTCTACGCCTTCACCCCGCAACTGGAGCAGTGGCTCTACGCCGACCAGTTGCACGTCGAGGACCAGGGGCAGCCGCTGCCGGTCAGCATGCAGGTGGAGGCCGCCCGGCAGGCCCACCCCGAGGGCAGCCTCACCGCTGTCCGCATCGGCGGCCCCGAGGACAGCACCCGGGTCCTGTTCGCCGTGGACGGCCTGGAGGAGGGCGTGCGCTCCAGCGTCTTCGTCGACCCCTACACCGCCGACGTCCTCGGCACCCTGGAGGTCTACGGCACCAGCGGCGCGCTGCCCGTGCGCACCTGGATCAGCATGCTCCACCGCCACCTCCACCTGGGCGAGGTCGGCCGCCTCTACAGCGAACTGGCCGCGAGCTGGCTGTGGGTGGTGGCGCTCGGCGGCGTCGTCCTGTGGCTGGGCCGCAGCCGCACCGGCGCCCGGGTGCGGCGCGCCCTGCTCCCCGAGCGGAGCGCCTCCGGACGCGGCTCGACGCTGTCCTGGCACGGATCGGCCGGCCTGTGGCTGCTGGTCGGCGTCCTGGCGCTCGGGGCGACCGGGCTGACCTGGTCCGCCTACGCCGGGCAGAACATCGGCACCGTCCGCCAGGCGCTGAACTGGCAGACCCCCTCGCTGGACGCGGAGATCTTCGAGGAGGGCCACCACGGCGGGGACGGTGGGGCCGGAGGCGGGCACGAGCACCACCACCTCGCCGTCAGCGTGGACCAGGTGGTGGGCGCGGTGCGCGAGGCGGGCATCGACGGGCCGATCGAGGTGGTGTACCCGGCCTCGGAGACCCAGGCCTACAAGGTCGTCGAGACCAGCCGGGAGTGGCCGGTCCAGCAGGACTCGGCCCTGGTCGACCCGATGACGGGCGAGGTCGTCGACGTGCTGCGGTTCGACGACTACCCGTTCATGGCCAAGATGACGACCTGGGGCATCGCCGCGCACATGGGGCTGCTGTTCGGCCTGCCCAACCAGTTGGTGCTGGCCGCCCTGGCGCTGGGGATCCTGCTGCTGATCGGGTGGGGCTACCGGATGTGGTGGCAGCGCCGCCCCACCGCGCGCGAGGGGTTCGCCCTGGGACGGCCGTTCCCGCGGGGAGCCTGGCGCTCCCTGCCCCTGTGGGCGAAGGTCGCGGTCGTCGTGGCCGCGGTCGCCCTGGGCTGGCTGATGCCGGTCTGGGCGGTCTCCCTGGCGGGCTTCCTCGTCGTCGACGCGGTCGTCGCCCGGAGCGGCTGACCCCCTGATCGTGTCGCCGGGGGAAGCGGTCCGTGGTTTGTGTGCACCCCCGGCGGCACCTCCCGGCGGCTCGCGGCCGAGGTCCGGGCGGGCGGCGGCGCTCCCGGCGGCGGCCCGCTCCCGGGCGGCGGCCCGCTCCCGGGCGGCGCCTCGGGCCGCCGGACTATCGGACGCCGGTACACGGGGCCGGAGAAGGTCCGAAAAGCGGGTCGCTGGCTCCGGGGAACCGACCGCCGGAGCCCGGCCGCGCCGTCGCACGGGGGCGCGGTCCGGTCGGGGCGCAGCAGCGCCGACCACGCCGGCCGCCGCGGTCCCGGCCTGCCCCGGCAGGGCCGCTGCGGCCCCGGCCTGCCGGGTCGGGCGCGTCAGGACGCGGCTGCGGCTCCCGTTGCGGCGGGGTTCGGCCCGGGCCCGCGGGGAGTGCGCCGCCGGACCGGGCGGGGCGGGGAGACAGCCTCTCCTCCGGGGAGCGCGCTCGCGGGGAGAGCGCCCTTCCCGGCCGGGTCACGCCGACTCCTCCCGGGGGCAGGAGTCGGGGCGCCGGGTCGGCCGGGGCGGCGGGGCTCCGGGACGGTGGCCGGGACTGTGCCCGCCCAGCTCCAGTCTCCGCCAGGCGGTGGCCCAGCGGCGGTACTCCTCGTCGTCGCCGCCGCACGCGGCGATGAACGCCTCGACGAGGGAGAGCTTGGGCAGCTTGTCCTGGGTCAACGCGGTGTGGAAGGAGGTGGCCGAGCACCGGTTGCCGCAGTTGCGCTGCATCTTCCGGTAGGAGGGGTTGCCCGCCCACCGACGGAACAGGCGCATGGCCGCCACGAACTCCGCTGGAGTGGTGACGGCCATGGGGTTGGGGCGGTTGTCGTGTCCGTCCAGGTCAGGAACTGCGGTGGGACGAGGCGGCCGGTCCGGCCCCCCGCGGCCCCGGGCCTCCCGGTCACGGCGGTCGATCTCGTCGGCGGGGACGGGGACCAAGGGCACCTCGCCGTAGTACCTCCCGTCGGAGCCTCGCCGCACCCGCTTGGGCAGGGCGTCGGGCGCCACCTGGTAGACGGTCGACGGCGCGGACCGGCGCAGAGAGACGTTCGGACCGCTGGGGCTGAGCAGATCAGGGGTCATACCCGCACCTCCCGGACTCCGGCGGACGCGCTGGTGCTGAGACAAACGATCACGGAGTCACTACTCCTTGGACGCGAAAGTGAATAGGTCGCCTGCCCGGACACGGCCCGGAATCGGCGGGCCGTCGCCGTGGAGAAGAGACGGTGAATCCCTCCGCAAAGTCATGAACCGTGGGAAAGAAGTTACCGGAACGGTCGCGAGGCGCAATCCCCGGCACAAGGAGCGAGTCCGCTATGTCCGGTCTGAATATTCCCTGGGCGGGTCAGCGGCCCCCCGGTCGGCGCCGGTGCGTCGGTGCACGTACGCACCAGTGTTCGAATTCGTCCGATTCTGCTCGGGGCTGCTCGGGAGGGTTCCGTATCGTCCGCGGGCTGCGTCGTCCGAACGGATCGGTGAAGATGGCACGGAACAAAAACGGAGGCGGGCGGAACCGATTGCGGTACGCCTTTTTGGTGTTTTCTGTATGACTGTAACAGCCGGAGCCGCCCGGCCCGGCCAAGCGCCGCCCGCAGCCGGAAACGACCGACGCGCCTCCCCCGACCTCCCCCGCCGACGCGCCCCACCGGGACGGGCACCGGGCGCCCCGCCGCACCAGCAGGGCACGACCCGGACCTGGTCCCCGGATTTCGGCCGAGAACACCGACCGGTTTTCGGACGGGCCGCCGACGCGTCCGCGGCGGACCCGGGAGAGGACACCGTCGTGAACCCCCTCAAGAACGCCAGCCCGGCACGTCTGCGGCGGCTGATGAACCTGTGGCCCACCTACCGGTGCGCGGGCATCAAGGTGGTCCACATCGCCGACGACTGGAGCAGCGCCACCGTCCGCCTCAAGCTGGGCCCGCTCAACCGCACCATCTTCGGCACGGCGTTCGGCGGATCCCTGTCGGCGATGACCGACCCGTTCTTCACGCTGCTGGCCCTCAAACAGCTCGGCCGCGGCTACATCGTCTGGGACAAGGCCGCCGAGATCGAGTTCGTCTCCCCCGGGCGCGGCACGCTCACCTCCACGATGACGCTGCCGCCCGAGGAGGTGGCACGGATCCGCGCCGCGACCAGCACCGGGGAGAAGTTCCTGAAGTGGTACGCCACCAGCATCGTCGACGCCGAGGGCCGACCGGTGGCGAAGGTGCGCCGACAGATCTACGTCCGCAGGAAACGCGGGAGCTGCTGAGCCGCCCTCACCCGTCGACCGCACCGTAGGCCGCGCCCCAGAAGTCGGCGAACAGCCCGGGGGAGTGCGGCGAGTCCATCCCCAGTTGGGTCAGCAGGACGCCCACCAGCCCGCTGTCCGGATCGGCGTGGCCGCTGGTGCCCCGGCCGCCGTCCCAGCCGAACCGGCCCGCACCACCCCCCTCCGGGGTGCGGTGCAGCGCCACGGCCACCCCGAACCCCCAGC
>Ga0065720_1020898_pt1 | contig 12290 bp, 10 predicted proteins | sample Thericmetagenome_FD_59107 | JGI IMG/M metagenome (GOLD analysis project Ga0065720, IMG submission 59107) | Thermophilic microbial communities from the Joint Bioenergy Institute, California, USA of rice/straw/compost enrichment - eDNA_2 v2... | ecosystem: Engineered > Solid waste > Grass >... | reverse complement strand
AAAAAAAAAAAAAAAAAAAAATCCAACAGAAGGATAATTTGCCAACTTGTTTAGATTTGTTGGCGTTGCCTGTCGCAAGTCACCGTGCAGCTTCTCGGAAAATTTTGGTGGGGTCATTTTGCTACCCCGCCATTTCGCTCGCACTTCAGCGACAGCATTGACGTCCCCCTCAACCATGGAAACGGCCGCTCATAAGAGTTCACAGAGGCAAAATACTGTACACCACGCAGAACACATATCCAATCTGACACATCACACCTGTCCTGCATATATTCTTCTCTACCAGCAGTATTTTACAGGCTTCACAGATGCAATGCATTAACTGCTGCAACATATTTACTCCTCAACACCCTCCATTCCTCCCGGCCCTCCCGGGCCACCGCTGCGGCCCATCTGCCGCGCCTTGAGCAGCTCATCGCACAGCAGCAGGTTGGAAGCGATGCTCGAGCTGGACGCGATGCAGTTGCGCAGGACACGGAACGAGTCGAACACACCCTCCAGCACGGGATCCATAGGCTGACCGGTCTGGAGATCAATGCCGGCCACGTTACCGGCACGAAGCTCGTCTTGCAGGAGAGCCACTGTAGATAGCTTAGCTACTGCCCAGAACTAGACAAACAGATGAGACAGTTTACTTACCAGCATCCTGCACGTCCAAGCCAGCGTTAGCTGCCAGAGTCTTGGGAATGACCAGCAGCGCATCGGCAAACGCCTCGACGCCAAACTTCGCCTTGCCCTTGACCGTCTTGAGGAACTCGTCGCTGCGCAGGTGCGCTGCGCATGCGATGTGGAAGGCGCCAGCACCGGGCACAACAGCCTTGTCGACAATGCAGTTATATACACTGCGCAGGCCGTCGCGTACGGCGTCGGTCACCTGGGTGATGGTGTGCTGATTGGGACCCTTGATCAGGATGGTCACAGACTTGGGATCCTTGACATCCTCGACGAAAGTGTACTTCTCCTCGCCCAGCTGCTGCTCGTACACTAGGCCAGCCCAACCCAGCACGTCGGGTGTCAGGTCGTCCACGCTGTTCTGCGCCACGCCGCCGCAAACGAGCTGCAGACGCTCCATGTTGCGCCTCTTGGCTCTCCGGAGAGCCAAAATGCCGTTCTTGGCCAGGACGTCGAGAGACAGGGGGTCGATACCCTTCTGGTTGATAACGACGAAGTTCTTGTTTGGGTCGTTGCCGCACACTTGCTTCTTGAGCTCGACGATCTTCTTGAGCTTGAGGTCGACAAACTTCCGTTCGCTCTCCACCAGCTTGTCGCGCTGTTCAGCGCTCGAGTAGAAGAAGCCGGAGTTGATCTCGGACTTCTCGTACTCCAAGCTGACGTTGAGGGTCAGGATATAGGCGTTTTCTACCCGCTTGGGCATGTCGGGGTGCCGAGCGCCGTGGTCGAGGGCAAGGCCGCGAATAAGTTGTGTGTCGGAAGCAGTCCGGTGTTGCATCTTCATGATTTCGATCATGTGCAGGTCGGGCTTAGCCGGGGGCTGGTATATGGCCAGAACGGCATCAACGATGCTGGGTGTGAGGTGTTGGGCAAGGCTAGAACTCAGCTTGGTCGATAGCGATGTCCTGGCAACATTGAGGAGAAGCTCACGGTCGATATCCTTGGGCAGCTTGAACTTGTCCAGGAACTACAGACCAATGTCAGTCATAGACAATGATATCATCAGTCTCCTGAACACACCTTGAGCGCCTCATTCTTGGCAATCTCGAAGCCATCGGTGATGATACGAGGGTGAAGCCCCTCCTGGATGTAGCGGTCTGCCTGCTTGAGGAGCTCGCCGACCAACAACACGACGGATGTTGTGCCATCGCCGCAGATATCGTCCTGAGCCGTCGCCGCGCGTGCGATCATAACAGCGGTAGGGTTTTGTATTTGCATCTCGCGGAGCAGGACATTGCCGTCCTTTGTCAGTTTGATCTTGACGGCGTCAGCATCTATTCGGGGTCATCTTGTCGGCTCGTTCATTTGGTTGACCGTACCTGGCCCGCGCCATCAACAAGCCTGCTCCAGTTAGCCCAAGTTCCAGTCCGCCAAACCAAACCATATAGGGAACTCTTTCATACATCTTGATGGTGCCCATGGGGCCCAGATTCGACTTCAGGACATCCTGGAGACCCTCACCGGCACTTATGTTGACACGAAGTGCCTCTTGCCTCCTCTGTAAACACGAACCGTCAGACTCTGGTCATCGACACCCTCATCGACGCAGTCGTCTTCTTCTGGGGACAGGGGCGCACCCTCGACTCCGCTTTCGGGTTCAGGAGCTGTGCTGCTGACATGGCCGGGAATTATTGGCGACAAAAGCGGTTCCAATGGACGGTCGGTCGGGATATGTGATTACTTTGCGGACTGTACAGCTGGAACGTTGTTGCTATCGCCGCCTCCTCGAACGTTTAACTTTTTTTTTTCCTTCGGTGTTGAGCTACCCAGGTTGCAGGCCGTGCAGGTTTGGGCGGAGGGGCAGCCAGCAGGCAGGGATGTCCCACAAGAAGCTCGGGCCAATGCAGCTGTGGATAGCCTGTGGAAAGCTCATGGAATCTGACAGTGACTGCCGGGCTGCCAGACCGCCCGCCATCACTGAACTGAGGGGCCACTGGTCTGAGGGGCCCAATCTTGGCTTATGTAAGCCGCCTGCCAGGGTTCACCACCCGTCCTAGGAGGGTTCTGGAATGCCGGGCAACGGCCGGCCCCGTCTCGAAACTCATCTTTTGGCCTGCTTGCATCTCTTGTTCAAGTATAAAAACGGCAATAGTTTATTTCAAACATAATTTTTCATCCGTGTATCAGACTGGTCCTATACCCTTTAGGCTGCTGATGGATCTCGGACCGCTTCATTTCCGGCAAGCTGACTGACTTGTCAACACGGTTCTAGGAAATAGTTGATGTCTTGACGGGTTGGGGGTCTGCAGTAGTGCTGACAAAATGCGATGTTAGATATGTTTTAAGATGTGTGGAGTTTACTGAGGCACTAGCTTGTCTGTCAACAACTCTCAGCCCTATCGTACCTCTCGTATCGTACAGTTTATTAACAACCAGACAGTTTCTTCAGACCCTTGCCAAGTAGCACCCGCATACCGGCACAGTGCCTTGTAGGAGTGGAAAGATTCGGTAGCCGACTCTGCAGCTGGACACCACTGTCCGCATCTGACTTGGCTGCGTGTCCAATCTCTATAAGTTGAGTTGGTATCTCACTCACCTCTTAGCGGCAATCCACCTGCCCTCTGAGTATAAATCTACTGCCGATCACTATTGCTTGATGCAGGTCATCTCAGGATCAGAGACGGACGTCGTATTCATACAGCATCAGCTTGTTCGCCCAGAGTTGTTTAGCTGAGCACCGGAAAACTAACTTACCTCACCACCGCCCATCATGAAATTGCCCCTGGGCTCACTGGGGCTTATCACCTTGGCTCTTCTGGGCCTTGGTGCTGCCCAAACCCAAGTTGCTATCATAGGTCCGTTGACAACAAACACTCTGGCTCTGCTTGGACACAGATGTCCGGCCGGGGCGCATGTGTGCATGTGCTGACCGTTGTACAGGCGCCGGAGCGGCTGGATCATCCACCGCGTACCATTTGTCTCAGTATGCCAACGATCTGGGACTCAACGTCAACATCACAATCTTTGAGAAGGAGAATCGCATTGGTGGTCGTACACTCACCATTAACCCGTACGGTGATGCCTCGCAGGTGGTTGAGTTGGGTGCCAGTATTTTCGTTCAAATCAATCAGATCCTCTACAATGCTGCACAGCAGTTTGGTCTGGTTACGATCAGTCAGAACAGCGATTCGGGTGTCGAGGGTCACCTAGGCGTCTGGGACGGTGACCAGTTCTTGTTCACCCTGGATGAGCGTCTCCCTGAATGGTTCAACAATCTCAAGGTTGCCCTGAGATACGGCGTTACCGCCCCTCGACGGACCCAGCAGCTGGTCGCCAGCGTCATCGGGCAATTCCTGCGAATTTATCAGCCTCCTCACTTCCCATTCTCGTCGCTGACAGATGTCGTGGCGAACCTGGGTCTAACCAACGTGACCGGAGTCTCCGCGAACAGTTCCTCAATGCCAATGGGGTAAGTGTCTATGAACGTTTGCTGTCGTTTCAACAAAAGCTCAAATAACCTTGCACAGATCAGCTCTTTATGGCAGCATGACTTTATTCAGGCCCTTACTCGGGTTAATTATGCCTCTAACCTTGCTAACATCCATGGCCTGGATGCCTTGGTATGTCTACTACGTATTAGCCTGCCCAGACCAAGTACGCTGACACCGATAGGTTTCCGTTGCCGCCGAGGGTGCCGTGCAAGTTCTGGGGGGCAACTGGCAGATCTTCCAGAAGATGGTTGAGGCGTCCGGGGCCACCATCAACCTGAATTCCCCTGTTATCGGTCTCAAGAAGAGCGGCAGCAAGTACGCCATCCAGACCATCTCTGGATCAAGTAACACGACCTATCAGATTACCTTCGACAAGGTCATCCTCGCCAACCCTTTCCAGTTTAGCAATATCGACGTCGGCTCCGGCGTCCTGACCAGCTCTATCGAGTCGGTCCCGTACGTCCAGCTGCACGTCACCATCTTCTCGTCGTCCAAGCGCCTCAAGCCGCAATACTTCAAGTGGCCCGGCTTCCTCAACGTACCAACCGGCATCCTGACCACTCTCGCCAAAGCCGACAATGCGAACTCCGGCTCCCAAGGTGTTGGCAAGGCCGGCTTCTTCAGCTGTACTATCCTGCGTACTGCTATCAACCCGGCGACCAAGAAAAAGGAATACATCTACAAGATCTTCTCCCCGCAGGCGTTAACACCATCCCTGCTAAGGTATGCCACGCCTTTCAAATCTTGAGGAGCAGCATCATCACTGACCGTTGCCCCAGCGCCCTCTTTGGACAAACTGTGCCAGACACATTTACGGGCTCTGGTAGCCCGATAAGCTGGTATTACCCGCATGTTTTTCACTCGTATCCCAAGGCCGTGCCGCGCACGAGTTTTCAGGATATTATTGTAGGCGATGGGGTCTACTACACTTCGGGCATCGAGCCCTTCATCTCCACCATGGAGACATCGGCGCTGATGGGCAAGAATGTCGCGCGCCTAATTGTTGACGACCTGGCCAGCGGCGACTCGTCCCAGGTCAAGTCCGGGTTTGGAAGTAACAGGTTTGGTGCGATCCGGAAGCAAGGTCCACCGGAGTGGCCGCCCAGGTGGTGAGCCAGAGAAGGCGAGAAGGATCACAGGATGGTGATGTATCAGCACCTGTGCATAATGTTGGTATTTCGTGCGGCCACAGAGGCAACCATGAAACCTTAGAATGCTGTTAGGAAACCATAATCAGAAATTCCATTAAATACATGCCATTGTTAACTTGATGATGACTGTCATGTGAGTTTTCGTCTCTGCGGCCTGTGGTGTATGGATGAATTATTTATTGGCCTGGATCATGCAGGTCGCACCCTGCGATCCTGTGGCGCAACCCCTTCTCTGTGGCGCGTATCCACAGCATGGCCACACCGCCTTCCGCCCACAGCAAAGCCAAACATTTTCTGGTTGCCCATGACGCAGCACCCCGCTGCAGCTGCACAAAGACCCAAGACTCTGCCAGCGTGACAGCGTGGTGCACGACAAGGGAAGAAAGCCCCCTCTTCCACGCGTCAGGATCCAAACAAACCTTGCGACCCGTCCCTCTCGTCTGGTTTGACTTTGGTTGTCGTCTTTTCCCCATCCTGCGACTTTTACGCGCCCCCAACATTGACGGCGACGACCGTTTCTGCTCAGCCCCTCTCCCCGCTGTTTACCAACAAAAGGACAAAAACACATCAGCAGCCACCATGTTTGTGCTCCGGAATGGTAAGCTCTGCCCCGCTCCACGCTCCCACGCTTTCGCCTTTTACCTCCTGCCTCCACGCGGTCGAGTTTCGACCACCTTCGCACAAATTCCTTTTATCCTACTGTCTCCATCTCGCTTTTGCCTTGCCTGCCGCTGTCAAACTTTACTGCTAATACTGCGCAGTCGGAAAGCTGCTGTTCGGCTCCAGCAACCAGGAGACTCTGATCGAGCTACCACAAGGCCAGCTTTATCTGGTGCGACCGCTGTCTCCCAAGGGGTACTCCGAGCTTATCTTCAAGGACGCCTCGGCGCGAATTCGGCGCACTGCCCAGGACTTCCACTACCAGCTAGTTGTCCAGCGCGTCTACGAAGAAGGCGAGGCCGAACTTCTTGCTGAGGAAGAGGGTGAGGACGGTGGCGCCGGCGCCGACGCTCTTGGTAGTGAACGCGACGAGAAGACTTTCCTTCTAGACGAGGCGCTTCACTTCCGTGTCGAGAACCGCGAGGGCAGTGAGCGAGTCCTGGCTTGGCGCGACCTGAGCGGAGACGCTGGCGACGTCTACGAGTTTGTGTGCGACGCGAGCATTTCGTCCAAGCAGGTGCAGCAGTTTGAGCGCATTGCCCGTGAGTGCCAGTACGAACGCAAGTACCGCAAGCCGCATACCACTGCCTCCGAAGAGGATCTCAAGCAGTTCGAGTTTGCCGACGAGCCCCCTATCCCCCAGGCCAGCCCCATTCATAGCCCAACATTGGCCCGGTCCATTGACGCAATCGACGATATGGCTCTGAACAAGCGCGACAGCTCCCCGGAGCCTCCAACTCCCGCCAAGAGGGGCAAGGAGCGGGATATGAAGCCTCCGGCAGTGTCGCAGCATCCCAAGGCGCGTGAGCTGCTCGCAGCCGAGATCGCCGAGCTGCACTTCTTCGACTTTCCCTCGGGCACCTTCGTTCTGCAAGATGCGTCCGTGACTGCGAAGGTCATGGAGATTGGCGACTGGGAGTACTGGCTCGAGGTTTCTAGTGCTGACCGCGACTGGCTTGGTATTCCCATTGTGGCTGAGATTAACCCCGTATTCAATTTCGAGTTTTTATCTTTCATCTTCAACCAGTTCACCGATGATGGTTCTGCGTACTCGTGGCTCCTGCGGTTCAAAGACCAACCAACTCTGGAGAGGTTCCAGCAAGGCCTGCTGCAAGCCCTCTGGGAGCGTCTCAATGAGATGAAATGGTCGAAGATCAAGGATAAGGAGCGCGATTATGTCGCTGATGCCTTCAACGACCTCGCAATGGAGGACTCGGAGAGTGTCGAGGAAGAAGAGGAAGAAGGGAGGGACGAAGACGAGGAGTCTGAAGAGGAGGAGGAGGAGGAGGAGGAGGAGGAGGATGACCGTGCACAGAGCGAGCACTATGACAGCGACGAGGAGCAGGACGATGTTGACTATAAACCCAAGGACGGCGATGTCAATAAGATGCTCGCTGTCGGTTACAAGCACGACCGGTCATTTGTCGTGCGCGGCTCCAAGATCGGCGTCTTCAAGCATACGCCGAACAACCACCTCGAGTTCAGCACCAACATCTCGAAAGTTCAGACGCCCAAGGGCGAGCTGTTTTCTCCCAAGAAGGTTATGCTCCATAATGAGGACCGTAACCTTATCCTCCAGAAGGACAACGACCCGAACAAGCTGTACCGTATGGATCTCGAGTATGGCAAGGTTGTTGACGAGTGGACGGTTCACGAGGACATCCCCGTCGTTACCTTCGCCCCTGAGAACAAGTTTGCCCAAATGACCAGCGAGCCTACCTTCCTGGGTATCAGTCGTAACGCCCTCTACCGTGTCGATCCCCGCTTGCCGGGCAGCAAGCTGGTCGACTCGCAGCTCAAGCAGTACGTCAGCAAGAACGATTTCAGTGCTCTGGCCACTACGAAACAGGGCTACATCGCCGTAGCGTCCAACAAGGGCGACGTGCGCCTCTTCGACCGCTTGGGTATCAATGCTAAGACGCACATCCCTGCCCTCGGCGAGCCCATTATTGGCCTTGATGTCTCTGCCGACGGCCGTTGGGTCCTCGCCACCTGCAAGACCTACCTTTTACTGATCGACGCGCTGCAAAAGTCGGGCAAGAACGAGGGAAAGCTCGGCTTCGAGAAGTCTTTCGCAGCCGACGCCAAGCCCCAACCGCGTCGTCTGGCTCTGACCCCCGAGCACGTTGCACAGTTTGCCTATGAGACGGGCAAGGGCGTGAGCTTCACACCGGCCAAGTTTAACACGGGTGAGGGTGCCGAGGAGACGAGCATCATTACTGCTTCTGGCCCGTACATCATTGAGTGGAGCCTGAAGAAAGTTCTTGCGGGTAAGAAGGCGCCATACCTCATCAAGAGGTACACGGATGATGTCAAGGCGGACGACTTCAAATTTGGTACGGATAAGAATGTCATTGTTGCTCTGCCACACGAGGTCAACATGGTCAGCCATGCTAGATTGAAGAGGCCTACCAGAGAGAGTATTGCTGGAGACTTTGGACGCAGGACGTCGGCGAGGTATGCCACGCCTGGTAGGTCCCGGTTGGGGAGAGGAGATATCGTGCAGGAGTATTGAAGTGGAGAGGGGAGGGTGAGGGGATTAGAACGAAAGGGTGTCTTTGCCTTTTTTTGTGTTCCTTTGTGGAGTTATGGAATACCAAAGTGATATCTTTTCCCTGGCATGGTGGTCGATGGGATGTGATGTTAATACCTTGTTGTTTGGAAGTTGTTTCTGTTTGGTGCCTGATGTTGCTATGCTAAGGGATCTTTGGCGGTGAATGTGTAATCCTCATGTAGTGATATTGTTATTTTGAGAAATACGACTGACCTTTCTGCGAGCTTTCAGATGTCTTAGTTTCCTGCCACTCAACTGCTTGCCACGCGGCTTCGCAGCCTTTTTGGTTGTGCTGGAGACTCCCAAGCTCCGGTTTAGCCGTATACTGGTCTGGATTTAGAAGTGTGCAGAAAGCACCAGTAATCCTTCGAGCCTCTATGTTTTGGCATCTAACGCCGCAGTCTAATATCTTCACGATGATTGGCGCCATTCTCTCGTCTACACTAGTCTTTTGACATTAAGGCGCCTGTGCAGCCATCCCAGCTCGACTTCGACTCAGAGCCTTGTGTAACATGTGCCCACATATCAGGTCGATGCTGCACTATCTTTACTCGTCCGGCCTCCAAAAACAGCTAGCCTACTGCTCGAGTACCCTTACAGCAGTAATGCGTCCCTGTAATAATTTGGCTAAGCAATAAAACTGCATCGTGACTTCAGAGGATGAAACATGGCTTGGGGCCCGCATGTGATGGTTGGTAACGAGAAGGGTAATGGAGACAACGAGGGAGGTTGGAGTTTAACAAGGCTGAGAAGTGTAGTCGATAATGGATAAAGGCTGTTGACACTTTCCAACGTTCAAACTATTTTCACTTTGCGGCGGATGATCGCCGGTTTACGGAAACGGGGAACATCCATCAGCAGCTGTTTGGACATTCTTTCAACACGACCGACCTCCAGACTACGACCTTCGCTTCAAGATAGATTTGCCGATGCTTCATTCCGGCCCTACTGCGTCGGGGTTACTCACAATGACTTTGCCACCAATCATTACATTTCAGGCTTCTCAGCATACTACGGTATACGGTCGCTCAACCGACATTCCCACGCTTTTCTCAAGGCAAGAATTCGACTTTTCTCTAGCCACTCACACATCTTGTCCTGATTATGTTGGTGTGGAAGAAGGAGCCCCAATACTTGCAATCCCTATCCTTGCCACTCTTTGGATCATTCCGGTCGCAGTATTCTGGTTCTTCACTTTCCGGCTCGTACCTGAGAAGGACTCCCCATTTCGCCGAGGCGTTATCTGGTTGAAGGGGGTTTTTCCCCTTTGGGTGATGTACATTCAACATATTCGATATCGATTGACTTAGGGGCTAACTGACAAATCGTTAGAACCTTACTAGTTATGACAATATACGGTGCTTGGATAGCCGAACTGAAAAGGCTTGGAATTACGGGGGTAATCCTCTCAGAAGGTCATGCCTTTGCCCGTCATGTCTCTAATGTTGTGCTCTTTATTACTCTGTTTTGAGCTCGGCCACGGCCTTCTCTTCCATATTGGTGGACAGCCAGCTTGGGTCAAAAAGAAACTTCGCTTTTTCATCCTCCAATGGGCAGGAGTCCTAATTCTGCTCTCCGGAATCGTATTTGGCTACGCAATCTATGCAATTCTTGAGGAATCGTAGGTCATCTACTCCTCATATCTAGCCAAGATGTCACTGAATGCGTGTTGACAGTGGTGAATCGAAAGCGATGGGATACCCTGGAGTAAATTTAAGGGGGCCGTTGCTATCTTGATGTGGATTACAAGCATTCCTTTACTTGGCTTCATTTGGTTCGTGTACATAACACTCAGGAACGATTCAGCACTGATTGATGTAAGTTGGAATGGTGACTATCAGCCATATTAGAGCCATCACTCTCAAGACTTCATCCGCTAACAAAAGTTATCAACGTACAGCAAAGGCCATGTCTGCTACTCCTATTGTCTGCCATCCTCGAATTCATTCGCCTTGCTGTCATCATGGCAGTTACCATCTGCTGGTATATCATACCAAAAGAAGCTTGGGGTGATCGCCCTTTCTATTGGATAGAGGATCTGGACCAAACCTACTATATCGATGCAGGGTCCTTCAGTGAAGTCCTGGCTCTATGGGTTATCTCACCGCTTGTCGACACTACCTGCATGGGACTGCTTCTCATCTTTCTCTACCTAGCCGTTCGCAAACCCGCCAGAGGACGCTGGTCGCCTATTTCTCAGATCGAAGTAACTACTCCAAAGCAAGACAGTGTACAGAATCCTACAGATTCGAAGACCTCGACCAGCACCTACAATGAACCCACTCATCCATCTAACCCTCCTTCAAGCGGAGTCAATTTCCCGCTCAATGACTTGTCCAGGTCTCTGAGCAACATACCAGCCGCCATAGCTATGTCCCAACAGCAAATGCAGAACCAGGCACAGTCCCAACAACCACTGATCCTGATGGTGTTACCCTGTGGGCAGATGATGTCACAGACATCACAGACATACCAACAACTTTTCCAAGCGGCTGAGCTACTTGCTAATATCGTGGTGCCATCCCCCAACCAACAGCCGGCAGGACAGGGGGGAGGGACGAATACTGTGCCTGACGCGCCAGCGAATGTGGCCGAGTTGAAAGGGAGTTATCCAGGGGATAACTCACTCCATTTAGGAGGAAACGGCGTGGTCTCGGACCAGCCCAGTACTGTGTGCCCATCGATGCAAACCCTGAAAGTTATCTTATTTTGTTAAATAAATCATTACGACCTACGAACATGGCGAAAACGCCACGAAGGGCGTTCAGGAGTGTGAAATCTTCCAGGTTAGCACAATTTACTAATATCTACGATCTTAAAACATGTACGCATAGAAGAAGTCCACCTTCTTCAGGCTAGTACAGGCAGATTGCTATTGGTGGATACATGAGCAGTGTTGGACGATGTCAATGACGTAAGTCATCCAATACTAACTTAGCTTTTAACCTAATAACTGAAGCTCTTCTCTGAGCTACACACTAGCAACAACAGAGAAGTCTCATCACTCTTTTAACTGCTTATACTTATTGGCACTCAAAGACGTTAGCATGCCATCTGAAGTCAAGGACAAAAAAGGTGAATCGATACAAGAAGGAGAGCATGTGTTTGCACGTTCGAGAGGTGGTAGACACGAAGGCGAAGTTGAGAGGATAGTGACTTCCAAAAAAGAAGCTGAGAGGGAAGGTGTCAAGCATCCGCCAAAGGTTTGTCAAGATTGCCTTGAGTAATAGCAAAGTCTAACCACCTTCAGGTCCTCTACACTGATCAACATGGCCATCATGTCCAGCATAACCCAGCAGCCATAGAGCACGGGGAATATAAAAAGTAACTTTGCTAGGCCATTAAAACAGAAATGAAGGCATATGTAATGTGTCAGGCCGGTAAAGAATGTCTTAATTACCATCTGACAAGTTGCCATATCGTGAGGTATCATCAATTACTCCCAACATTCCTAGCAATAATCCCAATCTCTTTTTCATCATGCCATGCCATCATCACAAGCTATGTACATATATTTTAATTACAAAACAACTGTTCAGTCCCCTAAGCCCTCACCTCTGGCCCCTTGGACGATCCCCACCCATGCACATGAAAGGTCCCACTCAGCTTCTTCTTCAGCCCCATCTTCTGCAGAAGTGACACCTTATCCTTCGCCTTAACCGCAGCCTCAAACTCCTTATCGCGCTGGTTGCTTGGTGAGAAGAGAGATATTGGCAATGCGCAGGGCGGCAGGCCGTTCGGGTTGCGTTGGGCAGCGACAGCGTTGGCGTTAGAGGTCGCGCTCAGCCCGGCCAGGTTCAGCGGTGCGGGAGGCGGCGCCCG
>Ga0065720_1003830_pt1 | contig 12293 bp, 7 predicted proteins | sample Thericmetagenome_FD_59107 | JGI IMG/M metagenome (GOLD analysis project Ga0065720, IMG submission 59107) | Thermophilic microbial communities from the Joint Bioenergy Institute, California, USA of rice/straw/compost enrichment - eDNA_2 v2... | ecosystem: Engineered > Solid waste > Grass >... | reverse complement strand
GGCCACGCGCTCCGGCTCAGACGCGGGCCACGCGCACGCGGATGGTCTCGCCCTCGCCGACCTCGCCCGCGAACGCGTCCGCCCCGGCGTCTCCGAACGACACCGACGTCGCCAGCGTCTCGGACGCCACGAACTCCTCGTGGGCCCGCACGGCCGCGACGACCTCGTCGGAGGCGTCGATGGCGAGCGTGATCCGGTCCGACACGGCCAGGTCGGCCTCGCGGCGGGCCTGCTGCACGACCCGGATCACGTCGCGAGCCAGGCCCTCGGCGGCGAGCTCCGGGGTGACCTCGGTGTCGAGGATGACCACGCCGCCCGCNTCGAGNGGGGCGGCCGCNGCCGNACCCTCNGCCGCNCGNGGNACNAGCCGCAGCTCGTACTCACCCTCCTGCANNGTCACNCCGGCNGCGACGGGCTGACCGTCCACAAGGGACCACTCGCCGGCCTTGACCGCCTTGATGACCTGCTGCACCGCCGGGCCGACGCGCGGGCCGAGGGCCCGCGGCACCACGGTCAGCACCTGCTCGCAGTGGGCCGCCACATCGTCGGTGAACGCGACCTGCTTGACGTTGACCTCGTCGGCCACCAGGTCGGCCAGCGGCTGCAGGTCCGCCGCGTTGGGCGTGGCCACGGTCAGCGTGCGCAGCGGCAGCCGCACGCGCAGCCCCTTGGTCTTGCGCAGCGACAACGCGGCCGAGCAGACATCCTGCACCCGGTCCATCCGGGCCACCAGCTCCGGATCGCTGGGGAAGATGCTCGCGTCCGGCCAGTCGGTCAGGTGCACCGAGCGGCCGCCGGTCAGCCCGCGCCAGATCTCCTCCGCGGTCATGGGCGCGAGCGGGGCCAGCACCCGGCACAGCGTCTCCAGCACCGTGTACAGGGTGTCGAACGCGTCCCGGTCACCCGCCCAGAACCGGTCCCGCGACCGGCGCACGTACCAGTTGGTGAGCGCGTCCAGGTAGGACCGCACCGACTGGCAGGCCGCGCTGATGTCGTACGCGTCCAGCTGCGCGGTCACCGTGGCCACCAGCTCCCCGGTCTTGGCCAGCACGTACCGGTCGAGCAGGTTCTGGCTGTCCACCCGGGCCGACGCCTCGTACGACTCCGCGTTGGCGTACAGCGTGAAGAAGTACCAGACGTTCCACAGCGGCAGCAGCACCTGGCGTACGGCGTCCCGAATCGCCGCCTCGGTGACCGGCATGTCCCCACCCCGGATCACCGGCGAGGACATGAGCATCCANCGCATNGCGTCCGAGCCGTACTTGTCGAACATCTCGTAGACGTCCGGGTAGTTGCGCAGGCTCTTGGACATCTTGCGGCCGTCGGAGCCCCACAGGATGCCGTGGCTCACGCAGGTCCGGAACGCTGGCCGGTCGAACAGCGCGGTGGCCAGCACGTGCATGGTGTAGAACCAGCCGCGGGTCTGCCCGATGTACTCGACGATGAAGTCGCCCGGGTAGTGGTGCTCGAACCATTCCTGGTTCTCGAACGGGTAGTGCACCTGGGCGAACGGCATCGACCCGGACTCGAACCAGCAGTCGAGCACCTCCGGCACCCGCCGCATCATCGACTTGCCGGTCGGGTCGTCGGGGTTGGGCCGCACCAGCTCGTCGATCATCGGCCGGTGCAGATCCGTCACCTTGACCCCGAAGTCGCGCTCCAGCTCGGCGAGCGAGCCGTAGACATCGACGCGCGGGTAGTTGGGGTCGTCGGACTTCCACACCGGGATGGGCGAGCCCCAGAACCGGTTACGGCTGATCGACCAGTCGCGGGCGTTGGCCAGCCACTTGCCGAAGGAGCCGTCCTTGATGTGCCCCGGGACCCAGGTGATCTGCTGGTTCAGCTCGAGCATGCGGTCCTTGATCTTGGTCACCGCCACGAACCACGACGAGACCGCCTTGTAGACCAGCGGGGTGTCGCAGCGCCAGCAGTGCGGGTAGGAGTGGGTGTAGGTGTCCTGGCGCAGGACGACGCCCCGCTCCCGCAGCTCCCGCATGATCGGCTTGTTGGCCTCAAAGACCTGCATGCCCTGGTACGGCGGGACCAGCGCGGTGAAGTTCGTGTGGTCGTCGACCGTGACGATCGTCGGGATCCCGTTGGCGTTGCAGGCGTTCTGGTCATCCTCGCCGAACGCCGGGGCGAGGTGGACCACGCCGGTACCGTCCTCGGTGGTCACGAAGTCGGCGGCCAGCACCTGGAACGCGTTGGGGCCAGCCTGGTCGACCAGGAAGTCGAAAAGCGGCTCATAGCGACGACCGACGAGCTGCGACCCCTTGACCGTGCCCGTCCGAGTCCACCCGTCCAGTTCCTTCTCATACGCCGCCAGCCGGGCCTCGCCGACGTACGCCTTCTCGCCATCGCGCTCGAGCACGGCGTAGTCGATGTCCGGGCCGACCGCCAACGCCAGGTTCGACGGCAGCGTCCACGGGGTCGTGGTCCAGACCGCGATCTTCTCGTTGCTCGGCTCGCCGGCCTCGGTGCGCAGCCGGAACCACACGGTCAGGGTCGGGTCCTGCCGGTCCCGGTAGACGTCGTCCATCCGGGTCTCGGTGTTGGACAGCGGGGTCTCGCATCGCCAGCAGTACGCGAGCACCCGGAAGCCCTCGTAGATCAGGCCCTTGTCGTAGAGGGTCTTGAACGCCCACATGACACTCTCCATGTAGGACAGATCGAGTGTCTTGTAGTCGTTGGCGAAGTCGACCCACCGGGCCTGACGGGTGACGTAGCGCGTCCCACTCGGCGGTGTAGGCGCAGCACCGGAGGTACGACAGGCTTCGTTGAACTTGGCGACGCCGAGATCGAGGATCTCCGCCTTGGTGGAGATGCCGAGCTGCTTCTCCGCCTCCACCTCGGCTGGCAGACCGTGGCAGTCCCAGCCGAACCGCCGCTCGACGCGTCGGCCGCGCATCGTCTGGTAGCGCGGCACGACGTCCTTGACGTAGCCGGTGAGCAGGTGCCCGTAGTGCGGCAACCCGTTGGCAAACGGCGGTCCGTCGTAGAAGACGTACTCGTTGGCGCCGTTTCGGCCGGCTTCGCGAGCCTCGACCGAGGCGGCGAACGTCTTGTCGGCGGCCCAGTAGTCGAGCACCTGGCGCTCGATCGCCGGCAGGTCGGGACTCGCCGGCACGGCGGACGGCGCTGGGCTCGCCGTGGTCGCCTTGCTCGACGTCCGCTTGCGCTTGGGTGCCGCTGTCTTGGGGTACGCCATCGCCTCGCTCCTCGAACTGACCGGTGTGGACAGTTGCGCGAGGACGAGCCTGCCCGGCCCGCGGTACCACCTCGCTTGGCCCCGAGCCTCGGCGGGCGCTCGTGGCGAGCAGCACCGAGGGTCGGGAACCCGCTCATTCGTCGGCTGTGACGGGCCGTCCCGTCCGGTTCTACTGAGGCCGGCCGAGACATCGGGGCGGCCCGTTCTTCCGGAGGCTCGCCGGTGATTGCCGGGTCAACGCCGTTGCCATCCAGGCTACCCGAGCTGTGGCCTCGCGCACGAACCGGTATCCCGGCGTACCGCCGGTCCCGACCTCTGTCCCGACCAGGGGCTGTCCCGACTAGTGACGAACCGCGAACGGGGCGGCGGTGGGCGAGGTGGCCCAGACGGCCGGGGCCTGCTCGCCGTCCAGGCGGGCCAGCCGGACGGACCGGGCCTTCGCCACGGCCACGACCTGATCACACGTACGGCGCAGCGCCGCGGGCGGCGCCGTAACCGCCGCGATCACCGTGGCGCCAGCCACGAAACCGTCCTCAGCGGCGCTGGCGAGGACGTCCTCGCCGGTCCCACCGGACGGGTCTCCCCCGGGCCCGGGGGTACGCCCGCTGGCACCGCGCCCGGCGGCGCGTTCGCTGGCCGGGCGCCCGCCGACCCCGCGGTCGAAGCGCACGCTCAGGTGGCTCACCCCGCCCGCGAGCGTCCCGTGATCCGGGCGCCACCCTGTGACCGCGTAGTGGGTCCGGACCGTACGGCCGGCTCGCCACCAGCTCCAGTGCTCCTGCGGCGGCCCGTCGAGCCCGGTCGCCTCGACGAGGGTGGGGACAAGGCCGTCCGGCGTCACCGGTCGGGCCGGCCACCCGGCCGCGTCGAGCGTCCGTACGGCCTTGGCCACCGCCGCCGCGACCGTCCGCTCGACGGCGCTGACGCCCCCGTTGTGTTCGGTCGCCAAGGCATCCGCGGGGGTCATCCGCACCGTCACCCAGGCCGGCCGGGGCTGGCCGGGGCTCGTCCCGGGCACCAGCACCACCTGCACCGACGAGACCTGGTCGAGGAGAGCGGCGAACTCGCGGTACGGCACGGGCCGGGCGTCGAGGGCCGCGCCGGCCGGTGGCATCGGCTGGGGTTGCGCCAGCCCGGGATACGCCGCGACGCCGGGCGCCCAGCCGTCGCCGGCGGCCCCGGACACCGGCACCAGGTCGTCGTCCCACAGCGACCCGACCTCGGCCACCGCGAACCAGCCGTCCGCATCCGTGGCCACGGCGACCGGGTGGACGCCGACCGTGACCGAGCGCAGGGAGAACTCCGGCGCGAGCGTGCGGAGCCAGGCCACGGGCACGGGGACCGTCCCGGCGTCGACCGTGGCCGTCACCACCTGCGCGGCGGCCAGGCGACGCCGCCGCCGGAACCGGGAGGACAGGGCCACCGCCTCGTACCACCACCGCCCGCCGGCCCGGCCGAACGTCGCCACCAGCACAGCCGTTCCGAGAATGGCGACGCCGAGAAAGACCCACCAGGGCGCGAAGGCCGACCCGATGACCGCCACGGCGGTCACCTCGGCGACGACGAACTGACCCGTCCGTACCCGCCGCCGCACCGCCACTCCTCCCGATATCCCCCAAAAAATGGTCATGAGACGCACCGAGGGTAGTTCTTCCGTTGCCACCCGCGTACCCCGTAGCCTCGCTCACGTGAACCGGCGGTGGTACGTCAGCGACGCGCAACGGATCGTGATCTATATCGCCGTGGTCGCCGCGGTCTTCCTCGCCGCCATGGCCCTGGGGTGGCAGAAGTTCTGGCTCCTGCTCGTCGCGGTCAGCGGGCTCGGCGTGACGATCGTGGGCGTGCTCGCCGCAGCCGCCCGGCGCGGCGCGGGCGGGTACGAGGTCGTCACCGCCCGGGTCCTGTCGGTCTCCTCGCCTCCGCCGAACACCGGCATCGCCGCCCGCTGCGACATGGTGCTGGAGGTCCTGCTGCCCGGCCGGGCTCCGGTGCGAGCGCGGCACCGTGACCCGGCCGTTCCGCTGGAGCGGTGGCCGCAGCCGGGGCAGACGTTCCCCGTCGAAGTTCGCAGCGGCAGCCCGCGCCGGCACCTGCACATCCGCTGGGATCTGGTCGGCCAGGGGATGGTCCGGGCGCCCGACGCGCCGTCCTCGGGCGGGAACGGCGACGCGGCCCCAGCGTTCGTGTGGGAAGACGAGAACGAGCCGATCGTCTACTCCCCCACCCCGCCCCGCCCGCGCCGGCCCTCGTCGTCGCCGTCCTCGCCTTCACCGTCTGCGGCCTCGGCGTCACCAGTGACCCCGCCGTCGCCCGCCCCGCCACCGGCGTCGTCGTCCCCACCGTCGGCCGGGACGACGACCAGGGACTCCGAACCGGAGGTCTTCCTGTACGAGACCTTCGCCGACCTGGACGACGCCCTGGCTGACTTCGACGCCGAGACGGTCCGGACGCCGGCGCCGCCAGCGGTCGTCGACCAGCCGCGCGCCGACCCCAACGGCCACGACCCGGACGGGTACGACCCGGCTGACTTCGAGACGCCGCACCTGGCCGAGGAGGCGCCCGAGCCGGCGCCCGCCGTCCGGGGCGGTCCGGGGTTCGAGCCCATCACGCTCTCCGACTTCGATCCGGCCGACGTCGACATCCGCGACTTCATGGACGAGCCGCCGGCCGTGACGACGATGCCGCCCGACGAGGAACCGGCGGCGGACGCCGCCGCGACCAAGACGCCGGCGGGCCCGGCCGCGACCAAGACGCCGTCGGGCCCGGCCGCGAGCGAAGCGGCCACCCCAGCGACCGCAGCGGAGCCGACCGCCCGCGAACCGGAGCGCCCGTCACCGACCGAGGGACCATCGGCCACCGCCGAGCGGGGGTCAACGCCCGGCGCAGCCCCGGCCCCCGCCATCCCGCAGCCTCGCGATCCGAGCGGGACGGCCGCCCCGGGCCCCGGGGTCACCGCCACCCGCCCGGTGACCGACCTGAGCCGGTCCCTGCGCTTCTACCGCGACACGCTCGGCTTCTCCGTCGTCTTCAGCTCGGCCCGGTCCGCGTTGGTCGAGCGCGGCGGCACCCGGGTGCTGCTGGACGAGCGAGCCATCCAGCCGTCGCCGGGCGAGGTCCACCTGGATGTGACCGGCATCGAGGAGGTCTGCGCCTCGGTCCGGGCCGGCCTGGGCGAGGTCATCGAGGCGCCCGCCCCGGTGTACGACGAACCCGGGCTGCAGCTGTGGCGGGCCCGCCTGCGCGACCCGGACGGGCACACGGTCGAAGTGATCGAGTGGCGCAGTAGCAAGACGGTGTAGGGCGTAAGCGGCTACAGGCGCATGCGGCGCCCGGGTGAACGGGCGTACGGGCAGAAGCGGTGCCGGGCCTCAGCGCCGGCCCAGGACGGTGGCGCGTACGCGCAGCACGTAGAGCCAGATGATTCCGAACAGGCCGCCCAATACGAGCAGCGACAGGTGCACGGCGAACCCGTACCCGATCGCCACCAGCGGCAGCACGGTCCCCACCCACCACGCCCAGCGGTGACGCAGGAGCCCGGCCAGGGCGAAGCAGACCACCGCGAGCGCGGCCACGAGCGCGGTGCCGGTGTTACCCCCGGCGCCGAGGACCCGCAACGGCACGATCGCCATCAGCAGTCCCACGCCCTCGGCCACCAGGGCGGCCGCCCCCACTCCGCGCACCGCGGCCTCGGGGTTGCGCAGGCCGGACGGCCGCTGGCCGGACGTGCTCCCGCCGCTCCCGGCGCCCCCGACGTCCGGCCGGCTCTGGTCCGGTCCGGCCCCGCCGGACTCGCCCGACTCACTCATGGCGCCCACCTGTTCATTCCCGCACCAGCAGCCGGCGCGCGTCGGCCACGGTGACGACCGATCCGGTGATCAGAACGCCGGCCCCGGAGAGGATCTCGAGGTCCTCCTCGGCCATCACCACGGCCTTCTCGATCGCGTCGGCGAGGTCCGGCACCACGCTGACCCGGTCTTCGCCGAAGACGTCGACGGCGAGCCGGCCCAGCTCGTCGGGTGGCATGGCCCGCGGCGACGAGCTGCGGGTGCAGACGACCGCGTCGGCGATCGGCTCGAGGAGGTCGAGGATCGCGGACACGTCCTTGTCGGCCAGTACGCCGAGCACGACCACCAACCGGGTGAAGGAGAACTCCTCGCGCAGCGCCTCGACCGTGGCGTTCATGCCGTGCGGGTTGTGGGCCGCGTCGAGCAGGATCGTCGGGGCCGATCGCACCCGCTCCAGACGTCCGGGCGACGTGGCCGCGGCGAAGCCGTCCCGGACGACGTCGGGGTCGAGCTGACGGGTGCTGGCGCCCGCGCCCAGGAACGCCTCGACGGCGGCGAGCGCCACGGCGGCGTTCTGGGCCTGATGCGCCCCGTGCAGGGGCAGGAACACGTCGTCGTAGACGCCGCCGAGGCCCTGGAGGGAGAGCAACTGCCCGCCGACCGCGATGGTCCGGGTCAGTACGCCGAACTCCTCGCCCTCCCGGGCCACGGTCGCGTCGACCTCAGCGCAGCGCTCCAGCAACGGACGCATCGCCTCGGCCGACTGCGCCGCGGACACCACCGTGGCGCCCTGGTGGATGATCCCGGCCTTGGCCAGGGCGATGTCGGCGATCGTGTCCCCGAGCCACTGGGTGTGATCCAGGCTGATCGGGGTGATCACGCAGGTGCCGGCCTGCAGCACGTTGGTGGAGTCGTCGGCGCCGCCGAGCCCCACCTCGACGATCGCGACGTCCACCGGCGCGTCGGCGAAGGCGGCCAGCGCCATGGCCGTCGTCATGTCGAAGTAGGTCAGGGTCTCCCCGGCGCTGCGCTGGTCGAGGAAGGCCGCCACCGGAGCGACCTCCTCGTAGATCGCCACGAACGCGTCCTCGGTCAGCGGCTCGCCGTCGATGCTGATTCGCTCGCGAACGCTCTGCAGGTGCGGGCTCGTGTAGCGGCCGGTGCGCAAGCCGTGGGCCCGCAGCAGCGCATCGATCATCCGCGCCGTCGAGGTCTTACCGTTCGTACCGGTGATGTGGATGGCCGGGTAGGCCCGCTGCGGGCTCCCGAGCAGATCGAGCAGCCCCTCGATCCGGGACAGGTCAAAGACCATCCGGGTGTAACCCCGGGCGGTCAGCTCAGCCTCGACCTCAGCGAAGGTGGCCACTGGACTCCATGTTCTGTCACGGGTACGGCCCAAAGGCCGTACGGTTGGCTGCGCGCACCGGGCGCCGGCGCCCCAGCGGTCAGGGCGCCCAGCGGCGCTGTGCCCCAGCGGTCTCAGGTCCCCGGGCGGGGACCTGAGCCAGTCAGGCGCCCAGTGCGGCGAGAGACGCGTTGATCCGGGCGAGGTCGGCCTCCGCGTTCGCGAGCCGCTGGCGGACCTTCGCCACCACCTCGGCCGGCGCCTTGTCCGTGAAGGCCGGGTTGTCGAGCTTGGCCCGGCAGCCCGCGATCTCCTTCTCGGCCGCGGCGCGGTCCTTCTCCAGACGCGCCCGCTCGGCGGTGACGTCGATGGCGCCCCGGGTGTCCAGCTCGACGGTGACGCCTCGCCCCACGTGCAGCGACGCGGTGACCGAGAAACCGTCGCCGGGCTCGTCCAACCGGGCCAGCGCGCGGATGAGTGGTTCGTGGGCCGCCAGGCCGGCGTCGGCCAGCCCGGTGAGCCGGGCCGCCACCCGCTGTCCGGGGCGCAGCCCCTGGTCGGACCGGAACCGCCGCACCTCGGTCACCACCTGCTGGAGGGCGGCCACGGTCGCCTCGGCCGCGTCGTCGATCAGGGACTTCTCGACGGTGGGCCAGGCGGCCCGCACGACCGAAGACTTGCCGCTCAGCGCAGACCACAGCTCGTCGGTGACGAACGGAATGATCGGGTGCAGCAGCCGCAGCAGCTGGTCAAGCACGTGACCCAGCACCCGCCGGGTCACCGCGGCCGCCTCACCCGCCGAGCCCTCCTCGGCCCCGCGGGCGAGCACGGGCTTGGCGAGCTCGACGTACCAGTCGCACACGTCGTCCCACGCGAAGTGGTACAGCGTGTCGCAGACCTTGGCGAACTCGAACTCCTCGAAGTACTGGTCGACCTCGGCGATCACGCGCTGGAGCCGGGAGAGGATCCATTTGTCGACCGTGGACAGCTTCGCCCGGGCGGGTAGGCGACCCTTGACGGTGGCTCCGTTGAGCAGCGCGAACCGCGTGGCGTTCCACAGCTTGTTGCAGAAGTTCCGCGAGCCCTGACACCACTCCTCGCTGATCGGCACGTCGGCCCCCGGGTTGGCGCCCCGGGCGAGGGTGAACCGGGTCGCGTCGGCACCGAACCGCTCGATCCAGTCCAGCGGGTCGACCACGTTGCCGAACGACTTCGACATCTTCTTGCCGTACTGGTCACGCACCATGCCATGGAGCGCCACCACGTGGAACGGCTGCCGGCCGTCCATCGTGTACAGGCCGAACATCATCATCCGGGCGACCCAGAAGAAGAGGATGTCGTAGCCGGTGACCAGCACGCTCGTCGGATAGAACTTCGCGAGGTCCGGCGTCTCGTCCGGCCAGCCGAGCGTGGAGAACGGCCAGAGCGCGGACGAGAACCAGGTGTCGAGCACATCCTCGTCCTGGTGCCAGCCCTCACCGACCGGCGGCTCCTCGTCGGGGCCCACGCAGACCGTCTCCCCGTTGGGGCCGTACCAGACCGGGATCCGGTGGCCCCACCACAGCTGCCGGGAGATGCACCAGTCGTGCATGTTGTCGACCCAGGCGAAGTACCGCTTGGCCATCTCGCCGGGCACGATGCGCACCCGGCCGTCGCGCACGGCGTCGGCGGCCGCCTTCGCCAGGGGGCCGGTCTTCACAAACCACTGCAGGCTCAGCCGCGGTTCGACCGTCGTCTTGCAGCGCGAGCAGTGGCCGACCGCGTGCACGTACGGGCGCTTCTCGGCGACGATGCGACCCTGCTCGCGCAAGGCGGCCACGATGGCCGGCCGGGCCTCGAACCGGTCCAGGCCCTGGAACGGGCCGGGAGCGGTGATCACGCCCCGCTCGTCCATGATCGTCAGGCTCGGCAGGTCGTGCCGCTGGCCGATCTCGAAGTCGTTCGGGTCGTGGGCGGGGGTCACCTTGACCGCGCCGGTCCCGAACTCGGGGTCGACGTAGGGGTCAGCCACGATCGGGATGCGCCGGCCGGTGAGCGGGAGCTCGACCTCCTTCCCGACCAGGTGCTTGTACCGGTCGTCGTCCGGGTGCACCGCGACCGCCGTGTCGCCGAGCATCGTCTCCGCCCGGGTGGTCGCCACCACGATCGACACGTCGCCGTCGCCGTACCGGATCGAGACCAGCTCGCCCTCGTCGTCGCTGTGCTCCACCTCGATGTCCGACAGCGCCGTCAGGCAGCGTGGGCACCAGTTGATGATCCGCTCGGCGCGATAGATCAGGCCGTCGTCGTAGAGCCGCTTGAAGATCGTGAGCACGGCCCGGGAGAGGCCTTCGTCCATCGTGAAGCGCTCACGGCTCCAGTCGACGGAGTCGCCGAGGCGGCGCATCTGCGAGAGGATCGCGCCCCCGGACTCGGCCTTCCACTGCCAGACCCGCTCGACGAACTTCTCCCGGCCGAGGTCGTGCCGAGACAGGCCCTCGGCGGCGAGCTGCCGCTCAACCACGTTCTGGGTCGCGATTCCGGCGTGGTCGGTACCGGGGAGCCACAACGTCTCGAACCCCTGCATCCGTCGGCGCCGGATCAGCGCGTCCTGGATCGTGTGGTCCAAGGCGTGGCCCATGTGCAGGGAGCCGGTCACGTTCGGCGGCGGGATGACGATGCAGTACGCGTCCTTGTCGCTGCCGGCGTCGGCCCGGAACAGGTCCTGGGACACCCAGAACTCGTATCGACGCCCCTCTACCTCACCCGGCGTGTACTGGGCGGGCAGGGGTGCGGACGCGAGGTCTGGTTTCTGAGTCACGGTGGTCAGTCTACGAACTGGAATTGAGTCGCTGACGCCGACGGCCACCAACTGGAAACACGGGCTCAACGGGGACGGCCAGGCACCGCACGCAACGTTGCCCGACGGCGACCGCCGCCCGCAGAAGGCCGCGTCGTGTCAGGGCGGCTCACGAATCCGCCGGCGCGTTTCGGCGGCGACGCCGTATCCGGGCAATGAATACGACGACGGCCAGGGCACCGACGGCGAGGGCGGCGGCCCCGAGGGGCCACCATCTCCGCGGCTGGGTCATGTCCGCGACCGGCGGGTAGCCCCCGATCGGCAGGGCGGTTGTCTCGTCGACCGTCTGATTGCCGTCGCACAGCGTCGTGGTCCACGTGCCGTCGGCTTGGACATCGACGTAGACCAGGTAGCGCTGGCCAACCTCGAACGGGTATCCGCAGGACGGCGACTCCCGCGCGGTGCGTACCCGCGCCTCGGCCGGGACCACCCCTTTGTAAGCGGTGTCGACGTCGAAGGTGACGGTTACCGGATCGGCCGAGCTCCACATCAGCCAGCGCCACGGCGTCGCGACGTCCGTCACGACGCCGACGAAGACAGCGTCGGCGCGGGCGAGCGCCTCGTCCCGAGAGAGGCTGGCGCAGTCGCACGCACAGGCCGGGGAGCTCGGGACGACAATGCTCAGCCCACTAAGCAGGCCGACGGCGAGAAGAGACCGCATCCAACGCACGGTTCTCCGACCGCCACCGGTGCCGAAGGGTTCCCTGGCCACGAAAACCGCAGAGAGCCACACCCACCGGGCCGGCGCACAACGGGACGCCCAAAACACGATGAGCGCCCACCGTGGACGGTGAGCGCTCATCGTGAAGATGTCCGGCGGCGTCCTACTCTCCCACACCGTGTCCAGTGCAGTACCATCGGCGCTGGCGGGCTTAGCTTCCGGGTTCGGAATGGGACCGGGCGTTTCCCCGCCGCCATGGCCGCCGTAACCCTATGCAACTGTCAGCACCTGTCCGGGAATCCGGTTTGACTCAACCGGAACAGCTGCTCGTTGTCTCAGAATCGCACAGTGGACGCAAGCGTATTTGTGGTCAAGTCCTCGGCCTATTAGTACCAGTCGGCTGAACCTGTTACCAGGCTTACACCTCTGGCCTATCAACCCAGTGTTCTAGCTGG
>Ga0065720_1003829_pt1 | contig 12296 bp, 9 predicted proteins | sample Thericmetagenome_FD_59107 | JGI IMG/M metagenome (GOLD analysis project Ga0065720, IMG submission 59107) | Thermophilic microbial communities from the Joint Bioenergy Institute, California, USA of rice/straw/compost enrichment - eDNA_2 v2... | ecosystem: Engineered > Solid waste > Grass >... | reverse complement strand
CCGTCGAGCAGCGCCTCCCGGCAGCCCGCCTCGACCGCCTTGATGAACGGCGCCGGCACCCGACCACCGACCACAGTGGACTCGAAGGCGAACTCGCCCTCCGGGTACGGCGCCACATCCAGGACCACGTGGGCGAACTGCCCGGCCCCGCCGTCCTGCTTGGCGTGCCGGTAGACCACGCCGGTCACACCCGCGACCACCGTCTCCCGGTAGGCCACCTGCGGGGCCCCGACGGTCACCTCGACCGCGTGGGCCTGACGCAGCCGCTCGACCGCCACCTCCAGGTGCAACTCCCCGAGCCCCGACAGCAGCGTCTGCCCGGTCTCGGCATCCGTACGGACCGACAGCGACGGGTCCTCGTCGACCAGCCGCGCCAGCGCGGTCGCCAGCCGGGACTGGTCGGCCCGGCGGCGGGCCTCAATGGCCACCGACACCACCGGCTCGGTGGGCACCGGCGCCTCGAGGGCGACCGGAGCGTCCGGTGTGGAGAGTGTCGTGCCCGACCGTACGCTCTTCGGCCCGACGAGCGCGACGATCTCACCGGCCCGGGCCGAGGTGACCTCGCTGTACCGGTTGGCCTGGACGTGCAGGATGCGGCCGATCCGCTCCCGGACAACGCCGGCCCCCGGGCCACCCCGCGCCGAGCCGGCACCGCCGTGGGTGCCACCGCTGACGAGCACCGTGTCGCCCGGCCGGACGGTGCCCGAGTAGACGCGGACCACGGCGACCCGACCCGTGGCGGCCGGCACCACCTTGAACACCAGCGCGGCGAACGGGGCGTCGGGATCGGGCTGGCGCGTCACCTCGTCGCCCTGCCACTCGCCCCGCACCGGAGGGACGTCCACCGGGGACGGTAGGTAGGCGACGACGGCGTCGAGCAGCGGTTCAATACCCCGGTTGCGGTACGCCGCCCCGGCCAGCACGACCAGACCCTCGCCGGACAGCGTCAGGTCCCGCAACGCGGCCTGCATCGTGTCCGCCGACACCGTTGAGGTCTCGACGAACTCGGCGAACGCGGCCTCGTGCCGGGACGCGAGCGCCTCGGCCAGTTCGTGCCGCGCCCGGCTCGCCCGCTCGGTCAGCTCGTCGGGCACCGGACCCACGACCATGCGGTCGTCGATCCAGGTCAGCGACCGCCAGTGAACCAGGTCCACCACACCGACGAACCCCTCCTCGGCCCCGATGGGCACCTGCACCACGAGCGGCGTCTTATGCAGCTTCTCGCGGATCGACGCCACCGCCGCATCGAGGTCGGCCCCGGCCCGGTCGAGCTTGTTCACGAACGCGATCCGGGCCACGCCGTGGCGGTCGGCCTGGCGCCACACGGTCTCGCTCTGCGGCTGGACGCCCGCCACCCCGTCGAAGACGACGACAGCGCCGTCGATGACGCGCAGGCTGCGGTCGACCTCGTCGGTGAAGTCCACGTGCCCAGGGGTGTCGATCAGCGTGATGCGGTGACCGTCCCACGTGCAGCTGACGGCCGCGGAGAAGATCGTGATGCCGCGGTCGCGCTCCTGGGGATCGAAGTCGGTGGTCGTCGTTCCCTCATGGACCTCGCCGCGCTTGTAGGTGGCGCCGGTGACGTAGAGGATCCGTTCGGTGACCGTGGTCTTGCCGGCATCGACGTGGGCAAGGATGCTGATGTTACGGAGCAGGCCGGTACGCATGCGAAGACGAACCTTTCGACGACTCAGGGACAGGGGTCACTGAGTCCGTGACACCAGGGCGACGGCGCGTCGACTGGCAATGGCCGTCACGTCCGGCGGTCACCGCCACGGCCCCGACTCAGCGCACGGCCGAGCCAGGACCAACGCATGAGCGAACGGCACGACGCAGGCATGACCGCGCGCGCCCACCGGGCGTGCACGCGGCTACTGAGGCAGGGCCCGAGGTGTCACGGACGCCCGGCGGCCACGAAGAGCCGGCCGGGCGCCAAGAAAGACGTCAGAATCACCTCGTGCTGGCACACGGGGATGACGACCGCGATGCGGCGTGGGTGAACGCGCATGGCCGACCTCCCTCGTGATCGCTGAACTGCTTCGAGCGTACGAAGGCCAGTCAATCCGTTTTCTCGGGCGGACGCCCGGGAGCATCGCAGCGATACTGATAAATCAGGCGACCGTCGTCGACTCGGGGCGGTCGGCCCGCAGGAACGGCAGCACGATCCGGTCCCACACATGCGCGTGCCGCCGGCGGAAGAAGGCCGTGATGGCCCATCCGCGCCACGCCCAGCTCGGCCGGCGACAGGTGCCGGCGCTCCACCACGGTCCCGGTGAACCATCGATGCAGGGAGTCGACCGACTCCTTGGCGAGCAGCTCGTCGTCGGTGAACGACAGGGCGAGGACGGGCGCGCTCAGCGCGGCGCACCGGACCTCCCGGTCGGGGTGGTCGGCCTCAAGGTAGTTGGGGTGCCGGCACCACCGGCTCCACTGGCGCATGACCCCGGAAGGCACGTCGCCCATCACCCGGATCCTGGAGCCGGCGAAGTAGCCGAAGAGCTTCATCGTGGCGGGGGCGACCACCGACCACAGGATGGGTGTGGCCCACCGTAGCGAGGGGGCGTTGTAGCGCCAGTAGCCGTTGCCCGAGGCCACGGTGACGACCCGGTCGAGCTTCGCGTGGTCGGTCAGGGCGAGCAGCTGACCGCCGAGGCTGTGGCCGATCCAGGCGACCGGCAGGCCGTCCGCACTGACATGGGCCAGGATCGCGTTGACGTCGGCCGCCCACCCATCGATGTCGACCGGTGATGCCTTCATCACCTGCGGGCTGTCGGTGTCGCGGTAGTCGAAGGTGACCACCCGGAACGCCCGCTGGGACAACCATTCCGCGAACCCGTAGTAGTACGACGCCGGCGTGGCCATGGCCGGCACGACCAGCGCCACCCCGGTCGGCGGGCCCGGCGGCTCGAAGACGTCGATGGGCAACTCACGGCCGTCGTCGGCCACCACACTGCTCGACATCTTATGACGACTGTCATAGGCCATGGGCGCGAGTCTACGACAACTGTCATAGACCGGGCAAGGCAATACACTGTGCGCCATGGCGAGCGACACCCGCACCCGCATGATCCGGGGGGCCGCCCGGATGGTCGGCACCCGGGGCGCGGCCGCCACCAGCCTGCGTGAACTGGCCAAGGAAGCGGGTGTCCCCTTCGGCTCGACCTACCATCACTTCCCGGGTGGCAAGCACGAGCTCATCACCGAGGCGGTGAAGGCCCAGGGCGCACATGTCGATCAATTGATCGAGCGCGCTCGCGTCGAGGGCCCCGACGCCGCCCTGGCCGCGTTGACCGACGAATGGCGGAAGGTGCTCGAGCGCAGCGACTTCCGCGTGGGCTGCGCCGTGTTCGCCGTGGCCACCGAGGACGACTCCGCCCTTCGGGCGACCGCGAACGAGGTCTTCCGCTCATGGCGCGCGCGGCTGGCCAGCGTCCTGACCGAACACGGAGTCGACGAGAGCCAGGCGGCCCGGCTCGCCTGGACGATCGTGGCCGCGATCGAGGGGGCGGTGGCCCTGTGCCGGGCCGAGCACTCACTCGCGCCGCTCGAGGAGGTCGCCGCCCAGCTGAGTCAACTCGTCCACTCCATCATCGGCCCGGACAACGCAGACGGCCGACCCGCGCCCACCCCGCGCTCGCGCCGCCGCCCCGCCCGCTGACCGTCACGTCCGGATGTCGTAGCGGACCGCCGCCACGGCGACCGCGTCTGACCGGGCCCCGGGTGACCGGTCAGTGTCGCATGTGGACGTCCGCTCGCCGCCGGCCAGAGCCGTACGGTCCCGTCCTCGTCGCCGGGGGCGAGCCAGGCGCCGCCGGGGCCACAGCCAGCCCCACGCTCCACGGCCTGTCACCGACCGCGGCGACCGGCCAGACCTTGCGCACCTCGACCCTCACCGGGCGCCCCATCCCGGATCACCACGCCGGTCAACGTAGGACCACCTGGGTCACCAACGGCTGACGGGGCCGACCGTTCGCCAGCCGGCCCATCGGTCGCACCCGTCACGGGCTTCGGCGGTCCGCCTGCGGGCGGGCGCGCCGGCGGGGTAGACAGAGACAGGGCCCAGACGAGACAAACGCGGGGCCGCCGGGTCGCGCCCCCGAGGGACGGAGGTTGGGCCATGCGAGTCGGGCTTGTCCTCTCCACCGAGGAGTACACGCCGGAGCAGCTCGTCGAGCAGGCGCGGCTCGCGGCGAACGCCGGCATGGTCGGTCTGTGCATCACGGACCACTTCCATCCCTGGATCAGTGCCCAGGGTCAGGCATCGTTCGTGTGGACGGTCATCGGCGCGGTGAGCCAGGCCAGCGACCTGCCGATCATGACCGCCGTGACCTGCCCTACCGTCCGCATCCATCCGGCGATCATCGCCCAGGCCGCCGCGACCTGTGCGGTCATGACCCGGGGCCGGTTCCGCCTCGGCGTCGGCACGGGCGAGGCGCTCAACGAGAGCATCCTGGGCGGGCCGTGGCCCAACGCCGACGTCCGGCGGGAGATGCTCGCCGAGGCGATCGAGGTGATGCGTCAACTGTGGACCGGCAAGGTCGTCAATCACCGCGGGCCGCACTACACGGTCCAGCACGCGCGCCTGTACACGGTGCCGGACGAGCCGGTGCCGGTGTACGTCTCCGCGTTCGGCCCGGCCTCGACCCGCTTCGCCGCCGAGGTGGGCGACGGGTTCGTCACCACCCGACCGGACAAGACGACCATCGACATGTTCCGACAGTTGGCGCCGGGCAGGACCGTGACCGTCAACAGCAAGGCGTGCGTGGCCCCGACGCTCGACGAGGCCGAGAAGATCGCCTACGAGACGTGGCCCACCAACGGGCTGCCGGGCGAGCTGAACCAGGTCTTGCCGGCGCCGGCGCACGTCGAGCAGGCCGCGTCGCTGGTCCGGCCCGAGCAGGTCACCGCGACCATCGCCTGTGGACCGGACCCGGAGCGCCACATCGAGGCGATGCAGCGGTACCGCGACGCCGGGGCGGACGAGATCTACGTCGCGCCCGTGGGTCCGCACTACCGCGAGATGATCGCCATGTACACCCGCGACGTGCTGCCCGCCCTGGCGGCGACCACCGGGAACGCCGCCTAGCCAACCTCGCCGGGGCCCGGACCGTTCGCCCCACCACCGGACCGTTCACTCCACCGGACCGTCCGACCCGCCGGGCTGTCCTTCGCCCGACCGTCCTCCGACACCGGACCGTCGGCCGGGTCTTCCGCCGTCGAGAACAGCCGGCGCCGCGGTCGGGAGGGCCCCGGCGCCGACCGAGCCATCCATCCACAGGTATCGCACCGACACCCGGATGACTACCCTGGGCCGGTGCGCTCGAACCTGGTCGACGCCTGGCTGGGCCCGCTGCGGACTCGCTGGGCGGCGCTGCTCACCGTCGTCGGGCTGACCCTCGGCTCGGCGGTGGCGGCCACGTCCCTGCTCGTGGTGCTGGACAACCACGGCGCCGCCATCATCAATGGATCACTCGTCAACGATCGCGAGCCGACCGTGCGGACGCTGGTCGTGCTGTCCATGAGCAGTGACCAGGCCCAACTCCGGGTGACCATCCCGCTGCTGGTGGCCCTGGCCTGGTTCATCGGACTCGGCACCGCGCTGCGCCTGCTCGCAGGTCGCGCCCTGCGGACGGCCTGGCGACGGGTCCGCCCGGCCCGGCTCGCGGAGTGGTTCGCGCTCGGCGCGCTGCTCGCCGCGTTGACCCTGCTCGGCCTGTACGCGTCGGTCGCCGTGGCCGGACACCTCGGCGGCGCGCTCGGTGGGCTGACCGCGGCCCTGTGGACGTACGGTCTGGCCCGGCTGGCCCTCGCGCTGCCGGCGATGCTCGTCGATGGTCTTCGCCTGCCCGCCGCGGTCCGGTCCGCGGTGGTCGCGCGCCGCGGTCACGCCGCGACCGGCGCGCTGATCCTGCTCACCGTGGTGGCCCCGGCCGTGGCCTTCCTCCTGCTCGACCCGGCCATCATGCCGAGCGGCCGAACCTGGGTCGGCGACGTGCTCTGGTCGGCGGTCGTGCCCCTGCTCGAGTACCTGATCCTGGTCGCCACCGTGCCGCTGCAGGCGGCCGGACTGCTGACCGCCTACCGCGCCGCCTACCCGGACGGGCCGACGTCCTCCCCCAACGACGCCGACCCGTTCAGCGACCCGGAGTCGTCACTGGCCGAGGGCGGCGAACCGGGTGGACCGGCCGGATTCGCCAAGGATGAGCACAACCTGACCGTGACCGTGCAGGAGGCGGCCGCTCCGCTCCTGTCGGCGTACGACCCGACGGTCTGGCCGGCCACCCCACCGATGCGGGAGGCGGACGCGATGACGCCCAGCCGCCGATCGCGCGAGGCCCGGGACGGACAGCCGTCCGCGTCGCGCCCGTCCCTCCGCGGGCTCCGGGTCGGGGCGGTCGCCCTGCTCAGCATCGGGCCGGCGATGGTCGGGCCGGCGCTGATACTGATCAATCCGAATGGCCTCCCGGTGGCGACCGTGGCGCATCCCGAGGCCGGCTTCTCGTCGCGGCCGCTGGCCATGGCCGCGCTGACCGACGGCACGGTGGTCAGCGTCGGCCCGACCCAGGCGGCCCTGTGCCGGGACGAGCACTGCACAGACCTCGACCTGCTGACCATGCCGTGCGTCGACGGGGCGGCACCCGCCCCGGTGGGAGCGGCGACCAGGAACTGCCCCACCGAGGGTCCCCTCGTGGCCGTGGATGTCACGCCGGACGGAACCCTGCTGGCCCTCGTGCCCGACCGCGACCAGGGTGTCCGCTTGTTCTGGTGCCGACTGGAGCCCACCGACGACGGGCAGTGCCGTTGGGGCGGCGCGACCACTCTGTACCAGCAATCCGATCAGTGGTGGAACCGGTCGATGGCCGTGACCGCGCTCCCGAACGGTGGCTTCGCGGCGGCCATCGTCACGCCCGTTCCCGGCGAGACGAGAGCCCCGGTGCGGCTGATCACCTGCGAGCGGCTGGACTGTCCACAACCGACCGTCCACACCGTCCCGACGTACCCGCGACCGGCCGACGTCGGCGGCCTCATCGACATCGCGGCCGACCCCAGCAGCGGCACGTTGGCAGTGGGCTACGTCGACCGAATCGACGAGGCGCTCTACCTCGGCGGCTGTCCCCCGGGATGCCCCGACGGGCCGACCGTGACCCGGATCGGACGGTGGCCCGACCTGAGCCCGGAAGCTTCCGTCCCGGACCGTCCGGCCCTGCAGGTGGCGGCGAGCGCGACCGGACCCGCGGCCGTCCTCCGATCCATCGACGCCCGAACGGCCCGGCCGGCCGTGGACCCGGCGCAAGGCGCCCTGACCCCGCTCGCGGCGCCGGCGGCCATCGTCGTGAGCTGTGACGATCCCGGCTGCACCACCTCCCGGCGCTCCCTCCAGAGCTACCCGAGCAAGACCGTGACGCTGGTGACGAACCAGGCCGGCCAGGTGTACGTCATCGGGATGAGCTGGCCCGGCAACCAGCTCCACGCCTGGCCGCTCACCGAGAGCTACTACTACGTCTCCCCGCTTCCTCCCGGCCCGTTGGTCGCCGCGGCCCTCGGCCCGGATGGCCGCCTCCGCCTGCTGACCGCCGACGACCAGGGTCCGGCGCTGGTCACCCTGGCCCGCTGGTAGCCACCCGCCGGTCTCGCGCAACCGACGCCACTGCCGACGAAGTCGGGCGGGCCGGCGCGTACGGCCGACGCCCCGCGTCGCCGACCGTACGGCCGACCCGCCCCGGGCCTCACGGGGTGTCGGCGCCGGCCCAGGCCCGCGACAGCCGCACCCGGGCCCCGGTCTGCAGCAGGGCGCCCGTGTAGATCCGGCTGCCGACGAGGATGCAGGTGACCAGCGTCGCGGCGAGCAGCCCGAGGGAAACGAAGGGTTCCCATGGCTGAGGGTCATCGGCGAACATCCGGACCGGCATGGCCACCGCCGACGAGAACGGCACGTACGACAGGATCGTCATCACCAGTTCGTTGCGCTGGAAGAAGATCACCCCGAAGTACGGCAGCATCACCAGCATCATGACGAGCGACGAGCTGGAGCCGAGGTCCTCCATGCGGCTGACCAGAGCCCCGGCCGCCGCCCACATCGCGGCCAACAGCACATACCCCAGGACGAAGAACGGCACGAACCATCCCAGGCCGGGTGCGATCAGCGACAGAAGGGCATCCTGGTCACCGGCACGCAGCGCGATCGGCGCCACGATGGCCAGCACGGCGACCTGGCCGAAGGTGAGCATCGAGAACGCCACGATCTTGCCGGTCAGCAGCGCCCGCACGGGCACGGTGGCGGCCAGGATCTCCACGATGCGGGTCTGTTTCTCGATCACGACGCTCTGCGCGATGCCGATGCCCGTCATGGTGAACATGAAGAACACCAGCGCGAAGACGAACGTCGCCATGTACCGGGCACCCTCGCTCGCCGCGCCCGGTTCGAGCAGGTCCACCTCCGGTGTCTGCACCAGTGCCGCGGCGACCCGCAGGGGTACCTCGTTCAGCGCGATCACCCGCAGGCCGGTTGCCGAACCAGGGTCGCCCACGACGGCGGCGTCGACATCGCCGGCGCGCACGAGCGCCCTGGCCTCGTCGAGACTGTCCACCACCCGGGCCTGCAGGTCGGTGGCCTGCACGGCCCGGGCCGTGTCCTGGCCCACCACGGCGACGGTCGGTGCGTCGCCTTCGCCGCCGAGCAGGCCCGGCAGAACCGCGCCCGCGAAGAGGGCCACCACGAGCACGCCGAAGGTGATCCAGAAGCTCTTGCCCCGGATCTGCGTCGTGATCTCCCGCTGAGCAACCAGACGTGTCGATGCCCAGAAGCCCGACTCCCGGCCGGTGCCCCCGTCAGCTCCCGGAACCGAGGCGCCGGGAGCGGGGCTGCTCAGCAACTGTCCATCCGCCAGGCGCGACATCACACCACCTCCCGGAAAATCTCGGCCAGGGACGGCATCACCTTGCCGAAGCTGTGCACGAACCCGCGGTTGACCGCCTCCCGCAGCACCGGTTGGGCGGCCGCGTCGGTGGCCACGTCGAAGACGACCCGAGCGCCGTCGAGCTCGACCACGGTCACTCCCGGCTGGTCGCGCACCCAGCCGGCGTCGCCGTCGACCACCAACTCGAACCGGGGCGTCGCGTGCTTCGCGCGCAGTTCCTCGCGGTTTCCGCTCGCGGCAATCGTTCCGGCCGAGATGATCACCAGGTCGTCACAGAGCCGCTCGACCAGCTCGAGCTGGTGGCTGGAGAAGAGCACCGGCACGCCCCGGGCGGCGTACTCCCGGAGCACGCCGAGCACGGTCTCGACCGCCAGCGGGTCCAGGCCGGAGAAGGGCTCGTCCAGGATCAGCAACTCCGGATCGTGAACGAGAGCTGCGCATATCTGCACTCGCTGCTGATTGCCCAACGACAGCTTCTCGACCGGATCCTGTGCCCGGGCGGACAGCTCGAGCCGGTCCAGCAGCGCGGCCGTGTTGCGCTTGGCGTCGGTGTGACTGAGCCCGTGCAACCGAGCCAGGTAGACGATCTGCTCGGAGACCTTCATCTTGGGGTACAGCCCGCGCTCCTCCGGCATGTAGCCGAACCGCTGGCGGACGGACTGGGTGATCGGCGCACCGCGCCAGCGGACGGTGCCGCCGTGGGCGGCGAGCACGCCCAGGATGATCCGCATCGTCGTGGTCTTGCCGGACCCGTTGGCCCCGACGAAGCCGGTGATGCGACCCGGAGCGACGTCGAACGAGATGTCATTGAGCACCTTCGTTCCGTTGAAGCTCCGGCTGATCGACCTCAGCTCTAGCATGCCGTGAAGGCTATGCGGACAGCGGCGGTGCGCACATCCGGCGCGCGACGTCGTTCTCGCGACGGATGCCGCGCGCGGGCGGGAGGCCCGAGGAGCATGATCGGGTGGGTCTGGTGTCGCTCTGGCCGCACCAATCCCACCCGTTCGTGCAGCCCCTATGAGCCGGGGGCGACGACCCCGTTCTCGTAGGCGTAGACCACGGCGTGCGTACGGTCGCGCAGGCCCAGCTTCACCAGGATCCGGGAGACGTGGGTCTTCACCGTGGCCTCGCTCACGCCGAGCTGCTGGGCGATCTCGGCGTTGCTCGACCCGCGGGCCATCGCCACCAGCACGTCGTACTCCCGGTCGGTGAGCTCCGGCGGTCGGTGCGGCGCGGCCGGCCGCGATCCCTGGTCGACCTGCGCGCGCCGGCTGAACTGCGCGATCACGCGCCGTGTGACCTCCGGCGACAGCAGGGCGTCCCCGCGCGCCACCACCCGAACCGCCTCGATGAGATCCTCGGGCCGGGCGTTCTTCAGCAGGAACCCGCTGGCGCCGGCCTGCAGGGCCGCGAAGAGGTAGTCGTCCCGGTCGAAGGTCGTCAGGATGACGACCCTCGTCTGTGGACGGTCCGGGTCGGTGTTGGCCAGGATGCGACGGGTCGCCTCCAGACCGTCCACATCGGGCATCTGCACGTCCATGAGGACGACGTCGGGTCGGGTCGCGGCGACCCGCTCGATCGCCTCGGCCCCGTTGCGCGCCTCGCCGACCACCTCGATGTCCTTCTCCGTCCCGAGGATGACCCGGAAGCCGGCCCGGACCAGGTCCTGGTCATCCGCGAGGAGGACGGTGATGGGTCGGCTGTCCGTCTCGCTGGTCATGCGACCACCGCCGCCGGCGTCCGCTCGCTCAGCGGGAACCGCGCCCGGACCTGGAAGCCACCGCCGCGGCGCGGCCCCACGTCCAGCTCGCCGCCGTGCACGGCCACCCGTTCCCGCATGCCGACCAGTCCCAGGCCGGCGCCGGCCGAGCGTCCGGCCGACCCGCGCCCGTCGTCATTGACCTCCACCTCGATCGCGTGGTCGAGGTAGCGCAGCCGCACCTCGGCGGTCCGCGCGCCCGCGTGCTTGACGGTGTTGGTCAGGGCCTCCTGCACGATGCGGTAGATCGACAGCCCGACCGCCTCGGGCACCGGCTTCGGTTCGCCGTAGGTCGTGTACGTGACCGCCAGTCCGGCCGCCTGGGTCTCCTCCACCAGGCGCGGCACCTGGTCGAGACCAGGCATCGACGAATACGCCTGGTCCGACTCACCGGATGGCCGGCCGGGCTCTCCGGGAGCGTCGGTCTCCGACCGCAGCACGCGCAACAACCCGGCCAGCTCGTCGATCGCGGTCCGGGCCGTCGACTCGACCGCCCCCAGCGCCTCCCGGGCCACCGCCGGGTCCGAGTCGAGGACCCGCCGGGCGGCCGAGGCCTGCACACCCATGACCGACACGTGGTGGGCGACGACGTCGTGCAGGTCGCGGGCGATGCGGAGCCGTTCGGCGACGACGGCGCGGCGGGCGTTCTCCGCCTGCGAGGCGCGCAGGCGCTCGCCCTGGACCTCCAGCTCGTGCCGGCGTCGGGCGGACTCCCACGCCTGGTTGCCGAAGACGTACGCGCTCACGAAGAACACCACGTTCACGCCGAGGTCGTACAGGACCGCGGCGAACACCGGGTCGAGCGGGCCGGCCGCGTCCTCGAACTCGAACGACGACTCGGCGAACGCCCGAACCATGCTCAGGCCCAGGTGGACGAACATGGCCGCGATCACGCCGATCCGCACCCAGCGGGCCACCGTACGGTCACGGCCCCACGCGCCCAGGCTGTAGAGCGCGATGAACAGGGTGATCGTGGGCACGAGGTTGTCGCCGACGTGCCGCAGCTGCCCGGCGATGAAGACGGCCCCGACCCAGATCGCCACCGTGGCCGGGTACCGCCGCCGGACCAGCAGCGGCAGCGTCAGCGCCATGCCCCACAGCAACTGCTCGCCCAGCGACGGGGCTCGCCCGAAGGCGAACAACCCCATGCTGTTGATGAGCACAGTCATCGCGGCGGCCCCGGCCATCACCGCCAGCGTCAGCATCACGTCGGCGCGCTCGAACAGGCGAGCCGGGCCCGGCCGGCGCCAGTCCTCCCAGTCGTCCACGCCGGCCAACCTAGCTCGGCCGCCGTCCCTGCCCCGACGACGGGCGCCGTTCGGCGCTCCCGGCCCCGCTCTGCTGCTGCGGACGCAACACCAGCCGGAACCCCCGGGGGTCCCGGCTCCCTGTCCGGACCCGGGTCAGGGTCCCCGGGCCCGACACCGGGTCAGGGTCCCCGGGCCCGACACCGGGTCAGGGTCCCCGGGCCCGGCGCCGTCTTGATCGCCGTGAAGCGCTCATGGACGTCACGCCGCCCCACCGCCTCACCGCGATCGAACCTCATGATCCCCGTGAAGCGTTCGTGCCGCCCAGCCCGTACGACCGCCGCACGGTGATCATGAGCGACCAGGGGTCAA
>Ga0065720_1020895_pt1 | contig 12297 bp, 9 predicted proteins | sample Thericmetagenome_FD_59107 | JGI IMG/M metagenome (GOLD analysis project Ga0065720, IMG submission 59107) | Thermophilic microbial communities from the Joint Bioenergy Institute, California, USA of rice/straw/compost enrichment - eDNA_2 v2... | ecosystem: Engineered > Solid waste > Grass >... | reverse complement strand
CTCCCCCCCCCCATCCCTTTGCTTAGGCCACCACCCGAGACAATCCGCAACCAGCAGAAATCAGCGAATGACCGTCTGAAAAGCGGGGAAAATGCTTCTTCGCTGAACCACGAGAATCGCCGCCCTCCTCATGACCGGAACGGTTCTCGGAACACATCCAGTATGCACGCCTCTCCTCTGTTTCATACCCGTCACTTCACCAAGCAAGCAGGATCGGACAATAACATGCTGCCCGCTGCTTGGCTTCTCAATAATGTATGCCTGTCTTGGCTGACCATCCTTAGACCCAGACGATATCATCCTTGGCCCTCCCCGGACTAGTTTTGCATCAGCTACGTCTGCCCGCAACAGCCGATCTGGCGATGGCGAGAAGGGATTTAGGGATTCAGATCGACAGGATCGCGGTGACCGCTTCAACTTCCGCAGTCGCAACAACGACTCAGAAAACACCAACGATCGGTTCAGCAGGGAAGGAAGGGACAATCGGACCAATAATGGTTTTCGAAGGCGAGGCGACCAGGATGATGGCGAAGGTTGGAGCACTGTGAAGCCACGCAAGAGCTTCGGCCACGAAGGCGCCGAAGGCTTCCATGGACGTATGAGCGGCGGTGGTGCTGGCAGCACTGGCGCCGACCGTTTTGAAGTACGCGAGGATCGGAGAACAAGGGACCGTGACCAGGACGGTAGCGACCGCCGCAACCGCAATTACGAAAACCGTTCGCGCGACCAAGACGGCGATGAGGTTGACGGCGCGCGTAGAAATGGCCCTGGACGGAGCAGAACCGAGGGGTCATGGAGGGATTCTGCCAATCGCAACAACTCGAGCAGCACTAACAATGCTCCCATGTCCAATCGGGAGCGCATTGAGAAGGCTAAGAGCTGGCGTGATAGAGATCCGGATGACAGGCCGCACGACCGGTATGGCGATCGCAGCGAGCGGAACTACGAACGCAGGTGGGATCGCGACCGCCAGAACCGTGTCGAGAACGAACCTGAATGGCTAGACGAACCCGCCGAGGGGAAGCCCAGTCACGCCCCGACCGAAGAGGACTTTAAAAAGTTCATGGAAGCCATGAAGGCTAAGGCAGGCGGCCCGACGAGGTCGGAGGAGAAACCCAACGTCACGTCAGACAAGCCTGCTGCCGATACGGCTGCCGAGCCCGAGCAGAAAGTTGCCGCCGCACCCCCGGTCGACACTGGCCCAGACAAATTCTTTGCTACCTATGGCAACGTTACCCTCGATGTTGTTGCTGGTGGTGCTGGAGAGAGTAAGGATTCGGCGAAACCCAAGACGGCCAAGTCATCGCGGTTCATGGCCTTCCTGGCACCTCAAGAGGACCGCACCAAGCCCGAGCTTCCAACTCCGGCCGCGGGTGGTGAGAAGTCATCACAACAGAGCGATGCTGAGAGAGAGGCTTTCGCTGCCCTCATCCAGAAACTACAGAGGTCAGGGTTGAGCTCAGGGATCCAGCCAAGTTCGAGCGTTCAACAGAGCGCACCGCCTCAGACTCAACCAAGCATCAACAACTACCCTGAGCCGCCTCCATTCTCGGAGATGCAACGGGGCATTGTCGCTTCCCCTGACTCCTATCCTCAGTATGCCAACAACGAAAGACGTGATGATCCACGCGTTCGTACGTCTCAACACTCGATCCACGATATCATCTCGCCACGACCAATGGGGCCGACCGTTCACCCCCCTCCACCGGTGACACGCCCTGAGCAAGCCTTGCAGGAGTTACTTGCGCAGCGACATCAGCTCCCAGCCCAGACGAACATTCGTGCGGCGCAGAATGCTACGGCTGTTAACAGCAATACCGAGTATCTCATGCGTCTCATGCAAAGCCATCGCGACACCCCAGAGCCGCCGCGTACAGAGCAGCCATTTGTTAGAATGCCCCAGCCCACCAAACAAGTGTCGCTGGCCAACCTTCCAGATCGGGATCCTGACTTCCAGCGCGAGCACACCGCTTCCCAACGCCAGCCACTCCCCCGTCAGGGCGGCCCTCCAGGCTTCTTGGATGAGAGCCAGTTCCGTCAGAACGACGTCGATGGCCGCTCGGGTCCGCAGCCGACCCAGATCCTTCAACGCCCCCCTCCTCCCCCAGGCCTGGACCAAATGCACATGTTCCATCATATGGGCGGCGTCAACCCTGGCGTCGGCCCTGCTCCGCAGGGAGGGTCCATGCCAGGCCCTCAACGCCCCATGATCCCTCCCCCGGGCCTCATGAACAACGGGCCTCGCAACGTCCCCATGCCGGGTATGTATCCGCCCAACTTCCCGCCTCCTCACCATGGCCCAGGCAACTTCCCTCCTGGCCCTCCTCCTCCTCCTCATGCAGGCGGCCCACCTCCTCCGCCAGAAGGTTTGGTAGGTCCCGGCCCTCCTCCCCCCGGCCCTCCGCGCTCCATGCAGCCGCCTCCAGGCTTCTTCGGTGGTCCGCCCCCGCCGGGCTTTATGCCCCCTCCCAACATGGGTGCTGGCGCGGGTGGTTTCCAAGGCCCGCCGGGCCCGGGCCCGGATGGTCATCCGCCGCCGCCCCCTCCTAATGCTGGTGGCCCCCCTGGCCCGGGTGGTTTGCCTGGGTTCGGTGGAATGCCTGGTCCTTATGATCGCATGGGTGCTGCTGCTGCTGTGGCGGCGGCCGCCGCGATGGATCGGAGGGGAATGTTGCCTCCTCCGGGGGCTATGGGGGGTTACCGGCCTTAGGAAGGACCATTGTTGGTAGACGACCCTCGCTAGTTGCAACGGGTCTAAAGTTGGTTGGGGTTGATGGGTTGAGGGTAGCAGGGGGGAAAGAAGAGATTAATAAAGATAAAGGAATGAGGGATTATGGGCCTTGAGTTAAGGCCAGATTATGGGAAGAGGACGAAAGGTATTGTTTGAGAAGATTTAAGGGGGGTGAAAGATGTTGAGGGAATAGGAAGGCGCTTGTGGACAGTAGCGAGGCAGTTGGCGAAAGATTATTGAGGAAGTTGATCGGAGAAGTGAAGGAAGGCTAGGAAGCGATAGTGTCGAGGTTTGGGCGTGGCAGCCGAAAGTGCTGTATAAGATTTGAGTGTTGTAGTAAGATGCGGGTAAAGTTGTAACAAGCTTGTAGTCGGAACGTTCGTTTTTTTTTTCCTGGGACCGTGATATGAGTGAAGCGTGATGCGCGTCTTCGGTCTAGTGGGCTTTGCTCAGCCTAGCATTCCCTTCGGTTATATCTTCTCGTCAGGGTATACAGTTATGATGTTGTCTATCCCTGAAGGTTGGTCTCTTGATACCGGTAGAGATAATCGAGAGTCTATGAACAATTTCCTAATTGTCACTGCCCATGTTGAGCCAAGTCACGGCAGATATTCTTATTATCAGCAAATATCGGCAGATATATAGGCTGTAGTGCTCTTGTAAATAAAGCCATGTTTTACATCAGTACACTAGCCTGGGCTTTCAACACAAACAACTCCATCTCTCAAAGATAATACATCAACAACGCTCGAAAACGCGGTAAAGTCCCTTCAAGTTCGCAACTTCCACAACTCCTTCTTCCATTAACGACTTGGTAGCCACCAACCGAGCCTTAAAAGCCGGAAAGAGAACATGCTCTACCGCCCTGCGGACATGAGCTCGCCGTGCCTTGATCTCCTCGTCAAGGTCCTCCTCTTCAGCAGGATCCCCAGGGCTAGTTGGCAATTGTTCAGGAACGTAAAAGGCTGCGAGCTCCTTGAGAAAGCTCTCGAAGCATGGCTTTTCCTCCATCCAGTTAACATGAGGACCCAGGCGCAGCAAGAAGCGCGGTAACTTCGCAATAGACGGTGTGTAGCCCTTGACCATCAAGGGAATGCTCAGCAGCTCACCGGCTGGGGAGATTTCTAAGGAGAAGTACTCGAGAAGCATCTCGCGGCGCTCGATCAGCTGTTCTGCAACCAGTTCAACGAGCTCTTCGGTGTCAAAATCTTCATTTTCGTCATCGTCCGCAGATGAAGACTTTTCGAACTCGGCAGCCAAAGAGAGCAGCTCTCTCAGATCAAGAGGTGGGCTGAATTTTATGGTGCCAAAGTTACCAAAGTCTGTTAGTCCGAGCTGGTAGAAGTATTCAAAGCATACGCGGCCATAGTCGACCAAGTACAACTTCACCCCCCCCTGGATAGCGGCAAGACGGCGGCGTTCGTCAACAATTCCAACAAATGTGTGGTTGGCGAAGATTTCTGTCAGCTCGTGGTGCATATCTTCTCTGACCGCAGCACGTAGTTCTCTGACGCTAAGCAGCCGGCAAACAACGATGTCGCGGTCAACTGTCTCGTATTCGAGCATCTCGGCATTGACGTTTTGATAACTTGGCGGCCCGACTTTGTTGTTAACCATCGACACGGGTGGCAACATGCTGGTGATTTTGCGCAGGTTTGTATCGGTCCTCACTAAGTTACTTTCATCTGGGCGAGCCGTAAACTTCCTAGACATATGGCTACCATTTGTCTTGGAATGACCGGCCACCATCTGCTGAGACTCTGCGATAAAGGCCAGTCCGGTTCCTCCGGGGAGAAGACTCTGGGTAACGAATGTCCTGCTAGCGTCGACTGAGGCCAGCTTTTCGCGTAGATTCTCGCAGATTGCCTGGATAATCTCATCCTCGTTCAAAAAGTTCACTTCCCTCTTTGTAGGATGAACGTTGACGTCTACCCGACGTGGGTCGATTTCGAGGCTCAAGTACACAAAAGGGTGGCCGTTCTTGGGAAGAAAGGACGAATAAGTCTGTTCGATGGCTTTCTTGATATTTGAAGACTCAACACACCGGTTATTGATGAACAGAAGAAGGGTAGTCTTCTTGGTACTGTAGTTGGCATTTGTAGCATAGCCACTGGCCTTGAACCCCCAGCGATCATCAAAGGTTGAAAATTCGGTTAACTCGTTTGCAACGCTGCTTCCATAGATCTGCCGAATTCTGTCGATCCGTGAAGAATTGGCTTGGACGGCAATGCTTGCGGACGATTCGCCATGTTTTTTGCAGGAAAAAGCGACATGTGAACAATGGATGGCATAGCGGCCAACCATGTCAATGATCTTGTTGTACTCATCCGAAGGTGAACGAAAGGCCCGTCGGCGCGTTGGGACGTTGTAAAAAAGATCCTCAACCGTGATCTGGGTACCTTGCCGCCCAGCTGTCGGCTTTGGGTCTGGGGATTGGCCCGGCTTTGCGGGCACCAGTTTCCCTCCCTCATAGTAGGCCCTCCAGGCAGTAGGCGAATGACGCGTTTTGGTGGTAACTGTCAAATGGGAAATATGACTAATGCTTGCGAGAGCCTCTCCGCGAAAGCCATATGTGGATATAGTCTGAAGGTCTTCAAACTTCTGCAATTTGGATGTGGTAAATCGTTCACACAGGATGGGCAAGTCCTCCTTCTGTTGATGTTGTGTAAGCCAGAGCAACCCAAAAACTCATAGGTGACTTGGAGGAGACTAGGGGGTTTTGCGCACATCAATACCACAGCCGTTGTCTGTTATCTGCAGCAATTTCAGGCCTCCCTCTTTGACGAGAATCTCGAGAGAGGTCGAGCCTGCATCCACGGCATTCTCGATGAGCTCCTTCAGTGCATGAACGGGGGCAACAATAATCTCTCCAGCAGCGATCTTGTTGACTACATCTTGATCAAGGGCCTACGCAGCCTGTTCTTAGTGTTCTGTATGGTAGTATCAAAGCGAGAGAGGCTGCCTAGTAACGGACGGAAGGATGTTGTCGGCGAACCAACCCACCTTGATGCGACGAGGCGTGGGTATGTCGTCGAGAGCGTCTGCCTTTCGCTTTTCACAACGCGGAGGTACATCCGTGTGGATGTCAACATCCATAGCATCAGTCATCGTGATACTCGGTGGATGTCACGGCAATACGGATCAGTATAAAACAAAGACGCTCCTTCTAAGTTCTGACGAAACGGAAGGGCTTCCAATTCAATCCAAGATTCGGAGTTGTATGCGGGATAACATCACTCGGGTGACGATGACAATTTAGTCTGGCTGTAAAATTGTCTCCATACACATGAGTATCCGGGGCTAGGCAGACAGGACATCACTGGCAGTCAGACGTGTTGCTGCTTCCGCCAAGGGAGCTTTTGGCTTTCGAGACAGATGAGCGGAAGTCGCGACAACGGCAGCCTGCTACGAGCAAGGATCAATCAGCCATTCCGGATTTGGATTAGCTCAGCAGAAAGGCTATAGTCTTGGCATCCCGGTAAGCTGGAACACTGCCCCGCCCCCCACCGAAGCCTTTCCCCACTTTTCATGGTCTGAGCGTTTGACAGCGGCGGCCGACGTGTACCTCACGCTCCTCCTTGGTTTCCAGTCTTACTGACAAAGATTGCACGCTGTCACTGCTCCAGAACCAATATCAGGGCATGCAAACAATTATATTACAGTTAATCTTGACCCTCAACTGCGTGGCAGGAAATGACCGGCTCGACAAGTTGACTATTGATTCGCTCCCTACGGTCAAGAAGCACAAGAAGAAACAGTTAGGTACTACGCCTTAGATAATAATCTTTGATCCCCATCATCCGCTAATTGACACTGCGGTTCCAACTGTTGCCCCGTCACTCCCGTCTGTTTGCCATCGCCATAATCCCACCACCGCCTACGTCTCAGCTGCGCCCACTTATATATACCAGTTGGGTGGTGGCTGCATGCCTGCCAGGTTCCCGATCCCGGTAACATCTCGATAAAGTTACATTTCCCGCCGGTTCCGCCCTCGCTTGCATGTTCCCGGTAGACAAGTGCTTCCGCGGCCGCATTTCTCCTTCTGTCAGGCTTTCGGATGGGCGCCCGCCTAGGCAAGCCTTGGCTTGCCTTCCATGCCAGGGCGCGAGCATGTGCTTAGCTTCTCGCTATTGCGCCTCATCTTCATAGTTATTTGGTTGGAATTGGCCAAAATGAAAGCCTACTTCTCTGTGACATGCCTGCATCTCCCCGGGGTATAAATATAGGAGCAGGCTATATCTCTAATAGCGGTGGCTCGTCCCAGTCCTCTTTTAAACTGATCGCACAACACAGCAACTGCTTAACTAGATGTCTTCGTATTTACTACCGAGTCATTATCATGGACACGAAGCGACATCAGAGGACGAGTTTCCACACTTCATCCCCGCACAAAATACTGGCGAGTCACCCTCGTTTGTTCAAAAGCAACTTGATAGTCCAAGCAACTGGTAGGCTTTCCTGCTGACTCAAATGTTAATTGGATCTTGGACTCATATAGATAAGTTCGACCATCTCCCTCTATATTCCTGCAACATTCCATTTCCCCCTCCGGGATACTTGAGGCCCCCTCGACACGATTAGCGCGTCCTCATTCAGTCCAGCCATCTCGACAATCATCGTTGTGTAATGATACGGCTGCCATTGAAGACATCCTTAGAGATCTCATCACTGAAACTTCTGAAAAAGATACGAAACAATCCTATCGAGGAGTGAAAAGATCCCGTGATGATGAATCAGCCGATGAGCCTCTGGCCAAGCGAGATAAACTGAGCGAGGAGCTGGAACTTATGTCGACTCACCACCTGTCGCCACGATACATCACACTTGAACCTGCTTCTGTCTTGAAAGGCACCGACGAATTGGTCTTGCAGGTTGAGCGTTGTCATTCAAGACCTGGAAACACTCTTCCAATCAGGAATCGAGTGTCCCAATCGCAGCGTGTACAAATTACCCAAAGCATACCTCGGGACGACTTTGCGGGTTCGAAAGTGGATAATGGCAAGGCCGAAGGCAATGACTAACTCAAGAACACAATGATAGATAGATAGTAAACTGTGTTATTTCAGATATTACAGCACTGATAAAAACATAAGTGTGGAGGAGGACGAGCAGTCCTATACATACTTAGGTACTTGGATAGGGGTGTAATATGCATTAAGCCTATCTGGTAACTTTTCCCCCTTAACCTGTGACGCAGGTTGTTTTCCGATACAAATGTGACAAAAACAACGGCTTTCGTAGATTTCATGTGTCTAAAATGGTTTCCCATCTGATATCTTCGGTTTCTATAATGATTGGCACAAAAGGCAGCTCGGCCCGAACATACAGCAGCACCCAACCAGTCAGGGGCTGATCATAAACTAATCAACTCGGGAGCCAAAACGGCCCGATGCACATAAGATGTTGATCCATCGGTACCCGAGCCACAATTTATCGGAAGTGAATAAATTGCCGATGTGAATTACATATTAATTTTCCGGATCCCTTGCTAGGCACCCTCGTTCTCTATAGGTGCATGCTTGAATTGAAAAAGTGGCAAGTTCTTTGGATGTTAAGAACAAAGATGAACACCGCAGAACACGTCAATACTTCCAACGTTCCATTTCTCCTGTGACACGTGTATGGATATTGTACCATGTGATCCATAATTCCGATCTCCCTACAACTCGAACTGTTTGTGTGTTGCCCAAAGATTCATTGCGACTACTGATAAAATTGAATGGGAATGTTGTCGGCGACATCGGCCTTATGATGCTTTGAGCACGTTTCTTTCCCTCTTCTGTACTGTTTACAAATAAGAGATTGCACCTCATGCTGATACCAACCACATTCCTGATCAGCACCTGGATCATGACTGCCAACAGTTCCAGAAGGCTGGATGATCATTGGTGATCGCCGCCGAAGCCGAATCCTTCCCAACATTAAGGCAAGCGAAATTACTTGGACACTCGAAAGCAGACATGGCTAACTGAAGTTGAAGGAACATTCAAAAGAACCACCATGTATGCACTAACTACCCTCACCTCTCCCTAAGGTCTTCATCTTACTTTTGCTCTTTTCACTACTCATGAGCCCTTGCTAGTTCGTTAGAGAAGATTGACAAAATGGAAGTTGAGGGCTCATAATCGACATCACTAGGCTCTCAAGCGCCATCATCTATGTCGGAAAAAAACGGTGAACTTTTACATTCAACTGCGGCTATATACATTTCACGTTTTGACGTTTATTCGCAGAACATATATGAGATTGTTTGAGAACTGACAAACAGTCATCAAATCAGTGAAAAAAAAGGACCTTCATGATGTTGGTATCATAAGCAGGGTCACATAAAGGATATGATGGATCACACTTGCCAAAGGAGCTGACTCATAGCATGCAAACGCCTGATATACGCGATTCAACGACTACACGGGAAAAGAACATGGAACCATCTAATATTGCTTCCAGCTTAGATTCAATCTTTCCAAAAAAGGGGTATCGAGAATAGAAACCACAACAGCAGCACTCCGTGCCACTGCCAGAGTCCTCGGCATCATGATATCCATGTATACTAATCAACCCAACCTATGTGATAGGAGAACACTAGATAACGTTTTTTGACCGGAACCCAGCCTCTGCGTCGTCGAAAAAAGTCCCAAACCAAAGCAACGCCAAATCATGCCAAGTTATGTTGTTCCCCGCGATTCTCCTTGCCCGAGGATCAACATAACACAATTACTTAAATACGAAACGAAGTTTTGAAATCAAGATATACCATGGTATCATGAAAATGCGACCACAACCAATGCAGGTAGCCGCAAGAAAGGAGAAGAAAAGAAACTAAAAGAATAAAAGGCGAAGAGAAGATAACGAGGAGAAGGAAGAAATCCGCAGCTGGGGCTCCAACATAATAGGCACGAAAGTGCTTCCTGGATCCGTATCAACCCCTTAGGGCTGTCATCATCTGTTCACGTACATCATGACTGCAGGGAATCCTAAACCCCCACGCCATCATGAAGCATCTCTCGCCGGTCCATGGTTATCAAGCAAACCGCCAATTCCAATCCGAGAGCGTTCATCTCGAGCTTCCGATCGGGAAGTTGGTGGGGCAGGGGCTCGTGACAGCTGCTGGGGGTTAATGACTGGTGGGCTTCTGATCGGGGGGAGGGGCGATAACATCGGAAAATCGCTGCTTTGGACTTGACGGTCGACTGCGAGTGGAAGTTCGCTTCTTGGTGCCTGATAGGAGCTGGTTGCGTGAGGGTAGTCGGGTCTGCTGGGTGACGCTGTATAGGATGTTGGGGGAAACCCAGGGCTCCGTCCCGGCGCTATGGTTTGAAGCGGGGCATTTAGCGGTCCGGGTTGTCGGGGTTCATACCCAGCAGCAAGGCTTGAACTGAAAGTTACTGATCGAGGGGTTGGATGAGCATAAGGCTGCAGCGGCGATTCATATGATCCAAGTCCCTCTCGGATGCCCGGTGATGGAGTCGGATATAATGGTTGACTTTCCCGATCTAGCAGCAGAACGACAAAATAGATCGACTCCTTCGAAGCAAGCCCCATGCGGACAGGATATTGACGTCTTTGGCCGTTGTCGGAAAGAAAGGTGAAAACATCCGTCCACGGTAAAACGTATCGAGATAGCTCCTCTGAGCTGAACCCAAGGGCTTGCAGCACTACCCTGCTCCGGTCGCCAAAGATGGGTGGAAGGTAAGCCGGGTCCGTTTTGGTTTGTTCTTGTTGAGCTTGCTGATGCAGTTTAGTGGCTTTGGCTTGCTCCTCAGGAACAAGGACCCTTCCCAGGCTGAGGCCCGCTACAGAAAGACGCCCAATTGACTTGAGGAACATGGTCGATGCCCTCGAGAAGTCAAGTCCTATCGTTAAGAACGCCACGGGTTCCTCCAGCATTCGACGATCCGGGCTTTGGGCGTGTGGTGCTCGTGCAGTCGTTAACGGCAACTGGGTAGCATTTATGCTTGCAGCTGCTAAGACATGCTCTGGGAATCTGGGTCTGGCGGGGTCGGCTGATTGCGATTTCAGTACGCGATAAGACTGAATCCGTCGGAGGGGATCGCTCGGAGGCGTACCCATCGATGGCCCGGGCGCCAAGGCCGATGTCAAAGGTCTTCTCAAAGCATCTGCTGCCTGTCCAAACTTCGATCCGTCATACTTCGGTGAACTATCATCTCGTAAGCGGGGCCGGCCGCGCTTCTTATGTTGAACATCAACACACGCTGCCTCTTTGTTGGTGCTTTGACATCTGGTACAAGGCCGATGTTCTGTCCTGAAGTCAGCTAACTTGTCCGAAAACTGAGTTGGATGAGTAGAGCATGAAAAGATGTCTGTCTTTGACTTGACTCCAAAAGGGAGGGGCCGCAGCGCAAGGTTGCCAATCCCAACTCATGTTCCCATTCCTCTGAGGAAGCAGGAAAGGAGAGGAGCGAGGGCTTGCTCGAGATTACCGCCTCGCATCCCCGATGCCGCTGCTCTGAGCCAGGTCAAATGGCCTGAGGATGATCATTGGCATTGACCATGTACCAAACTAAGACTGTAGGGACAAGTCGGACTTGCAAGTACGTACCATCACACCTAACAGCTGTTAGCATCTCACCCTTCAACTGGGCTAGTCTGTATTGATTGGGCAGACAAACCGGAGGTGAGCCTTCTTACAAGGCACACAAGCAGATGCTACATGCCCCTTAGTTTTTCGTTGTGGCCTGGATTGCCCATCTTGAATGCTTCCTGGTGGCTGCAAGACCTGATGAAGAGGGGCCACAGAATATGGCTGTGGAACAGGCAGCGGTCCAATCTGCGTCGCAGGCGCACCAGAACGGAGAATCGGAGGGGGATAGGACGGTTGAGGGATCGTGGTAGGACCAAGCTGCCGAGGATACGGAAGCGGCCCCGGAGCAGGCGGTTCGAGTGGAGGAAGAGCATACGAGGGCCGGCGTTCTGGAGTTTCGGATAAGAAGGGGCGAGAGATACTGCTGGAACCTATCTGGGGAGCATCTTCGCTCTGCGTTGCCACACCACCACGATGCGCATCATGCGCAGTTGGCTGATGCGCCCCCTGATTCCGCTCGGTAACCTCGTGGCTGATCCTAGGGGGTAGCGGCGGAGACCCTGACATGGGCGGAGACGGATAGCTCCCGGGACCAGCAGCACCCCCGAAGGCTGAAAGTTTGGCCCGCGTCAAGTCAAGACCGAGGCGTGTCGTGTCTGATATACCTCGGCGGTGGCCGAAAGATGTCCAGGAATTGTCACAACGGTCGATGAAGTCCGGCATGGAGGATCAGGTCGTCGAGACCGATGATGACGCCGGAGAACTTGAGCGTTGTCTGAGAAGTATAAGTGGAGTCGTCCACTGCGCGAGGCGGCTCTGGTGAGGCCCCCACCAGGGGAGAAGAGCTTTCGAACCGTACACCAAAGGCAGGAACGACGACTGACATCACCCGATGTGGCGGGTGGTTCAACAAATGCTGAGCAAATCCGTGATATGGAGAAGTCCAGGCTCTCCCGTATTTCGCGACGTAGTCGAAACAGTTGCGGTATTCTTTTTTTTTTTTTAAAAAAAAAAAGATTAGGGT
>Ga0065720_1003828_pt1 | contig 12300 bp, 8 predicted proteins | sample Thericmetagenome_FD_59107 | JGI IMG/M metagenome (GOLD analysis project Ga0065720, IMG submission 59107) | Thermophilic microbial communities from the Joint Bioenergy Institute, California, USA of rice/straw/compost enrichment - eDNA_2 v2... | ecosystem: Engineered > Solid waste > Grass >... | reverse complement strand
GGCCGCTTCACCGTACGCCGCACAGCCTTCTTCGCGGACTTCGCCGCACGCTTCTTGCTCGCGGCCTTCTTGACGCTCTTCTTCTTGGCGGCAACGCTCTTCTTGGCCGAAGCCGCGCCGCTCTTCTTTGCCGTCTTCTTCGCGCTCTTTGCCGCCGGCTTCTTGGCGGGCTTGCTCTTGCGCGCCGGCGCGGACTTCTGCTTCGCCGACTTGGTCTTGCCGGCCTTGCGCGGCGCAGCGGTTTCGACCGAGACCTGATCGGCCGGCACTGGCTTGGCAAGGGCGGCAGCCTCCATGCGCTCGAACACTTCTTCGAGCTCGCCTTCGCCGGCGACGATGCGCAGCAGACCGAGGTCGGAATAGTGCTCGATGAGCGGACGTGTCTGCTGTTCGTAGACTTCGAGGCGTTTTGCGATGACCCCTTCGTTGTCATCGGCGCGCTGCTGCAGCTCCGTGCCGTCCTTCGCGCAGGTCGTCACGCCGGCGGGCAGCGAGTGAATGTTGTACACGCTGCCGCACTTCGGACACACGCGGCGGCCCGCCAAGCGCTTCACGAGCGCGTCGCGGCTCACTTCGAGCAGCAGCACCGCATCGAGCGGCTGGCCGATGTCGGCCAAGAGCGCCTCGAGCGCCTTGGCTTGATCGATATTGCGCGGGAACCCGTCAAGGATGAATCCGTTGGCGGTATCCGGCTGACCCAGCCGGTCGCGGATCAGGCCGAGCACGATCTCGTCGGAGACGAGCTGCCCGGCGTCCATGGCGGCCTTCGCCTTCAAACCAAGCTCTGTGCCGCGCGCAACAGCATCCCGCAGCAAATCGCCGGACGAGATTTGCGGCACCCCGTACTTCGCTTGCAGCTTCTGGGACTGAGTGCCCTTACCCGAGCCGGGCGCCCCCAGCAACACAATACGCATCGTCGATAGTCCTCTTGAGTAAGACCCGGTGAGTCCAACCGGGGCAAGCCAGAGTCCGAACCGGTTTCCAGCAAGACCGCTTCGTTCGATTGAGCGCTCCGGCGCACCGTCCGAAGCATCGTTTTGGGTCCGCTACCCTACAGAAAAGATGGGCGACTGGGTACTGGGTCGCCCCCAAAAGCCGCTTCGTCCGCGCTGCTCACGGGCGCCGCTGCGGCGGGAAAACGCACGCCCGATCTCCTCGCCAGCGCGGCGCGCTCTCGCTATGCTTCCGCGCCATTCTGCAAGAAAACTCAACAAGAGGACCCAGCTCTATGCCGAAAGCCCCAGTGCGAAACGCTTTCTACGCCCAGTCGGGCGGTGTCACCGCGGTCATCAATGCCTCTGCGTGCGGCGTCATCGAGACCTGCCGCAAGCACAAGAACAAGATCGGCAAGGTGTATGCGGGACGGCACGGAATCGTCGGTGCGCTCCACGAGGATCTCATCGACACCACCAAGGAATCCGCGGCCGCCATTCGGGCACTGCGCTACACGCCCTCGGGCGCGTTCGGCTCGGCGCGCTACAAGCTGAAGAAGTTCGAAGAGAACCAGAAGGAGTACGAGCGCCTCATCGAAGTCTTCAAGGCGCACAACATCGGCTACTTCTTCTACAACGGCGGCGGCGACTCCGCCGACACGTGCCTGAAGGTCTCGATGCTCGCCGAGAAGATGGGCTATCCCATCAAGGCGATCCACGTGCCGAAGACCGTCGACAACGACCTGCCGCTCACGGACTGCTGCCCCGGCTTCGGCTCGGTCGCCAAGTACGTTGCGGTGTCCATCCGCGAAGCGGGCTTCGACGTCGCCTCGATGGCGAAGACCTCCACGAAGGTGTTCATCCTGGAAGTGATGGGCCGCCATGCCGGCTGGATCGCAGCGGCAAGCGGCTTGGCCGCCACGAAGGCCGGCGAGAGCCCGCACATCATCCTCTTCCCCGAGATCACCTTCGACGAAGAGAAGTTCTGCGCTCGCGTCAAAGAGTGCGTCGAGAAGTACGGCTACTGCACGATCGTCGTGTCCGAAGGTGTCAAGAATGCCGACGGTAAGTTCCTCGCCGATGCGGGTCTGCGCGATGCGTTCGGCCATGCGCAGCTCGGCGGCGTGGCGCCGGTGATCGCGCAGATCGTCAAGACGCGCCTCAACTACAAGTACCCACTGGGCAGTTGCCGATTACCTGCAGCGTGCCGCCCGCCACATCGCCTCGAAGGTCGACGTGGAGCAGGCCTATGCGCTCGGCAAGGCGGCGGTGGAGCTCGCCCTGAAGGGCCACAATTCGGTGATGCCCACAATCGTTCGTGTCAAAAACAATCCGTACAAGTGGAAGATCGGCGTCGCCAAGCTCGAGGATGTTGCGAACAAGGAAAAGATGTTGCCGCGCGACTACATCACCGAGGACGGCTTCCACATCACGAACAAGGCGCGCAAGTACTTGAGCCCGCTCATTCGCGGCGAGGACTATCCGCCTTACAAGGACGGTCTGCCGCAGTACGTCACGCTCAAGAACGCGCCGGTGAAGAAGAAGTTGAAGGAACCCTTTGTGCTATAGTCCGGCCGTTTTTTCGGTGGATTTGTCTATCGGACAGGGCGCGCGCAAGCGCGCCCTGTTCCATCCGCCGCCTCGAAATTGCATACAACCGACCGGCTCCAAGAGGATCAGTTGATGTCTAGTGATGTCGCTCTCTGGCTTGCCATTGCCGCGGGTGTGCTCGCGGTACTGTATGGCGTGTATTCCGTAGGCTGGATCAACAGACAGTCGGCCGGCAACGAGCGCATGCAAGACATCGCCGCTGCCATTCAGGCGGGCGCCAAGGCCTACCTCAATCGTCAATATTCCACGATCGCCATCGTCGGCGCCGTGCTCTTCGTCGTGCTGGGCTTGGCGCTCGACTGGGCAACCGCCGGCGGATTCGCCGTCGGCGCCATCCTCTCCGGCGCGGCTGGGTTCATCGGCATGAACGTGTCGGTACGCGCCAATGTAAGAACTGCTCAAGCCGCGAGCGTGAGCCTCAACTCGGCGCTCACGGTCGCCTTCCGCGGCGGTGCGATCACCGGCATGTTGGTGGTCGGCCTCGGCCTGCTCGGCGTGGCAGGCTACTTCGCGGTGATCCGCAACTTCGTCAGCGACGATCATGCGCTGCACGCGCTGGTCGGTCTCGCCTTCGGCGGCTCGCTCATCTCGATCTTCGCGCGTCTGGGCGGCGGCATCTTCACGAAGGGCGCGGACGTGGGCGCCGACCTCGTCGGCAAGGTCGAAGCCGGCATCCCCGAGGACGACCCGCGCAATCCGGCCGTGATCGCCGATAACGTCGGCGACAACGTGGGCGACTGCGCCGGCATGGCCGCCGACCTGTTCGAAACCTATGCGGTCACCGTCGTCGCGACGATGGTGCTCGGCGGTCTCATGTTCACCTCCGCCGACGGCGTCATCGACATCAACTACGTGCTCTACCCGCTCGTGCTCGGCGCCGTCTCGATCGTCGCCTCGATCATCGGCACGTTCTTCGTGAAGGCCGCCGACGGCGGCAAGATTATGAGCGCGCTGTATCGCGGCACCGCCGTCTCCGGCGTGCTCGCGCTGATCGCGTTCTGGTGGGTCACCAAGCTGCTCATGGGCGAGCGCGCCGGCGCCTTGTTCGGTTGTGCCGCCATCGGTCTCGCGCTTACGGCCGCTCTGATCTGGATCACCGAGTACTACACCGCGACCGAGTTCAAGCCGGTGCGTCGCGTGGCCGAGGCCTCGCAGACGGGCCACGCCACCAACGTCATCGCGGGCTTGGCCGTTTCGATGCGCTCGACGGCTTGGCCGGTGCTCGCGGTGTGCGCGGCCATCTGGGGCTCGTATGAGCTCGCGGAGCTCTACGGCATCGCGGTCGCGGCGACGGCGATGCTGTCCATGACGGGCATGATCGTGGCGCTCGACGCCTACGGCCCGATCACCGACAACGGCGGCGGCATCGCGCAGATGTCCGGCCTGCCGCAAAACGTCCGCGACATCACCGACGCGCTCGATGCCGTCGGTAACACGACGAAGGCCGTGACCAAGGGTTATGCGATCGGCTCGGCGGGCTTGGCCGCGCTCGTGCTGTTCGCCGACTACACGCACAACCTCGAGTCGCACCTGCAGGAGACCGGTCGCGCCATGGCGCAGTTCTCGCTGTCCGATCCGGCCGTCATCATCGGCCTATTCATCGGCGGCTTGATTCCGTATCTCTTCGGCGCGATGGCGATGGAAGCCGTCGGCCGCGCGGCCGGCTCGGTCGTGATCGAAGTGCGCCGGCAGTTCCGCGAGATCAAGGGCATCATGGAAGGCACCGCCAAGCCCGATTACTCGCGCGCCGTCGACCTGCTCACGCGCGCCGCGATCAAGGAAATGGTGGTGCCCTCGCTGCTGCCGATCCTCGTCCCGGTGCTGGTAGCCTTCGGCCTGAATTACCTGATGGGCGATGGCGCCGGCGTGCGCGCGCTCGGCGGTCTGTTGATCGGCACGATCGTCACGGGCCTGTTCGTCGCGGTCTCGATGTGCACCGGCGGCGGCGCCTGGGACAACGCGAAGAAGTACGTCGAGGAAGGCAACTTCGGCGGCAAGGGCTCGGAGACGCACAAAGCCGCCGTCACCGGCGACACCGTCGGCGATCCGTACAAGGACACCGCCGGTCCGGCGATCAACCCGCTCATCAAGATCATCAATATCGTCGCGCTGCTGCTCGTGCCGCTCCTCTGAGCGAACGCGCATCGCGTCGACCGAAAGCACACGCCCCGGCAGGTCGGAACCTGCCGGGGCGTTTTCGTTTCCGAGTAGGCGCGCCTGGGGAGCCTTGGGACGTCGGCCGCAGCTCTTCGTTCGGCCGCATCCCGCAGGGGCCGCGCATCCCGCGGCTCGCCGCAGCGGCGAAGAGTGCTCCTCAGGCAGTCTGGGCCATCGCCCGCGTGATCGGCTGCGGACGACCCAGGTGATAACCCTGCGCGAAATCGACGCCCATCACCCGTGCGGCTTCGAACGAGCCGTCGTCTTCGACCTGTTCGGCGACCACGCGGAAGTTGAGCGTGCGGGCGAGCTTGATCATCGCCGCGACCATCGCTTGATTGACCGAATCGCCCGCGAGATTGCGGATGAACGAGCCGTCGATCTTCACGTAGTCGAGCGAGAGATTCTTCAGATTGCCGAACGATGACAGGCCGCGGCCGAAATCATCGAGCGCAAACTGACACCCCATGCTGTGCAGCACGCCGATGAAACGCTGCGCGTGCTCGATGTTCGTGATGACGGAATTCTCCGTCACTTCGAAGCACAGCTGCTCGGGCGCAACGCCGGTGCGATCGAGCAGATCGACGACGAACTCGAGGAACTGCGTATCGCCGAGCGTCTGGCCCGAGAGATTGATCGCGAGGCTTCGCTGGCTCGGCAGGCGGATGCTGCCGCGCCCCAACGCGGTGACCGCCGTCTGCACCACCCAGCGATCCACATCCGACATGAGCCGGTAGCGTTCGGCGGCACGCAGGAACTCGGCGGGCGAAATGCCGCCCGGGATCGTCTCGTCCTGAAGCCTGAGCAGCACCTCGAGCGCAGGTCCGCGCGCCCCGCCGCTAGTGGCGATGATCGGCTGCGCCAGCAGCTCGAAGCGATTCTCCTTGAGCGCCGTCTGCAGCCGCTGCAGCCATTGAATCTCGCCGCGATGACGCGCCACGGCCTCGTCGCGCGCGGAATACACATGCACGTGATTGCCGCGCTTCTTGGCGACGTAGCACGCCGAATCGGCAGCGCTCATGAGCTCCTCGGCGGAGCCGCTTTCGCGCGAGATCTCGATGAGCCCGACGCTCACGCCGATGTTGAAGATCTTGTCCTTCCAGACGAACCGATAGTCGTTGACCTTGCGCACGACATCGTCGGCGATCTGGCGCGCCTTCTCGAGCGGACAGCCGATGAGCAGCANGCCGAACTCGTCGCCGCCGAGCCGTCCCACGGTATCGGAGTCGCGNACCGTCTCTTTGATGAGCGCCGCCACCTCGCGCAGCATGTTGTCGCCCGCGATGTGGCCGCAGCTNTCGTTCACGGCCTTGAAGCGATCGAGATCGAGATAGCAGAGCACGTGACGCGCCGAGCTCGTGTGAGCGACTTCGATGGCCTCATCGAGCCTGCGCTCGAACTCGCGTCGATTGACGAGACCCGTCAAGGCGTCGTGGCTCGCCTGATAAGACATCTGCCGCGTCAAGCCGCGCAGCTCGGTCACGTCGCGCACGAGCGTCACCGTGCCCATCAGATCGCCCCGCTGATTCTTGAGCGGCGTGACCGTGAGCTCGACCGAACGCTCCTGCCCATCCCCGCGCGAGATGAGCAATCCGCGCCGTCCGACGGTGACCTTGGTCTGCGTCGCCAGGCAATGACGGACCGGATCGCCGAGCGAACGCCGATCGCTCTCATCGACGAGCGTGATGATGTCGGTGAGCGTCTGGCCGACGGCTTCGATGGCCGGCACGCCGGTGAGCTGCTCGGCCGCTTGATTGACGTAGTCGATACGGCCGCGCACGTCGGTCGTGATGATGCCGTCGCCCAAGGAATCGAGCGTCTCCCAAGCCGTCGAGCGATGACGCGACGACGTTTGCGCCGCGCTCGCGGGCGGACCCATTTCGACGAGCGAAAGGAGCAGCGCCGGCCCACCCTGATAGTCGATCCGCACCGCGGACAGCTCGAGGCGCGCGCGCTGTTCGGTCTGCGGGTGCAATTCGAGCTCGAGCCGCTCAAGCGCCGGCGCACCGGCCAGACGCCGCGCCAGCTGATCGCGGACGAGCTCGGCGTAATCCGGGTGCACGAGCTCGGGCATGGAGCGGCCGACGAGCGCTTGAACCGGTGCACCGGCCAAGGCAGCGAATTGCGCGTTCGCGAAGACGATCGTGTCGCGATAGACCGCGACTGCCTCGTTGAGACCGCTCAGCAGCCCGGTGAGCGAGCGCTCGCGCTCGCTCAAGAGCAGATCCTTCATGGCCAGATGTTCGAGCAGCCGATTGGCGCTGTCCGCAAACGATTGGGCGACGCCTTCTGCACGGATGCGCTCGGCGTACTGACTCGACTGCACGATCTGTTCGAACTGCGCGACAGCTCGCTTGAGCGTGCTGTCGCGCCGGACGCGTACCGCGAGTGCGGCAACGAGTCCGAGAAGCACGAGGAACGTGACAATGAAAACGATGACCAAAGTCCCCTCGAGGGCGCTCACGTCAACCGCCGAATTCAACCTTCACCCCTTGAATCGTGCGCGCGTCAGGCGCTCGCACGCGTTTGCGCGGCTCGTGAGCACTGCCCGAATCGAAGGGCGCAATCAGCACGAGAGACGTCGCAAACTTATTGTCTGTGCGACAGGATATAGAACGCCGCGGTTTCTGCTGCACGGATTGACCATAATGGTGATCGGCGTGATGGTTGGGCGGCCAGCGTCGGCGCGCCGATCGCAACGCGCTTCCGCGCTTCGGGGAAACCCTGCAAACCGAAACGTTGTCGCGGCCGACGGTCGGCCCGGGTACGCGCTTGTCGGGCGTGCACAAAGCTCGTACCCTGTCGCCCCGCCGCGCCGGGCCGCTTCTGGCGAACCCAATTTGGCGAACCCAGGACGAGGCGGGCCAGTGCTCGCTCGCTCCGTGCGTCAGGCCGGATCGCTCCCGATTACTGTCAATGAAACCGACACCCGAGATGGCGGCATGAACAGCACGTCTACTCTCTATTCTCACGACCGGGCGCCGAGCGCGGTCGTCGAAGGAGCTTATGCCTGCATGATGAGCCCAGAATACGTCCGCGAGCAGATGATCGAGCAGCAGGTGCGCGCGGGAGACGTCTTCGACGAGCGCGTCCTCGATGCCATGCGCCGTGTGCCGCGGGAAATGTTTGCGCCGGCTGAATACAAGAGCGTCGCGTACGCCGATGCGCCCATCCCCATTCCGTGCAACCAGCGGATTCTGCCGCCGCTCGTGCATGGACGGATCCTGCAGGCGCTTGCGCCGAACCCGGAAGACGTTGCCCTGCTCGTCGGTGCGGGCACCGGCTGCCTCGCTGCCTACCTCGGCAAGCTGGTGAGCCGCGTGCGCGCCCTGGAAATCTTCCCCGAGCTGGTCGAGCTTGCGCGTGCGAATTTGCTCGCGGCCGCCGTCAATAACGTCGGCGTCGAGCAGGCCGACGGCATGCAGCTCGAAGAGCAGAACGCGTACGACGTCATCGCCGTAACCGGCTCCCTACCGCTCTACGACGAACGCTTCCAGCGCGCCCTCAGGATCGGCGGACGTCTCGTGGTCGTCGTCGGCCGCGCGCCGGTCATGGAAGCCTGGAAGGTGACGCGTCTCGGCGAGCGGGAGTGGGCTCGCGAGAGCTTGTTCGAAACGGTGATCGACCCGCTGATCAACGCTCCGCAACCGCCGAAGTTTGTCTTCTAGGCTGGACGCGGTAGGCTCTAGCCTGGACCAGACGCGACGGCGCGGCGCGCCTTCACGCTGGCGGATTCGCAATCACTGGTCGCCTTTCGTTACTGTCCGTCCCTGAGATCACCCCGCAAGAGTTCGTGGCGCGCCGCGAGCGCGGCGAGGATCTGACATTACTTGACGTTCGCGAAGCCTGGGAGCTGGACGTCGCAAGCGTGCCCGGTGTGGTCCACATTCCAATGGGCGAAATCGCCGAGCGCCTCGGCGAGCTCGATCGCAGCAAGGAAACGGTCGTGCTTTGCCGCTCGGGCCGGCGCAGCCTCGAAGTCGCAAATTTCCTGCAACAGAATGGCTTCCGCGCGGTCAATCTCGCTGGCGGCATCCTGGCGTGGTCGCGCGACGTCGATGCAACCATTCCGACCTATTAGCGCGTCCAAAGGGCCGAGCGCGCGTGACGCGGCGTGCTCGATTAGCGATCGACGCTAACGCGCACCGTGTCATGATTGCTGCTTTCCCGCTCCGCTCATCGGGTGGGGTGCAACAGCGAGCGGGACAACTGTGTTGAAGTGTCTCGTGTGGCAATAGCTGGCGCCCGCGCGGCGCATGGGTACAAGAAAATGAAGTTACGAGCACACATCGCGGCCGTATGTGGTCTGCTGGCGCTAGCCCAGGCGACGCCTGCAGCCGATCTTCTCGAAGTCTATCGGCGCGCCTTACAGAACGATCCGATCATCCGCGAGGCGGATGCAAACCGGCTGGCAAGCCGCGAGTCGAAGCCGCAGGCACTCGCCTCGCTGTTGCCGCAGATCGAAGCAAGCGGCAGCTACTCGAAGAGCGAAGAAGAGTTCTCGCGCACGCAGCTGCAGCGGCTCAACGAAAACGACCCGCAGCTCGTGCCCGTGACGATCACGACCGACAGCGATTCGGATGGGTACCAGTTCGCCATCCAGCTGCGTCAGACCCTGTTCCGCTGGGATCAGTGGGCGACGCTCAAGCGCGCCGACGCCCAAGTCGCCCAAGCCGAGGCCGACTATCAGGCAGCCCATCAGGATCTGATCCAACGCACCGCGGAGCGCTACTTCAATGTGCTCGCGGCGCAGGACACCGTGGATGCGGCACAAGCGGCGCTCGAAGCGTTCGCCCGCCAGCTCGAACAGGCCGAGAAGCGTTTCGAGGTCGGCTTGATCGCGATCACCGACGTCCAGGAATCGCGCGCCGCGCATGACCAGGCGGTTGCCAACCTCATTCAAGCCAAGCGCAATCTCGCGACCGCGCAGGAGCTCCTGCGCGAGCTCACCGGCGAGCCTTTCGACAAGCTGGCCGCGCCGGTCGACGACATCCCGCTCAAGACGCCGGATCCCGCAAACGAAGAGCAGTGGGTGAACACGGCGCTCGAGCAGAACCTGCGCATCGTCTCGGCGCGCCTTGCCACCGACATCGCGAAGCAGGACGTGCGCATCGCCCGTTCCGGCCACCTGCCTGCGATCGATCTCGTGGCGCGCCATGCGGATCAGGATTACGAGGGCACGCAGCTCAGCCGCAGCATCGCCGGCCCGGGCGTCGAAGTGCCCGCCGACCAGTCGATGCTCTCCGATTCGATCGGGATTCAGATCACGGTGCCGATCTACTCCGGCGGCGCGACGTCCTCGCGCGTACGTCAACGCGTGTACTTGCACCGCGCCGCCCGCGAGCGTCTCGAGCGCGTCGCGCGCGAAACGGAGCGCGCCACCCGCGATGCATACCTTGGCGTGCTGAGCGAAATCTCGCGGGTGCGTGCGCTGCGCCAAGCGCTCGAATCGAGCCGCACCGCATTGCAGGCGACCGAAGCGGGCTTCGAGGTGGGCACGCGCACGACGGTCGACGTGCTCGATGCACGCCGCCGTCTCTTCGACGCACAGACGAACTATGCACGCAGCCGTTACGACTACATTCTGAACGTGCTGCAGCTGCGGCTGGCGACCGGAACGCTCGGCGTCGGCGATCTCGAAGAAATCAACGCCCTGCTGAAGGAATAACGCAGACGCCCGCGCCTCAAACGGCGCGGGCAGCGTTCAGCTCTCGTGCGACGATCGCGAGCACGCGATCGAGCGCACCGCGATTCTGCTCGACGATCTCCCGCGCCTTACCGACCATTCGTGCCCGCTCATCCGGCGCAAGGAGCAACCGGACCAACGTCTCGCCCAGCGCAGTTGCATCCGCCACTTCGATGGCGGCCCCGTTTGCGATGAATAACCGAGCGATGTCGGGCGCGTTGAAGTTGTGCGGTCCGGTCACGATCGGGCAGCCGATCGCCGCCGGCTCGAGCAGACTGTGGCCGCCGATCGGCACCAGGCTGCCCGCGACGAAAGCCGCATCGGCGGCGGCGTAGAACATCTGCAGCTCCCCCAGCGTATCGACGAGCAGCACTTCCGTATCCGGCGCAGCGGTTTGCCCCCGCGAGCGCGCCACGAAGCGCACGCCCTGCTCGGTCAGGAATGCCGTCACGTCCGCAAAGCGCTGCGGATGGCGCGGCACCAGGATGAGCAATGCATCTGGTAGGCGGCACTGAATCGCGCGGTGCGCGCTGAGCGCCTGCTGCTCTTCGCCCTCGTGGGTACTGGCGGCAATCCATACGGGGCGCCCGCCGATCTGTGCAGCACGCAGTGCCTGTCCCGCAGCGATCGTCTCGGCCGCCACTTCGATATCGAACTTGACGTTGCCGACCACGGCGACGTGTGCTGCGCCGATCGCGCGATAGCGAGCGGCATCAACTTCCGTCTGCGCGGCTACGAGCACTGTCGTCAGCGCATCCCGCGTGAGGGAGCGCAAGCGGCCATAGCGCCGCACGGACTTTTCCGACAAACGGGCGCTCGCGATGACGAGCGGAATGCCGCGCCGGCGGCATTCGCGGAAGAGATTCGGCCAGATCTCCGTTTCCATGACGATGCCGATCGCGGGCCGCACACGATCGAGGAAGCGACGCACGGCGCCCGGCATGTCGTACGGCAGGTAGGCGTGCCGCACCTGCTCGCCGAACAGCGCCCGCACGCGTTGCGCACCGGTAGGCGTCCCGGTCGTCACCAAGAGCGGCCGCTCGGGATACTGTCGTTGGAGCGCACGGATCAGGACGGCGCTCGCCTGCACCTCGCCGACGGACACCGCATGCACCCACAACGGCGCACGCTCGAAGCGCGCGACGGTAAAGCCCCAGCGCTCACCGAGACGCTCGCGATAGCTCGGATCGCGGCGCGATTGCCAGAGAAGCGCCAACAGCGCGAGCGGCGCCGCCAGGTAGACGAGAACGCTGTACAACCGCTCGAGCATGGGCTAAAGCCGATCTCCGCTCATACGCTACTATTGGTTTTTTCGACTCGCACGAGAGCCGGCATGGTACTCGAACCAGGGGCACGGCTGCGGCGATCGTCTCTGACAGCTCGCTTGAGGAATGTCCTCGACGTCCACCGAATCACGCGCCCAGCGCGCGCGGACTCCTGAACGGATTCCGCTCTACCGCTTCTTGGGACCACGCTACTGGCCGGTTTGGCTGGGGCTCGCGTTCGTGCGCGCAGTGAATCTGCTGCCGCTGCGCGCCCAGATGGCGATCGGTCGGGTGGTCGGCACGCTCGCCTATGCGTGCAGCCGCCGCGACCGCCGCATCGCCGAGATCAATGTGGCGCTCTGCATGCCCGAGCTCGATGCCGCTCAACAGCGCCGGCTGGTCCGCGCGCACTTCCAGGCGCTCGCCTGCGCCCTGTTCGAAACAGGCCTCGTCTGGTGGGCGAGCGATCGGCGCTTGCGGCGCTTCATCGAATTCGAAGGAGTCGAGCACTTGCAGGCGGCGCTCGCGCAAGGTCGCGGCGCGCTCATGCTCACCGCGCACTTCACCACGCTCGAAATGGGCGCGCGGGCCCTGACCTTGCTCGGCCCCACGAGCATCATGTACTTGACGCCGAGCAACGCCTTGATCG
>Ga0065720_1020893_pt1 | contig 12302 bp, 17 predicted proteins | sample Thericmetagenome_FD_59107 | JGI IMG/M metagenome (GOLD analysis project Ga0065720, IMG submission 59107) | Thermophilic microbial communities from the Joint Bioenergy Institute, California, USA of rice/straw/compost enrichment - eDNA_2 v2... | ecosystem: Engineered > Solid waste > Grass >... | reverse complement strand
TTTTTTTTTTTTTTTTTTGGTATGAACAGCACTACCAAGGTGACTGCACACAGTAAAGTTGCAGATTGCTGTGATGTGGTCAAATGCGACAGTTAGATCCAATAGCTTCTCAAGGTAGCCAAAGGGCAAGGCCTTATGGTGTGCTGCGAGAATGACTCCTTAGCAGAAGCCATTCTTAATGAGAAAGAGGGATTCAAGCCTGGTGGCTGCTTGACCGAAAGTTAGTTAGTTCCAGAACTTAACCATGGTGAAAGCAACCGCTCTTTGCATGGTTCAACTTTATGATATAACACAAGGATGGTAATTTTTCTGGGACTCTATTGTTTATGTTCCGCCATCTGCTAGGCTGGCTTGCGTATTTTCATGTGGAGTTGGGAATATAATGCTAATTGTCTGTTATTTTCGGGAGGAAATGACCGAGTACCTTAAAGTTTATTTGTTTGGATTCTCAATTTTCTCATTGTCTGTTTTGTACCTTTACGTTAATGAGATTGGTATGCTGTTGATTCTCTGAGGGTGGTTGATACGACTGAGATTTAACAGTGGTTGATGATCGATTAGGGCCCTTGGGTAAGAAAAACTTCATTTGTTGGCTAGAGCACTTCGCGACAGTTATTCCGGCCCATATCCTTCCTATCAAATTGATCCTAATCAGGACTTTTTCTATATTCCTCCTCGAAACCAACGATATGTGGGATCAAAGCCATTTAATCTCTCAGACAAGGCCAGCTGCCCATGACCTTTGGCGCGGGCTTTAGAACCGTGTGTATCCCCCCCATTGCAGGTTGAAGCTTATGAACCATCTCCCTCCCCGGGGGAAACCCCCGGGGCCTGCCCAACGTCAACAACGCGATGCACCCAGGGGAGACCCCCGGGACTCCCCTCAAGACATTAACTTCAATCATAAATGAGGAACAATTTTCATTGTTGGTAGAAAGAGATCCGCGAAAGTCGATATCCTCTAATGATTGCTGCCGACTCAGTAGCAATTCACCCGGTTGATGCAACATTCCGTTTCAAGTTTAGCACGATCAGGTCAGAGCTCTTCAAGTCCTCTTTCATCACTCCCGTCTATATTAGCTTAGTAATAGAAGTCTTTAGTAATAGAAGTCTTTAGGGTTAGGGTTCTCCCTTTATCCCTCCTCTCTGGACAATGCTGTGTTGCAGTCCACGGCATGACACCATCCAAGTCCGGAATTGCTAAGCTCGAAGATGCATCGATAATACGACCTTTTTTTTTATAGAAGAAGCTACGGGAAACGTTAACCCGTTCCTCAGCATGATCTGTTGCCCCACTGTAATTATTAATCCACTGAGACATGTCATCGCAACTCGTCCCCTCTCCAATTCTAACCATCTCGGGCTGTGGATATAAGCCACTGTGACGGCTGGAGGTGCTCTCTAGACAATACTTCCTCGGAATCCAGATTTCAAGATCTTTTATTCCCTTCACCGGAATCATTGTCGACGACGAACACCAAAAAACAGCAACTTTACAAACACAACGTATATGAAGACCATCACATCTTCACAACGTCCACTTTCACCACCACAAAGCAATACCCTCTCCTCCACAACCGCCTCATCAAACCTGCTTCCCGCCAACCACCAACCCGCCATGTCATTCCCAAAACACACCCTCACCCAAACAGCCCCCGGCACCCCTTTCTTTACGCCAGCCCAACAACCCCCCGCCGGGACCCCCCTTTCCTCACCCACCTCCTCCACAGCCCCGACTCTCTTCACCCCGCTCACCCTACGCTCTCTCACCCTCCAAAATCGCTTCGCAGTCTCCCCGATGTGCACCTACTCTGCCGACGGCGCGGGCCGCCTAACCCCTTGGCACGTCGTCCATCTCGGTGCCTTCGCCCTGCGCGGCGTGCCGCTGACCATCGTCGAGGCAACCGCCGTCCTGCCCAACGGACGTATCAGCCCTGAGGATAGTGGGCTCTGGGAGGATAGCCAGATTGAGCCTTTGAGGAGGGTGGTCGAGTTTGTGCACAGCCAGGGGCAGAAAGTCGGCGTGCAGTTGGCCCATGCGGGGAGGAAGGGGAGTACGCTTGCGCCGTGGCATGTCCAGGCTGGGAAGGGAGAGGTTGCGGGGAAGGAAGTGGGGGGCTGGCCTGAGGATTTGTGGGCGCCAAGTGCGTTGAAGTGGGATGAAGGCTTTCCGGTGCCGAAGGAGATGGATAAGGAGGAGATTGGGAAGTTGGTGGAGGCTTTCAAGGAAGCTGCGAAGAGGGCGGTTAAGGCAGGGGTTGATGTCATTGAGATACATTCGGCGCATGGATATCTGCTCAGTGAGTTTCTCTCGCCGATTACGAATCAGAGGACGGATGAGTATGGCGGTCCGAAGTTTGAGAATCGGGTGAGGACGTTGTTGGAGGTTGTGAGAGCTGTGAGGGGGGTTATTCCGGAGGGGATGCCGCTTTTTGTGAGGATCAGCGCGACGGAGTGGATGGAGTGGACGGGTCAGCCGTCTTGGGATCTTGAGCAGAGCAAAAAGCTTGCACTGCTGCTTGCTGATGAGGGAGTAGATCTGCTGGATGTCAGCTCTGGAGGGAATAACCCCAAGCAGCAGATCACGTTTCACCCGTACTATCAGGCCGATCTGGCGGCTGCGATCAAGCAGGAGCTGATAAAACATGGGAAGGCGGATAAGATGAAGATTGGTGCTGTTGGAGGAGTGACGACGGCTGAGTTGGCTAAAGAGTTTGTGCAAGAGGGAGGGAGAGTCGGGGCTGATCTGGTGCTGGTGGCCAGACAGTTTCTCAGGGAGCCGGAGTTCGTGCTTAAGACTGCGGCTGATCTGGGTGTAAAGGTTCAGGGACCAATTCAGTACCATCGGGCCCCAATTGTCAAGACGGAGAAGCTTTGAAAGTAGATAGATCTTTAGGGGCCGTTTTCATAGGGGCGTTAGGAGTTCTGAAGGGGCCATAGATAGCGACATATGCTCATGACTGAAGGCAGATCTGCGAGATCTCATTTGTTGCGGGACTTCCTCGAATGTGGATTTACTTAGACTATCTTTATATACCCTGAAAATTGTGGTTGGTTTCTGCAATACACTGTTCTTGTCGCCACCTTTTTTGAGCTTTGGTGTTGTGGTGTTGAGTTCTCTGCTCTTGATAAGGAAAGGTACCTCATAAACCCAAGGTAGGACTTATGTCTTCCATCAACATTCAAGCGGGTTTAGCTCAGTTGGGAGAGCGTCAGACTGAAGAATTGGGTCCTCAAGACCCATAAACTTCGGGAACACAATCCACATTGTGGGATATCTGAAGGTCGTGTGTTCGATCCACACAAACCGCATTGCAGACTATTTTTTAGCATTTTCGGTGACAATCCCACAACCCCCTGAGATGGGTTTGATGTAATGGCCAGGTTGAAAAACCTGAGGGACTGGGGTCCTCACACAGCAGAGCACGGAATCTACCGCGATCACCAGTTGTTGGTTGACGACTGTTTCTATTGCTGACTTGAGAGACCTCGTCATGGCTCTGAGGATGGGTAATTCTACATACATATTTATATTTAAAGCCTTCAGTCTGCCTGTCCTTCTGCCATTACCTCTTTTGGTATTGTTGAGGAGTTTCCCGCAGTGTGTCGCAGTGCGAGAACTACGATAAATACGCTTCTCCATCTGATTGGTCCGCCAGCTTACCCCACTAGAAATCTCCCATTGGTCGCCCTCCTACACCATCTGTAGGGCAGCCGCCGAGCCCTTCACCAGCCGTAACAATGCTGGCTGTTCAAGAAAAACAAAGCTCATCATGTGTGGTGGTATGTGTGGTGGTGTTCGACCTTCTCTCTTCTGCGTGGCCCAAGACCTTGATCATCCACACCATCCCTTGAGCAGTTTACACGAAGTTAGAGCTTGACATAATGTTAAACAAAACGAAATAGGCTTAATACTCGAAGTAGGCAAGCTTGCGTATAATAACCTCTTACTAAGGAGTTCTGCTTCAAGAGTTGCGATGGTCGACGCCAGTTCGTCGGTTTTGTCCCGTCTCCACAAGTTTGAGCTGACCAAATCCACAAGTCTCTGCCTGATCGATGGTCCGTGTTTTGGTCAAGCCAACTAAATCCCTGCTCAGCCCCAGCTGGGGCCGACAACCCAAAGCCCTATTCCAGGGTTAGGGTCCTGCAAATTTGGACCACAATTTTCAATTTCGGGGTTGGAATTTCACCCCGCTGCAAGATTTGTCGGGCCCATTTCTTCCTCTTAAATTTAACCACCACACCTCCCGTCTTAGAGGCGCAGGATACTCACCTCTTTGCGTCCATTCCGAACCAACCGTCGTTTTCTCCCACATCCCCGACAGCAACAATGGCTCCCGTCGCAGTATGTATCCCGACCTGATGGCTTTGCTGTTGGCCCGGTCCCGTAGACGCCGGCAATTATGGGGTTTTCAGGGCCTCACCGGCGTTGTGCGCGGACGATGGCGTGAAGCAGTAGGCTAATGGTCGGACTCAACAGAAGAAGTCTGGCGCCAAGGGCAAGGGCCCTAAGGTGACCAAGAAGTTCATCATCAACGCCAGCCAGCCGGCGAGCGACAAGATTTTCGACGTGTCGGCCTTTGAGAAGTTCCTGAACGAACGCATCAAGGTCGACGGCCGCGTCGGCAACCTGGGCGATGTCATCAAGATTTCCCAGATCGGCGACGGCAAGGTCGAGATCATTGCCCACAATGACCTGTCGGGCCGCTACCTCAAGTACCTGTGCGTTCTTTCTTTCTCGTCCTTGGACCTGATAAGAAGCTAACGGCTGGCAGCACCAAGAAGTTCCTCAAGAAGATGCAGCTCCGCGATTGGCTCCGTGTTGTCGCCACCTCTAAGGGCGTCTATGAGCTCAAGTTCTACAACATCGTCAACGACGAGGCTGAAGAGGAGGAGGACTAAGGTAGCGAGGCCATTTTGGTCAGTTACCCTGTGCTCTTGGCTTATGCTGGGGGACCAATAAGGGGATACTGGACGGTTGTGCATAGCGGGATTCGGATCTGAAATAGAGATACCAGCCGCTGTGCGGCCATGGCTATGTGGCTGACTTATTCTAATGTTCCCTCTATTGCGTGTGGAATGTGTGGGTATTATATGGATATTTTGAAGACATCGATGTCGTAGACAACCACTCGGCCTATGTCCTTCCAGTCCTTTTCAACGTCCATCTATTCCAGCTACTCAGGCAACGTCCTCATAACTGCCTCAAACGCCACCAGCGCCATGGCATTCGCCGGGAACGCCCTCAAAAAGCACGGCACAAACCCCCTCCAGTACCCAATGGCGCCGCTCTCCCTGTAAACCGCCCTCGCAGCATCAATCCACCTCGGGAATTTCCTCGCCCCATCATTCAGCCCGCCTCCCAACGGATCGGTCATGATCCTCTGCTTCACCACATCACTGGGATAGCTCATAACCCAAAACACCTGCGCGCTCAGTCCGCCCGCCCAGAAGTTAATCGCCGGCGCGCTTAGGTTCGTATGCTTCCGCATCCACCTTGAAAAAATATCATAGCTCCCCCACCAAAAGAAGAAGAAACTCCGAAACAGCAGCGTCGCCGAAAGTCCCCGGTAAATCCCTCTCACCCCATGATGTTTGTACACCTTTCGTATGCAATCAATCGGCCCGCTGTACAGTCTATCTGCCTTCTTTGCAGCGTATTGCACCTGCAACCTTGCCTTGATATGCTCCACGGGCGCAGCGACGAAACTCACCGTCGCGCCGGCCATGATGCCAGCTATCCCGTGGCCGTACCACGGTAGGGGGACTGACGTGTGCGGGTTGGCTTGTCCCGGCTTGGGAGGGTCCGGGTCGCGGTAGTGGGGGAAGAGGCGTTCGCTGACGATGCGGCGGTACATGGAAAGCGAGCCGAGCATCACGCTGTCCATGAACATCCAGCCGACTAGGGGGGGTGTCGCGCCTTTGTAGAGGCCGGTTATGCCTTCATTGCGGAGGGTGGTTGTTAGACAGTGCAGGGGGCCGCGGAAGCGGGTTGTGTCGGTTGTTTGGAGGCGGACTTTGAGCGTGTCGAAGGGGTGGCCGACTGGGACAGGAAGTTGTTAGTATGTTGGGTTATGGAGGAGAGGGAGAGAGATTCAAGTACCTTGACACTTGGCAATGCCTGAGAACACGCCGGCGACGAAGCCGCGATAATTCTTGTGCTTCTTTTTCTTTTCTTCGGGCTGCGCGACCGCCTGGGGCGGCGCCGGCGCCGGTGCAGCGGCGGGCGCTGTTGCGGTTGCCATTGGGCTTTACTGTAGATTTCCCCTTTCTTTTTTGTCTTTTCAAAGTTTTGATGGCGCCGTCCCGAAGCCGTCGCAGATAAGAGAGAAATACGTAAAGAAAAGAGGGGGAAGAGATGTGTGTGACTGCTCAAGTCATGGCGAGGAAGTTGTCGCAGAAGAGAGTCATTAGTGTGGTCGTCGGAAAGGAATGCCGAGCTGCTGGCGCTCCATTCGCCGCAGCTGGCTGCGGTATCGGAACAGGGGCTCGGCGTGGAGGTGGGGCCGGGCCGGGCGGAACGACCGGGTCAAAGTCTGGTCCCCCGGGCCATTGTTGGACGGGAGACAACAGAACAAAGCGGATGAGGTTGTAGGGAAGTTGTGGAGATGACAGTATCAATTACATAATTACGTCTATCGTGTAACTTTTACATGGTGTAGCTTTCCATCCTCCCAATACAACCTCAAGCAGAGGCAAAATATTTGGTCTTTCTCGCTCAGGGGTATCAAAACCATTCCTCCTCTCGCCCTCCATCCGTGATACGCCCGCTCAACCTGACTATCCGTCCATAATTACCCTCCTCAACGCGTGAACCAACTCTCTTCCCTTAACATCATTCCATTCGCCTTCAAAACCCCGCCCCTCTCATCCGGTACAGCCTTTTCTCTTAGTAAAACCTCTTCCCCCAAGCTACAGTCCCCCCAACAAACCTCCCCAGTACATAACCCCCCCAAACCCCCGTCACCACAGTTACGGGCCACTTCTGCCACTCACGATCCCAATCCAGCGGAATTGGGACCGCACCAAGCCAGCCTCCGACAAGGGTACCAACCAGCCCGCCAAACGTCTCATCCAGGGGCGCCGCAAACGAGGCCAGTGCGCGCCACGAGGGACCATCGACGCCGCGGACGTAGAACAGAGGGAAGAGTGCGAGCACGGCGAGGACAGAGGCGCAGAGAGCAGTGTGCGAGGTGTGCGTGAGGAAAGGCGCGCCGAAGAGGATCAGACTTAGGTGGAGGAGGGGGGTTACTAGAGTTGTGAGGAGTAGAGAAAGCAAAGCAGTCTATACGGGAGATTTGTTAGCATTTACGCGTCAAGATATCGGATAGAGAAGAAGAAAATGAACAAAATGACTTACCAACACCCGTCCCTTCCACTCCCCCCCACTCAGGTCTTTCTTCCCTCCTCTCCTAACAACCAACTTCCCCCCCTTAACATTCACCCCCTCCTTCTCCTTCTCCTTCTCCCCTTTCTCCTTCTCCTGTTGTTTCCCCTGCGACCCCGCAACAGGCACCCCGACTACAACCCACGCAGTCTGCAGCACCACTGCGGCAGGCAACAACTCTCCAGCCAACGTCGCGACAGGATCACGCACTAGCGCATGCCATCGCGCTGCGAAGAGTGCTGCGAGTGCTAATGGCTGGACGTGCCGCGCTGCGCGCGCGAGGGGTGTGCTAAGGGGGCTGATAGGGACAAGGGGTTTGGCTTCTTCGAGGGGGGACCAGTCTTGTGTTGATGCGACGGTGCTGGGGTCGACGGGTTGTTGGGAGGGGGGAAGGTTTTTGGTTTTGGTGAGTGTGCCTTTCGAGGCAGGTGTTGAGGATGATGAGGGCATCTTGCGTGATGAGATTGAGAGGTTTTCCTTGAACGCGTTAAAGTCAGTTGTGGCAATGAGATTGAGGTGGTGGTGTGGTTGGTGTTGCAGAAGGATGGAGGGAAGGATTGGAACTGAGCTGGCAATCTTTCGCGGTTCGATCGATGCGCGCGAATTGAAGGCTCGCTCGGTAGGGGCCGGAGATTGGAACCCTAACCCTGAAATTGCGGTTTATTCCCCTTATCATCAAGGCTCACCCCACCTGCCCCCTAAGCATGATCGTGATGAGGATGAGGATGAGAAAGTTAAGAATCACTAAAGATATGGAGCAGAAGAAAATTTTACTTTTACTTCAGACTTCCTGCAGTCTACTGCCCTTCCCCCTGCGGAAGCAAATTCCGCAACGACAAATCATACACCACATCCTCGACCTTCTTCACTGCATACTTGATCGAGTCGACCCTCTTCCTCAGGATATCATTCTTTAGATTCAGCACCTGGAATCCCGCATGCAGGTCCTTGATAAAACTGCTGATTTGCACGGCCAACGCATTGTCCCCCAGTGTGACCGAGTTGACCGCCAGCCGCGCTAGGTCGTCCACCACGGAGATCAGCCCCAGGAGGTACTCCTCGATGGTGATGTGGAAGGCGTCGCGGTCCTTGAGATTAACAGGGACCGAGAAGATAGCGCCGACGTCTTCGAGGGTTAGGAGACGGCCGACGTCGCCGGGTTTGGTAGATTCAGAAAGGCCACCGAGCCAGGCACAGAGGAGAGCAGTTGAGATAGCGTCTTGGAGGGTGCGAGTCCACTTATGGTTGTACCTGTGGGATGTTAGATGATGATCCAAAGGTAAGAAATAGTCAGGTGCGCTCACTTGTAGTAAGGATACTGTGACGCAAAGGACGCCAGCTTGCCGACTGTTTCGACCTCCTTCTTGATGCCGTCCTCAACCTGTGCGAGCCAAGGGGCATCTGTTCCATAATGTCAGCCCAAGTTCTCCTCAGTTGTGTCTAGTGAGATGAAATAAGCCTACACTTCGAGCGTGGCGTAGAGTGCACCCTCGACAAGATGCCCTGGGTAAAAGAGACGTGCTGGTTGAGCTCGTCGATGATCTGGTCCAGCTCCTTGCGTACACTGGCGTCCTCCTCAATCTTAGACTTGAGCTGCTCGAAGAGCGCAGGGTCGATCATGGGCGCCATTATGTTGAATTGAAAAAGCTTGTTGATGAGGGGTGATGATGGTGATGAGCTAGGGTGGAGGTGGAGAGATTTTCAACTCAGATTGAGGCTGGTTGTCCAATTGGTGCCTTTGATACAAATGGCACCGGATTTCAATACATACAAGAATCAATTGTCGAATGGAATGGATGTATATTTTGCTTTCTTGTCAAGGTTCAGCAACGTTGATAGGAAGACGCCTTACCATCAGGCAGCCTAGCAGAAGGGTTTGACAGCAACCCTAAGTAACCCTAACCCTAGCCTACCGACATCTGACATCCCTGAGCATACGAGGAGCCGCTTCCTCAAGCTCGATTGACATCAATCATACAAACATCAACTTCACCAAGCGAATGGAAAATCAACTGACTTTTGAGAAAAAAGTCTTTCCATTATTGATCAACGCCCATGGCATAAGTCATTCTCAGAACTATTCTCAGAACTACAAACAAGCGAACAAACAAGTCAAACAATTTATCGCCCATACATGATCAGTCAATCTCAAGCCCTGATGTCGATCTCGTTCCGATATACAATCTCCCCAAACTTGTATCAGTACTCCTCTTGTCAATCGTGCCCAGTTCGTAAGAAGTCGATCATATAATCTTCAGTTCCAAGTCAAGCCCAATCTGATCTTCAATACCTAATCCCAGTATGTCATCATCATCATAAACCCTCCCTCCCTCCCTTCATTTTATTATTCTTTCGCCAATTGTCCCTTCGAAGAAACATCTTAACCCGTAAAGAACTTCTTAATCGCGGCCCTCAGACCACCGCTCTTCTTCCCCTCTTCCTTCTCCTTCTGCCTCTTTTCCTGCCTCTTGGCCCGATGCGTCTGCTGCTCACCGCCCGGCGCACTGCTCGACGCCTCGCCAGTCTGTTGGCGACCCTCTTCGCCCGAGTGTTGTCCTACACTACTGCCGCTGCTCACCGACGTTACAGATTCCTTGACCGGCTCCTTGATCTTGGTGGAGGAGGACCGGGAGTGGTGAGAGTGGGAATGGGAGTGTTGACGGGAGTGTTGGGATGTCTCTCGTGCCGCTTGTTCGAATGCTACCGCCGTTGTTGTTGTTGTCGTTGTGGGCATGTCCCTGTCCTCGGCATGACGGCTCCTCGACCGATGCTCGCCGCCCTCGGAGCGCGAAGTCCGCCGGCTGCGGGAGAGATGTTGCACGTGTGGTGACGAGGAAGCAGCGTTGCCGTGCGAGGAGGCCGGCGGGGTTGACGTTGTGGCAGCGGAAGGACCAGCGACAGCACCCGTGGACCGGCTCATGTTGTTCTCGATCACGCTGGAGCCGTTCTTGACGTCGAAGAAAGACCTCTTGCCGGCCGTGGAGGGGATGTCGCCTGTTGTCTTGGCCGGGTGCTGCGGGTACTGGTCCACGCTGCTGCGTGAGAGTCGTCGCGAGCTGCTGTGGCTGCTGTGTTGACGGTGCTCGCCACGCTCGCGTTCGGTGCTGCGGTGCTCACGGGAACGGTCGCGACGCTCGCGAGACTCCCGTGTGCGAGATGACGATTCTCTTTCCCTCACTAGTTGTTGCTCTCGCTCCAGCTCGCGCTGGCGCCGACGCTCCTCTCTGCGTCGTTCGTGCGCGGCCTGCTCCTCGGGAGTGCGGTATGAGTACCGGCTGGGGTCCTCGCGGGACCGGATACTATCAGACCGGCTGCGGTGAGACCTGCGCGCGGCACTGCTGTCACGGTTCTCCTCGGCTCCAGGGACGGTGGCGGCGGAAGTAGTTGCGTAGTGATCGCGGGAGGAGCGGTGATGGCTGTGGTCACGGTAGTAGTGTAGATGATGCTCAAGGCTGTGTTCGCGCGAAGAGGTCGATCGATGGCGAGAAGACGAGTGCGAGTGCGAAGAGTGGCGACTGCTATGGCGTCTCGAGCTGCTGAGGTGCTGGTGAGAAGGCTTAGCATCGTCGGCAGCTGCAGCAGTGGCAGCGGCTGTCGTTGATGTCGCTATCGTCCTGTTCTTGTCGTCTGAATAAAGGTCAGCAACGGCTCCTGCAAGATCCCGCGTCCTGGTCCTAGTCCGGCCCCTGCGCATCATTTCATCATCCTCGTCTTCACTGCTCAACCCCTCGAGCACCAACTCTCTCTCCTTCCCCTTGCTCCCGGACATCACCACATCCTCAACAGAATGCATCTCGATCGGACCAAGGACATCGGCTCCGGAACTCCTCGGACTGGCACTGGTAGCAGTAGGAACGTACCCCAGACGCGACGGGCTCCCCGGCGGGCTGAGAGCCTCAGCTGTCGCGTAGATCACCACCGCGGCCGCCACCATTTCTTCGGCCTGTTTGAGCGTGCTGCGCCGCCTGCGTTTCTGCTCGCGGATACGAGCCAGCTCTCGGGCTACCGGATCATCCGGGTCGGGGAGCTGCACCGCCGGTGTCGCCGCCCGGAAGTCGCCGAGGGCTTCCGGCTCCAGGATCGTTACGTGACCCGTGGCCGGTGCTGCTGGGGTCGGCGCCTTGAGGGACTCGGCGGCAGACCGCGACGGCTCAGGCTGCTGCGCCTGCAGAACAGACCGAGAAGTAGCAGCGGTAGCCGCTTCCTTGCGTTTGTCGTTGTTGTTGTCTTTGTCGGCGTCATCATCGCTCTCCTTGCTGCTCGCTGCAATAGCGGCAGCGCCGGCCGCCACCGCAGCAACGCCAGCAACGCCAGCAGCCACAGCAGCAGCCGTAGATACACTCTTGGACGACTCTTCTTCGCTGCTCTCAGCAACGGGAGCGGCATCGACGACGAAGGCGGGTTCAGCAGGCCGCGCATCCGTCTTCTCCACAACGTGAAACGACTCTTCAAGAGAAGTCGAAGGAACTTCTCTCTCCACAACCACTTCAGAAACCTCTACCGACTTGGTGACAGTCGGATCGGCTTCCTCCTGCTCCTCCTTCGACGCCGGCAGGTTGAATTGCTCGGCGAGGGCTTCCAGTTTTTCCACTACACTGGGCCGCGCGGGCTCAGGCTCATCCACGACCGCGGTGGCAATACCCACGGCACCAACGCCAGCAGCAACGGCAACAGCTGCGGCGCCAGCAGCCAAGACGGCATCCTTTGTCGAATCGTCGGTCGCGGCAGTGGCGTCGACGGTCTTGGTCTCTTCCTCACCAATAGTCGGAAGGGTGAGCGAGGTGTCTCTTGGCTGCGGCTCGGTCGATGTCGTAACCGTGGTCTCGGCCGCGCTTGTCTCGGTTGCAATGGTCAGGGTTGTAGAGCGCGGGTCGGGGCTTTCAGAAACGGCTGGCTCGACAGGATTCTTTTCGGC
>Ga0065720_1001884_pt1 | contig 12305 bp, 11 predicted proteins | sample Thericmetagenome_FD_59107 | JGI IMG/M metagenome (GOLD analysis project Ga0065720, IMG submission 59107) | Thermophilic microbial communities from the Joint Bioenergy Institute, California, USA of rice/straw/compost enrichment - eDNA_2 v2... | ecosystem: Engineered > Solid waste > Grass >... | reverse complement strand
CAGGAGTACAGGATCAGGAGTAGCGGACGACCTCGTCGGTGCCGAACCAGTCGAAGGGGGCGCTGCCGTGGTTGAGGATGATGCTGCGGGTCTGGGTCCAGCCGTGGTAGGCCTCCCGGCCGTTCTCCCGGCCGAGCCCGCTCGCGCCCCGGCCGCCCCAGGGCGAGGCCGGGTCGAGCCGGTGGTGGTCGTTCACCCACACGGTGCCGACGTTGAGCCGGTTCACCACCCGCAGCGCGCGGCCCACGTCGCGGGTCCACACGCTCGCGGCGAGGCCGTACGGTGAGTCGTTGGCGAGCTCGATCGCGTGCGCCTCGTCGTCGAACGGCTTCACCAGCGTGACCGGGCCGAAGATCTCCTCCCGCCAGGCGATCCCGCCGGTGTCCACGTCGGCGAGCACGGTGGGCAGGTAGAAGTAGCCGTCGCCGAGCGCCGGGTCGTCGGGCGTCCGCCCGCCGCACAGCACGGTCACGCCCTCGGCCTTCGCCTTCTCCACCATCGTGGAGACCCGCTCCAGCTGCCGCGCCGAGGCGACCGGGCCGACCTGCGTCCTGGTGTCGAGCGGGTCGCCGAGCCGCAGCGTCCGGACCCGGGAGACGAGCCGGTCGACGAACCGGTCGTACACCCCGCGCTGCACGAGCAGCCGGGCGCCCTGGACGCAGGTCTGCCCGGCGGCGATGAACGCGGCGAACATCGCCCCGGCGACCGCCTGCTCCACGTCGGCGTCGTCGAACACCACCACGGGCGCCTTGCCGCCGAGCTCGGCGCTGAGCGGCACGAGCCGGTCCGCGATCGCGCGGGCCACGGCCTGGCCGGTGGGCGTGCCGCCGGTGACGTCGACCTTGGCGATCAGCGGGTGTGCCACGAGCGCCGCCCCGGCCACCGGGCCGAGGCCCGGCACCACGTTGAGCACGCCGGGCGGCAGGCCCGCGTCGTGCAGCAGCCGGGCGAGGATGTGCGGGGTGATCGGCGCGACCTCCGAGGTCTTGAGCACCACCGAGTTGCCCGCGGCGAGCGCGGCGGCGAGCTTCTTCAGCGCCACGTGGAGCGGGTGGTTCCACGGGGTGATCAGGGCGCCGACGCCGAGCGGCACCCGCTGCACCACGTTCATGTGGTCGGTGTCCACGTCGGGCAGCGTGCCCTCCTCGGTCTGCGCGAGCGCGCCGAAGTACTCCAGCCACTCCGGCTGGCGGCGGAGCTGGGCGGTCATCTCGCGGATCGGGCGGCCGGTCTGCCGGCATTCGAGCGGGATCAGCTCCGGCAGCGCGTCGGCGAGCAGCCCGGCGGCGCGCTGCAGCACCCGGGCCCGGTCCCGGCCGCGCAGCCGGGACCAGCGGCCGTCGGCGTAGGCGGCGTGCGCGACCCGGACCGCCTCGTCCACGTCGGCGGGCTGGGCGTCGGCGACCTGGCAGATCACGGAGCGGTCGTAGGGGTTCTCCACGTCGAAGGTCGCGCCGCCCTGGGCGGGACGTTCGGTGCCGTCGATGAGCACCCCGTACGGCGCGTCGATGACGTTCCTGTCGGTCATGTGCATCCTCTCGTGAGCGGCGGCATGGGATTCCTGCGGCGGATTCCTGCGGCGTGCGCGGGGTTCAGGCGGTCCCGGCCGGAGGCGCGAGCCCGGGCGCGGAGCCGGGCGCGGGCTCCCGGACCCGCGCGTCCGCCTCCTCGTAGAGGAAGCGGCCGCGGCTCTCCGGGCTGAGCAGCACGCCGGCGAACGCGATGACGATGGCGCTGGAGACGGCGACCACGGCGAGGCCGGTGTTGCCGTCGAAGTAGCCGGTGGCGATCGTCCCGGCCACCAGCGGCCCCGGGACGGTGAGGAACCGGCCCGCGGAGTTGGTGACGGCGATCGCGGTCGCCCGTACGGCGGGCCCGAACAGCTCGGGGAAGTAGACGCTCGGGCCGGCCAGCACGCCGAGCACGCCGAACCCGACGAGCGGCAGCAGCCACAGGTAGGTGCCGTAGGAGTGCTCGAACGGGTAGAGCACGCCCAGCCCGATCGCCGAGCACAGGAAGCTGACGAGGAAGGCGCCGCGCCGGCCGATCCAGTCGGCGATGAACCCCCAGGTCGCGTACCCGGCCACGCCGCCCAGGTTGAGCAGCGCCGTGGCGAGGGCCACCCCGCCGACCGCGTCGGGGCCGGTGACGCCGTCCCGGGCGAGCACCTGCCGGATGATGTCCGGGGTCCAGGTGGTGACCGACCAGAACGCCAGCAGCACGCCCGTGAAGATCATCGAGCACACCACGGTGCGGGAGAGCAGCGGCGGGGTGAGCACCCGGGCGAGCACGAACCGGTCCTCGGCGGTGCGGATCCCGGCCGCCCTGCGGGCCTTGCGCCGCTCGGCGATCTCCACCACCGCCTCGGGCTCGTGCAGCACCCGCCGCACGAAGATCGCGACGAACGCGGGCAGGATCGCCGCGGCGATCGTCACCCGCCAGCCGTACCCGCCGAGCAGGCCGTAGGTGAGCGAGGCGAGGAAGAAGCCGGCGGCGAACCCGGACATCATCACGCTGATCGCCTTGCCGCGGTACCGGCCGCCCCACGTCTCGGCGATCAGCGCGGCGCCCACCGGGACCTCCACGCCGGAGCCCAGCCCGGCGAGGAAGCGCAGCGTGGCGAGCTGCCAGTACTCCTGCACCAGGGCGGTGGCGGCGGTGCAGACCGCGTAGAGCAGGATGCAGACGCTCAGCACCCGCACCCGGCCGAAGTAGTCCGCGAGCGTGCCGAAGATGATCGCGCCGATCGCCCAGCCGGCGAGGAACAGGCTGATCGCGAGGCCGGCGTGCACGCCGATCGCGGCGGGGCTCGCGGCGGGGCCGAGCAGCTCGGTGACGGCCGGGCCGACGATCAGCGCGTAGAGGCTGGCGTCGTAGCCCTCCAGGCCCCAGCCGAGGGTGGTGCCGATGAGCACGAGCCACTGGTAGCGGGTGATGGAGCGCAGGCCTTCGCGGCGCGCGGAGCCGGTCGCCATGGCGATCACCCGACCGGGACGGACTCGGACAGCCGGACGGTCGCGGTGCGGGCGTGCGCGACCATGCCCTCGGCGAGCGACTCGGTCTCGCAGTGCCGGGCGAGCTCCCGGGAGGCGGCCGGGGTGGCGTACTGGTAGGTGACGGTCTTGAGGTACTTGCCGACCCACTGGCCGCCGGTGAACCGGGCGGCCCGCAGGGTGGGCAGCACGTGGTTGGGGCCGGCCACCTTGTCCCCGTAGGCGACGGTGGTCTCCGGTCCCACGAAGAGCGAGCCGTAGTTGCGCAGCCTGGTGATCATCCGGTGCGGCTCGCGCATGTGCACCTCGACGTGCTCGAGCGCGTAGTCGTCGGCGACCGCGACCAGCTCGTCCTCGTCGGCGACGACGATCACCTCCCCGCCGGCCTCCCACGCGGCGCGGGCGACCGGCTCGGTGGCGACCGCGCGCAGGTGCTCGTCCATCTGGTCGAGCACCGCCCGGGCGAGGCGCTCGGAGGTGGTGATGAGCACGCCGCGCGAGCGCGGATCGTGTTCGAGCTGGCCGACCAGGTCGCAGGCGACGAGGAACGGGTCGGCGGTGTCGTCGGCGACGACGCCGATCTCGGTGGGCCCGGCGAGCAGGTCGATGCCGACCCGGCCGAACACCTGGCGCTTCGCCTCCACGACGTACGCGTTGCCCGGGCCGACCACCATGTCCACCGGCTCCAGGCCGGGCAGCGCGCCGAAGGCGAGCGCGGCGATCGCCTGCACCCCGCCGAGCGCGTACACCGCNTCCGCGCCCGCGAGCCGCGCCGCGTACAGCACCGCCGGATGGACCCGGCCGTCCCTGGGCGGGGTGCACACCACGATCCGGTCGACGCCCGCCACCCGGGCCGGGACCACGTTCATGTANGTGGAGGCGATCAGCGTGTACCGGCCGCCCGGCACGTACGCGCCCACCGAGCCGACCGGGATGTGGCGGTGTCCCAGGGTGAGGCCCGGCCGGGTCTCCACCTCCAGGTCGAGCAGGGTGCGGCGCTGGTGTTCGGCGAAGCCGCGCACCTGCTCCACCGCGTACTCCAGCGATCGCTTGAGCTCCGCGTCGAGCCGGCCGGCCGCCGCCTCGATCTCCGCGTCGGGGACCCGGAAGTCGTCCGGGTTCCAGTCGTCGTACCTGGTGGAGTACTCGCGGACAGCCTGTTCGCCGCGGCGCTGGATGTCGTCGAGGATCTCGCGGACACGGGTGCTGATCTCGGAGAGGTTCTCCGCCCGCCCGGGCGCGGGCGATTTGAGGTGGTACATGGGTCTCTCCTGATGGTTCGTGGGGGGTTTCCGAGGCGATCGACTGTTCTCGCGGTCATCCCGCGCGGCGATGCGCCGGATCTCGCGGATTCGTCAGGACAGGATGGCGACGGCACGGGTGGGGCCCCCGTGGCCGCCCCGGATCTTGAGCGGGAAGCCGACGAAGGTGAAGCGCCGGCCGATCAGCAGGTGGAGGTTGGTGAGGTTCTCGTAGTGGGTGATGCCGTACGCCCGGCACATCATGTGGCAGGGGTAGGTCCGGCTCGCCGGGTTGTCCGGGGTGGGGCTGTCCACGCCGAACGTCTTGACCCGGCGGTCCACGATCCACTTGCTCGCGGACTCGCCGAGGCCGGGGAAGTCGGTCAGGTACCGGCGCTCCCCGGCGTACCGGCGGTGCGTGCCGGTGTGCAGGAGCAGGATGTCCCCCGGCCGGACCGGCTCCCCGCCCGCGTCCTCGGCGGCCTCCAGGTCCTCGGCGGTGATGTCGGTGCGCGGCGGGACGTGCGACACGTCGAGGCAGACGGCCGGGCCGTAGAACAGCTCCAGCGGCATCCGGTCGATGGTGAGCGCCTCCGGGTCCGGGTCCAGGTGGGAGAAGGAGTCCACGTGGGTGGGCCCGTTGTCGTTGATCATCACGCCCTTGGTCTGGAACGAGAAGCCGCCCACGAACCGCTCGGCGGTCTCCTCGTGGGTGGCGTGGTCGAACACCACCGTCTTGAGATGGCCCGGATAGACCTGCATCCCCTCGTAGATCTCCTGGGACAGGTCGACGAGCTGGGGCATGTGACCTCCTAGTACATGACAAGGCCGGCGGAGACGTTGACGTCCTCCCCGGTGATCGCCGCCGCCCCGTCCCCGGCGAGGAAGGCCACGGCGGCGGCCACGTCGGCGGGGCGGACGAGCCGGCCCAGCGGGATCCCGTCGAGCATCTCGGCGCGGGCCTGCTCGGCGGTGATGCCGCGCGCCGCGGCCTGGCCGGCGAAGACCCGTTCGATGCGCTCCCCCGCCACCGGGCCGGGGGAGACGAGGTTGACCCGCACGCCGTACGGCCCGGCCTCGTGCGCCAGCGTGCGGACGAGCCCGATCAGCCCGGTCTTGCTCGCGGCGTACGAGGTGCGGCCCCACAGCGGGCGTTTGCCGGTCATCGACCCGACGAAGACGATCGAGCCGGACCGGCGTTCCACCATGGCGGGCAGCACCGCGCGGGCGCAGAGCGCCGCGCCGATCAGGTTCGTCTCGATCGCCTGCCGCCACTCCTGCGGCGGCGTCTCCCACAGCGGGGCGGTGGGCCCGGCGATGCCGGAGTTCGCGACCAGCGCGTCGATCCGCCCGTACGCCGCGAGCGTGCGCTCGACCGCCTCGGCGATCCCGTCCGGGTCCCGGACGTCGCAGACGGCGGTAAGCACCCGCCGACCCGAGGGGTCCAGCGCGGCGGCGGCGTCGGCGAGGGCCGCGGCGTCCCGGCCGAGGAGCGCCACCCGGGCGCCGTTCGCCAGCAGGGCCCGGGCGATCTCCCGGCCGAGCCCGCGGCCTCCGCCGGTGACCACGGCGACGCGGTCGCAAAGCGGGGCAGCCTGCACGACATGCTCCTTGGTCGCTGGAAAACAGGCGTCTGAGCTGCGGCTTCATCTGCGTGTAACCGCGCTGTGCCGGTCACCTTAACCCGCGGCGCGCGGGGGNATCTTCCGCGAAAGACAGGAATTTCGGNCNGACTTTTCCGCTGTTTCGAGTAATCTCGTCGCATGTCGGCAGCGCAGGGCGGCGTGGCGCTGCTCGCCGAGGAGCTCGGCGAGCAGCTCACCGTGGCGGTGCCCCCGCCGGAGCCAGAGGACCGGGTGAGCACGGTGATCGCGTGGGAGCCGGCGGCCGCCGACCGGCTCGTCCCCGGCGCGCTCGTGCTCGGCATCAACCTCACCGGCGACCGCGAGGTCCGCGAGGTGCTCGCCCGGGCGGGCGAGGCGGGATGCGCCGCCGTGCTCCTCCGCGACCGGGGCGCCCCGGTGGCGGAGCTGGCGGAGGCGGCCCAGGCGGCGAACGTCGGCCTGCTCCTGCTCGGCCCCGCCGTACCGTGGCCGCTCGTGCTGCGGCTCGCCGACGACATCGTGCGGGGCCGCGCGGCGGACGCCGAGGGCGGGGAGGTTCCCCTCGGCGACCTGTTCGCGCTCGCCGACGCGATCGCCGCGATGGTCGGGGGCCCGGCGACGCTGGAGGACGCGGGCTTCCGCGTGCTGGCGTACTCGCGTTTCGTCGGCCACATGGACCCGGGGCGGGCGAGGGCGATCCTCGGCCGCCGCATGCCGGTCGAGTGGGCCGAGTACCTGAAGCGGATCGGCGCGCTGGAGCGCCTGCGCACCACCGGCGAGGTCGTCGACGTCACCGGCGGCCCGCGGAACGCCAACCGGCGCCTCATCGTGTCGGTGCGCGACGGCACGCAGATGCTCGGCATCATCTGGATCGCGGAGGTGGACCGGCCGCTGCCCGAGAACGCCGCCGACGCGCTCCGCCGGGCGGCCGAGATCGCGGTGCCGCACTACCGGCATCACCTGGAGATGGCCACCGCGCGGCGGCGCCGCCGCCAGGAGCTGATCCGCGCCGTCCTCGACGGGCAGGGGCCGGTACGGCGCTACGCCGACGAGCTCGACCTGCCGCGCAGCGGGCGGCTCGCGGTGCTCGCGTTCACCGTGGCGACCTCGGCGGACCTGCCGGCGCGGGCCTGGGAGCGGGTCGTCGACCACGTCGCCCTCACCGCCGAGGCGCGGCGGTGGACCGCGGTGGTGACCCGCGTCGGGCGCACCGTCCTCGTCATCGTGCACCTGCCGCGCACCGCCGAGCCGGAGGCGCTCGTCCGGCTCGGCCGCGACATCGTGGCGCACGCCCCCGCCGTCACCGGGCAGCGCCTGTACGGCGCGGCGAGCACCGCCGGGCCGGGCATCCAGGCGATCCCCGAACGCCGCGCCGAGGCCGAGCGGGCGCTCGCGGTGCGCCTGGACGGCTTCGTCCCCTACGACGCGGTGCGCGCCCAGGTGATCCTCAACGAGGTGACGGCCCTGCTGCGGGACCGGGCCGAGCTGCGCCTGCCCGGCCTGGAGCGGCTGTACGCCGAGGACGAGCGCCGCGGCACGCTGACGCCCACGCTCGGCGCCTACCTGGAGAGCGGCGGGGTCGTCGCGGTGGCCGCGAACCGCCTCGGCGTGCACCCCACGACGCTGCGGTACCGCCTCGACCGCATCCGGTCGCTCACCGGGCTGGACCTGGACGACCCCGACACCCGCCTCGCCTGCGCGCTGCTGCTGCGGCTGGCCGGTCGCCCCGGCGGCGCTCCCGCGTCGCGCACCCCCGCGGGCCAGGGGTCGCGGACCCCCGGAGGCTAGGGGATCCGGTGGGAGGGCCCGCTCAGCCGGGCAGGCCGAGCCCGAGGAAGGCGCGGGCGTTCGCCTCCAGCGCGGCCGGATCGAGCCCGTTGCCGGTCGCGAACCGCACCGGTTCCCGTTCGGCCATGTCGAACGGGTAGTCGCTGCCGCATACCAGGCGGTCCGGCGCGGCCTTCGCCTTGAGCAGCTCCAGCGCCGCCGGGTCGTGCGTGAGCGTGTCGAGGTAGAGGGATCGGAACCCGTGCGAGGGCGGGGTCGCGGTGCCGGCGCTCACGTCGCGGCGCTGCCGCCAGCCGTGGTCCCAGCGGCCGAGCAGCGCCGGGGCGCAGCCCCCGCCGTGGACGAAGCAGACGCGCAGCTCCGGCAGCTCGTCGACGACCCCGCCGAGCACGAGCGCCGCGATCGCGGTGGCCGTCTCCACCGGGTTGCCGAGCAGGTTGGGCAGGTAGTAGCCGGACCACTCCGGCCTGGGCAGCTGCATGGGGTGCACGAGGACGGCGAGGTCGAACTCGACGGCGGCGCGCAGCAGGTCGCGTGGCGTCCCCCGGTCGTACGAGCCGCCGCCGGCGACCGGCGGTACGGCGAAGCCGACGATGCCGTCGAGCGCGGCGAGCTCTCGCATGCCCTTCCTCGCGGCGTCGGCGTCGTCGAGCCGGACCAGGCCGAGGCCGAGGAGGCGCCCGGCGCTCTCGCGGGCCACCTGGGACAGCCTCGCGTTGAACGCGGCGATGTAGTCGTCCGCCTCGGCGCCCGCGCCCACGGGGAACGCGAACGGCGGCGGCGAGAGGACCCGGGTGCCGATCCCGGCCCGGTCGCTGTCCGCCACGATCTCCTTCGGATCGCTCAGGGCGCTCGGCGTGATCGAGAGCGGGATGTCGCCGAGGTGGATCTCGCCCTCGTGCACGCGCATCGGCGGCAGCGGCGATCCCGGCGGGAGGCCGTACAGGTCCTCCGGCAGCCAGTGCGCGTGCACGTCGATGACGCCGGCCGTCACGGGCGCCGTGCCCCGCCTCCGCGGCGCGGTCATCCGCGCTCCCCCGCCACGACGACGCGCGGGTCTCCCGGCACGCCGACGGCCGGAGCGCACGCGACCGCCGTGCGCATCCGGACGGTGCGGCCCGTGGCGGTACTCGTCATGGTCGTCTCCCTTCGTCTGCCGGTCGTGCCGCCCGCGAGGTGCGACGCGCCTCCGGCGACCGGCACCGGGGGCGTGCCGCCACACCACGGCAGGCGGCCACGACGCGGGCCGCGGTCAACAAGCGGAGTGATCTGATCACCCAAGGGGTGAGACCGTTACGAATACCGGGAAGATTACACTGACACGCGCTATCTGTATACAGATAGATACGAACGTATCCGCCCCTCGCGAACCCTGCCCCAAACGGCCATCCCTCTTTCGCCACCGCCGGACGATCCGGCCCGGATCACGAACGGCATGGGGACGCCGCAGCCGTGGGGACGCGGACAGGGGCGTAGGTCAACCGGGTACGTGCGGAGAACGCGGGCGTGCCCGCCACCTGATCCGCTGGGCGCGCCGCAGGTGCGGTCCCGGCCCTCGTGTCACGGCGCAGGCGGGCGCCGGGACCCGGCCCCGCCCGCCTCGCTCTCCGGGGATCGGGTTTCGGCGGCCGGATCGATCGGCCTCCGGGCGGCGCCCGCTGGACGCCGGGGCGCGTACCGCGGCCCTGCCGGTGCCGGCACGGGCCCGGGCCGTCCCGCGGGCGGTGATCCGCCACGCGGTCGCCGGCCGCTCCGAGCCGGAGACGCCCGCCTCAGGTGGCGGCGGGATCGCCGGGGTCCGGCTCCCGCTCCAGGAAGTACCGCAGGACGAACTCGTGGCTCGACTCCAGGTGCTCCTTGGTGAGCTTCGCGGCGAGCGCCGCGTCGCCGTCCGCCACGGCGCTCAGGATCCTGCGGTGCTGCCTGTCGAACTCCGCCGTCTCCCCCACCCCGTCGATCTGGACGTACACGTAGCGATCGGCGAGCGCGGCGTGGAGGTCGACGATCTGCCGCAGCCGGGGCCGGTCCACGCACGCGTACAGGGTGCGGTGGAACTCCCTGTTGAGCCGCATCCACTCCCGGGGCTGCGCGGCCTCCCCCATCCGCTCCAGGGTGGCCCGCATGCGCAGGATCTCGGCCCTGCCCGCGTTCGGCACCGCGAGCCGGGCGAGGAGCGGCTCCACCGCCTCGCGGATCTCGTAGACCTCCTGCAGCTCCGCGACCGACAGCGGGGTGGCCACCACCGCACCGCCGCTCTCCAGCCTCACCAGCCCCTGACCGGCGAGCTGCTGCAGCGCCTCGCGCAGCGGCACGCGGCTCACCCCGAACCGCGCGGCCAGCTCGGTCTGGGACAACCGCGTCCCGGGGGCGATGCCGCCCGTGGTCAGCTGCGCCCGCAGCTCACGGGCGACCCGTTGCACTTGGGAGAGCGGTTCCACCTCGCGTAGCCACCTTGTGAATACGACCGAGCGCGCCTGTGTACGGTAGCACGCGCGTTTCCCGTTGATCGCGTACCTGCCCCGCGCAGGCCTTCGGCGCGGCCCCCTCGCCGGCGAGCCCGCCCGGTCCCGCCGCCACCGTCCACGGCCGGAACCGGCCACACCGAAGCCGCCACCGGCCGGTCCGCCCGGCCGACGGCCCCAGGCGATCCGGCCGCGCCGCGGATCAGTAGGCCCGGCCGAAGATCACACGCTTGCCGTACGCGGACGGCAGGCCGCACCGCACGCACTCGCCGGACTCCTCCTCGGCCTCCAGCGGCACGCAGCGCGGGGTGGCGGCGGTCTCCGCCTTGATCTCGTCCTCACAGGCGGGCCGCCCGCAGTGGAAGGCGCGGGCCCACCCGGTCGCGACCGCCTCGGCGAACTCGCCCCAGGAGCCGACCGTGACGGTACGGCCGTCGCGGAACTCGTTGGCCCGCCGCAGCAGGAACGCCTGGAACTCGTCGAGCACACCGGGCAGGATCCGCGGCGCGTCCTCCAGCGGGATGCTCTCCTTGCCCTCGCCGAGCCGCCGCGCGAGCACCACGGTGCCCGCCTCCAGGTCGCGCGGGCCCAGCTCCAGCCGGACCGGCACGCCGCGCATCTCCCAGTCGTTGAACCGGAACCCGGGCGAGAACTGGGACCGGTCGTCGACGTGGACGCGCAGGCCCGCCCCGCGCAGCCGCCCGGCGAGCTCCTTCGCCGCCCGCGCCGCCGCCTCGCCCTGCTCGCCCCGCCCGATCGGGACGATCACCACCTGGTACGGGGCCAGGCGCGGCGGCAGCACCAGCCCCTTGTCGTCGCCGTGCGTCATGATGACGCCGCCGATCATGCGGGTGGACATGCCCCACGAGGTCGTGTGGCACAGCTCCAGCCTGCCGTCCGGGCCGGTGTAGGTGATGTCGAACGCGCGGGCGAAGTTCGTGCCCATGTAGTGCGAGGTGCCCGCCTGGAGCGCCCGCCCGTCGCGCATCATGCCCTCGATGGTGAAGGTCCTCACGGCGCCGGCGAAGCGCTCGCCCGGGGTCTTCTCCCCCGGCACCACCGGGATCGCCGCGACCTCGTACGCGACGTCCCGGTACATGCGCAGCGCGAGCATCGTCTCGGCCATCGCGTCGGCCTCGTCGGCGTGCGCGGTGTGCCCCTCCTGCCACAGGAACTCCGTCGTCCGCAGGAACATGCGGGGCCGCAGCTCCCAGCGCACCACGTTCGCCCACTGGTTGAGCAGGAGCGGCAGGTCACGGTGCGAGGAGATCCACTTGGACATCATCTCCCCGATGACCGTCTCCGAGGTGGGCCGCACGACGAGCGGCTCCTCCAGCTGCTTCCCGCCCGCGTGCGTCACCACCGCGAGCTCGGGCGAGAACCCCTCGACGTGCTTCGCCTCGCGGTTGAGGTAGCTCTCCGGGATCAGCATGGGGAAGTAGGCGTTCTGGTGGCCCGTCGCCTTGATCCTCGCGTCGAGGTCCGCCTGCAGCAGCTCCCACAGCGCGTAGCCGTACGGCCGGATCACCATGGTGCCCTTGGCCGGGCCGCGATCCACCAGCTGGGCCTTGATGACCAGCTCGTTGTACCAGGCGGAGAAATCCTCGCTCTGCGGAGTCACTCCGCGCTCGTCGTGCGCCACGGCACGAGATATTAGGGTCTCGGTTCGGTCTTCGCCGTCGCAAACGGAATCGGTTCGCGCACGTGACCGCCCCGGCTCCGCCCACGCCGGCGGAGGCGGTGCGCTGACCTGTCCGTCCCGCCGGATCCGGTCGAACGCCGGTCGTTCCGGGAGCCGTTCGCACTCGGCACCCGGCGACCGGCCGAATCGTTGTGCGAACCGCCGGGAAACCCCTCGGAACGGTTGATCGACTGTGCCAGGGTGTCTCAGTGAACCCATGGGCCTGACGCATCCGGCGACGCGCCCGACACCGTGACACATGCCACAATTCGGGTTCATCATCGCGGGCATAACACGATGCCGCGTCACGATCGGCCGCGACGACGGGTACGGCCGAGCCCGCACGGGTGACGACGCGGCCCAGTGGGAGCCCGCCGAGCAGGGGGCGAAGCGGGACCACGAGGTGAAGGCCGCCGCCGGCCGCGGGCCGGTCGGCGCTCGCGCGAGCAGGAAGGGCGATCGGTGAGGCAGGTACCGGCGGCGGGCACCGCGAACGCGTTCCAACGTCCGGCCGGGGCCGATCCGGCCACGGCGGC
>Ga0065720_1020891_pt1 | contig 12308 bp, 15 predicted proteins | sample Thericmetagenome_FD_59107 | JGI IMG/M metagenome (GOLD analysis project Ga0065720, IMG submission 59107) | Thermophilic microbial communities from the Joint Bioenergy Institute, California, USA of rice/straw/compost enrichment - eDNA_2 v2... | ecosystem: Engineered > Solid waste > Grass >... | reverse complement strand
GGGGGCGGATTGGTGGGGACCGGGCGCCTGGGACCCGGGCCCCTCAGCCTGACCCTCCTGGTGTGTTCTGTCTCTTTCTCCTTGCGGAGCTCGGACCACTTCTTTAAAAGGAAGCGCGCTGTCTCGGAGCTCCAGAAGGCATCTAGAACCACTGGGGTGGACGCCAGCCTGTTCTCCCAGAGGCGGGTACCCGAAATTCACCAGCTGGGAGAAGTCGCAGCATTTCTTGTCGATGACGCTAGACCTCTCTTTGATCACTGGCTCTTCTGGCCATCTGGAGGCCGCTAGGGTGAATGCCTTCCGAAGCCTGTTGCGGACTTCTTCCCTGGGGATGGGGGACCCTCGGCCTGCCGCCGCCCCCAGAGCGGGGTGTTGAGTTGGCCGGGGCTCCGGGGTTAGTGGGAGAGGCGTTTGGGCCCTGGATACCGGAGTCCGGGCCAGTTTCCCTTACCTGTGATTGCAGGGGCTCCGAAGCCCTTCGGTAAGGGCTTGTGGGGTGTCGGGCAGGTCACCCTCGTCCCAGTTGGCCGGGGTCAGCGAGCTTGTTGGGGCCCCAGAGGGTGCGTCGTGGCGGGACGGTTGGGGAGGGCGCGGGCGATGGAAGTTAGAGGCTGCTTCTTCGAGCAGCCCTATATACCGCCTGGCCGGCCTTTCTAACGGCCTTCCGCTGAGCGCCTGTGAACTTTATCACCCTGCCTTGCCAGATCCTCGGCTTATCGGGGCAGTCTTGGTGCCCGGGTCTGGCGGGGCTGAGGCAATTAGGGCATTGGGGGAGCGCGAGGTGTTGAGTGTGGTTGTGGAGGGGGCCGCCGCACTCCCCGCAACGGGCGCTCGAGCGGCGCTTGTCTTTATGGTGGAAGCCGAAATAGCTTCCACAAGTATGGATCCTTACTTTGCGTTTCAGGAGAATAAATGGGTCAGAGTCGAAGATCATGAACGGTGTGACTTTCTTGGTGAGGACCACAAGGTATGCTCTTGGTGTGTCCTCACTGCGTGTATGCTGAGTTTCTTCTTAGTGACAGCCTCGACCTCGTCAGCGATCAAAGGGTAGGTGTGCCTGCGGCTACCGTCATGTGCTAAGATGTACTCCGGGACGTTCTTCACAAGTAAGCGTAGGTCGGCATCTCCAAATCGATGCGACAGTTGAGCTCCCTGGCTTTAGCGGCAAACGGTTCACGGAGCTCAGGGTGGGATACCTCGATCGCAAAGCCGGAATTCACAGGGTAAACCTTGACTTTGTCGCGCCTTGGGAAGTTGAGCCTCTCGACTAAGAGGGTGATAATACCGGCTGGGGTGGCCTTCTGCTAGTCTGGGTGGCTCTGTCGACCCTGAGGAAGACAGGACGGCTGGGTCCCTCCGAAGCCGCTTCATACCTCGCTGTGAGGGACTCAAGATTGCCCGTCTGTGAGGGTCTAGTTGGTTGGGGGCTGCCCGTCCCGTGGTTGCTGCCTGGGCGTATGAACGTGGTACACCTTGGTTGGCTGGGGTGGCCGAACTCTGTGTCGCGGTCGCCGATGTCGGGTTTTGAGAGGGTTAGAGCGGATTCTGCGGGATTCTAATGGGCTCCGGGAGCGAAGGGGAGTGAGACCGGCGTCCCCTGGGCCAGCGTGGCCTGAATGAGAAAGAGTGAAACTTCGAAATAATGGGCTTTCCGATCTTCTTCTCCAGGCTCCCTTCAAGTTTTCGCTCGACGTCCTCGACGACTCGCAGGAGTTTCTCGGTGACGGAGATAACGGTGTTGAGCTCCTTCAACTTCTCCTCGCAGGCCCTTTCAAGAGCAGCGAGAACGACCGCGCTCGAGGGGGCCATCTCGGAGAGGATGCTCGAGAGCCTTGGTGTTCAGTATCAAATCGCTCAGGTTAACCACTCCTGATTGGTTTATCCCAACGTCGCCTCCTCTGATTGGCTGGATCTAGGAATCAGAGGAGGAAAACAGGGAACGGTTGGTATCTTAACAGTAGTGCGCTGCATAATTAAAGGTGTAGGCATTGAACTTGCCCTCGGGAACTTCCATCGTAGCGATGTGAAAGGTCTATTGCACACGTAAGGTAAAACAGTCTTCGGTGTCCCCATGTACAAGACAATGAATAAGCATGTTAAAACAAGACTAAGCATCAGGTATGACTGAGCCTTTCCTATGGTCAGAACAATCCATTATTGTTAACTATATCTCTATTCCCTTTACACATGCGACAAGATCCGTGCCAGTGATGTGGCCCCTTTTGCTCTGACATGATCCTCCCATCCGTACTTGATTGCCCTCCAGCCCTTGAGTTTAACAATACAACGATATCAAACCCAGAAAGCAGCCAAAACAACAAAGTAATGTATAGGTTCCATGTTCGACACATGTTTCGGTTCTTCAAGTTGAGCCAAGCAATTTCCACAGAACCATCAGTAAGCTCCAATCCATCTCACGGAGAGAACGGCGACCTTTATGACCGAAGCGGGGGAGAGTAGGATCAGAGTTGGATTGAAGTTGGATGGACGTGGGGACAGCTCCATGTCTCGATACATGGCCATGGACCAACGGCTTAAAAGAACGACAAACAAACAAACAAACAATGTGAATGATGAGCCCACGGAGAGCTGGTTAACGTCGATGTCGTGCAGCATGCAACCATTAAGAATCATGTGTTTTCATGCAAGCGATCCGTTTCTGGCAAGGTCGCACCCTCTCGACAGGACGGTGCAGCGTTAATGCAACTGATGTTGGCTTAGCCAGGCTGAGAGCAAACGAGGCCTCCTGCGAATCGACTGGAGTCGGGTTGCATCATGCTGCGATGAAGTCCTTGCGATGCGTTAGCGTTTGAGATGGAGGAGGAGCCCTGTCCCTGATTGGCCACTACCCCAACCAGCTGATCACTCCAACGGTCCCACATGGTCGTGAGGTCGTAGTGTTGGCTCTTGACAGCATCATGACAAGGTCATCTATGGGGCTTTAAATGGACCTCGCGATACCCAACAACCCTGGGCGACATACTCAGGCAGCTAGCTGTCTATCTAGATCTGTCTTCCTACCCGGTCATGCCTCAAATCAAGGTTTCACGAACGTTGCGCACCGTCAGAATAGTCCCCATAAACGTGACTGTGTGCATGATGTCCGCTTCCTGACTGCGTTGAGTAGCCGGTGTCTGTGACCGAGTAGCTGTCCCAGCCCTGTCGTGGGCTGGGCTGCGTTAACGAATGTGTGTACCCGCTTTGGCTGTGCGAACTGTGCGGCACAGGAGCAGGCAGGCCATAGGGAGATGGCAGGCTGTGGGTAGTTCGATGATCGTAGACGACCGGCAGCGATGACATACGCAGGCTGCTTCCAGCGACCGGTGAGTTTGGCTTAAGCTTCGGTGCCGGGCCATAAGCCGGAGGCCACGTGGATGACGTACCGGCCAGAGAGCGGGGACTTGTGAGAGAATCGTGATGTCCATAACCTGAAGGATCTGTAGTGGCTGTCGAAGTCGACGAGACGGGCGTCGGGGGAAGCCCGGAGTACGGTCCAGGCATCGATCCATGCGCTGAGCCAGGAGGAATAATGGGCCCGGTAGAGGCGCTGTACTTGGAGATGATTTTGTGTAGAGCTCCAGCTAAGTCCTTCCACTGAAATACCTTAACGTCCTTCTCGATGTTGCGAGGTTTGGGGTTTCCAAAGCCCATGATGACCTTGAAGAATTCTTCGCTCTCAGGCCTTGACTTGCTGACAGTGGCCGGGCGAAAGCCTTCAAGGTTTCGGCGGATACGGTTCTTCTCGTCGACACCAAAGCGGTTGGGCGCAGCGAGTAGCTGTTCAAGTAAGTGAATCGTGTCGACTGATGTAACAAAGCAAGCCTGCTTCTCCTCCCACCAGATGCAGCTGATGCAAATGCTGTGGGGTGGACGGTCGGCCGGGCTGACTGCCTTGAAGCTGACTGTCAAAACGTTGCCCTGCTGTTGTTTGCGAAACAACACCAGCCGACGCTTGTTCTCCCACTCCTCGTGCGTCCAGCCCTCTGCCATCGTCGACAAATCGCCGAGGATCTTGAGAGTAGCCTTCTCGTGGTATACTCCGTAACCCCCATATCCGGTTGGCTGAGTCAACGTGCTAGTGCGGATCAGCTGAGGGGTTTGGGGGCTTGTATGTTGCATCGATGTCAACGGTGGCCTAGATAGAGGGGCGTGGATACTGTGACTGAGTGAGGAGCCAGTCGACCCGCGAAGGGCGTCCATTTGACTGCCGTACATCCATCCAGCAGGCTGTGGCGAGCGCAGAACGGGAGGAGCGCGCGAGCAGTGGTCAGTATAAGAAGGAGTGCGATAAGACGGAAGCATACTCGAGCTGCTCTGGTATGCAGAAGACGTTGCTGAAAACTCGGAGTGTACCTGGGCTTGGGGCTGAACCTGTGCCGTGCTAGGAGTAGATACGCTTGGCGAGAAAGAGTAGGCGCCAGCACTCGAGTCCTCGGGCAGTACGCCGTGCTGAACAAGTGGACTGGCACTCTTGGGCGGTGCTTGTGAGTCTTGATGCTGCGGGCTAGCTCTAGCCCCTGGGGTCCTTGCTTTTGGGGATCCCAACTCAGGGGGGCTGCTGCCATCTGACGCACCGCTCGGTGCTGTGTTGTAAGAAAAGACGCCGATATTTGTCGCTCGAGCGAGCACCTCGCCGCTGGAGCTCTCTAAAAGCAACGATACCGGCACGTTGCTCAGCGATGGACAGGCTGTGCTCAGGAACTGCGGGGCGTCGGCGGTGACCGCGTAGGTGCAGAGACCGTTGCCCTCGCGCGACTCCCTCACCACATGGGCGCTGCACTTTTGAGAGCCAAAGTACAGCGATGCAAACGTCGTAGACGTGTTGAGCGTGCTGCCGACGAGATCGTAATCACACGTTAGCCGTACCGTGACCTTGGTGCCGGCACTGCCGGAGCTCGGCAGACAAGAAAGAACATTAACGCTCAATGGGGCGACCGGGGCAAGATACTGGCTGGTCGCACTGTTGGCCGCAAAGGCCATCTGATTGATCTGCGAGCCATTCTCCTGGGCTGAGAAAGACTGAGAGTACTGAGAATACTGCGAATCTGCATATCCTGAACCGGTCAGCCGTAGCCAGTCAACTCGACAGCAGGATTAAGTGTCCGGGGACCTACCGTGCAGCTGGGACTGGGCCTTGTACGCAGACATGGGCAGCAGGCCAGGGGGGCACCCCCCGAGGTCGCCTGCGCGGGCTTCCTCCTCGAGTCGAAGCGTGAGCGTCTCGGGCGATTCGACGTGGTCGTCGTCCACTATGATTGTTCGCTGGGGATGATAGTCCGGCTGCAGCAAGCGTGAGCGATGTTTTTAACTTTTCAATGACTGGTTCTGGCGTCTGCGTAGTGCGTACTCACCTCATACACCTTGTACAGCGGCTGCTGCTGGACCTTGGCTGCAGACATCAAGATGAGTTTCTTTGATGGGGCCCTGTCAAGAGGGTGGAAGTGAGAATGTGCTATGACACGACTGAACACGAGTGTGAGACAGTCCGCTGCTGATGGAGATCGTGTCGGGCTGATTATACTTATCAGTCAGATAAGCCCTGGGAGAAGGCATTGACCAGCTAAAAACTGGGGCCAAGGATCGGAGGGTCCTACCTTCTGTGACCAACTGGAAAACTTGACTCAACCCCGATCCTGAGATGATCCTGACCTTGAAGAAGGTACGTCTAAGATTTAGACTGCTGCCTGTGTGGTGGAGAGATCGTCTGTATCGTCGGGCTGGACCTGTTCCTGCTCTGGGTTGCGTTACGCCAGGAACCTCTCTTCTTCAATGTCCGCGCTCAAAGAGCAAACTGCAAATGTCGGTCAGCAGGCATTGCCAGGCCGTGAACTCCGGCATAGAGCTCAAAGCTGCCCACGGATTCTGATATTTACGTATTGCGTATTAGAATGGGCGGACAGAGGCTTACTCGAATGCTGATTGGCACAAAGCGCTGCTTGTCCAAGTCTCAGAGAGTTGTGATTCTCGGAACCAGCTTTGTGGAGAACCTGGATAGAGTGTATGCAGCTATCCCGAAGCTGTTCGCATGCTAAGTTAGACTTCGCAATCAGCGGCAGCAGCTATCCGCGAGCAGTTCGTCCGCTGAGCCGGAAAGGCACGGGGTAGGAGAGCAGGGAGAAAGACGGGAGAGAGAAATGGCAGACAACAGAAGTGCAGATGACAGAACAGAAACCGCGAGATAGCGAGACAGTCTCAGCAAAGAAAAGAGGCGGGCAGACCGCGAAGATCAATGTTTCTTGCACGTATGGGAGGACAACACAGACCAGCAGCAGGTGGCCTGGAGAGCCACGAGAGGCTTGGGTGGGGTGGCATCCGGAATGGAAGAGCGCTTAGAGTTCGGGAAAGACGTGTCGACCGGCACACTCCCGCAGGGTCTGCGTGCTTTGGGCAGAGGATCCCTTGGTCTGCCAGTGGTGTGTGGTTTGTGTCCTGTGGTCTGCCAGCGGGAAGATAGGGCTGTACCGCAGGTGTGGGAGTACATGCCGGCCAGGACAGAACCATCCACTGCAGTGTCCCAATGTCCCACTCAATGCCCGGCGCCAACGCTCCAGCGACCCCAGCTACCCCAGCATCCCCGGTCTCCTTGACCCCAGATTGACAGCGGCGAATAGGCAGGTGGTATGGCGTTCGGATGATCAGGGATGGGAGAAACTAGCCTGGCCGTTGGATGCCAGATGCTATGTCTCTCTGTTCTGAGGATGGGCGTGGGTCATGCAAGAGTCAACACTGAAGGGTGGGGATCAGGGCCGAAATACTGGTGTTGTGCTGGTGGAGAGAATGAGAACTGCTCTCAGCGGAAACCATTCGGAATGTTCTGCGGTGATCGGGAGCGCGAACTCAGCTTAGATGTTGCTGCCAGGATCACCTTGATCAACTTGATCAGGAGCCCCCATGACAAAGAATGCCAGACCGCATGCTCATTCAACGAAGCTCAGATGGCCAGCTCAAAATCGACAGTGCAGGACTCTTGGAGAGCAGGGACCAGGCAAGTACCTGTACATGCATCACCAACCTTACTGTGGTTGAAAGCGGGTGATAGGGACACCCCAGGTGTTTGCTCTTGCTGTGCAACGTTCGGGGAGCTAAGCAGGGGTCAAAAGGCTTGGGCCGAACGGGGCTGGTCGGACGGGAGAGGACTGGCTGGCAGACCGGTCAGGGGCTGTCATTGGCGGAAGAAGAGCAGAACCAGGCCGAACAGGGAGACAAAGGCGGAAGAGATCGACCCTTGGCGGATCTGGGACGGCAGGCCGATCAGCTGCGCGGCAATCCACTGATCCCTGTGATCGAAAATACGACGCTACCCTCGACCACCCGGCACTTCCACGGCGGTAGGGTTGCGTTCCCGGCGGCGATCACTTCGGATGTCCTCCAGTTGGATGTCCAAGCTCAACAGCGCATAGATCACTGATCGGGACGCTGTCCGCAGGAGCCAGGAGTGTTGATGGGAGGTATTATTGATATTGCAGGATAACAACGAGAACCTGACAGCAAGGGGGATGCCCTCAAACGTCAGGAGCGGGCACATCCTAGTACAGACTTGTTACCAAGATGTGATCATTCTACCCCATCGGCGCTGTTCCTACGCTGGAGCTGAGGCACTCGCTTGTTCAACCAGCGTGGTGTGTTATTATGGAGAAGAGGGCGTGGGTAGCACATGCGGATGGTAAAGAGAAGCGGCCCATGGCGAACGCCATCTCCGGTGGCGCGTCGGAAGGCCCCACAGCCAATCGATCGTGGCCAAAGCGGGCTGTGCAAGGGGCGACCAGGGCTGCCGCCTCGTGGGCCAGCTGAAGGCTCAAGCCAGAGCAGCTGAAAAGGGTAGCATAGTGTAATCCATCGTAAACGCTAACTTACCAGCTATCCAGAGAAGGAACAGTTGCACGGAAAGAGCCCTTGCTCTCGACGCGGGTTTTCTCAGACTCTGCTGGGCTTGGTGATGGTCGTGGCCAGCTTTCCCCAAGTGACTGACGGGCGATTAACGTTTGGCAGCGCACAGTTTTGGCGGACTGTAGGATGATCGGAAGAGAGCCAGAAGCAAGGAACAAATACTCAAATGGATGCCGGCTAACAGATCAGCAGGACTCAAAGTATATACCAAGATCGAGATCTCAATACCGAACATTGAAGCTGTGATAATTCCTAACCCCACCCGCCCGGTGAGCCGCTTCTGCGTCTGCACTGCGAGATCACAACAGGCCTGGTCACAAATAGACAGGCCGAGCAACGAGCATCCCGGCAGGGTGGCTGCTTTACAGGCCGAAGCACATCGCGGTGCGGCCGAGTACCCGCCAGTCAAAGCCTGCTAGATGACTACTCATCCGAAGCGGTCGTGATGATGCAGGGCTTACAAGCGAAATGTGGTTAGCTACTGAGCGTCGTGGTTCGACAGGCACGGTATATGTTAACAGCGGATACGGGCGTAGTCCCCCGCCAGCTCCGCAACTCCTTGCAACTCCCGGTAGAGCTGATTTACTGGACCTTGAATCGACCACCATATGTGCCACGGGTCGAGGGCTCCAGAAGATGGGAATGTCAGTGGAGTGGCTGTGGTGGTGCAACATGCGTGGTAAGAGCCTAGGACAGTCCGGCACCGAGATCTGCTCTGTAAAGGCGACAATTGTCCAATGGATCCTCAAACGATACCAAGTGCCGCCCACTTTGAGCTCCCCGATGGACTTTACACTATGACTAGTTGGCCTCTATTGTAAATGCTGTTTGATTCCTTGAACCCTAAAGTCTCATCGCCATCCTCCTCTCCCTCGGGGTCGATTGCAAGAGTGTTGTAGTAGGCAATGGAATAGTGGAAGCTCAGGGGAATCCATCTTGACGGCAGGATCTGATCAATGGAAAAGTCTCATAGCACTAGATCCTTGACTGTATCAAGTTCTTCTATTGATGCCGACTCGTTGGAACGGCAATCGGGACGCGGTAGCTGGCCTGAATTCATGGGCTTCATCAATGGGCAGGCGACGACACTGTGAACAGTGGGGCCGAAGCCCAGTGGGGAGAAGCTCACCGCGTTCATGGTAGTGTTCCAATCGCCATCGTCACAATGTTTATTGTTCTGCCGGGCTCCTCGGATGTGCGCCGTGATTGCATCACCCTCGGACAGCAGATGCCGTCACTGCAGTGAGGACACGATCATGCAAATGGCCGCGTCGGACGTCGGTGAGGTGAAGGCCCGCTCGGTTCCACTCAGTTCCAGCGGAAGGCAATCATTGGCCAATGGCTCAGTTAGCTGTAGGAGACTGTTAGTCCCTTCTCTGAAAAACACACAGAAGAAATTTCCAACTCATCCAAGCCCAAATCACTCGAACAACTCAAACCTCCTGCTTCCAACCCCTAAATCCTTCTGCCTTTGAATTGCCCTTTGTAGTCGATGACGAATCATAAGTCATGCCCTCTGCATCGCATGTATCTGTGTCTTTTCCGATAGGCCTGCTGTGCCTGCTTCACAGCGCCAGTACCTGCATCCACCCATCCATTCTCGCTGCCTGCTCCCTGCTCACCCACTTAAACTGCAGGCACCGCTGACACCGATTTGCGTCTCTTACGAGCGACATTTGACACAACCCCCTTTCACTGACAGGAGCTCCAATACAAGCAAGCTTAAGTTTCGTGCGACAGGTACCATTCGAACCTGTGCTGGGCTTGGTACCAAAACACAATTCGACCTGTTCACACACGACGAAGCACATTGCCACGATCTACGGCCGTACAAGCTCCAGATTCGACGGCTTCCCGCAAGCTGCCCGCCGCTGTGCAACACGATCCCATAAATGCGGCGCCCCCCAAGTACAATTATCCCCGCAGCTCTTTGGCATTTGGTCACACTGGATTCCTGCACATTAACAATTCAATTTCATTGTGTACCATTGTCACTGACTCGCCGCACACTGCTGAACCTCCGCCCCGAATCCTCAGTTACTGCTTGAAATCTCGGCAGTCCATCGGTCCCACTGCCGACTGTGTCCCAGATCTCGACCAACCCCGGCGCTCGCTCCGTTTCGATCAGGCTTTCTTCACTTGTGTAACTGGACTTCCTGGGCTAACCATCGCGGCTGCTCAAACTTAGTTGTTTATGCGGATTTGTCCCTGAACGCCCAGCGGGTAAATGGCATAACTGACAATGGTCACTGTTGTGATGAAGTTCTGTCCATGCTAGCTCTTGTTTGTCCAGAAATCTTCAAGGCATGCAAAGCCACACGCTCCTTGCGAATCCTGGAACGAGGAATCAAGAACCGATAGTTCATTTGTCTGCAAACATTTTACCACATGGAAGGACAGACAACGAATGCGGCTGCAATGCTCCTAGCATGCACCTTTTTAATCGTTAGTGCTACGTCTGGCAACCCCATACTGACACCAAGCCTGAGTTGGATAATGTTATCGGCAAACATCAGCACGGGCACTCGCATCATCTCTTATCTCAGCGCTCGATCCTGCAGCTCGATCGCCGGCCAGTACGGACTGCTTCTAACCATCCTGCATAACGTCCGTAACGACTACGTGGAATGTAGTCGAATGCATACATTTTGTAAGAGGCCTCTTGCATCATCGATAGTCTGGCAGCAATCCCGCAAGGCAGGATTGGTCAGCAGTGTAGCCCTAACCGTCGAGGCTTTCAGCTTGATGTCCAAAACAACCACGACATCGCTGCTACCCCTGTGCCTGCAGCAGTGAGATTATAACCTAGGATCATAACTTGAAAGCTGCGGCTGAAAAACAGTGTCCAGTCAATCTTCATCCCCTGAGATTCTCCACGCAGGAACAAGAATGGTTGAGTCTTTCATTCCGCGAACGGTTTGTCTTTCCTAGAAATAAGCTTCCTAGCAACGGCTGAAATAACACTAGATGAAAAGGGAGAGCAGCAACGATTTGACCAGATTGTGCTGGCTGACCAGATGAACCAAAAACCTGGAAATCGGTTAGGACGGCGCCGCACCTGATCGATGATGCTGGTCCCCGCAAGTCTAGCCGCCATATGCAGATACCCGGGATCAAGACCAACAGGAGACCGGAACGTCGGCGATGTACAGGGTGACTGCTGCAAACAACCATCATCATTTGCTCAGAACAAAGAAAGGCGGCCGATAGGTTCAGCTTGCAAGGTGAGCGCTCACCGATGCCGTTGCGGACCCCTCAAGCGACTGAGTGGTATTCCCAGATAAACCATGCTATAGCCCACCATCAGTGCTACTACCACAGCAGGAGGTGCTCATCTATGAGACGCCGCCATCCTCTTCGCAGCTGTGCCACAGCATTCCTGAAGCTGTGTAGCCTCGATGTCCGTGGATTGAGACGCAATGATGAACAGGAAAATCAACCTCCGTTTGTTCTGGCTCGTACTCACCAGAACACAGGATCATGTTCGTTAGCCGACATGTCTCAAAATAAAGTCAGGTATCCTGCTCGGTAGACGCACCGAAATTGAATCTTGACTCCATCACCATTTTCGTCAACATACCACGCCGGCATTTCATTTGCCGTCATATGGTTCGGTCGCAAGACATCCTCTTTGCGCTCGCACTCACCCCGGGGTGAAGTGTGAAGAACAGGCCAGGGCCCTTGCCATCGCCGACTAGGATGTCGACGCCAAACCTTTTGTGGTTAAGCTCATCAAGATCAAGTAAGGTGCCGTTGCCCCTCCTCTTGTCATGCCAGACTCTGTCTTCCCCCACATCTTGGGCCCAGCAAGCAGAGTTACACTGTGCAAAGATCGGTCTGGAGTTATCATAACTAGTGAGTATAATATGTCTTGTAAGTGGAATTTTTGATGGACGGGCGCTTGGACAGCCAAGCGGTGATATACGCCCCTTCGGACGTTCGGTTGATGAGGCGGTCTGAATATCTGAGATAATCTCAACGGCCCGCCTTCAGACATGTTCAAACCCCGCCGTTGAAGGATTAAGTGTGGCATGTTCCAGCCGTACATGAACTAGTGCGAGAGCTAACTCAACGGCTGCCGGGGTTTTGGGCAACCCCGCATGATGTTATGGACGTTTTTGGCCGTACAAAGAGGTTTGGGAAGCTGAAAGTGTCATATCTCGGACCCGATAGAGCCGGAAGGCGAGATAACTGAATCCAACCTGCACAACGCTCCACAGTTTTTGGAAAGCAGGTGTTCCTATTGCCCTCACAATGCCTGATTGATGGAGCCTAAAAAGACTGACAGACTCCCAAAAACTCTCGACGTCGTGTGTGAGCAAGGAAAAAGACCGAAGCCACTGGTGTTGCGTGTGTCAGCCACCATCGGAAGGGACTCATTAGGCGATCACCTGGCTGATCACTTTGACAAGCCCGCTCCC
>Ga0065720_1004751_pt1 | contig 12315 bp, 8 predicted proteins | sample Thericmetagenome_FD_59107 | JGI IMG/M metagenome (GOLD analysis project Ga0065720, IMG submission 59107) | Thermophilic microbial communities from the Joint Bioenergy Institute, California, USA of rice/straw/compost enrichment - eDNA_2 v2... | ecosystem: Engineered > Solid waste > Grass >... | reverse complement strand
GGCAGCGTCACCCCGCGCGGCTCCCGCGCCCGGCGCCCCTCGCGCAGCACCAGCTCCGCCGCGCGGTACCCCATGTCCCGCGCGGGCTGGGCGATCACCGTCAGCGGCGGGGAGCACAGCTCCGCCCACGGCACGTCGTCGAACATGATCAGCGACACGTCGCGCGGGATGCGCAGGTCGAGCTCGCGGGCGGCGAGCACCGCCGCCTCGCCGAGCAGGTTGCCCCCGGCGAGCAGCGCGGTGAGGTCGGGGCGGTGCTGCAGCAGCCCGGCGGCCGCCGCGTACGCCGAGTCGCGGCTCGCCCGCGCGTAGGCGACCAGATCCTCGTCGACGGGGACGCCGAGCTCGGCGAGCGTCTCGGTGAACGCGCGCACCCGCCCCCGCTCGCCGTACCGGGCGAGGAAGGCGATGCGGCGGTGCCCGAGGCCGGTCAGGTACTCCAGCGCGGTGCGCATGCCCGTGCGGTCGTCGGCGAGCACCGCCGGGACCGCGTCGTGCCCCGGCGGGCGCCGGCCGATGAACACCACGGTGAGGCCCGCCCGGAACGCGGCGGTCCAGCTCTCCCCGTCGCCCGCGGGCACCGCGATCACCCGCTCCACGCTCTGCTCGACCAGCGCGCCGATCTGCCCGGCCTCGCGCTCGGGGTCGTCCCCGGTCACCCCGATGATCACCGGCTCGCCTGCGGAGCGCGCGCAGGCGAGCACGCCGTCGGCGAGCCGTCCGTAGAACATGTCGGTGATGTCCGGCACGAGCAGGCCGATCCCGCCGGACCGCCGCTGGCGCAGGTTCCGGCCGAGCGCGCTCGGCCGGTAGTCGAGCCGGGCCGCCGCGGCGAGCACCCGCTCGCGCGTCTCCGGGCTCGCCGACCCTCCCGACAGCACCCGGGAGACCGTGGCGACCCCCACGCCGGCGGCCTCCGCCACGTCCTTGATCGTCACGCGCCGAGGTGTGCTCTTCATGATGGAAACGATTCCAACACGTTTCCACGGGCCTGGCCAGCCCGCGCGCCGTGAAATCCCATGAAAGTAAGCAACTTCTTGACACTGGTGACGTGTGTCGTGTGTGATGATGAAAACGTATCCATAGCTGGGAGAGGCCGCGGACCCGGCCCGACCTGGACGCAAAGGACTGTCATGGCATCGATTGTTCTGAGGCACGTCGACAAGGTGTACGCCGGTGGCGTGAAGGCCGTGAACGACCTGAACCTTGAGATCAAGGACGGCGAGTTCATGGTGCTGGTCGGGCCCTCCGGGTGCGGTAAGTCGACCGCCCTGCGGATGATCGCCGGTCTGGAGGACATCAGCGCCGGTGAGATCCTGATCGGCGACCGCGTGGTGAACCACCTGCCGCCGAAGGATCGGGACATCGCGATGGTGTTCCAGAACTACGCGCTCTACCCGCACATGACGGTCGAGGAGAACCTCGCCTTCGGCCTCAAGCTCCGCAAGATGCCCAAGGCCGAGATCCAGCAGCGGGTCAAGGAGGCCGCGAAGATGCTCGGCCTCGAGCAGTACCTCAAGCGGAAGCCGGCCGCCCTCTCCGGTGGTCAGCGGCAGCGTGTCGCGATGGGCCGCGCGATCGTCCGCGAGCCGCAGGCGTTCCTCATGGACGAGCCGCTGTCGAACCTCGACGCGAAGCTGCGTGTGTCGATGCGCGCCTCGCTCAACACCCTGCACGAGCGCCTCGGCGTCACCACCGTGTACGTCACCCACGACCAGGTCGAGGCGATGACCCTCGGCGACCGGGTCTGCGTGCTCCGCGAGGGCGTGCTGCAGCAGGTCGACACCCCGCAGAACCTGTTCGACAACCCGGTCAACCTGTTCGTCGCGGGCTTCATGGGCTCCCCGTCGATGAACTTCGTCACCGCCGAGCTGCTCCGCGGCGACGGCGGCGCGCAGGTCGCCTTCGCCGGGTTCAAGCTGCCCGTGCCGGACTCGACCTTCGCCGAGAAGCCCGGCCTCGACAAGTACCTGGGCAAGAAGATCATNCTCGGNATCCGCCCGTCCGACTTCGAGGACGCCGGCGCCGCCCACGACCACACCGGCTGGGCGAGCATGACCGTCCGCGCCGAGGTCACCGAGGAGCTGGGCAGCGAGATCAACGTGCTGTTCCTCATCGACGCGCCGCCGGTGGAGCACAAGGACACCGTCGCCGCGCAGGAGTCGAACGACGACGAGGACGGCGCGCTGCCGATCGCGGGCGACAAGTCGCTGTGGACCGCCCGCGTCAACGCCCGCAGCCACGTCCGGCCCGGCCAGGACGTGCAGCTCGTCGTCGACACGCACAACCTGCACTTCTTCGACGTCGACAGCGGCCTGGCGATCGGCCACGAGGCGAACATCGGCCGCTGATCCCACGGCTTCGCCGTACCGGCCGGCCCGGCGCCGACGCGACGGGCCGGCCCGCGGCGTCCTCGCCCGGCCTCGCCCCGGGTTCCCCCGGCCTCTCCCGGCCTTCCTCGGCTACAGGCCGAGACGGGCGGTGATGCGGTCGAGCAGCTGGGGCGGCGTCACCATGCCGAGGGCGGCGAGGAACTTGTAGCGCGCCGACGGCACGCTCACCCGCAGCCCGCGGGCGTAGTCGCGCATCGCCGCCGCGACCACCTCGTCCGCGTCGAGCCACAGGAAGCCCGGGATGCGCGAGGTGTCCTGGCCCGCCCGCTGGTGCAGCTCGGTGTGGGTGAACCCCGGGCACAGGGCCATCACCCGCACGCCCTTGTCCTCGACCTCGCCCGCGGCCGTCCGGCTGAACTGCACCAGCCACGCCTTCGACGCGGCGTACGTGCTGCCCCGGGGGAAGAGCGACGCGACCGAGGCCACGTTGATCACGCCGCCGCGCCCCTTCGCGACCATCGGGGGCAGCGCGGCGGAGGTGAGCCGGAGCGCCGCCTCGCAGTGCACCTTGAGCATGCGCAGCTCGTCCTCGATCGGCACCCTCAGGTACGCCGCGCGGTGCGCGAAACCGGCGTTGTTCACCAGCAGATCCACCCCCGCGCGCAGCCGCTCCGCCACGGCGTCGATGCCCTCGTCGGTGGCGAGGTCGGCCACGAGCGGCTCGGCGGTGATCCCATAGCGGCTGCGGTACTGCTCGGCGGCCGCGCGCAGCCGCTCCTCGTCGCGGCCGTGCAGGATGAGGGTGAGTCCGTCTCCGGCGAGCCGGCGGGCGAAGGCCGCGCCCAGACCGGAACTCGCCCCGGTGATCAGTGCGGTAGGCATGCCCCCAAGCCTATGGCTCCCGGCCGGAAGATCGGATAGCAGCACGCGCCGAGTGCGACGGCGCGGGCGACCCCGGCCGGGCGGGCGACGTGAATCCTTCCCGGCCGGTCACCGGATCCGCCGTGGGATCGGGCCCGGCCGCCGCCGCGTCGTGCGGCGGGCCGGATGGTGTCCGCCCGGCCGCGCCGCGGACGCCGCGCCGGGGCGCGGAGCTCGCCGGCGGAAGGCCCGGGACGAGGTGCGAAGCCGTACCGGCGCCTGGTTCGCGGAGATCATTCGCGTTTGTTACGCCCACATGAGCGCCATGTTGCGTGAAGGGTCCCGGCACGGGCGCTATTGCTAATGCCTGCGTTCTATTGCGTTCAGGACCTTTTCCTGACACGGCCAAGTGGCCAAAGATAGTTCCGGGGGACCAGTCGGATGACCCCGGCCCCTGCCCTCGGCCGGCCCGACGTACTGGAGTGGCTCATGAGCGAGAGCCTGGACGAGCAACTCACCGACCGTGCCCGCGGACCCCAGGTCGCCGGGCGGGCGCACGGCGGGGACCGCACCGATGCCCGGGATTTCCTCGGCAGGACGGTGGAGAACCTGTTCGCCGAGGTGTGGTCCCGCGACGTGCTCAGCATGCGCGACCGCCGGCTGCTGCTGCTCGGGCTGCTGGTCGGTCAGGGGCTCGACGACATGGTGGAGGGCCAGCTCGACGTGGCGCTGCGGACCGGGCAGCTCACCCCCGAGGAGCTCCGCGAGGTCGTCGTCTTCCTCACGCACTACGCGGGCTGGGCCCGCGGCGCGCGGCTGGCCGAGCAGGTCGAGGACCTGCTCGACCGGTTCCCGGGCGACTGATCGGCGGGTCCATGTCAGGCGTACGTCACCCTTTGTCCGGATCGCGAGGTTTGAGATTCCACTGGCCAGCGCTGTTAGCCCCAATCGTGTTACAAGTCGAGCCAAGATATCGGCAAGATTTGGTCAAGATTTCCAAGATGTGTGGTTGCCGCTAGGGGAGAGATACTCGAAAAACGGGCACAACCCCTCGTTGACCCGCAAAGCGGAGGTAAGGCCCAGATGAAAAGAGTGCGGGCAGGGTCCGGCCTGACGGCCGCGCTCGGCGCGGCCGCCGCGGTTGTGCTCGCCGGGTGCGCGGGACCGGAGTTCACCTACGTGCGCGACAACACCGGTTCGACGTACTTCAAGGTCCCCGCGGAGTGGCGGAAGGTGGACCAGAAGGCCCTCGACCGGGCGATCCTCGGCGACCCGGACTCCGAGCGCGCGCAGGCGCTCAAGAGCCTCATCTGGACCGTCGCCTACGACGCCGGCGCCAACCCCTCGGTCGACCACGTGATCGGCACCTCCGGGCCGGCGGACGACCCGGTCGCGCTCGCCATGGTGCAGACGCTCACGGCCGCGCAGCGCCAGCAGGCGTCCCTCAACTTCCTCCGCAACGCGATCTTCCCGGTGGTCGGGGAGGACGGGCCGAGCAACGGCATCGAGATCCTCAAGGACGAGGAGCTGCCGCAGCCGGGCGGCGCCAAGGGTGTGCGCACCGTCTTCAACGTGACCACGGGTCCGGGCCAGACCCAGACCTTCAACCAGACGGTGTACCTGTCCGGTGACGGCAGCACGATGTCGACCCTGCTGATCCAGTGCTCCGCGGCCTGCTACAAGGCCCAGGCGAAGCAGATCGACCTCATCGCGCAGTCATTCAAGATCAAGCCGGGCACCCCGTGAAGGAGTCCTGTTGAACATTCCCCCACCCCAGCCGGAAGGGCTGCGGGCACCCGGCTCGGGACCGGCGGATCCCGAGCGGGTGACGCGTAAGAAGATGCCGCCGTGGGACCGGCTGAAGTTCATCATCGGGCTGTCCATCGCCTTCGTGATCCTGGTGTGGAACCACCTGGTCACCTTCGAGGGCATCACGACCATCCCGGAGTCCGTGCTCGCCACGGCCACCGACCGGTGGGGCATGGTGATCTTCACCCTGATCGGGCTGGAGGTCCTGCGCCAGATCCACTTCCTCATCAGCGAGCGGTCGGCCGGATACCACTACTTCTGGACCAAGAAGGTCTTCGGCGGGTTCGAGCGCTGGACCCACCGCCGGTTCAGCGACTGGACCCGGTTCCGGCTCGCCCGGTGGGTGAAGGTCTTCTTCTGGATCGCGGTCGTCGCCATCGTGCTCGCCGCGATCCTCGACACGAACCCGCTCACCGCGCTGTTCACCGCCCCGGCGCTGCTGTGGCAGGTGCTCCCGTACGGCCTGCAGCTGGCGTTCGCGTTCTTCTTCGTGATCATCCAGTTCGTCGGCCTGTTCTGGTTCCTGTCGCGCGGCGGCATCGACACCTACTACCCCGACGACATCAAGACCCGGTTCTCCGACGTGTGGGGCCAGGACCACGTCGTCGAACGGGTCAAGGAGAACATCGTCTTCCTGGAGCGGCCGGACGAGATCGAGGAGAAGGGCGGCTACGTCCCCAGCGGCCTGCTCCTGTGGGGCCCGCCCGGCACCGGTAAGACCCTCATGGCCGAGGCGGTCGCCGGCGAGACCGGCAAGCCGTACGTGTTCGTCGACCCCGGCGCCTTCATCAACATGTTCATGGGCGTCGGCATCCTCAAGGTCAAGTCGCTCTTCCGCAAGCTGCGCAAGCTCGCCCTGCGGTACGGCGGCGTGATCGTCTTCTTCGACGAGGCCGACTCGCTCGGCAGCCGCGGCGCGCTCGCCCAGCAGGGCCCGCAGGGCTTCGGGCAGGGCATGGTGCCGCCCGCGTTCGACGTGCACGGCTGCAACGGCTTCGGCTACCTCTCCCCGCACGTGCAGTGGTCGCTCTCCCGGGCCGCGCTGTCCAGCACCGCCGACGAGCCGCAGGTCAAGCGCAACCGCTTCTTCGTGGGCGGCGGCATGGGCGGCGGCAACATGGGCACCCTGCAGGCGCTGCTCACCGAGCTGTCCGGTCTGAAGAAGCCGCGCGGGTTCGTCAACCGGTACGTGCGCCGCGTGCTCGGCATGCGGCCCAAGCCGCCGCCGAAGTACCGGATCCTCGTCATGATGGCGACGAACATGCCGAACGCCCTCGACGAGGCGCTGCTGCGGCCGGGCCGTATCGACCGCATCTACAAGGTGGGCTACCCGTCGAAGGAGGGGCGGGTGCGCACCTACCAGGGCTACTTCGGCAAGGTCAAGCACGAGCTCACCGACGAGCAGATCGACAAGCTCGCCACGATCACGCCGTACTACTCCGGCGCCAAGATCAAGGACCTGGTGAACGAGGCCCTGATCATGGCGATCCGGGACGGCCGCGACGTCATCACGTGGCAGGACGTGATGAAGGCGAAGCACCTCAAGAGCCTCGGCCCGCCGGAGGGCGTGGAGTACGTCGAGCGCGAGCGGCACGCCACCGCCGTGCACGAGGCCTGCCACGCGGTCATGGCGTACCGGGTGCGGCGCCACCTGGAGATCGACCTCGCGACGATCGAGAAGGGCGCCGGCTACCTCGGCATGGTGTCGAGCATCCCGGTGGAGGACCAGTTCACCGAGTGGCGGTCCACGTACGAGGCGGACATCCTCGTCTCGCTCGCGTCGCTCGCCGGGGAGCGGATGTTCTTCGGCAACGACAACTCCTCGGGCGTCTCCGGCGACCTCGACTCGGCGACGACCGTGGCCGCGCTCATGGAGACGCACTGGGGCATGGGCTCGGGCATCTCCTCGCTGCCCGCGCTGCAGCGGCTGCAGATCGCGCCCGGTAAGCCCGACCCGCGGCGGCGGGGAGGCGCCGGGGGCGCCGGCAAGGACGCGGGCAAGGACGAGAAGGGCGCCGTGCACGAGGGCCTCGGCGAGCGCATCGAGCTCACCCTGTCGCGGCTGCTGGAGAAGGCCGAGCAGATCCTGCGGGAGAACCGCGCCGAGGTGCTCGCGGTCGCGCACGCCCTCGAGACGCACAAGACGCTGAGCGGCGACGACGTCGCCGCGGTGATCGAGGGCAGGCGCGGCACGATCCTCGACGGCGCCGCCTACAAGGACCCGGCGTTCATGGCGGAGCTGGAGGCGTACCACGAGGCGGCGCTCCGCGCCCACCTGGAGCACGGCAGGTCGATGCTGCCGCTCCCGGAGGTGCGGCCGCTCATCTCCAGCCCGGCCCCGGCGAAGGTGGTGCAGGGCGTGCTCGCCGACGACACGGGCGCGAGCGGGAACGGCGGCATGCCGACCATGGCCCCGCCGGAGAACATGCCCACGATCCGGCCGCCGGAGAACACCGCGCCGGTCCCGGCGGTGATCTCGCCCACGCTGCCGGCGGCGAACGGCGACTCCACCCTCGTGATGAACGGCCAGCCGGACTTCGTGCCGTGGAACGGGGACCGGCGGTCCGACGCCCCGCCGCCACCGCCGCCGTACGAGCAGCGGCCGCAGCGGTCCGGGCAGGGCTCCGCGCGCGGGATCTGGGTGGTGCTCGGCGCGGTCGTCGCGCTCGTCGCCTTCACCCTGCTCGGCGTGGCGCTGCTCAGCGGCGGCACGGCCGGGGCGAGCGGCGTGCCCGCCACCGCGGTGGCGGCGGAGGGCCTGCCCACCGGCCTGCTGATCGTCCTGCTGGTCGGGGTGCTCGCGCTGGTCGGCGGCTTCACCATCGCCTACCTGCTCATCCGCAACCACCAGGCCGCACGGCTGCGGGCCGAGGAGTCGCGGGACAGAGCCGCCGAACGGGCCCAGCTGCTCGCCGCGGCGATGGACCCGGAGGTCGCCATGCGCCTGCTCGGCTACGACGGCCGCCAGCCGCCGGGCGAGCGGGGGTGACCCGCCGGGGCGCGCGCCCCGGGGATCAGAGACGGTAGCCGAGGTCGGGAACGATCTCGGCTACGTCCATCTGGGCCTTCTGCAGCCTGCCCGAGTAGTCCCAGTTGAGGGCCTGCCAGCGGGTGAACTGGTCGAGCACCCACATGCCGGACTGCCGGCTGCCGTTGCCGGACTTGCCGTTNCCGCCGAACGGCAGGTGCGCCTCGGCGCCGGAGGTGGAGTTGTTGACGCTCACCATGCCCGCNCCGATCGCCCTCGCGGAACCGGAACGCCGACCGCGGGTCGGTGGTGTAGATCGACGAGGACAGGCCGTAGCCCGGGAGGTTCGCCAGCTCGATCGCCTCGTCGAGGGTGGTGAAGGTGGTCACGCCCACGATCGGGCCGAAGGTCTCCTCCAGGAAGAGGCGGTCGTCGGGGCGCACCCCGTCCACGATCACCGGGTGGTAGTAGAGGCCGTTCTCGCCGGTGAAGCCGCCGCGCGGGTTCTCCGGGGTGATCCGGCCGGTGGGCGCGGTGACCACGGTGTGGTGCGGGCGCACCCAGGTGAGGTACTCCTCGAAGCGCTCGGCGAACTTGTGGTCGAGCAGCGGGCCGTACAGCACGTCGCCGCGCGGGTCGCCGATCGGCGCCTCCGCGACCGCGGCGGCGAAGCGGCGGAGGAACTCGTCGTGCACCGACTCGTGCGCGATCACGGTGCCGAGCGAGGTGCAGCGCTGCCCGGCCGTGCCGAATCCGGCGAACAGGGCGCCCTCGACGGCGAGGTCGAGGTCGGCGTCCGGCATGATCACCATGGGGTTCTTGCCGCCGAGCTCCAGGCACGGCGACTGCAGGTGGCGCCCGCACAGCTCGCCGATCGCCCGGCCGACCGCGCTCGACCCGGTGAAGCCGACCTTGTGCACGGTGCCCTCGGACAGCGCCCGCTCCANGCCCGCGTACGTCTCCGCGCCGTCGGCGAACACCACGTTGAGCACGCCGTCGGGCAGGCCCGCGGCGGCGAACAGGCGGTACAACGCGTGCGCGGAGGCGGCGGCGTACTCGGCGGGCTTCCACACCACGGCGTTGCCGCACAGCAGCGCGGGCACCAGGTACCAGGACGGCACCGCGACCGGGAAGTTGCCCGCGGTGATCACCGCGGCGACGCCGACCGGCACCCGGAAGGTGAACAGGTTCTTGTCCGGCATCTCCGAGGGCACGGTCTGGCCGTACAGGCGGCGGCCCTCGCCGAGGAACGAAGTCGCAGGTGTCGATGATCTCGCGCACCTCGCCGAGCGCCTCGGCGTACGGCTTGCCGATCTCCTCGGTGACCGAGCGCGGCGAGCGCCTCGGCGTTCGCCTCCACCAGCCGCCCGATCGAGGCGATCACCCGCCCGCGCACCGGCGCGGGCACCCGCGCCCACTCGCGCTGCGCCTCGGCCGCGGTCCGGCACGCGGTGGCGAAGGTGGCGGCGTCCGCGAGCCGCACCTCGGCCACGGCCTCGTCGAGCCGGGACGGATTGATGGACCGGTACGGCGTGCCGGCCGCCTCGGCGTCCTTGCCGCCGATGACGGAAACGATCTGACGGGACACCTTGAACCTCCGTGATGGTCGGCCGGCTGACGTAATCTTTGTGAGCTTTCCCGCTCTCAGCAGGAAATACTACGGAAGGGCGCGGAAGTCGGCGAAGTCGAAACCGGGGGAGACGACGCAGCTCACCAGCACCGGCTCGGCGGCCGCGGGACGGGCGGCCTGCCAGGTGCCGCCCGGCACCACGGCCTGGGGGACCTGGCCGTTCTCCACGTCCGGGCCGAGGACGATCGTGTCCGGCCGCGCGGCGGGGGCGTCGCCGGTGCCGCCCAGCTCCAGGATGAGCGGCCCGCCCCGGTGCCACAGCCACACCTCGTCGCTGCGCACCGCGTGCCACACCGACTCCTCGCCCGGGCCGAGCAGGAAGTAGATGCCTGTGGCCGAGGCGCGGGCCCCGCCGTGCCCGGGCGGCTCGAGGCGGGCGGTGGTGCGCCAGGTCTCGCGGTACCAGCCGCCCTCGGGGTGCGGCAGGAGGTCGAGCGCCTCGGCGACCGGCGGGCGCCGCTGCACGGCGACGTAGGCGCCGGTGACGTCGCGGCGCAGGAAACGCACCGGGCCGTCGCCGTCGTCGTCGATCGCGACCACCGGATCCGGGCCGGGGAACCTGGCGGCGGCGATCTCGAGGGCTTCGGCGTCGTCGGCCGCGCGCACGGCCGTGTCCGTCACACCGGCGCGGAAGTCGGCAAAAGGTATCAATAACACAATCTGATCGTATGGGGAGAAACCGGCGACGTGATCTCGGCGCGGTGGCGGCGGCCAGGGCCGGAACGCTCGGCCGTGGCCGTGCGCCTACGGCTCGGACGGGGCGCCGCCCGGCGTTCTCCGGTGTTCGCGTGCGCGCGGGGGCGATCATCGCGGCGTGCTGAGGGTGCGCGGGATCGCGTGCAGGGCCCGGGCGCGCNNGGGNGNNNGGCGGGGACACGGGCCGGAGGCGGACGCGTGCGGTGCGCGCCGGGGCGCGCGTGGGCGCCGGGCGGGGGCGTGGACCGGAGGCGGACGCGTGCGGTGCGCGCCGGGGCGCGCGTGGGCGCCGGGCGGGGGCGTGGACCGGAGGCGGGCACGTGCGGTGCGCGCCGGTGCGTACCGGTGCGTGCCGGTGGGGGCGGGTCCGGCGGGGCGTGGCGGGGGCGGACGGGGCGGCGGACGCCCGCGATAAATGTCGGTGGCGATCGCTACCTTCCTGCCCGTGATCGAGCGGTGGAGCAGGGACCAGGTGCTGGCGCTCGCGCCCGACGCCGCCTCGCGGCGGGCGGCGCAGCGGGTCGCCGGGTCGGCCGAGTGGTCCGGGGCGGGGGCCGGCGAGGGGCTGGTCTTCGGCGAGTGCGCGGGCGGCGGTGCGCGGCCGTACCGGGCGTGCGCCGACCTCGCCGAGGCCGCCTTCCGGTGCGACTGCCCGAGCCGCAAGATCCCCTGCAAGCACGTTCTCGGGCTGCTGCTGTTGTGGGCGGACGGCGCGGTGCCCGAGGCCGCGTCCGTGCCCGCCTGGGCGGGGAGGCGGCCGGCGCGGCGGCGTGGGCCGGGCGCCGCGGGGCCGGCCGCCTCCGGCGCGGCTCCCGGCGGCCTCGTCGGCTCCGGTGACCCCGGCCGCGCGGGCGGGCGCGGGCCGGGCGGGCGGCCCGGCGATCGGCCCGGCGATCGGCCTCGGTCCTCCGGATCCGCGGCCGCGGCGCGGCGGGAGGAGCGGGTCGCGGCCGGGCTGTCGGAGCTGGAGCGGTGGCTGGACGATCAGATACGGCAGGGCATCGCCGAGGCTCGCCGTACCGGGCCGCGGGCGTGGGACGAGCTGCACCGCAGGCTCGTCGACGCGCAGGCGCCCGGCCTCGCCGCCGTGGTGGCCCGGCTGCCCGCCCTGCTGCGGGCGGACGACTGGCCGGGGCTGCTGCTCGGCGAGTACGCCCTGATGCACCTGCTCGCCGCCGGGTACCGGGGCGAGACCGCCGAGGGGGCGCTGCGGGACACGATACGGTCCCGGATCGGGTTCCCCGTCTCGCGGGAGGAGGTGCTCGCGGGGGAGCGCGTCCGCGACCACTGGGACGTGATCGGCTGCCGCGACGAGGAGCGCGATCGCCTCGTCACCCGGCGGGTCTGGCTGCGCGGCCGCGCCACCGGCCGGGCCGCCGTGGTGCTGTCGTACGCGCCGGCCGGCCAGGCGCTCGACGCGTCCCTGGTCCCGGCGACGACCGTCGACGCCGAGCTCGCCTTCTACCCCGGCGCCACCCCGCTGCGCGCGCTCGTCGCCGCCCGGCACGGCGTCGTCGACCGCGGCCCGCCGCCCGGCGTCACCCCGGCCGAGTGCCTCGCCGAGGTGGCCCGCGCCCTCGCCGGCGACCCCTGGGTCGACTCCTGGCCGGTGGTCCTCGGCCGGGCCGTCCCCGGCGGTGACCACACCCTCCTCCTCGCCCGCCCCGAGGCCGGCCGGGACGGCGAGCCCGCGCCGGGGGTGCCGCTCCACCCGGACACCGGCGTGCCGTGGCGGCTGATCGCGGTGTCCGGCGGCCACCCGGTGACCGTGGCCCTGGAGTGGACGCCGCGAGGGTTCCGCCCCCTGACGGTGTGGGACCCGGAGACGGGGCGGGGGGTGATCCTGTGATGTCTCATGGTGCGACGGCAGGCGACCGGGCGGCGGACGCGGACTGGGCGGAGCTGGTGTCGGCCGCGCTGGTGGGCACCGACCGGCGGCCGGTGCCGGGGCTGCTCGGCAGGGCCGCCGTGGGCGTGGTGCGGAGGCGGGCGGGGCAGCGGCCGCACCGGGGCGAGCC
>Ga0065720_1020890_pt1 | contig 12328 bp, 13 predicted proteins | sample Thericmetagenome_FD_59107 | JGI IMG/M metagenome (GOLD analysis project Ga0065720, IMG submission 59107) | Thermophilic microbial communities from the Joint Bioenergy Institute, California, USA of rice/straw/compost enrichment - eDNA_2 v2... | ecosystem: Engineered > Solid waste > Grass >... | reverse complement strand
CAACACGGGGGATTCCCCAGTCGTCACCGACCTGAGTACTAACCCCGCCCTCAGTGGCTTGTCTATGGGAGAGCGGACGGGATCCCGAAATTTCCACTGGGTATGGTCGTATGTACTGGGCAATAGCAATTCGCGTTCTGATATACTACGACGAAGGAATAGGAGTTTGGAATTGACTTTGATGATCTGGTTTTCGGTGTTGCGGGATTGATGTGGGGAACTTCCACACCAGTGTTGCTTGGCCAACAAGTGACTTTCCTACTGTTTCCTCGATCAAAGATGAGCCGAGCCCCTGTTAAGAACAAGCTCTTCTCTATTTCTAGTGACCATTTAGAATTGCTTGCAGCCATCGTCTTGATATTAAGGAATAAGTAACCTAAAACCACATAGTAAAAACATCGTGCTTCCCAAGACATCCTTTTTTTTCTGCCCACGCAGACAGACCCCAGCATCACACAACCACATAAACATTGCACAAAGTAGTCAAGCAGGTAGTAGTAATATCTTCTTTTAGGTAGGTTAGGTAGGTATTGTAGAGTGCAGCAGCAGTCAGAGAGAGAGAGAGAGCGAGCAGTTAATAAAAAGTTCAATCAATCCATCCATCCATCCAGCCCACCCATACACCTCCTTCCATTCCAGCCCTACACCCAAAGGAGTTAATTGTTTGTCTTTCGCAAACCATCAACACAAGACTTAGGAAAACAGCAAAGAGATAAAGAAACACAAAAAAAATTAGCAAATCAACCATTTCAAACCTTAACAGAGTAGTAAAAAAAAAAAATCCAGAGCATTCACACAGGACACTCACAACAGGAGAGAGCTCTCGAGACTTTAAAAAAAAGAGATCCTAGCCAGCAGAGCGTGCACATATCATATCCGACACATGACATGTATGACCATCTGCCCGGGTCCGGACCTTCTTTCCTCTCTTCTCTCTTCCGCCGCATCTCTTCACATTCGGACAAGCTTTCTTTCTCCTTCCGCTCAATCTTCCTCCCCCCTTACTAGCCACATTTCACAACACTCACCCCAACGCCATACCGTTACCCATTCCCATATCCCAACTCCAGTCCCTACCATCCAGCCATCTATGCGCATGCCAAATTCACATCCATCGGCACCCGCTTACTGCCTCCTATCCAGGCGGGTGTAGCTCCAGATGCGGGCGCGCATGTCGCCGGAGCCGGTAGCGAAGTAACCGCCGGTGGGGCTGACGACAGGCGAGGGCGCGACCGAGATGACCGAGTTCTTGTGGCCCTGCAACATAAGCTGAGTGTGGCCGGTACGCGGGTCCCAGAACTGGACGCCGCGGTCCTTAGAGCCGGAAAGAACCCACTCAGCGTCGGGGGTGAGCGCGACGGAGAGGACGAAATCCTGTGAAACAGTAGGTTAGGCTTAATCTGTTTTTTTTTTTTTTCGAATGACAAACTGGCAACTGTGGAACGCACCCTATGACCCTCAAACGTCTTGATGCAACGACCGCCCTTGAGGGGACCCTGCTGGTTGACGCTGCGGGGAGCAGTGAGCTCCCACATCTTGATCGTCTTGTCGAGACTGCCGCTGACAAGCTCGCGGGCATTGGGCGAGAATGCGACGCTGTAGACGCTGTCCTTGTGGCCGTCCGGACCCTCAAGACGCTCGAGCAGATAGCCCATCTTGATATCCCAGACCCGGACGCTCTTATCGAGCGATCCAGCAGCGACGTACTTGGTGTCGGGCGAGATGGCGACGGTAGTAACGCCGTCCTCTATCGTAAGCGTTAGGGTGTTCATGCCGGTCTCGATATCCCACAGTCTCACGGTCCGGTCGCCGCTACCAGACGCGATGGTACGGCCGTCGCGAGCAAAGTCGAGCGAGTAGATGTCCTGGTCGTGACCCTCAAAAGTGTTCCGGATAGTCCGGGTTTGGATATCCCACACCTGCCATACGTCAGTGAAGAGTTCACTACCAACTTTTTTCTTTATAAAAAACAAAAAACATAAACAGAACTAAAACTCACCCTGATGAGCTTATCCTCGGCACCAGTAGCAAGGTACTTTCCATCAGGACTGAAGCAGACGCTCCTGATGTACAGGTCGCCGTTGTTCTCGATGCTGTCGTCTTGGAGTACACAAACCTTCTCACCGGTGGCCACATCGTAGATCTGAGCCGACCGGTTGCAGCCAGTCGCAACGTACTTGCCATCATGGCTAAAGCGCACACAGCAGACAACACTCTCGTGCTGAAGGGTGTGCACCAGCTCGACATCGAGCACGCGGGGAACGGCCTGGTTAAAGATGACCCACCAGTCATCCCGAACCTTCTTTATGTGGTTAGGAAGACGATCGGGGTCAAGCTCGCTCAGGTTGTTGCTAGCAGGAGGCGGCGGCGGCGGCGGCGGGCCGTGCTGCTGAGGAGGGTGCTGCTGAACCAAAGCCCGGCTGTGGTCAGGAGTCGGGTGAGTGTGGACCTGCGGGGACTGGCCGGGGCCATTGTACGGGACCGGGGTGTTGATTTGCGGGGTCGCAGGGCCGGCAGGGGGGCGACCGATGGCACGCTTGTTGCCAGGGCCCGGAGACGCGGTGCTCTGCGGGGGCTGGGAGGGGAAGCCGCCCGGCTGAGGTCCCGGAGGATACTGGCCCTGGAACTGAGGCTGCTGAGACGGCGGAGGAGGCGGGGGAGGAGGGCCCTGCATGCCCGGGGGAGCAGGAGGCATGTGAGGGGGTTGCTGTTGCTGCTGCTCCGGGTGCGGAGGAGGGGCAAGGCCGCCCTGGCCAACCTGGCCCGAGAGAATGGCGCCAATGACGCCGTTGTTGCCCGGATTACCAATTTGCGGCGGAGGGGGCTGCGGGGGACCGACGTGCTGAGGGGGGTTCATGGGGCCCGGAGGACCGCCACGGCTCTCCAGTTGGCGACGCAACATGGCGATCTCCTCCTCGTACCTGGTGAAAGGGGGACATTGGTCAGCAATCTGGGCCTCGAACAAGACAAAAAAAAGTAAAACATCGCCATGGCCATGACTTACTTTTGCTTCATGGCGATCTGGGCCTGCTCCATCTGGTAGACCTTATCGCGGATCATCTGCATCTCCTGGACCTGAGCCTGGACTGTTTACATCGACTCTGTTAGCATCGATTCACCGTGATGGACGCCATCGCAGCCGGCCACGCGATGCCAAGACCCAACTACCCGCCCATGGAGGAAGTACGCGAGGCATTTGAGCCGCACGCGTGGGATGCGAGGCGGTGGGAGCAATGCGCGATGCGCGATGCGCGCCGCGAAGAGCGAAAAGCGAAGCTGTGCTTACTTTGATGTTCAAACCCCTCGGTCTGGCGGAGGTGCTGGTCGAACTCGGCGCGAATCTGGTCGAGCAGCTCATTTAGACGAGCTGCGACGCCGCCGTTGGCCGGGGGAACGGCCCCCATGCCACGATGGGCTGGATACATCGACATTGTGTCCGGTCAGAAGCCTGGAAGGGGGGGGGGATGTCCTCCCACTGTTTGCAATTTCGAACAGAGCACGACGCGGAACGCGGAAGAGGGCTGCTTCAAAGATAAAATGTCGATGGGGGGATACGATGGAGCTACGGGGCGCTTGCTTGATGCGACGGGACGAGATCGCGATGGCGATGTGAATTTTTTTTTTTTCTTTTTTTTGTTTTTCACGTCGACACCGTAGCCCGACGATGGTCTGCAGTTTGATGCGGTCTCCCCGCGCGTGTGCAGAAAAATTGGGAAGAGGGAACGAAAAAGTCTTGGCGAGCCTGGTGCACGACGCCCTGATAGCGATGACAACAGCGCCGCGGGAGCCGTGCGCTGTTTGCGAGGGATGCTTCGCGATCGCAGGGCGGTGGGTTGTTGGTGTTGCGATGGAAGTTGGCAAGGTGGAAAGGAAGAGGAAAGGCAGGCTCGGGACGGAAGGGGAATAGAAGGAAACAGGGCAGGTGCCAGGCGAGTCCACGGGAGCGTGGTGCAGATGGAAGAATGGAAAAGGGAAGGGGGTCCCAGGACTGCCAGTTGCCAGGTGCCAGGTGCGGTGCCAGAAGGCCAGAGTGGAAGAGTGGAGGGGGGCGGCTGGATCAAAAGTGGAAGTCAAAAGTTGGGGATGGGGACGTCCAATGTGCCAGGGCAGGCAGGGCAGGAAGGCCACACAGCCCAGGCCTTCCTCTTGTGTTGCAACTTGCGAGGGCTGCAAGGCCTGCACTGCAAGGCATGGAAGGCAACCCAATCTGAGAGCGCCCTTGACCTGGAGCCCCACGGGCAAGGTGCTGTCGCAGCGCTGCAGTGCCGCCAGTGTGCTGCTGCTGCTTCTGTTGCTGCTTCTGTTGCTGCCGCTGCCGCTGCCACCAGAAAAAACAGCGGCCTTCTTACTGGCCAAGACTCAACCCCAATGGATCGTTACGCTGAAAAAAAAAAGGTACATTGGCCCGATGTGCACGCGGCGGGCGCCACCCCAGCATCCGCCCAGCATCAAGTCACAGCGAACGGAGCTTTCATCTTGTGAGAGCCAGAGCAGGGCTCAGGGTTGCAGTGAATGCGGCGCTGGGGCAAAGAAGCTCAGGCATCTGCACGAAAAGTGGACCCTAATGGGTCTCTGTGGGCCTAAGCAGGTCCCGGTCCGTGCTTCACCAGGCTGTCTCAGCGTGGCCGTTCTGGAAAGTGGAAGGGGCGTGTCGGGGCTTGAGGGGGGTGTGAGCTTGTACATTGTCTGTGGGCCAGGGAGGAAGTGGGGGGAGGAAGCGGACAGGGGCCAGGGAGAGGTCCACTCTTTGGTCAGGGGAGGGGAGTGGAGCCGAGAAGGGCGTGTGCAGCAGATGGCGCAGCATCCCAGATGCGCTCTGAGGACCCGTAGCAACGCCAAAACCGCTCACGTTTTGTTTCCCGGGAGACTGCCAGAGAAAAAGTTTCCAAACGACAAGAGACATTTGCGGATTATCATCGCCTCAGAAAAATGAAATGCCTCTTTTGCTTTTTTTTTCCCTCCCTTGTCACAGGCCGCACGTTGAACAGAAACGCTGCTGATAACGGTCCATTCGCTAATCCTGACGAGATCGTCAAAAACAATCCATCGAATTCGTCACATTTGTTATCCTCCCATCCCGAGCGAGCTTTTCTCGGTACATCTACGCCGAGTACCCTCCGATGTAGCTTGTACCATGGAACGACCCGTGGCACGAGAGGCCGGGCTGATCTTGGCTTGCATCCCCTAACCCATGAAAATTGCCTCCCGCTTTGTCTCGCGACACCGGTTTTCTTCTCATATGCCTATGCTGCCAGAAAGAAAGATGCTACGAACCGGAGTTCCAAGCGGAATGGAACACAGAATTATCCGGTCCGTTTCTCACACCTCGGGGTGTAATATCCACAACCACTGTCCGCTTAGCCTCGACCTGGCTAGCTCGGTTGTGCGGCCTCGGCAAACCGAGCCAGCCCGTTTTCGTCTCCCCCCGCGATCGTCCACTGCCCACACACCACCTAAGGGCTCATCCGTCGACCGGCGGCCAAACGCGCTGCGTCCACCGCTCCTCCTCCAGACACCCCCAATTGGCTCCGAGCTAGCCAGCTCCTGCAGAGACAAGGCTCAACAGCCACACCAGCTACACACGCCCCGGGTGACGCCATCACAAGTCTCGACTTGAATTATGTTAAGGAGGCGGAGACAAACCAGAGGAGTGTGTGTGGGGAAAGGGGGTACTCCGTCAGCGAAGTTTGTTAAGTGACAACGCTTCGTTACGTGCATACCGGAGCAAGAGGACACCGACACCTTAACCCTGCTCGGGTACCCATCCAGCTGTGGGATGACGACGATGTATTGCGAGGTGCACACCCACCAGCGACACACCAATGGCGGGTGGGACCGGAGCTGATCGTGCGTTGTGTGGGTTTCTGTACCGGCACTTACACCGAGAAAGGTACATGAGAAGGAGTTGGGTAAGCATTGGTGTGAGCGAAATGAGACGGTGCGTAGCAGGAACTCTGCCGCCGTCGTACTGCTGAGTCGTGCGACCTTGACAGGATGGCGCGGCACGCCCACTGGATACGCTCGTCGTCGACGCAGTGTACAGATTGCTCTGAGTGATGGCAATCAGGCCTACCATATTCGTACCCGCGGTTACCCCCCTCCCTTTCACGCGGCTTGGACGTTCCATGACAGGAAAAAAAAAGATAGATACATTTAGCTAGGTTGCACATGCTTGTCGCGGGCTCGGGCATGAATTCCCCGCTGGCAGGGGGCTCAGCCAGCCGGCAACACACATGAAGATATATCAGCTACGAGTTATCTTGGTGTAGTATGCATACGTGGCGTGGAAGGGACAGGGCCAGAGCATTCAGCCAATCCGGTCAATATCTGGAGCGGGCAGCCTCATGGAGGTTTGCTACTTACTGTGTGTTGCTGCTGCTGCTGCTGCTGCTGCTGATGATGATGATGATGATGATGATGATGATGCTGGCAGTAAGGTTCCTGTTAGCCAGCTGTTGCACAACACTTACAGTGCATATGAGTTTTTGACGGTTTTTAAGCTTGGTCTAGAAGCGTTCTAAGCAGCTGGCGACCATGTAGAATCAGGTGTGTAATCGTTGAGGCTCTGTCCTTTTCAGTCTGCTCACCACGGAATTCCCTTTCTGAGAGACTGTCCGAACAGGTTACCACGAGCACACCGCTTAATTGGCCTCTCGCCTTATCATATGTGAGAGTTATCTGTCGGCTTGTGTAATGGCTTGCCCAGTTCTATCCCGAGAGACTCGTTTTACGCCAAGCGTGTTCCGGAGGTCGTCGGTCTTGTTTCGTTGGAGCGGACTCAGGACTTTTTCCAAGGCAGCGCATTGCCCCAAAGCAAAGATTATCAAACATTTCATCGAAAAAGCCATAAGTTCAACAAACTCCAGTCTTCTTCGGTATAGCAATCCTCAATATCCTCAATTCTCGTCGCCTCTCTGCAAGATACGATCGATCAATCTTGAAAAGGGGTGGGGGGGAGGGCTTGAGTTGCTGGCTGCGGGCCCGTCGTCGCTGGGCCAGGCCCTCAGTCTAACTCTTTGCCTAGCCGAAGCCCACCAACAACTTGGAGCCGAGTCGGCAAGCGGGGCAAACGGCCCGAGAATTACGTTGCCGAAGGTCAGGGGCATTCACCGATATCTCGCCGTGATAGGACTGTGCGTCACCGGGGAGACGGCATATGCTCGCCCGCCTACCTAATTAACCCCCTACTGTCAACACCGCGTGCTAAAAAAAAAACACGGCTTGACAATTCACTTATTAGTAAAAAAGGTATTTACAATACCTATTTCAGCTGCGCGTACAAGTCGCAATGTGAACGGAGGGCAGAGAAGTTTTACCAACTGAGTGTTTTGCTCAAGTGGCGGGATGGCTGAGGCTCAGGGGGTAGTCAGATCCACGAAGTGTTTTGCCCTTCAGAGATTGCTAGCCCAATGCCGGTGAGATTTGCAAAGAAGTCAAGTATGTAAGACTATATAGACCCTTTCTTTTGATGAGCACCTTGACGACGTGGTCGGTCAAACTAACCAAAAGTCTTTACCGGAGTAATCAACTAAGTGTTCTACAAGAGACACTGTGATCATGTTGTGAAAAAAAAAAAAAAAAAAGGAAAAGAAAAAAAAAGCACCCCACCCTGAGGGGCATCTCATTTCTCACACTTGACGCGAGATACATGTGTTTCTATACTCTATCTTGTCGTCTCAATTTATCCCTACGATGAGTTTTCAGGAGACATCAAACGATGTGTTTTCGCACTTGCGACACTTGGGCTACCATACGTGTCTCAACTAAACCTAGCCATTACTCATTACAGTTAAACCCTATGGGATTATTGTGTGTGCATGTGTAGTGCCAGTGGAACAAGTTCAGTTTAAGCAGCCGCTGGCCGAACAGAGATACAGACTTCATAACGTAGTGTTGTAAGCAGTGAGGCGCTTTGGAGTGAAGTGGTGTCGCTCACGTGCTTTAGCTGCCAGGATTCCACGACATCAAATCCTCGACATTGTTTGGATCCAGAATTCTTTTATGTTACTGAGTATTTGAGCTTTGTCAGCATGCTCGGTGTTGGATCTCATGTGTGTCTATCGGAGTCTGATGCCCAAGCCTTATCATTGGAACCTGCTTGTTTATGGGAGCTGGAGTCTCTTGCCAGGCCGAGCCTCATGGTTCACAGAGACCACGGCCTAATTGGAGCATTCCGTCTCCTTAGCATGTAAACGTCAATCAGTGGGCGATTTTGTCTGAACCGAGACGTGAGGATACTTCAGTTTTCTGCTGACCTCTAGTTTTCATCTGATCAGCATAGTCCCAAAACACGCATCCACATGTACCTACACATCAACGAAGAACGTAACTCGGATCAGCTGGTTGACAATAAACGCGTCTTGTCCTAATCTCAAGATAATGACGCTGATTTTGCAGGGCCGTTTTTAAAACTTGCGTACTGACTATTCAAAGCTACGGCAGCGATCACTGCAAGAAGTGAGTATACATAACGCTGATTTCATCCCTGACGTAGTGTCGTTCAAAGACACAGTAACCTCAGCTAACGTTACTGTCATGAAGATTTCCCCTGGGAGCTATCCATCCTACGACAACAAGACACTGCTTCATACACCAGCAGGCATGACAGCACAGATCGAAACATTGCAAGATAGGTAGCTCTCAGACCTTTGGACATGAAATCCATCCTGACAGCCAAATATGCGTCCTGTGAACTGTAGATCACCCATGACAACAACATGTGAAAATCGCGATTGCAACTTGGGACGTGACTTATGCGAAAAAATAATTTCATTTAGCCCACTCCGGCCCAGATTTCTTTTTTCCCAACTCCGAGAGCATCCTCTACTTTCTTTCTCTTTCCTAAAAAAGTAACATATATATATATATATATAAACATATTCATCATGCCTTTTCCCCCGCCAGCCATCGGCTACTGGCACTTCCCGGACACCCAGCGGACGGTGCCCAACGAGGAGAGAAGTAGCCTACGGGAAGACTACGTCCGCGGCTACTCCTACATGACCATGGCGGACTGGGACACGCCGGATATGCCCATGCGAATCCCGCGCGAACCCCCGACCAAGCCGCCCGGCGAAGAGTCGGTGGTCTGGAAGTTCGCGTTGGTCATGGCCACTGCCGTCGCCGGCGCCATGGCCGTCCTGAGCCTGGCTGTGTTTTTCCTCATTGGGCGTCGGACCGGCCGCGGGTGAAATGTCTGCAGAGGGGCGGGGTAAATTTCTACGTCTTATTCTTCGGATCGAAGGGGTTGAGTGAGACCGGGCTTGTTATGTGGGATTGATTCACTTTTGGGTATGAAGTGACGCTGAAGATAATGACTAGTTCAGCTTGTTGCCGCGGAGATCATTTCGTCCCTAGATATGGTCCCAACAGTGGACGAGAGGACCTGAAGCACAAAGGGCAACTTGGACAAGAGCCGAGACATCAATTAATACCGAACCCTTATGGGATGAGGCATGGTTGAATGCAGACATCGGCGAGTCCAGCCTCTTAAGCAGTACATGATGAGGGGTCTGACAGCATCAAAGTACCCTGACATCGTCAGTTCGGCAAGGTCATTGGATTCTAGCTGGATGACGAATATGTCGAAGAGGGGGCATTGGACAATGTGCTAAGCGTGCGGTCTTGTATGACAGCGGCTACGTTGATGTATGTTGCCTCTCTTTTGAAAGCTTGCCGGAACCTCGCACTCAATCGAGGGTTTATCGGCAACAAAATGAGATAATAAAATCACAACTTGTCTGGCATCATAGTTGGGGTATAACTTTGAGACCTGTGAGATGTGCCAGAATCACTCAGGGACTCACAAGCATGGGCCTTTCACCGGCGTCCATACTCCGACTCAAACCTCAGTAACTTCCCCTGAACGCCTTGCCACAGCCCCAAATAAATGAGAGCGACGCAAAAGGAAAAGAAAACCACGACAGCGCTATGTACATAGGAAAGAGCAATGTTCCAAAAGAGTGGAAGGACAGGACAGCAGACCAGATCAGCCCAACCAACACACCTTCAAACAAACAAACAAACAAACAAACAAACAAACAAACAAAAAAAAAAAAAAACAGACAAAAGGCCAAGCATGAGAACACAAATTCCCTTCCTTTGATTTAAACACTTCCCCATCCCCTCTATGAAAGCCTTTCCTTCATGAAAAGCTGACGAACTTAGGATCCCTCGGCCTGCCGTCGGCACCAATTCCAGCAGCCGCAAACCGCTGCTCCATGTACACCCTGCGCGCCTCATCAAAGTTAAGCCGGCGCCGCTTCATGATCCTGAGGATCTCGCGCTTTGCCTTGTCGTCGAGGCCAGCGCGCCCATCGCCGTCTGCCACATTGCCTGCCAGGTCGAAATTGGCTGACGATAGACCAGACTCGATATCGCCCTCGAACGAGTTGGGCAGGTTGGTGTAGAAGTAATCGGTGCCAAAGGGCAGGTAGCTGAAGAGGTTCTGGACGGATGGCAGCCAGTACGAGCGGGTCAGGAAGAGAGCTGTGCCCGAGAGGAGGGTGGTTGCGATTAGCGCGTAGAGGAGGTACATCTTGCTCGTTGGTTTCGGTGACGAATGATTTGTTTAAGGAGCTTAAAGGATATCGGCGCGTGGGTAGAAAAGCTTTCAGAGAAGTATCTTGAAGTAAGGGTTGCTGAAGTTGACGACGTGAATCACGAGGCTGTCGGGCGCAGACAAAGATGTGGGTGGTTCGGGGGCAATATCAAGGCAACTCGGAGGCCTCGGAAGCGTCGCAGATCAGATGCTCGAGAAGGCGAAAAAAAAAAACCCGAAGCGGAAGAAAACAGAGATGGAAAAGAAAGAAAATCAAGCGAACGAAGGAGAGTTGTTATGCAGCGTTGGAGAGCATTCCTTGGGCTCTAAACAAGAAGCCCCGATGGTTGTCGCGGGACCATGGATTTCAAGGAGACAAAAGCTGAGGTGAGACTTGAAGCGACAGCTCCCAGGCGTCAAAGTTCAGCGAGTGATCGTCGCCCGGCCCTGCAAACCACATGACGAAAGTCGGAGCTCACTGACCCCACCAGGCTGTGCACGAGCCAAGTCTGCCAAGGCCCCAAGGGCAAGGGGTACGTATTATGCTTAGTCAGCGATGTTTTGTTTGATGGGGTGTGGCGCTAACCCCAAAGAAGCAGATTACGCGAGCCCACAGCAGGGCCCTGGGGTCGCCAAAATTCAAGGTGAGGATCTGAAATTCAAGATCACGAAAATCTGCAGCCGACTTCGACCCTGAGAACGCCTCGTTGCCCAACGTCTACGCCGTCAAAAATGTCCAACGTTTCCGCTGATCTCATCTGGGAGGTGTCCCGTATGTACTATCCGGCTCAGAATGCGATAATGCGAGATTTGGCCGGGTTCTGACGGATTATTCCTGATCTACAGGCAACTACAACAGCTTCCTCGTGAAGCAGCGGACCGGCACCTTCTCCCGCGATGCCCTCAACCTGACCAACCAGCACTCGCGCAAGGTACGGAGGAAAAGTTTAGACTTGGGAGTTTTCGGGCTATGCTAACTCTGGGGAACAGCATGCTGGCTTCGTCAACGACAAGGTACGATGATACAACCACGGACAGATCCGATCCGAGCGGCCCCCACGAGGCAGGAATTGGGAGTTAACAAGACAAATGTATACAGGCCCTCGGCATCGTTCCTGCTGAGAAGGGCGTCAAGGTGATCGCCAAGAAGGTTAAGGCTGCCAACAAGCCTGCCTCCAGCCTCTACACTGTCACCTACAAGTCGACTGCTCGCAAGTATGGGAGAAACCCCCTCCCCCTTCCCCTTTTTTTTCGACACTGGTCAGGAAAGGACAGCACGGGGTGCTGACATATTGACTCTCAACAGGGCCTACAAGGCTATCGCCAGCCAGGCTGCTAAGCACGGCTACCGCGCCGACCTCCGCCAGGCTGCTGTTGCCCGCGCCAGCGCCATCCTCCGCTCTCAAAGGCCCGTCAAGCCCGAGCCCCCTAAGAAGCTCCGTGGTGCGGCTGCCCGCCGTGCCGCTGCTGCTGGCAAGCAGTAAGGGGTGAGCGACGCGGAGAAGGGGTTGGGGAAGCCTGAATATGTATCCCTGTATCGAGACCGCAGTCCCCTGCCAGACGGCGCAGAACAGACGACAGAATGCAGGGCGATAAGGACAGGAACGGGTTTGTGTCAGCATTGCTTTTGCATTCGGGATGGGCCACGGCGTTTGATACCGGTTTTCCAAAACAAGGACGGACATCCAATCATCACTCCATCATCAAAAGCGGGTCATTGTGCAGGCCAGGGCCAGGGGATGGAACTGCGGCAGAATACATATACATACCCTAATCAGGGGGGGGGGG